>Ga0302325_10036304_pt1 | contig 10049 bp, 6 predicted proteins | sample Palsa_T0_2_FD_201948 | JGI IMG/M metagenome (GOLD analysis project Ga0302325, IMG submission 201948) | Peat permafrost microbial communities from Stordalen Mire near Abisko, Sweden - Palsa_T0_2 | ecosystem: Environmental > Terrestrial > Soil > Palsa > Peat permafrost | place: Sweden: Abisko... | reverse complement strand
GTCGCTCCTTGTCGCCGCGGTGGGTCTGTTCGGAGTAATGTCGTACATCGCAGCGCAGCGAACGACCGAAATCGGCATCCGCATCGCCCTGGGCGCAAAGCGCGAACATGTGTTGCGGAGGGTGTTGCTGGATGGAATGTGGCCCGCGGTCCTCGGTCTTGTTGTGGGACTCGCAGCAAGCCTGGAAGCCGGCCAGTTAATGCGCGACTTGCTCTATGAAATCAAGCCGCTCGATCCGGAGGTCTATGTCGCAGTTGCCGCAACGCTGCTCGCGGTGGCCGCGTTGGCATGTATCGTTCCCGCGTGGCGTGCCTCGCGCCTCGATCCGTTGCAAGCATTGAGAGCCGAATAAGCGGATATCCGGCAATCTCCCGGAGGATCGTTACGGACGAGTCTGGACGAGGCACGGGCTACTCTTACCCAACTCGGGAAGGCAGGCTAATCCGACCATCCACCCTAAGCTGTTTTGTGGTTCAGAATCTGTCAGAACTGACGGCAACCAGTGAAGAGCTGGGCGAAGTGCTGGCACAAACAGAAGGTGGAGCGGCGATGAAAACGGAATTGCCGCGCTTCAACGACGCTGTCGAGCGCGATCCCGACATTGATGCGTGGATGAAAGAGCATGCAGGTGGATTAGCAGCCATCGCGCATCAGGGTCGCCAAGTTTGCCGAGGAGCACGTCGGGCAAGGAGGATCGGTCGCAGTTTCCCGTCATGGAGAACCAGGTGGTAGAGAGCCAAGCGTCCGCCGGCCACGATGCTCCCGACCTCAGCGATGAGCAAATCATCCGTTTCTGGCAGAAGAATTTGACTTTGCGCTGAGAGACCCAGTAGATTTGCTGGGCTGTTGTTTTGCACTTTCTCAAATTAGGTTCGCGCACAATCATAGGCCGGCGAAATGCTGGCGCTATTGGGAAGCGGGTGAAACTCCCGCGCTGCCGCGCAACTGTAAGCGAGGACATCGCAACCGGTCACTGGGCATATGCCTGGGAAGGCCGGCTGCTGCAACCGGATGCTGAAGCGTAAGCTCACATCCTTACTCGCAAAGCCAGGAGACCGGCGTGAACCGTCGCCACAAACCTTTCGCGTGATAAAGGAGACGTGCTATGAGGTTTTCCCGGATATTCCCCGCCGTTGTTTTTCTGTTAGTCGTCGCTCTGGCGTCCATCGCTTCAGCCGAAATCAAGGTCAAGGTTGTCGATCCCTCAGAGGCCGCAGTTGCCGGCGCGCAGGTGCAGTTACTCAAGGCGGGAAAGCCCAGTCCTGCTGCCGTGCTCATCACGTCCCCCGAAGGGACGGTGATCTTTCGCGAGACCGCATCCAGCGCCTTTCGCGTGCAGGTATTGGCTCCGGGTTTCGCGATGGCGACAGCGGATCTCTCCGCAACCGACGAAACTGTGACCATCAAATTACGCCTCGCGACGGCGGCGGAAACGGTTGTGGTGACCGCGACCCGCACTCCCGTCCCGAGCGAGGCCGGTGGTGCCGACGTTGACACTCTGAGCAGCGGACAGTTGGAACTCATGCAGCCGGTGGCCGCGGACGACGCCGTACGCTTCCTGCCCGGCGCAGTCGTGAATACTTACGGCCAACGCGGCGGACTTTCCTCGCTTTTCGTACGCGGCGGCGAGTCCACGTACAACAAAGTGATCGTCGATGGGGTCTACATCAGCGAGACCGGCGAAACATTTGATTTTGGCACGCTGCCTCTGGCACAAGCCGATCGCCTGGAGTTTGCACGGGGCGCACAGAGCACTTTATACGGTTCCGATGCCATGACCGGCGTAGTACAGGTTTGGACGCGCACCGGAAGCACCGCAGTGCCCGAGCTCAGATTCGGCGCCGACGGCGGAAATTTCGGAACCGCACATGGCTACGCGTCTTTAGCCGGTGCCCATAAACGCTTCGACTATAACTTTTTTGGCAACCAGTTCAACACCAACGGACAGGGTGTGAACAACGCCTACTCAGATTCGCTGCAGGGCGCAAATGTCGGCACGGCTCTCAGCGACGAGGTTTCTTTGCGCGTGCGAGTGCGCCACTCCAACAGCTACGTCGGTCTTCCAGGGGCGTGGGATTTCAACGACGACGCGCTCGTTCCGCCCCTGCCAGTGGGAGACGAGCACGACAACATTCTGCTCGGGAGCGTCGAACTCACCGTCGCCGCACCCTCGGGCTGGCAACATCGCTTCATTGCATCCGATTACTTTTACCGCTACACCGACAACAGCCCGGATGGAAATACCTACAACTTTGCCGCCCTCTACGACGAACACGTCAACCACACTGCATTCGAATATCAGGGCGATTATTCGGAGCGGAGCTCTGGCCCAATCGAGGCCCACTCGACGTTTGGATACCGCATCGAAAACGAAAACGCGTTGGTTGATTACCCACAGTATTTCTCCGAAACCAATGGTCAGCGCCTCGGCCAGGACGCATACCTGCAACAGCAGCTAACACTCGGCAGGCTATCCGTCATCGCTGGTGGGCGCTTCGTTCACAGCAGCGCCTTCGGTAATACAGGCGTGCCGAGAGTGGCGCTGACCCTGCTCGCACTGCGCGGTGGAGATTTCTTTTCTGGAACCCGCTTGCGTTTTTCCTATGCCACGGCCTTCATGGAGCCCGATTTCCAGGAAACCTTTGCCAACCTTGGATCGGGCTTTGTCCCGAACCCTGGCCTCTTGCCGGTGCGAACTCGCGCTTTCGAAGCCGGTATTCAGCAAAGTTTACTGGCAGGCCGCTGGGCGGTGAATGCAACCTATTTTAATAATCTCTTTCACGATCAGATTGAGTACGGCACCAATACCGTCACTTATTTGGGCAATCCTCCGGGAACCCTGGGTCAGTACTTCAATGTGCAGCAAGCTTTTGCTCACGGCGCCGAAGTGGAGCTGCAGGGAAGAATCCTGACGCGATTGTCGTTGAACACTGCCTATACGTACGACTCGACCCAAATTGTGAGCGCTCCTTTCTGCGCCGACGATGCCTGTGGCACTCCGCTGTATGAGACGGGAAGTCCGCTGCTGCGGCGCCCCAAGCATTCGGGAACCATGCTCCTCAACTATCTGGGGAAGCGATGGGCGGCGAACCTCGGAGGGAGCTTTGTCGGCCGACGGCCGGATTCAGATTTTGTCGATGGCCTCGTCGATCACGCCGCCGGCTATGCTCGGGTCGATCTCGGCGGATGGTATGCGATCAATTCGCGAATCACGGCCTACGCGAATGTCGGAAATGCACTCAACGCTCACTACAACGAAGTGGTGGGATATCCTGCGCTAACGGCAAACTTTCGTGTGGGGGTAAGGTTCCGACTCGGAGCAGAGTAGGTTGGGACTAGCGGCGGCGGGAGCGCTGACATCAAGGTGCAACAAGAGTTGCTGCGGCACTCAACGATTTGGAGCACGCTGGATACTTACTTGCAAGCAATTGCTGAGCAGAAACACGCTGCGAACGAGATTGTTTTAATAACCAGTTTCTGTCGCCGGCACGACGTAGATCGCCAGCTTTATCTCACGCAGCTGTTGATGAATCTGCCCCATACGAAAATGAGCGAGTTATCCGATTGGCTGCCCGACCACTGGAGGATCCGTCACCCGGCTCGAATCGCAACCTTCACCTGTCCGCCCACCAGTAACTGACCTGAGGTTCGCGGAGCTCACGAACCTCATGAATCGGCGCAGGTATCAATATGGATCTTTGGCCAAGAAGAGCAATAGACTTTCTGAAGACGTTTGGCAGTTTCGCTTCTACGAAACAACGCCCGGAGGTAGGTCATGGGTAGATTCCGCTCGTTTGCTCAGTCTGGAAGACGCGCTGGAACCATTTGACGGGTGGTTACAGGGTCCATCCGACCCTTGTCCCTCCCGGCGAAAACTCGAGAACCGACAGAACACCGCAGCCGCTTGGGAGGAACCATGGATGGAATTGCCCACCAATGCGTGGTAACGCATCGTAGGCGGCTTACCGGAACTCGTCCCATTGAGTGTTGCCTGTTCTCTGGTACGATGATCGCCTGTTTCGAAAGCGGGTCCGATGATTCGCAATTTTCGGCAAACCGTCGTAGTCGCATGCATAGCGTGTTGCGCTATGGCTCAGAACGGACGCATCCCTCCCGTCGAGAACAATTTCGACGTGATTTTGAGGGAGGGCGGCATTATGGACCTGAACACGCTGGACGAGTTGGATCAGACCTTTCGCGCCGGCACCAACACTCGTTCTGAATTGAATCTATCGAAGCTGGACCTCAAGGCACCGGGTCGCGCGCAGCGGGAGTACGAGAAGGGTCTGCGGCTATTTGTCAGAAAGGATTTCCAGAACGCCGCGGAGCACCTGACTGAAGCGATTGAGATCTATCCGAACTTCGTGTCGGCGCACAACGCGTTGGGGTGTACATATTTCAGTGCGGGGCAAAATGACTCGGCGGTCCGGGAGTTCAACAAAGCGATTCAACTCGATGACCACTTGTCGACCTCTTACATGAATCTCGGTCGTGTGGAGCTAGCATTAAGCCAGACCTCAGCGGCACAAACCGCCCTCGAAAAAGCCTTTTCGATCACACCGCTCAATTCGAATGTAGTGCGGGCATTGGCATACACTCAGTATCTCAATCACGACTACGCTGGCGCGATCCAGACTGCTCAACAGGCACACAGTCACACCCACCCTGGCATTGCGGTTGTTCATTATTTCGCCGCTGCTGCCTGGCAAGCGCAAAACCACCTTACGGAAACTCGGGACGAACTTGAGACATTCCTCACCGAAGATCCGAATTCACCTTTTGCAGAACAAGCCAAGCAAATAATCCAGCAGATCCAAACTGCGGAGGCGCAGCAGATGCTCGCGTCGGCCGCTAGGGCACCGGTGTTCTCCGCCGACAGCTCGGCACGTTCGCTTTTGGGAGAAAAAACCCTGCAGGACTTGAAGGAGAAGCAACAAATAGCCGACGCTGAAAAAGCAGAAGAGGATTCCGCAAGTTACGGAGCTAGCGACACCTCATATCCTCCCGCCTCAGAGCGTTTTCCCGACCGCGGTCGCGCTGTGCTTTTGCCAACCAACGCATGGATTTTGCATAGCGCAGTCGACGAAGTGGCCATGTTCTTTACGGTTACCGACCATGGCAGATCCGTAGTCGATCTGAAAAAATCAGAAATTGCAGTCTCTGACGACAGAAAACCTCCCGCAACCGTGCTTTCGTTTCGCACCGAATCTGAGTTGCCGCTCCGGCTGGGTCTCGTCATCGACACGAGTGGATCCATCACGGAGCGGTTCGCGTTTGAACAATCCGCCGCGATTGACTTTTTGCAGAAGGTCCTCACCGGCCAGAACGACCTGGCGTTCGCGGCAGGATTCTCGAATTCAGTCGTGCTGGTGCAGGACTTTACGGACGATGTGCGTCAACTCTCGCATGGCATCAACCAGCTAGTGCCGGTCGGAGGCACAGCCATTTGGGATGCCGTTTCATTCGCCGCTGACAAACTCGCGGAGAGGAAAGAATCAAGACCCGTCGCTCGAATGATCGTGGTGATCAGTGATGGAGATGACAATGCCAGCAGCACGACTCTTAAGCAGGCAATCGAGCGTGCCGAACACGACGAGGTATCTGTCTACACGGTCAGCACGCGTAACGATGATGACCCGCAAGATTACCATCAAACAACCGGAAACCGCGCCATGAAGACCCTGGCCGAGTATACCGGTGGCATGGCGTTTTTTCCCGGTTGGGCCAGTCACCTCAAACACAGTCTCTCCGAACTACAGCAGGTGATCCGCAGTCGATATCTGATTTCCTATCGCCCTGCCTTGTTTCGGCGTGATGGACGCTATCGCGTCGTCGAAATGACAGCCGCGAGATCAGGTCATAAGTTCAAGGTCAACGCGCGAAAAGGCTATTACTCAGCGACGAACTGAACGCTTTCAGCACTGGGTGCTGACATAATAATGACCGCTGGCTCAAAACCTGTTATCACCCGCTACAGAAGTTATCCGCGCTCCTATTGCGTTCCTCCTGCTGCAGGATCGACACTTCGATCGGGGTTGCACTCGCGCCGGTTGGAATGTTCAGCGTGGCTGCGTCCCCAACTGCCCCCGGCATTCGCAGCTCTATTCACCGCCAACACATCGAAAGACGTAAGATCTACCACCCAACATCTGCGCAGCTTTCCGCACGATTGGTGAGCTTCAACGTCGACGACCTGTGGGGAACGCCAATGGAAATCGAACTTCTCGTCAAGTGCCCTGATTGCTTGTGGGTGTCGCAGCATCGGAGCATTACGACTAACTGTTGAGCGCCATTTGACTCTTGACCGGAGTGGCAATTTTTCAAGAGTGAAATCGCCTTAAGGTCAACTATCCCGCTGCCGCGCTGAGATCTTTGGAAGCGAGTTGCAGGATGCGCTGTGCAGAACTAGAATTCGCGTGGTAAATGATCCACACAACTTGTTCGCGATGGAGGGGGTATGAAAGCAAGAACGCGTGTAGTGACACTGGTCTTGTGTTTTCTGGCAGGGGCAGTGTGCTTCGCCAGCGACTTACAATTGGGCACTTGGAAGCTGAACGAGGCGAAATCGAAAATCGCTGCTGGGGAACCCAAGAACAACACAGTTGTCTATGAGGCGGCCGGTGACAGCATAAAAGTCACTATTGATGGCAACGCGCCGGGCGGCGGGACGGCTACGCACAGTGAGTGGACCGGTAAGTTCGACGGTAAAGACTATCCCGCTACCGGGAATCCGAACGAAGACATGCGGTCAATTAAACGAATTGACGACCACACCCTCCATATAACGTCCAAAAAAGGCGGGAAGGTTGTTCTCACCGCCCATGTCGTTGTCGCGGCCGATGGCAAGAGCCGCACGGTCACAGTCAACGGAACCGACGCACAGGGTAAGAAATACAAGAGGACTGAAGTGTTCGATAAGCAGTAGAGGGATCATCTCCCCGAGGGGCGCCATCGGCAGTGATGCCCTTCCGCTCACTTCTGAACGGGAGGGCATTTGCAAAACGCGCCATTTCTCCGGTTGCCCGCAGAGTCGCAAGTACGGAGCGACTCCCCTGCGGCGGCTTCGATGCGTTGGCGAATGGCGTCGTCCGAAGTTTTTGCGGCAGAGCTTTCACGATCGGGCGGGACATTCCATCGCTCACTCGCAATGGGCGCGAAGCTACTATCAACAACAGCGGGAGCGAGGCAAGGGATACCACGCGGCGGTGCGAGGGTGGGCCTACAAATGGATTCGCATGTTTTTCGTTGCTGGAAACGATCGGGTCGCTTATGACGAGAACAGATATCTGGCGGCGCTCGCCAAACGAAACTCACCGCTTGCTGTCGTCGCTGGTGGGACAATCCTGCGAAATCTTTGTAGATACCCTGTGAACACGGTCATGAAGGGAGATAAAAACTGTGGACAGACCTACTTAGATATCTGTTAATGCGTCTCCACCATGGTCTCCGCCAACTTATGCAGCGAGTCCTGATTCACAGGACGCGTATAAAACATGTGGCCACCGGGAAACTCGTGGACCTGTACGCGGCTCACGTCGCCCATGATCGGCATCTGGTCTATGCTGAGTACTGATCCCATGAACGGGCACGAGAGGTCGTTCCATCCATGCACGATCAGCACGCGCAGCTTGGGATCGGCAGCGACCGACTCGCGTAGGTCTCTCACCGCACCCTTACGCAGGTCGTCGTTGCGATCCCATTGCCGGTTGACGTCATACGACAGGGCCTCATAGCGCGCATCGGTTTTCCATCCAACCGTACGCGTGATGAAGTCCACCATGGCCGTGGTGGTAGGCGCGACGATGCTCTCCAGAATCGGATCGCCGGCCTGTTGCGTCGGGGCGTAGGGGAACGGATCGGGTGCGGTCACGTTCGAGTCGTACACACTGCCGATTAATCCTTGCGTCCGGTGCACCTCGCGGAGATAGGCTCCAACGTCCAGTCGGCCACCGGCAAACTTCACGAACTTCGGATCAAGCCCCGTCATTTCGGTAACATGCGCAATCATCGCGTCGTTAGCAGCCGGGTCGCTGCGACCTCGCAACAGCGCCTCAGCATAGTCTCCGCGCGTGTACGCGATCACTTGCTGCATCGCCCCGTCAGTCAGCTTGCCTTCGGACTCCAGATGTGCGGCCGTTATCGACGGCAGATCAATCATCCAGGGAATCGGCGACAAGTCCCCATCGCCTTCCTCCGGGTTCAGATATGGACTCACCAGCACTAGGCCGTTTATCGCAACGCCCAGCCTTGATTGCAGATGGTGCGTCATCAGTGGCCCGCGATACCCGCCATAGCTCTCCCCTACGAGATATTTTTTGTCCAACAAGCGATCGTTCTGCACCAGCCACTTGTAGATCACGAGCGAAAGATACTCGATGTCCGGCTTCGGTCCATAGAAAAGCTTCTTCGTCTCCGCTTCGTCCACCAGAGAACGCGAAAATCCCGTGCCGATCGGGTCGATAAAGACCATGTCCGTAAAGTCGAGCCATGTGCCGGGATTGTCCGTCAGCGTCGCCGGGTCCGAAGGGGAGTTACCCTCATTCGCAAACGCAATATGCTTGGGCCCGATCGCGCCCAGGTTCAGATAGACGGACGAGGCCCCCGGCCCACCATTGAGCGCGAACGTGACTGGCCGGCGCGAACCGCCGTCGCTGTTCTTGCCTTTTGGTTCGTCCAGTGTGTATGCCGTGTACATCACCACGCCGGTGGGCTTGTCGTCCTTGCTTTTCAGCGTGATTGTGCCGACGGTCGCCGTGTAGTGAAGCGTCCCGCCGTTCACGGTGATCGTCTGCGGCGCAGACTTGTCTGCAGGCAGAGGATTCTTCATTGGTTCGGCGGATTTCGGCTCCGCAGATTTTGCCGCCGCAGGAGTTGCGCTGGCATCGTCCGGCGGCTTAGCAGATTCGCCATGCTGGGCGAATGCAGGAAGAGCGGATAGCAGGAGTGCAATAACAAGATTGGTGCAAGTCATTGTCAATAATGTAATCTACAATCGCAGACTGACGCAAAATCCCGATTATGCTCATCGTCAGGTCGATGATCGCCTGACTTCAACATTCAGCCCAGTTCATGAGTAACAGAACTGCCCGCAATGGCGGCAGACTGCTCTACGGCTTTGACTTAAGCAGTCTTCTTCCCCTGCTCTGCCAACCTAACGGGAGGACATCCTCTTTTCCGGGTAAGGCCAGCATGTAGCTGATGAGTGCGTCGGCGACACGCGGCACGCTTGTCGTGGATGTTAGGAGGATCGGGGTTTCGATGTTTCCCATTTCGTCAACTTGAGTGGACCCGGAGTGCGCCAAAACTCGTCACCAATTCGTCACCAAAACTAAGCTGTCTTGGGGGTGCTTGGGGCCTCGGAAGAATCGGAAAAGCAAAGGAGCTAAAGACTCTTGCGTCGTGTACCTCAAAATTGACACCTAGAGGTGAGGCATTCGAATCTCCTGGTATCTACCATCGTTTCTGGATACTGATCTCCGGTCCTCCATCATTCTCACGATAGTCACCGCGTCGCCGCCGCGAAGAGGAGGTCAACAGTGCACCTGCTCTTAACTGTCCTCAGCACGATCGGACGACAATAGGGTTTCCGCTATCGCGCTCCGCTGATTTAATCGAAAGAAAAAATTCCTCATCCTAGTTGAAGGGAACTCGCGGGCATTCTCGTTCAATCAGATGGGGGCTGGTGCTGGTCGGGCGCACCTCCATACACTGCAGGTTGTTGTCACTCATCACGGCCGACGAAGGAAACCACAGATAGCCTTGATCTGAGAGGCACACGGGCTTCCGGGAAGCCTAAACTTCTGACGCGAGGTACTCTATGCCGGCGAACGTACTGAAGAGCGGCCAGTTTGCGGGTATCAAGGCCAACGATACGTTCGCACTGGCGGCCCTGCGCCAATCTCCGATCATTTATCAGCTGGCCAGTGTCCCATGGCCGACGAACCTGCAACCCACGTCGATGCCTCTGGGGAAATACGCACCCGGCACCAAAATCACGTCGGCCGTGTCGGCAAACGCGGACGTTCTGGTGGTTCTGTACACAGATCAGG
>Ga0302325_10036303_pt1 | contig 10049 bp, 12 predicted proteins | sample Palsa_T0_2_FD_201948 | JGI IMG/M metagenome (GOLD analysis project Ga0302325, IMG submission 201948) | Peat permafrost microbial communities from Stordalen Mire near Abisko, Sweden - Palsa_T0_2 | ecosystem: Environmental > Terrestrial > Soil > Palsa > Peat permafrost | place: Sweden: Abisko... | reverse complement strand
CGACGTCGCCATCGGTGCCGCGGTCTCCGAACAGTTCGGCCTCGTCGCCACGGCATTGCCCGACCGGGCCAAGGTCGTGGTCCCCGAAGGGGAGTTCACCTCGGTCGTCTTCCCCTGGGCGGTCCACGCCGACCGCGGCGTGGAGGTGCTCACCGCGCCGGTGGCGAAGCTGGCGGAAGCCATCGACGCCTCCACGACACTCGTCGCCTTCAGCCTGGTGCAGTCCGCGTCCGGAGAGCTGGCGCCCTTCGACGACATACTGGCGGCCGCCCGCCATCACGGTGCCCTCATCGCCGTCGACGGGACGCAGTCGTGCGGGTGGTTGCCCTTCGACGCCAGCGGGGTTGATGCCCTGGCGGCACACACCTACAAGTGGATGATGTCCCCCCGGGGCGCGTCCCTGCTCGTCCTGCGGCCCGAGCTACGCGAACGGATGCGACCTCTGGCCGCCGGCTGGTTCGCGGGGGACAATCCCCACACCAGCTACTACGGGCTGCCCCTGCGACTGGCCACCGACGCCCGCCGCTTCGATACCTCGCCCGCCTGGTTCTCCTGGGTCGGCACGCAACCGGCACTCGAGGTTATCGAGAACCTCGGGGTGGAGAACATCCGGGACCACGACGTCCGACTGGCCAACCGGCTCCGCGAGGGGCTCGAACTCGAGCCGAGCAACAGCGCCATCGTCTCGGTGGACATCGACGACGCCGAGCGGAAGTTGGAGCGCGCCGGGATCCGGGCCGGCATACGGGCCGGAAGGATCAGGCTCTCCTGTCACGTCTACACGACCGACCAGGACGTCGACGACGTGCTGACGACCCTCACCTCTCCCTAACTTCTTCACCGCTCCCCAACTCAGCAGGAAATCAGCCGGCCGCCGCGACATCGTCGCTCGAGCCGTTTCCGCCAGAGTCGCTACGGTTGAGCGGGGGATCCCCCGTAAGCAGAGAGGGTGTCCGATGGCTGACGAACAGACCGAGGCTGCCGAGGGCAGCGCGGTGCGGGTCGCCCTCTGGCGCGCCATCCACGTGCAGGTCGATCCGCCGCCCCATGTGCTCGAAGACGAGATCGGCCTCCAACTGGCCGAGCCCGACGAGGACTGGCGCAGCCGCCCGGACATGGACCCGGCGGGCACCAGCTGGTTCCGGGCGGCCATCGTGGCCCGGGCGCGTTTCATCGAGGATCTGGTGGCCGAGCAGGCCGGACAGGGCGTGCACCAGTACGTCATTTTGGGAGCCGGGCTCGACACCTTCGCCCAGCGTCGGCCGGAGATTGCCTCGCGTCTGCGGGTCTTCGAAGTCGACCAGCCCGGTCCGCAGGCCTGGAAGCGCCGGCGCCTGATCGAGCTCGGCTTCGGCGTTCCCGAGTGGCTGCGGTTGGTGCCGGTCGACTTCGAAGCGGGTGAGTCCCTCTGGGAGCGGCTGGCCGCCGCGGGCTTCGATCCCGGCCTTCCAGCCGTCGTCGTCTCCACCGGCGTCAGCATGTACCTCACCAACGAGGCCAACGCGGCAACCCTGGAGCAGTTCGCCGGACTCGCCCCCTCTTCCACCCTGGCCATGACGTTCCTACTGCCGCCCGAACTGCTCGATGACGCCTACCGGCCTGGGTACGAAGCCGCCGAGCGGGGGGCGAGAGCGGCCGGAACGCCGTTCATCAGCTTCTACACCCCCGACGAAATGCTGGAACTGGCCCGCCAGGCCGGCTTCAGCGACGTCGCGCATGTGTCGGCGCCGCTGCTCAACCAGCGTTACTTCGCGGACAGGACCGATGGTCTCCACGTCTCCAAGGGCGAGGAGCTACTGATAGCACGCACGTAGCGCGGAGGAGGGATGAGCGTGTCGGATCTGAAGGAGCGATCAGCCCGCGCGTCTACTCCAGACGTCGGCCATGTCCATCACGACGGTCTTGAGGTCGCGGTATCCGAAGCCCATCGTCCGGAGGAACAGCTCTGCATCGCTGAGGGCGCGGGCACCCGCCAGTTCGTCGGGGTCGTCCTGATCCTGGTTCGAGCGGAGGTACTCCGACGCGTGCGCACTGAGTTCGCTGAATCGACCTCGCACGGTCATTCGCATGATGCGCTGGCTGGCCACCGCTCCAGACTACGCGCGGGCGGGCGCGTAATACTGGGCCACCACGCCCGACGGGAAGACACGCGACGACTGCAGGGTCAGCGCGAGCCGTTCCGGCAAGCCGTCGAGGACCCGCTTGCCCCGGCCGAGGAGGACTGGGACGACGAAGAACCGGTACTCGTCGATCAACCCGCGGGCGGCCAGCGTGGCGGCGAGATGCGAGCTGCCGATGAGCGCAATGTCCTTTCCCGGCTCCTGCTTCATGCGGGCGACGAACTCCGTCACATCATCGGCGATGATCGTCGTGTTCGACCACGTGGCCTCGGTGAGGGTCGTCGAGGCGACGAACTTCGAAAGAGCGTTCATCGCCCCCGCCTCGGGTTGCGTCGAGTTCGGCCAATGGGCGGCAAACCCTTCATAGGTGGTGCGACCCAGGAGGATCCCGCCGATCGACCCCAACATCTCCTCGACGTAGGCGAAGAACTCGTCGTCCAGGACGAACCAGTCGAGCTCTTGATTCGGTCCGTCGAAGTAGCCGTCCACCGAGACGTGGATCTGCGCCAACAGCTTCCTCACGAGGCGTCCCCGCTCAGGCTGGCCGCGAGCGACTCCAGGAAGGACCGGGTGCCCTCCTCTCTCTGCGCCACCGTGTCGTGGCCGTCCAGGAACGCGCCCTGTTCCGTGAGGACCAGGAGCGTCGCGGCCCCTTCGCTACGGAACTCGACGGTGGTGACGGAGACCGAGATGCGGTCATCATCGGCGTACATCTCGTAGGTGTAGACGATCCGCTGTTCGGGAACGATGTCGTGGTACCGGGATTCGTAGGTATGGACAGTTCCGCCCGGAGCCCCGCCCGAGAAGGCCTCACGTCCGCCGACCCGGAAGTCGAGGTCGTAGCCGGCTCCGAGCGCCTCGGCCGAACCGGCGAACCAGCGGGCCTTGAGCTTCGGTTCCGCCCAGGCCTCGTAGACCTGCGCCACCGGAGCGTCATAGCTGCGCTCGATGACGAAGGTGTCGTGGGAAACGGTGGACAGGGTCATGGTCTCTCCTCGGTAGTCGCTACTTCATTGAGCACGTCTTCATTGAGCACGTCGCCCAGACGGTTCAGGCGGGCTTCCCAGCCCCGTCGCCGGTCGGTGATCCACTGTTCGGCGGCGGTCATCGCCGCCCGTTCCATCCGGCACGTGCGCGTCCTCCCGACCTTTTCGGTCTTCACGAGCCCGCATGACTCGAGAACCTGCACGTGCTGGAGGACCGCGGCGAGGGACATGGCCAAAGGAGCAGCCAATTCACTAACCGAGGCCGGGCCCAGGGTGAGTCGTTCCACCATGGTGCGCCGGCTCTGGTCGGCGAGCGCCTGGAAGGTCCGGTCCAGGTCGATCGTTTGGTCAAGCATCTACTTAAGTATAGGGCCTCAGACCACAATACTCAAGTAGATTCTTAAGTTTCTACGACCCGATGGCGGGCCGGGCCCTCACGAGCGGAACTTGGGAATGACCTCCGTCCCCATCAACTCAATGGTCTGCATGACCGCCTCATGGGAGATCTTGTAAGGGTTGACCAGGCAGAGCAAGAGATCCACCCCGGCTTCCTCGTAGGCCCGGCAAGACTCGATGCACTCGTCGGGCGTGCCGAGGATGCAGGCGTTGGAATCGGTGAGGTACTCCAGGCGCATGAGGTCGAGCAGTCCCTGATCGTCGCGGCTCTTCATATCGGCCGCGTACGAGTACGTGCCGAGCTCCTCGTTGCGTTCCGCCATCCAATCGGTGAGCGAGGCGATGGCGCGGGAACCCGCCTTCGGGTACCACTCGAAGGACTCCCGGGCATTGGCGATGGCCTCGTCGCGGTCGGGAGCGCAGATGGCCATGGTGAAGGTGGCGGCCTGGTTGTTGACGAAGGCGCCGATCGGCTTCTCGCACGCGTTGACGGCATCGCGGTAGATGTCGATCTTGCGCTTCACTTCCGAAGGAGGGAGCCCGACGGCGAACGAGCACAAGCCGAGGCCGAGCGCACCGATCTGCCCGTGGCCCTCGTCGCTGGTCGTGGCACCCCACAGCGGCGGATGCGGTTGCTGCAGCGGCTTGGGCTGGACCCGGCGCCGCGGCATCTGCCAGTACTTCCCGGAGAACTCGGTGTACTCGTTGGTCCAGCAGCTCACAATGTGGCCGATCGCCTCCTGCCACATACCGCGACTCTCGGCGGGGTCGATCCCGAATCCCTCGAGCTCCGCCCGGGTCGCCGAGCGCCCCGCGCCCATGTCCACCCGGCCGCCCGAGAGCAGGTCCAGCACCGCCACGGACTCGGCCGTGCGCACGGGATGGTTGTAGGGCTTGGGCATGAGCCGCACGCCGTAGCCCAGCCGGATCCGCTCCGTGCGCGAGGCGATGGCGCCGTAGAGCACCTCGGGGTTCGAGCAATGCGAGTACTCCTCCAAGAAGTGGTGCTCGACGGTCCAGAAGGCGTCCCATCCGAAACGGTCGCCGGCGATCGCCTCTTCGAGCGTGTTCTGGTACGCCACGAGCTCGCTGTCGGGCTCCCACGGGCGCGGGACCGGGATCTCGTAGAACAAGGCGAATTTCATGATGTCTGTCCTCTCATTGTCGGGTTCACTTCCGTGCTGCCGAATTCACTTCCGTGTTGGCGGGTTCACTTCCATCTGGCGAGTTCGTTTCCGGGCGGGGCCCGAGGCCGTCGACGATGAACGAGCGCACAAAGGCCCGCACCTGGGCCGGGCGCTCGGAGTCGAATGAGACGGCGGGCATGATGGCGAAGGACAACATCATGCGGACGATCCATTCCGAGGCCTGCCGATGATCGACGTCGTCCCGGAGTTCGCCCCGATCTTCGGCTGCGCGCAGGTACGGGATCCAGAAGTCGACCCACTCCTCCAGGACGCGCTCCAAGCGGGTGGTGAGCAGCGTGGCGAACAACGACTCTTCATCGGCGGGGAGGCGGAGCGACAGCACCTTGTCACCCTGATGTTCCCGGATGAAGACGGCCGCTTCGGCCACCTGGTCCGCCAGCGTGCGGTGGCGGCTGAGGGTCTCGGCGCAGCTGGTCACGAACCGGCTGGCCGCCCGTGTGAGCACGGCGTCGATGAGCGCCCGGCGGTCTGCAAAATGCAGGTAGACCGCGCCGCGGGACACGCCCGCCTGCGCGGCCACATCGGTCAGGGAGAGTCGCGCCAGCCCGAGCCGAGCCAGACACAGCTCGGCGGCCACCAAAATGCGCTCTTCGGTCCCGTCGGGAGCGGCGGCGGTCGGGGACGCACCGGCAATTCTGGCATCAAGGCCGGCATAGAGCCCGGTGTCGGGGCCCGCACTGGCGCGACTAGACATATGAACATCTTGTATCAGTCTGTTCAGTAGGACGCAACCACACCGAGGAGGCAACTCGTGCAAGGACTGAAGGGGCGCAGCTACATCGTCACTGGCGCAGCCTCAGGGATCGGCTGGGCCACGGCGACACGGCTCCTCACCGAAGGGGCCCTCGTCATGGGGGCCGACATCACCGAACCAAGCCATACCCCCACCGGCAACCGGGCCAGCGACGGCACGTGGGCCTTCACCCGCACCGACGTGACCGACGAGGCCTCGGTCGAGCAGCTGGTCCGGGCCGCGGTGGCCTTCGGCGGCGACCTGGCCGGCCTGGTGCACGCGGCCGGCGTAGCCGGTGGCGGGCCCGTGCACACCCTGGCCGAGGACGACTGGAACAGGGTCCTCGCCGTCAATCTGACCGGGACCTATCTCACCGCGAAGCACGTCCTGGCGCAGATGTTGCGCCAACCCGGGGTGGACGGTCGGCGGGGCGCACTGGTGACGGTCGCCAGCGTCGAGGGGCTGGAGGGAACCGCAGGGGGAAGCGCCTACAGCGCGTCGAAGGGCGGCGTCGTCCTGCTCACCAAGAACATGGCCATCGACTACGCCGGCCGCGGCATCAGGGTGAACGCCGTGTGCCCCGGGTTCATCGACACCCCGATGCTGGCGGGCATCTTCAAGGCACCCGGCATGGAGGACACCCTGGCCGACGTGGTGGCGCACCACAAGCTGGGCCGGCTGGGCCGCCCCGAGGAGATCGCATCGGCGGCCGCCTTCCTTCTCTCCGATGATGCCTCGTTCATCACCGGGCACGCCCTGCCGGTCGACGGCGGGTACACCGCGGGCCGCGATCATGGGATCACGGCCAAGCTCGGGCTGTCCGGGCCCGAATAGGCCACGGCCTCCCCACGGGTCCCACGCCCTCCCCGCTCCAGTCTCAACCCAGTACCAGGCGCCCGCCTCGGTAGTCGAAGATCACCCAGCCGAACCGCTGCAACTGGTCGGAGCCGAGCAGTCCCGCCGTTCCGCCGGCGCCGATCGGTCCGAAGTTCACCGACCCGAGCAGCTGGGGATGGAGCACGACACCGGGAATGAACCAGGTGCCGCTGTGCACCAGTGGGGCGGTAATGGTCGAGCACACCGTGGTCTGGCGCTGGGCCAGGTCGCTGGGGGCCAGGCGGGCGCTCTTGGCCAGCGCGTTCGCCACTACGGACTGGGACGAGCCGGTGTCGACGATGAAGTCCTTGTACGTCCCCTTGCCGAAGCGCAGGCGGACGTTGAGCGAAATGTCTCCCGGGGTCAGCGTGACGGTGAGCGGCACCGTGGTGCCCATCTCGCCCTGCGTCAGCACTGCGGCGGGCGGAGGCCCGGTCGGGCCGCGCACCTCCTCGTCGCCGTTCGACAACGCCGGTCCCTCCGGGCCCCCGAAGGTGAGCGTCTGGGCGGCGAAGTCGACGCGGACGGCGCCGAAGCGGCTCAGTACGTCCGATCCCAGCAGGCCGACCGGTTGCCCCGCCACGCCGAAGTCGGGCAGGGTCGCCGCCGACAGTGTCTGGGGGGCCAGCGGGACGCCGGCCACCGACCACGATTTCATGCGCACGGGCTGCGCCTTCCCCGTACAGCCCACCCCGGAGAATTCGGTCCGCGACCCGGCATGCGACAGGCCCAACGTGGCGGCCAGATGGGCGTCGATGATGGACTCCCCGGCACCGGAGTCGATCACGAACGGGTACGGGCCCTTGCCGTTTATGCAGACGTTGACCATTTCGGCCACCTGGCCCGACACCGTGCTCACGGTGATCGGAACGCGCGTGGCGCCGCCGCCGAGCGCCGTGGCCCCGCCGCAGCCGGCCGACGCCGGGGGGAGGGCGAAGTTCACCAGGGGTTCGACGTGGACATGGCCCGAGCCAAGCGTCCCCACGAGCAGGGTGGCGGCGGTCATGAGCGCGGCGAGCGAGGCGGCCACCCGGTGCAACGGCCTAGGCCCGCGTGACGGCCAGGCGCACGGTGGCCAGTACCAGGCGCAACCCCAGGACGGCGGCGGCCAGGGGCAGAGCGGCCCGTCGCCACCCCGACGTGGTGCGCACGGTGAAGCGCAGCGCGGAGCGGTGGTGGGCCACCAGCATCTGGTAGGGATGCCGGGCCGTGCTCACTCCCTGCACGTGGGTCACGCCCGCCGCCCCGGTGAACCCGACGCCCCATCCGGCCTGATGGGCGCGCCAACACAGGTCCATGTCCTCGGCGTACATGAAGTAGGACTCGTCGAAGCCTCCGAGCTCCTCGAGGGCGCCACGCCGGGCCAGGAAGCACGATCCGGAGATCCACCCGGCCTCGACGACGCCGTCACCCTCGGGGGTGCCGGGGTTGTAGCGCCGGGTGAACGGGTTCCCAGGCGCGAAGAGCGCGAGGAGGGCGTGGCCGGCGGCGTCGACGAACGAGGGAAAGCGGCGCACGGACGGGTACACGTCGCCCTCTCCGGTGAAGATCCGGGGACCCACCATGGCCCACGCCGGCCGGGCCTCGAGGACGCGGCGCAGCGCGTCGAGGGCTCCTGGGTGCACGCGCACGTCGGCGTTAGAGACCAGGACCCACTCCGCCGGCGGTGTCATGCCGCCGAGCACCGCCAGTCCCCTGTTCACCCCCGACCCGAATCCGATGTTCTTGTGGGGCTGCACCACCAGCACGGCCCCCGAACCACCATCGGCCAGGAGCGGGGCGAGCTCCCGCTGGGCGTTCCCCGGTGCGCCGTTGTCGACGACGACCACCGGTGAGGCGCCGTCGTCAAGGAGGGAACGGACACACTCGGTGAGGAACGGACCGGCATCGTGGTCGACGATGACGGCGCCAACGGGGCCGGGCACTGCGGGCTCAATACTCCTTGGAGAAGCGGAAGCGCACCAGCGCCGCCAGCGCGCTGAAACCGTCGCGCCAGGTGATCTTCTTGCCCTCGTCGGGTTCGCGCCCGGCATAGGAGATGGGCACCTCGTAGATCCGGTGCCCCCGGCGCAGCACCTTGGCCGTGATCTCCGGTTCGAAGTCGAAACGGTTCGACACGATGGTGATGCCCTCGATCGCCCGGGCGTCGAACAGCTTGTAGCAGGTCTCCATGTCCGAGAGGGTCGAGCGGTACAACAGGTTGGTCGTGAACGACAGCACCCGGTTGGCGAACCAGTGCAGCGGCAGCATGTTCTTGCGCTCGCCCGTGAAGCGACTCCCGTAGACGACGCGGGCCTTGCCCTTGAATATGGGATCGAGCAGTCGTGGCCAGTCGTCGGGGTCGTACTCGAGGTCGGCGTCTTGGATGAGCACGAGGTCTCCCGTCGCCACCGCCAACCCGGAGCGGATGGCCGCGCCCTTGCCCAGGTTCCGCTGGTGGGTGATGACCCGGACCGTCGAGTCCTCCAGGGCTCCCAGCACCTTTTCGGACCCGTCGCTCGACCCGTCGTCCACCACGATCAGCTGCAGGACCAAGGGGATATCGACCGCCCGCATGCGCCGCACGATCTCGGCCACCGTGGCCCGTTCGTTGAAGACCGGCATGATGACCGACAACGTCGTATAGGTGGGCCGGTGCGTGGGCGCTGCGTCGTCTTCCACGTCGTCGTCCCCCGGCGCGGTCATGGTCGGCCCACCCGCGGGGCGAGGTACGCCATGGTCGCCGCCAGACCGTCCCGCAACTCGGTCGTGGGCTTCCACCCCAGTTCGGATACGGCGAGGGTGATGTCGGGGCAGCGCCGGGCCGGGTCGTCGATGGGCAGGGGCAGCGTGACGATGGGCGAGTGCGAGCCCGTCACCTCGAGCACCAGGGTGGCCAGCTCGGCGACGGTGCGCTCGTCGGGGCTGCCGATGTTGACCGGACCGGTCAGGCTCGAGTCGAGCAGGGCGACCAGCCCGGCCACCTCGTCGTCGACGTAGCACAGGCTCCGGGTCTGCGACCCGTCCCCGTAGACCGTCAAGGGCTCGCCGCGCAGGGCCTGGCTGATGAAGTTGGACACCACCCGCCCGTCCCCGGGGGCGAGCCGGGGTCCATAGGTGTTGAAGATGCGGGCTATGCCCACGTCGACCCCGTAGGTGCGGTGCATGGCCATGGTGATGCTCTCGGCGAACCGCTTGGCCTCGTCGTAGACGCTACGGGGCCCGGTCGGGTCGACGTTGCCCCGGTAGGACTCGACCTGGGGGTGGACTTCGGGGTCGCCGTAGATCTCGCTGGTGCTCGCCATGAGGAACCGCGCCCCGTGGTCCCGGGCCAGCTCGAGCAGGCGCCGGGTGCCCTCGCTGCCCGCGGCCAGGGTCTCGAGGGGGCGGCCGAGATAGGCCGGCGGCGAGGCCGGGCTGGCCAGGTTGCAGACGCCGTCGATCTGTTGGCCCGCCGCCACCTCGACCGAGGCGCTGACGTCGGTGCGCACGAAGGTGAAGCGCTCGTGCCCCTCCAGCTGGGCCACGTTCTCGGCGGTGCCCGTCGAGAGGTCGTCGAGGCAGATGACCGAGTCGCCGCGGGCGATGAGGAAGTCGCACAGGTGCGAGCCCAAGAACCCAGCCCCGCCCGCCACCACGATCCGGCTCACCGGCGTCCGATCCCGGTGTAGGCGAAGCCCATGCGCCGCACGGCGGCGGGATCCAACAGGTTGCGGGCGTCGACGATGGACGGGGCGGCCATGACCGAGAG
>Ga0302325_10036302_pt1 | contig 10049 bp, 10 predicted proteins | sample Palsa_T0_2_FD_201948 | JGI IMG/M metagenome (GOLD analysis project Ga0302325, IMG submission 201948) | Peat permafrost microbial communities from Stordalen Mire near Abisko, Sweden - Palsa_T0_2 | ecosystem: Environmental > Terrestrial > Soil > Palsa > Peat permafrost | place: Sweden: Abisko... | reverse complement strand
CCGCGAGTGCATCCTCCATGTCGATAACCGCCTCGAGGGGCTCGTACTCGATCTCCACCAACTCGGCGGCATCCATGGCCAGGGCTCGCGAGTGCGCCACCACGACCACCACGGGGTCGCCGACGAAATTCACGCGTTCCTTGGCCAGTGCGGGCCGGACCGCCGCGGGATGCAGCATCATTATCCCCGGCACATCAGGGAAGTCGAAATCTGCGGCGCTGTAGACGCCGACGACTCCCGGCATTTCCCGGGCCGCCTTGAGTTCGATCGATCGGATCGTCGCGTGCGCGATCGGTGAGCGGACGAAGTACAGCGTGAGCATGCCCTCGATCTTCAGGTTGTCGACGTAGGTACCCGCCCCGCGCAGGAGATTGAGGTCTTCGACCCGCCGTACCGGCTTGCCGGAGAACGTGCCGGCACCCAGTGTCATGAGCTGGCCTCCTCGAGTGCTCGACGAACCAGCACGGTGGCGAGATGGCGGCGGTATTCCGAGGAGGCATTGATGTCACTCGGCGGATCTGTGCCCTCGTCGGCAGCCGTCGCGGCTTCCGCCGCGGCGGCACCGTGGCGCACCGCTTCCTCCACCGCCGTGGCCCGAAGGGGGGTGGATCCCATGTTGACGAGTGCGATTCCGGTCGTGCCGTTGATCACTGCGGCCACGCCGACGATCGCCCAATCCTGGGCTCGGCGGTTGAACTTCTGGAACGACCACCCGGCACCGGCCACCTTCGGCACCCGTATTTCGACCAGCACCTCGTCGACGGCAAGGGCCGTCTCGAGGAATCCCCGGAAGAAATCGGGTGCGGCTATCTCCCTCCGCCCGTTGGGCCCCTGGGCCACCAAGGTGCCCCCCAAGGCCAGGACGGCGGCGGGGAGGTCCGATGCCGGATCACCGTGGGCCAGCGTGCCTCCGAGCGTGCCCCGGTGACGCACTTGTGGATCACCAACCTGGTGGGCGGTAAACGCCAGCAAGGGGACCTGTTCTTTCAGCAACACCGACGTCTCGAGGTCGTGATGGCGCGCCAGGGCGCCGATGGCGATCTCATCACCCCGCTCCTCGATGTACGAAAGGCCCGCAACCCTCCCGATGTCGATGAGCACCGAAGGGATGGCAAGTCGCAGCTTCATCAGCGGCACGAGCGAATGGCCGCCGGCAACCAACTTGGCCTCGTCGCCGTGCTCGACCAGCAGGGCGATTGCTTCTTCCACGGAACCAGCCCGCGCGTAATCGAACGCAGCAGGGATCATGAGCTCGACCCGGTCAGCGTCTCACGGTCGGCGGCACAGGCGAGAACCGCCTTCACGATGTTGTGATAGCCCGTACAACGGCAGAGGTTCCCTTCAAGGCCCTCTCGCACTCCCCTCTCATCGAGGTGCTCCTCCTCGGCCAGGAGCGAGACGGCCGCCATTACCATCCCCGGAGTGCAATAGCCGCACTGCAGCGCGTGATGCTCGCGGAAAGCCTCCTGCACCGGGTGCAACGTACCGTCGGCACCGCCGAGACCTTCGATCGTCACGATCTCGGTCTCATCGGCCTGGGCGGCCAGCAGCGTGCACGACTTGACCGACTCTCCGTTGAGCAAAACGGTGCACGCCCCGCACGAGCTGGTATCGCATCCGATATTCGTACCCGTGAGTCCAAGGGTCTCTCGAAGGTACTGCACGAGCAGCAACCTCGGCTCGACCTCGTGCTGGCGCCTGGTGCCGTTGACTTCTACCGAGATCAGGACCATGCGAGTTCCTCCATCACGTGGGCGAGCCTAGTGTTCTGCACCGTTTGCCCGATGAGGTGCCCTCCGGGTCGCGTCGGTCGTGAGCCCGTCAAGTTGGTCAATGCTCTTGGTATTCTTTTCAGCCCAGTACCTCCGGATGCCTTCCGGACCTTTTCTGTTCGACCACTGATCCATGGTCGGTCGGTGGCCCTCGAACGCCATGAAAGGGACACCATACCCGCACGAATCGGCGATGCGGCTGACTTCGGCGACGATGATCGAACGTACGCCCACACCGCTTCCACCAGGGAACCGGCTCGCCAGGTCCGTAAAGGACGGGTCGTCCGTCAGAATCACCCGGCCCCGGCCGTGCAGGCGCACGATGCGCGGGGCTCCGGCAAAAGCACAGAACATGATGACGATCCGACCGTTCTCGCGTAGGTGGGCAATGGTTTCGACACCGCTCCCGGTCTGGTCGAGGTAGGCCACGGTCCGCTCGTCGACGACGACCAGCTCGTCCCGATTTCCTTTGGGCGAGCAGTTCACCAGGCCGTCGGCCGAGAGAGGAGCCGTCGACACGAAGAACACTGGCTGCGCCACGAGCCATTCGGCGAGGCCCTGATCGATGACCTCGAATGTCCTACCCATTTGGCCATTATCGCACCTGGCCAGGGATCCCTCCCAGATGCTCGGATGGGCCTCGTGACCACGCCACCAGGGGTAACGTCGCAGGGGTGACACTCGACGCCAAGGTGCTGACCGTCTCGGAGTCCGTGAGCCGCGGTACCCGCCAGGACCGTTCGGGAGAGGAACTCGCCGCTGCGCTGGCCAACCACGGCTATCGAGTCGTCGAACGACGGGTCGTTCCCGACGGGGTGGGGCCGGTTGCCGCGGCGCTCAGAGAGCTCTCCTCGTCGTTCGCCGGGCTGCTGGTGACGACGGGCGGCACCGGATTCTCCCCCACTGACCTCACGCCGGAGGCGACCCGCTCGGTCATCGAGCGGGAGGCTCCCGGCCTGGCCGAGGCCATGCGCGCCGTCAGCCCCCTCGGACGTCTTTCACGTGGTGTCGCGGGTGCCGTCGGTCAGTGCCTCGTCCTCAACGTCCCCGGGTCGCCCAAGGGGGCCATGGAGTCGCTCGAAGCGATCGCGGACGTCCTGCCCCACGCGCTCGAGTTGCTCGCCGGAGGCGCACCCCATTGACGCCCACCCAGCTCCGCGCCTTCTCGGCCGTGGTGCGCCTGGGCTCGGTGAAAGCGGCGGCGGCCGAACTCGGCGTGACCGAAGCCGCCGTGTCACTGCACGTCGGCCACCTGCGCAAGGAGCTCGAAGACCAGCTCTTCGCCCGGACCGGCAGTGGGCTGGCCTTCACCCCCGGCGGATTGCGGCTGGCCAGCCGAGCAGGTGAGATGCTCGGCTTGCAAGAACGCACCATTCGCGAGGTGGGTCAGGCGGGAAGCGGCAAGCGGCTGATGCGGGTGGCCGCCTCCAGCATGTTTGCCGAACATGCCGCCCCGGGGCTCATCGAGCTCTTCGTCAGCCGAGCCGCTGATCTCGACGTCGAGTTGAGCGTCCACAACACGCGCGAGTTCGAGTCCCTTCTCACCACCCGCACCGTGGACGTCGCCATCGGGCCCAAGCCCGGTCAACTACCTGATTCCTTGCTGCGCAAGCCGTTCTTGAACTATCAGGTCGTCGTCGTGGCCGGGCCCCGTCACCCCTTGGCGGGCGTCCAGGCCCGCCCGACCCAACTTCGAGAGCAGATCTGGCTTCTGGGCCCGTCGGCGGCCGGAGACGACACGGTCGTACGCGGCATGTTGCGCCGCTACGACGTACCCGAAGAGAACCAGAGGATCTTTCAGAGCCACGCCGCCGCCCTGGAGGAGACCGCGCACAACAAGGGGGTCAGCCTGGCGCTGTCCTTCGCCGTGTCCGACGACATCGCCAACGGACGTCTGGTGGCGATCTCCGGGCCGGGCGTGAAAGGAGACGGGGTGTGGAGCAGCATGACCCTGCCCGAGCACAGCCTCCTGCCCGCCGCGTCCGAGTTGACGCGCTTCATCTCCACCCCTCGGGCGACCCGTGCCATGCTGCGCGGCTCGGGCATCAACATCGGACATTTCCGTCCCTCGGTCTACGTCACCCTCTGGAGCTGACGGTGTCCGATCGGTCGGCCCGCACAATGGCGCTGACCACGTCGCCCAATGCTCGAATGTTGTGCGCCGGGAGCACGTAGTCGCAGTAGGGAAGGGCAGCGGAAAAACCTCCCACCAGAGGGGCGAAGTCCGGAGCCGCTGCTCGCGGATTCAGCCACAGCACCTGGTACGCCCGCCGGTGCAGCCTCGCCATGACCTTCGCCAGCTCATCAGGCGGGTCGCTGTCCCATCCGTCCGAGGCGATGATCACGATGGCCCCCCGGGTCGCTCCCCCGTGCCGTGAGGCCAGCAGGGCGCGGATGTTGGACGCGATGCGAGTGCCACCGAACCGATCGGCCACCTTCTCGCTGGCCTGTTGCATCGCCAATTGCGGTGACTTGTGGACCAGCAGGGAGGTCAGTCGCGTCAACGTGGTGGCAAAGGCGAATACCTCAGCGTCCGTGGTCAACGCCACCGCGCGCATCAGGTGAAGGTACGCCGCGGCGTAGCACTGCATCGATTGGCTCACGTCGCAGAGCATCACCACGCGACGGTGTTTTTGCACGGGCCGTGTCCGCACGAGCTCAATCGGTTCCCAACCCGTCCGACGGGCCCGGGCCAAGGTGGGACGCAGGGCGGTGCGGCGCCCGGCGTGGTGAGCAGATTGTCGCCGTGTTCGCCGGGTCGGCCAGCTCGCCAGCGCCGCCTGGAGCCACCCGCTAAGGAGCGCCAGCTGTACCGTGTCGAGCTCGTCGAACGGGGTGTCCGCCACGCCTTCGAGCCCGCTCGGCATCCTCTCGGGGAGCGCCGGTCCCCCCCGCTCTGCCTCCGTCGTCGACGTCATACGGGGAAGCGTGACCCAGGGCAGGCCGTCCCCCTCTTCCGTGGAGGAGGGGGCACCGGCTACGGGCGCCAGCATGTCCTGGTTCCCCACGGCCCGGAGAGGTTGGGAGCGGGCATGCGGGTGAAGGCCGACACCTTCGTCAAAAATCGCGGCGAAGACCGCGTCGAACGAGGCCAGATCGCCTTGTCGTTGGACCAGGCAGATACGAGTGGCCCAGTACAGCGACGACCGCGAATCCAAGGGGGCAGCAGCCATGGCACGCGCCAAGGCCCCCATGCCCGTGAACCCGACCGAGACTCCCGCCCGTTGTAGGCGCGCCGAGAGTGACACCACGAAGGCGGCGCGGTCGACGGCCGGGAACAACAAGGGAGGGGGAGGTCGGCTAGCGGACAAGCGCGGCGCGCCCCGGGGGCTTCATGTGGCCGCTGCCGCCTCGTAGCCGAGAGCATCAAGCTCGCCGGCCACGGTGTCCCGATCGTCCGGGGTCTTGGTGATCGCCCCCAATGTGAGCAGGATGTCGGCTCGACCCAGCTCGGATGCTCCGAGCAGCGTCAAGGCGGATACCCAGTCGATGGTCTCGGCCATCCCCGGAGGCTTATCGAGGTCGAGGTTGCGAACCCGCCCGACGAAATCGGTCGCCGAAAGGATCAGTGTCTCGTTGGCCCTCGGGACCGTACGGCGCAGTATCTCGGCCGCCCGTGCGGGATCCGGAAAGTCGATCCAGTGGTACAGACAGCGGCGACGAAGGGCATCATGGAGCTCTCTACTGCGATTCGAGGTCAGGATGACCATGGGCCGCCGTTCCGCCGCGTAGGTGCCGAGTTCGGGAATGGTGATCGACGCTTCCCCTAAAAACTCGAAGAGGAGGGCCTCGAACTCGTCATCGGCCCGGTCGATCTCGTCAATGAGGAGGACCGGGACCACCGGACCCCGGTAGCGAATGCTCTGCAGAATCGGCCTCTCCAAGAGGAACTCCTCGGTAAAGAGGTCTGCATCGCGCAACTTCTCATCACGTGACTCGGCCAGTCGGATCGCCAGCAGCTGGCGTTGGTAGTTCCACTCATAGAGGGCTTCGCCGGCAGTCAGCCCCTCGTAGCACTGCAGCCGGATCAGAGGAGCTCCAAGGGCACTGGCCAGGGCCTTGGCCGCCGCCGTCTTCCCCACACCCGGTTCGCCCTCCAGCAACAGCGGCAGGCCCAGTGCCAAGGCGAGGTAGAGCGCGGTGGACAGCCCCTCGTCGACCAGGTAGTCGACCTCGTCCAGCTGCTGACGGAGCGTCGCGGCAGAGAGCGAGGTCTCGGTCATGCGCCGGTCCCCCCGTTGGCGGCGGCGAGCAAGGCCTGGTAGTCCTCCCAGGTGTCGACGTCGAGTGGGATGTTGCCGGCAACCTCGACCTCACGCACGGGGTAACGGCCCGACTCCAGAAGTCTCCACACCCCCTTGTCGCCATGGAGGGCGCGAAGATCATCGAACACCTGGCGCCGGAACCAGAATGGGTGACCCACGCCGTCGTCATACCGGCACACTCCCAGAGGAGAGGGCCCGGCAGCCTCACGCAACCGCTTCACCGCGCCGGTCGTGACCTCCGGCTGGTCCCCCAAGAGGAGGATGATCCCCTCGGCCCGGTCGTCGACGACCCCCAGGGCCGCACCGATCGAAGAGGAACATCCGCTGGCGTACTGCTCGTTCTCCACCACTTGGCAGTCCCGAAAGTCGACGCGGTCGCGGAGTTCGGCCGACGCGCCACCAACGGTGACCAGCAGCTGCGCGAAGCCACAACTTCGGGCCATGTCCAAGGTGGCGCCGAGCACCGTGGTTCCCCGGTACGCCAAGAGCTGCTTTGGTTCGCCGAGGCGGCGCGAAGCACCTGCGGCCAGCACCAGGCCGGTCACGAACATGTCAGTACCCCACCCGCTTCGCTCAATGGTCCCGGCACTCTGTACTGCAGTACCAGTGCTCCACCCCGTCGATGGTGCGATGTGGCGTGTCGGGGCCGACCACCACCGCCATCCCGCACACAGGGTCAACCATCTGACGGGGTGGCGGAGGTGCCGGCGTGGTCGGAGCCACCAGGCCCTCGATCCGCATGGCACGCACCACACTGGCCATGATCGACAGTGCGACCTCAGCTGCGGTACGCGCCCCGATGTCGAGACCCACCGGGGTGTGCACCCGTTCGCGTTCGGGTTTCGTCAGGTCCATGGCACCGAGTACCGCCTCGCCGCGCCGGACGCTGGCGACAAGTCCGATGAAGCGGACATCGGCATCCAGTGCCGCCCTGATGGACTCCGGCTCCTCGCTCCCATGGCTGGCGACAATGACCGCCACCGCACCCTCGGGCTGCTTTCCCTCGAGCGACCGCACGGCGGCGAAGGCGAACCCGAGCGCCTCGGCCAGGGCGGCCACTGCGTCGGAGATAGGCGTTTCGCCAACGATGTAAAGGACCGGCGGCGGCACCATCGGCTCCAAGAAGACCTCCAAGGCGCCGCCGGAGAGGCAGGGGTTCACCACCACCTTCGCCCCGGGTAGTTCGGGAAACCCCTCTTCGCCGTCGGGCAACACCCGCAGGAGCAGCGATTCGCCACGGCCGAGCGCGTCGAGCGCAGCGGCCCGTACGGACTCCTCGGCGCACTGGCCACCGACGAACCCCTCAATTGTCCCGTCGGACAGGATGATGGCATCGTCGCCCGCTCGAGCTGAGGTGGGTGACTGGGCCCGGACCACCGTGGCATGCACGAACGGTACCCGCTCGGCGAGCAGCTCGGTCGCCCGAGCAGTCATCCGGTGCGTCATGTGATCTCCGGCTCAAACCGAAGGTGTCGGGTGTCCCTGCATGGCATCCCACACCCGGGAGGGCGTGAGCGGCATATCGGCGTGTCGTATCCCAAAGGGCTTGAGCGCATCGACAACCGCGTTCACAATGGCCGGGGGCGATCCCACCGTGGCCGACTCCCCTATGCCCTTGGCCCCGATGGGGTGATGCGGCGAAGGGGTCACCGTGTGCCCGGTCTCCCAGTCGGGCACTTCGAGCGCGGTGGGGATGAGGTAGTCCATCAACGATGCCCCGAGGCAGTTGCCGTCCTCGTCGAAGGCGATCATCTCCATCAGGGCCATACCCACCCCATCCGTCAGACCGCCATGGACCTGGCCCTCGATGATCATCGGGTTGATCCGGGTGCCGCAGTCGTCGACGGCGATGAAGCGACGCACCTTGACCTCCGCCGTACCGGGATCGACGTCGACCACGCAGATATAGGCGCCGAACGGGTAGGTGAGGTTCTCCGGGTTGTAACAGATCTGCGCCTCCAGCCCGCCTTCAAGACCCTCAGGCAGGTCGCCGGCGCCATGGGCCTTCATGGCGATGTCCTGGATGGTGACGGACTTGGAGGGGTCACCCTTCACGTTGAAGGATCCCTTTTGCCACTCGAGGTCGGCCACCGAGACCTCGAGCATCCCCGAGGCGATGATCTGCGCCTTGTCCCTCACCTTGCGCGCCACCAGCGCGGCTGCGGCCCCGGATACCGGAGTGGAGCGACTCCCGTAGGTTCCCAGACCGAACGGGGTCTGATCGGTGTCGCCGTTGACAACTTGGATGTCAGCCGGCGGAATGCCGATCTCCTCGGCCACGATCTGGGCGAACGTCGTCTCGTGTCCTTGTCCCTGTGACATGACCGACAACCTGACGACGGCCTTCCCGGTGGGATGTATGCGCAACTCACACCCATCGGCCATGCCCAGGCCCAAAATGTCCATGTCCTTGCGGGGTCCCGCGCCCACCGCCTCGGTGAAGAAGGCAATCCCGATTCCCATGAGCTCCCCGCGGGCTCGCTTCTCTGCTTGCTCAGCTCGCAGCTCCTCGTAGCCCGCCATCTCCATGGCCAGGCGCATGGCCGTCTCGTATTCGCCCGAGTCGTAGACCCAACCGGTCTTGGTCGTGTAGGGGAATTGCTCCGGCTTGATGAAATTCTTCAGCCGCAGTTCGGCCGGGTCCATCTCGAGCTCATAGGCCAGGCAGTCGACGATGCGCTCCACCAGGTAGACCGCTTCGGTGATGCGGAACGAGCAGGCGTAGGCCACCCCTCCCGGGGCCTTGTTCGTATAGACGGCGGTCATCTTGGCGTAGGCGGCCTCGAGGTCGTAACTGCCGGTGAACACGCCGAAGAACCCGGCCGGGTACTTCGTTGGAGCCGCCGTCCCGTTGAAAGCCCCGTGATCGGCCAGGACATTGGTCCGGATGGCCAGGATCTTCCCCTCCTTGGTGGCGGCGATCTCCCCGCGCATGATGTAGTCACGGGCAAACCCGGTACTAATGAGGTTCTCCGAGCGGTCTTCCATCCACTTCACCGGCTTGCCCAGGACCAGCGACGCCACGATGGCACAGACATACCCCGGATAGATGGGGACCTTGTTGCCGAAGCCACCGCCGATATCAGGGGCGATCACCCGGATTTTGTGCTCGGGCAGCCCCGACACCAATGCGTACACCGTACGATGGGCGTGCGGGGCCTGCGAGGTGGTCCACAGCGTCAGCTTGCCGGCGACCCTCTCGTAGTCGGCCACACAGCCACATGTCTCCATCGGCGCCGGATGCACCCGCGGATAGACGAGGTCCTGGCTCACGACCACGTCCGCCGATTCGAAGACCGCGTTGGTGGCGGCCTCGTCGCCGGTCTCCCAGTCAAAGCAGTGGTTGTCGGTCTTGCCCTCCAGGTCGTCCCGTATGACCGGCATGTCGGGATCCAGAGCCCTGCGGGCGTCGATGACAGGATCTAAGATGTCGTACTCGACCTCGATCAGCTCCAAGGCGTCCCGGGCCGAGTAGCGGTCCTCGGCCACGACGAAGGCCACTTCTTGGCCCTGGAAGCGGACCTTGTCCGTGGCCAGCACCGCCTGCACGTCGTTGGACAGCGTCGGCATCCAGGCCAGGCCCTTCTCCGCCAGGACGGCGCCCGTCACGACCGCCTTGACCTTGGGGTGGGCTTCCGCCGCGCTGGTATCCACGCTGACGATGCGGGCGTGCGCCACCGGCGCGCGCAGTATGGCCATGTGCAACATGCCTGGAAGCTGGATGTCGTCGCAGTAGTGACCCAAACCCCGGATGAAGCGCGGATCTTCCTTGCGCAACATCCGGCCATAGCCGACCGGCTTCTGGTCGTTGTCAATGAACTCGCTGGGACGTTCCTCGGTGGTGGTCATGACCTGCTTCCAATGCTGACGGCCGATTCGTGGGCCGCAGCCCAGCGGATGGAACGAACGATGGTGGCGTAACCGGTGCAACGGCAGATCTGGCCCGAGATGGCCTCTCTGATCTCCTGCTCGGAGGGGTCCGGGTTGCGGTCGAGCAACGCACGCGCGGTCA
>Ga0302325_10036301_pt1 | contig 10049 bp, 8 predicted proteins | sample Palsa_T0_2_FD_201948 | JGI IMG/M metagenome (GOLD analysis project Ga0302325, IMG submission 201948) | Peat permafrost microbial communities from Stordalen Mire near Abisko, Sweden - Palsa_T0_2 | ecosystem: Environmental > Terrestrial > Soil > Palsa > Peat permafrost | place: Sweden: Abisko... | reverse complement strand
TGCCGTTCAGCCGGGCGGATCCGCGCATTGTCGAGGCCATCGACGTGGTCTCTACCCTTGACCAGCGGCCCAACCTCCTCGACCTCAGCCCGAAGGCGTTCGAGTCGTTCGTCCAGAATCTGTTCACGAAGATGGGGTACGAGACTGACCAGTTCCGCTCGAGCAATGACGGTGGCATCGACTGCATGGCCTACAAGCGCGATCCCGTCGCCCCCATGAAGATCGCCGTCCAGGCCAAGCTCTACACAAAGACCGTCTCGCCGACTCACGTCCGCGACCTATACGGCACGATGCAGCACGAGGGAGCCACCCTTGGCATTATGATCACCACCTCCGGGTACGGTCCCGGCAGCGTAGAGTTCGCCAACGGCAAGCCGCTCCACCTGATCGACGGCCCCGGCCTGATCTCGATCTGCCAGGAACATCACATCCCGGCTCGCATCCTTGGCCTCGGTACCCGCAGACACAGACCGTGAATCCCGCCGACCTTACGCGCCGGGAACGTGATGTGGATGCTGTCTGTCGGTGGACGCGCTTATGCTGGGCGAAAAGGCGACCTACAGGAGACCTGCTGATGACCGCGCCGCATGCCAGGCAACCTCAGGTCCTGCCTCGCCCGGCCTGTACGCCGACGGCGATCCGGGCCGTACTGGCCGCCAACGCAGACAGCGACACCCTCCAGCGGTACGACCAGGATCTGGACGCGGCGTTCGAACAGGCCCGCGAGCACGGTGACGTGACACCGCTGGTGCAGACGGTCAAGCGCTGGTGGTTCGAGGCGGACGCCTGGCGTGACCCCCAAGCGCAGCGGGAGTTCCGAGCTCGCATCGGCACCTACCGGGACGAGGGTCTGCCGCCTGCGGAACAGCGGATGAGCCGGGAGGAGATCCGGACCCAGTTCGGCGTCTGACGTATGTACCGGTGGGAGCTGGATGGCCCGGCTCAACAAGAGTTCGCCGACCTGCCTCCGGCCGCGCGAGCATCCTTGGCGGCATTCATGGACGCGGTCGTGATCGTGGATCCGGTGCAATACCAGCGCCGCAGCGACGAGCGTGATGACGTCTCTATGCCACTGCGCTCACTGCATTTCGGTCCGGAAGGCGGGGGCCTGGTCACGTTCCTGGTGTACCCGCCGGATGATCTCGTGCTGGTAGTCAAGATCCAGTGGCTCGGCGGCTAGCAACGTTCGGCTCTCCTCGGGCGGCCTTACGCCACCGGGTGCGGCCACGCGCTGATCGGCCGGGTGGCAGTAACGTTCTGTAACCGGCATCCGGTGGTCGCCATGGTTGGGCGTGGACCGGTTCGTGGACCGAGTCATCCGTGCAAAGGGTGCAATTGGGGCCGTCAGCGGCACGGCTCCGTGGTATCCGTGCAGCCAGGACGCACGGTGCAATGGGCCGGACTTCTCATAATCCGCCGGTCGTGGGTTCGAGCCCCACCCGCCCCACCAGCGGTTTTGATACCCGTGGTCGGCGAGCCGTGGACCGGATTGTATACCGATGTCGGCGGGGATGTTCGAACCGTCGGGCCGCATCTGGTCACATAGAGTAGCTGTCGGGCGGGTCTGGCGTACCAAGGCGTACGGCGGGAAGGACCGGACTGGCTGCTTGCGTGGCTCGCCAAGGGTATGCGGGCCTGGACAACGGGTGTTGCCGCCAGCTGGCTAGCCTGGCATGACGCGCCGCGGGTGGTCTGACCTGGGGTTCCGTGAAGTGGCCGAGGACACGAGTAGCATGCGTATTGGGAAAGGACTCCTAGTGCCAGGTCCACCGCAGCAGGAGCGGCCGCCGGATCTCGGGTCCCTTCGGGCGATTCGGGGGCAGATTCTCGCGGCCGCGTCTCAGCGCGGCTTGCGTGATGTGCGTGTGTTCGGTTCGGTAGCTCGCGGGGAAGCGGTCGAGACGAGTGATGTGGATCTCCTGGTTGCCCCTGGTCCGGAAACCACGCTGTTCGACCTCAGCGGTTTCGCGCTTGACGTTGAGGAGATCGTGGGGCGTCATGTGGACGTGGTCACGCCGCGTGGCCTGAAGGCGCGCATCCTGAAGTGCCCTGGCGCGTGATCAGCGACATGCGCGATCGGGTGAGCCACGGCTACTTCGATATCGATCTCGACGTCGTGTGGAACACAGTGACACGCGACCTACCGAAACTCCAGGAATCTGTCACCAGGATCCCTTGCCGAGGTTGACTCGGAAGCAGAAGACTGACGGTGAGCAGCCTTCCGGCCCGGCGCTGACCGATGGGGACATTGCGCCCGTCGACGTGACGAGCACCGACTATGCGCGGATGGCCGACCTGGTGAATTTGTACAAGAGCCTCCGCTGCGAACCACTGATACCTCGGATTTCGCTATCGCCGAACCGCTCGGGGCTAACCGACGTGGCGGCGTTGGACCGCCGTCACCCCACGGTGGTCCGGCCGAGCACGCGGATGCGCTGACCCTTCCGCCCTGAAGTCCGTAAACGACAGCGCTCTTCGCAGTTGCGTAGCGCGACAAACGGAGCATTGTTATTGATTCGAACAATTCCATACTCTCCCTGCCGACTCTGTCCCTACCAACAGGTGTGCCGATGGACTATACGCCGCGCGCAGAATGTCCCGTTCTGGGTTACGCCGTCGACGCGATGCCCTCATCGCAGAAGCGGACGGCCGCCCTCATGACGGCGATGGATAAAACCTCAGGTCGCTGACGATCCGTTGAGCCCGCAACTGAGGTTGCCAGGCGACCAAGGCCGCGTAGATAACCGCACCGAGCCGATCTGCCGGCGCAGCGAGCAGCTCGCTGATGACCTGCTCGCAGGCCGGACCGATCGCGGCGGGGGGCTGGGCGGCTATTCGGTGTGCAGGACCGCGGAGGTCCTGGTGCGGGCGGCCCAGCTGGCCGGGCCGAGCGCGCCGGCTATGGCGATGGCCAGCCCGGCCAGGGCGAGCAGCAGCAGGTCGATGACGCCCAGGACGTGCACGAAGCTGCCGGGCAGCTCCATAGGTACCGATCTGGTGGGTGTGACCAGGCCGGAGCCGGGCGAGTTGGAAAGCTGACCGATGAGAAGGTCCTGGAGGATCAGCCCGGCGGGCAGCGCTATGGCCGTGGCGATGATGGCAGGGACGATGACCCAGCAGGTCACCATGGTGATCGCCTGCCGCGGTGTCATCCCGACCGCCTTGAACACGCCCAGGTCATGCACCCGTTCGCGGGCAGCCATCAGCGCGGCGTTGAGCACGCCCAACCCGGCGAGCACCGCCACCAGCACCGTCAGCCACGAGAACAAGGACGTGTCCAGGAACCCGGCGAACGACGTGGCGCCCTGAGAGCCGACCACGATGTCATGTCCCACCGCCCGTTGCAGCGCGTCGGTGTAGGCCTGCACGCTGGTACCCGGGGTGAGGGCGATGTCGTACTGATGGGCCGTCAGCCCGGCGGCCGCGGCGCCGAGGGTCTGCCAGCTGACCCACATGGTGGGTGTCCCGGCTGGGATGAACACCTCGCCGGCGATCCGCAGGGTGACCGGCTTGCCGTGGACAGTCAGCGTGATATTGTCGCCCGTCGTCCGGCCGGTGGCGGCCGCGAAGATGGTGCTGACATCGATCTGGGTGGGGCTGTTGTACCAGTGCCCGCTGGCCAGGCTCCAGCCCAGCCACGACGAGTCGCCGTTGTACGCGTAGGTCATCACCGGCAGGTCCGGTTGCCCGGCCACGCCGACGTTGACCGGGGTTACCGGCAATCCGTTCCCCGGGCCGCCGGATACGTTGCCACCGTAGAACAGGTCGGCTTCGGCGACGTAGTGCAGCGTTCCCGGCTGGGCGCGTATCGCGGCCCCGACGGCGGCGTCCACACGAGGGCTGAATGTGGCGGACTGGCCACTTACGGCGGCTTGGAGCTGCCCGAGCCCGTGGATCGCGCTGTGGTTGATCTTGTGGATGGAGGTGTTCAGGCTGGTGCCGAGAACGACCCCGGCAAGGCCGAATGTCAGGGCGGCCAGCGTGACTGCGGACCGGGCTGGGCGGGAGAACGGGGCGGCCAGCCCGGTCGCCACCACCTCCGGCAACCCCAGCTGCGCGGCCAGCCGGTACGCCACCACGCCGCGCCCGGCCCGGGGTGCCTGCCCGGCGGTGATCGCCGCGACCGCGGGCAGCCGCCCGGCCTGCACCGCTGGCACCGCCGCCGCCACCCCGGCCAGCGCGAGCATGCCCAGCGGGACGGTGAGGTTGATCCACAGCGGGACGAATACGCGTTCCCCCTGGACCGGGTACAGGTCGATCACCGGCAGCACCCACCAGTTCCCCAGCACGGTCCCGGCTACCGCCCCGGCCACCGCGGGAATGCTGATCTGGGCCAGGTAGACGGCGGCGACCTGGCCGGGGGTGAACCCGATGCTCTTGAGCACCCCGATCCGCCGGTAGGAGGCGATCACCGCGGCGGACACCACGTTGGCTGTGATCAGCACCGCCAGCACCAGGCCTACGATCGCGAACGCCAGCACGAACCGGGTGTTCACGTTCCCGCCCAGCGCGCCCGAGGTGGCCCCTGACGGCAGCGCTACGGGCGGCAGCGACAGGGGGCCGGCTAGCGCGCCTGGCGGGAGCGCGGCCCTCAGCGCACCCAGGTCGGCGGCGAGCTGCGCCGGAGTACCGGCATTAGCGAACGTGTACAGCATCTGTTCCTGGGCCGGAGCGCCCGCCGCACGCAGCGCGGCGACCTCGCCGGGCGCCACCCAGGCATCCTCGAAGGACGTACGCTGGTCGCCGTACCCCACCACGGTCAGCACCGGCCGGCCCGGCGCGCTGAGCACAGTAAGCTTGCTGCCGAGCGGCAGCCGGATCACCGTACTGATGCTCAGGGAGATCTCACCCGGCCTGGCTGGCCACCGGCTCCCGCCGCCCATCACCGAGGGGTTGGCGATCACGTCATCGAGCGGCGCGGACGGCGAAGCCCTTCCGACTACTGTTAGCCGCTGCGGGGGCACGCCGCCGGGCTTACCCGACACGAAGCGCCCCGCCGCGACGGTGATCGTGGTCTGCGGATAGGGCCCGGCGTCTTGAGTCACCCCCGGCAGGTGCCGAGTAGCTGTCAGCTGCGCCGCAGTGACCTTGGAGGCGTTGATGGTCACAGCCAGGTCCGCGGCGTGCGTGACCGCAATCCCGGCGGCATATCCTGCGTTCGCGGCGTAGGTCAGGGTCAGGCCGATCAAGGCCGCCGCGGACGAGACGGCCAGCACCGCGAGCACCACCAGCGACTGGACCAGGCGGCGGGCCGCCCCGGCCCGCGCCGCCTGGAGCATCGGCGCGGCCCTCACGGCCGCGCTCCGGGCCCCGGCTGTACCGCCAGCCCCCGCTGCCCGGTGCGCACCGCCGCGCCGGTGTCGCTGATGACCCGCCCGTCGGCGAGCTGGATCACCCGGCTGGCATACCGCTCGGCCAGTTCGGGGTTGTGGGTGACGATGAGCAGGGTCTGCCCGGCCGCGTTCAGGTCCAGCAGCAGCTGCCCGATCGCCCGGCCTGCGGTGGTGTCGACCGCGCCGGTCGGCTCGTCGGCCAGCAGCACCGCCGGGTTGTTGACCAGTGCCCGGGCGATCGCCACCCGCTGCCGCTCCCCACCGGACAGCCGGGCCGGGTAGGTGTCCCGGTACCGGTCGATGCCCAGCTGGGCCAGGAGCTTGTCCGCTCGCGTCCGGGCCGCGCGGCGCCGCACCCCGGCCAGCCGGGCCGGCAGCATCACGTTGCCGATCACGGTCAGGTCCTCCACCAGGTTGAAGAACTGGAAGATCATGCCCACCTGGGAGCGGCGGTACCTGGCGGTTCTGGTTTCCCCGAGTGTGTCGATCCGCCGCCCGGCCACCGTGACCGTCCCGCCGGACGGCTTGTCCAGCCCGGCCAGCAGGTTCAGCAGTGTGGACTTCCCGCTCCCCGACGGCCCCATCACCGCGACCGCTTCCCCGGTGGCCACCTGCACGCTGACCCGGTCCAGGGCCGGCACCCCGCCAGCAGCGTACCGCTTGGTCACCTCGCTGAGCTCGATCAGCGCATCCACGGCTGTCCCTCCTGCCTGTCACCGTGCCCGTCACGGCTGCCACCGCCAGCCAAATGGCCCCATGCGGTGCCTGCCCGCACGTTCGCACGCAGCCGGTTACACGGGTCAAACAGGAGCTGTTAACACCCTGTTACCCGCGGCAGGGCATCCTGGTGGAAGGCACCGCCGTGCCCGCGACCCGCCCGGGTGCTGGCCGCGCCGGAGCCACAGCTAGGGAGTACCGATGAGCGCGCTGCCTCACTTCAGCGGGACGGCCCGCCGGGCGGCCTTGCGCCGTACCGTACGGCTGCGGCTGACCGCGCTGTACGGCACGCTGTTCCTGGCCTCGGGGGCCGGGCTGCTGACGGTCACCAACATCCTGGCCCGCAGCTGGCCCTGGCCCCGGCCCGCCATCGTGACTCCCGTTGGCAGCCTCGGACGCGTCTGCGAGGTGACGAAGCCCGTGTGCTACTCCCCAGCTGAGTTGCTAGCTCAGGCCGCGGCCGGGCATGCGGCCGCGCTGAACCAGTTGCTGGCTGAGTCGGCCATCGCGCTGGGCGTCATGACGGTGGTCTCGGCCGCGCTGGGCTGGCTGGTGGCTGGCCGGGTGCTGCGCCCGCTGCGGGCGATGACCGCCGCCGCCCAGGCGATCTCCGCCGATGACCTGAGCGGGCGGCTGGCCGTGCCCGGCCCCGGCGATGAGCTCAAAGACCTCGGCGACACCATCGACGGGCTACTGCACCGGCTGGAGACCGCCTTCGGCGCCCAGCGCCGGTTCGCCGCCAGCGCTTCCCACGAGCTGCGCACCCCGCTGACGATGATGCGAACCTCCCTGGATGTGGCCACCGCCAAGCCCGGACCGATCCCCGCCGAGCTGACCGTGCTGGCAGGCAAGCTCCGCGAAGGGCTCGATCAGGCTGACCGGCTGGTGGAGAACCTACTGCTGCTGGCTCGCGCCCAGCACGGCGCCAGCGACGGCCGCGAACCCGTCTCCCTCGGCCCTCTGATCGCCGGCGCGATCGATGCCCGGGCCGGGCTGATCGCCAGCATGAGCCTGGACATGCGGCATGCCCCCGGCGCCGGTCCCCTGGTCACCGGGAACCCAGTGCTGCTGGCGCAGATGACCGCTAACCTCATCGATAACGCCGTCCGCCACAACCACCCGGGCGGCTGGATCCGCACCCGGATCGCCCGTGACGGGCCCGCCGTGCGGCTGCTGGTGGAAAACGGCGGCCCCCTCCTGGACCCCGGCGAGGTCGCCACCTTGACCAAGCCATTCCGGCGGCTGGGCACCGACCGCACCAGGTCAGCGGTCGGCACCGGCCTGGGACTGTCCATCGCCGACGCGATCGCGGCCGCGCACGGCGGGACGCTGCGCCTGTACGCGCGCCCCGAAGGAGGCCTGCAAGCGGTCATCGACCTGCCCGCCGCCATGGCCACCAGGCCGCCGGCTCAGCCGGCCATGGCCGGAGGCGCCCCGTGAGGGTCCTGGTCGCTGAGGACGTCCGGCGGCTGGCCGATGATATCGCCGAGGGCCTGCGCGATCAGGGCATCGCCGCCGATGTCGCCTACGACGGCGCGGACGCCGCCGCCAAGCTGGACCTGAACCCCTACGACGTGCTCGTCCTGGACCGGGACCTGCCCGGCATCCACGGCGACACTATCTGCCGCACCGTCACCGCGGCCGGCCACCCGGTCATGATCCTCATGCTCACCGCCGCCGGCACCCCCGGCGACCGGGTCACCGGCCTGGCCTTGGGCGCCGACGACTACCTGCCCAAGCCCTTCCACTTCCCCGAACTCGTGCTCCGCATCCGCGCCCTGGCCCGCCGCAAGCCCGCCGCCCAGCCCCGCATGCTGCGCGCGGCCGGGATAGAGCTCGACCCGCTCCGCCGCGCCGTTACCCGCGACGGCCGCCCGGTTGACCTCTCGGTCAAGGAATTCGGCGTGCTCGAGACCCTCCTGAAAGCAGCCCCCGCCACCCTCAGCGCCGAGGACCTCCTCGCCCAGGCCTGGGACGAGAACACCGACCCGTTCACCAAGACCGTCCAGGTCACCGTCAGTCGGCTCCGCCGCAAGCTCGGCGACCCCCCGCCCATCCAGACCATCCCTGGCGTCGGCTACCGGATCACAGACCCTCGCCACCAGTCCCGCCCCTGACACCAGCGGCCCTGCGGCAGTGCCCGCAGCGGCGATCGCCGGGTACTCCTCCTGACTCCACCGCGTCACCATCTCCGGATCCCCCGGATCCGCCTATGCCAGCTGAGATCCGCAGAACAGATGACCGGGCTCCCGCTGACCGGCTCGATCGGCACCACGGTAACCAGCGTATGAGCCAGTTCGATGCGGAAACTCTGGCCTTGGAGATGCTGCGGCCAGGAGCCGGGCGGTGGACCGCGGCGATCGCCATGCTCGCCGGTAGATACCGCGAGGTGGAGGCGACACCAGACCGAGTGAAACAGGTCAGGCCCACCTACCAGTGGATCGGAAGAGACAGAACTGAGCTGATCTGTATACAGATCAGCTCCGGGCACCACCGTTGCCATGGGCAAATATTCGGCAGCGCGCCATCCACCCGGGCGTCAAGCCTGAATAGGCGAACGCCACCATCGTTAGCGACATACAGGCCAGCGAATAAGTATACGAGAAGGCAACACCCCGCTATTCGGCATGTGCGGTCGTGTCCACCGGCCGAACAGGCGCCAGATCGGCCTGATCTGTACGCAGCCATCAGGCGAGATCACAAATGGCGCGGCCGAGCATAAGGCGGATCTCGCGTGGTGTGTGGTTACGCTCCGTAGTTGACGTCGAGCGCTCGCTGCGGTGGTCGTGGACCGGTTCGTGGACCGAGCTATCCGTGCATACAGCGTAATGAGGGCCATCGGTGGCATGACTCCGTGGTATCCGTGCAGCTAGCGCGTACGATGCGCGGGGCCGTAGTTCTCATAATCCGCCGGTCGTGGGTTCGAGCCCCACCCGCCCCACCTGCGGTTTCAATGTGAGATCGGCGATGGCCGTGGACCGATGTCGGTGGTGCGATTCAGCCTGCCGTCAGAGCCGTCCGGTCACATAGAGTAGCTGTGGAGCGGGTCTGGCGTGCTAACGCGTACGGCGGGAAGGACTAGACGGGCCGCTTGCCTGGCTCGCCGAGGGCATGCGGGACTGAGCAACGCGTGTTGCCGCCGGCTGGCTAGCCCGGTATGACGCGACGCGAAAGTCCCGACTTCGGGTTCCGTGAAGCGGGCTAGGACACGAGTAGCATGTTGCACCGGGGAAAGGACTCATTGTGCCGGGTCCACCGCAGCAGGAACGGTCGCCGGATCTCGGGTCCCTTCGGGCGGCTCGGAGGCAGATTCTCGCGGCCGCGTCCCGGCGCGGCTTGCGTGATGCGCGTGTATTCGGTTCGGTAGCTCGCGGGGAAGCGGTGGAGACGAGTGACGTGGATCTCCTGGTTGCCCCGGGTCCGGACACTACGCTGTTCGACCTCAGCGGTTTTGCGCTTGACGTTGAAGAGATCGTCGGGCGTCATGTGGACGTGGCCACGCCGCGTGGCCTGAAGGCGCGCATTCGGGACCGGATCCTGGCGGAGGCCGTCGCCCTGTGAGACGACCGTGAGCGTCTGGCGGACGTCTTGGCCGCGATCGACAGGATCGGGCGCTACGTCCAGGACGACCGGACGCGCTTCGACACCGACGTGCTGCTGCAAAGCGCGGTGCTTCACTGGATAGAGATCATCGGCGAAGCGGCACGGGGTGTAAACGATAAGGTCCGCGCCGCGCATCCTGAAGTGCCCTGGCGCGTGATCACTGGTTCCGGTTCAGCTTGATCCGCAAGGCGGCTGGTGGATGCAAAGTGTCCGTTTAAGCGTATGGTGGAAACAGGTTGCGATGGCTTTGGCTCGCTACCACAGCTTTACTGCATAGGCGTTGCTCCGGACCCCGGTGGCGTTCCGTACCGACACGGACGTTTACTCACCGGGAGGTCGCGTTGGCATATTCAGTGCTCAGTCGCCGGTCCCGCGGACGGGTTGCCGTCTGATTGC
>Ga0302325_10036300_pt1 | contig 10050 bp, 8 predicted proteins | sample Palsa_T0_2_FD_201948 | JGI IMG/M metagenome (GOLD analysis project Ga0302325, IMG submission 201948) | Peat permafrost microbial communities from Stordalen Mire near Abisko, Sweden - Palsa_T0_2 | ecosystem: Environmental > Terrestrial > Soil > Palsa > Peat permafrost | place: Sweden: Abisko... | reverse complement strand
GACAACCGCCACGTCACCATCGGCACCGAGGATTATTTCCTCAGCATCGATGGCTATCTGATGCCGGCCAAGAAGAACCAGGCGCCGCCGGACCTGAAGTATTTCAAGCAAACGAAGAAGTGACGCTTTATGCGTTCCGGGTTGGCGCGAAGACGCGCGCCCCGGAATGACGGCAGTTCGGCCGCTCAGGCGACGTGCTCCAGCCGGCGGCCGCCGTCGAACCGCTTGAAATCGAGCTCGGCGGCAGGGCATGGCGCGCCGAACAGATAGCCCTGGACGTAATTGACCCCCGAGGCGCGCAAGATATCGAATTGCTGCTTGGTCTCGACGCCCTCGGCGACCGTCGCCACGTCGAGGCCCGATCCGAGCGCGAGCACCGAAGCCACCACGGCCGCGCAATCGGAGCGATGGAGGATGTTCTGGGTGAACGACTTGTCGATCTTGATCTTGTCGATCGGGAAGGTGGTCAGATAACGCAGCGAGGAATAGCCGGTGCCGAAATCATCGAGACTGACAGTAATGCCGAGACGCCTGAACTGCTGCAGGGTCGCGATCACGCCGGCCTCGTTTTCCAGGAGCGCGCTCTCGGTGATCTCCAGTTCCAGCCGTGCGGCGGGGAGCCCGGTGTCCTCGAGCGTCCGCGTCACGACACCGAGCAGATCGGATTTCGCGAACTGCACTGCCGAGATGTTCACCGCGACCTTCAACTCGGGCGGCCACAGCGTGGCCGCCGCGCAGGCCTTGCGCAATACCGCTTCGCCGAGCGGGACGATGAGGCCGGTTTCCTCGGCGAGCGGAATGAATTCGATCGGCGGGACGAAGCCCCTCACCGGATGACGCCAGCGCGCCAGCGCCTCGAACCCGAACAGCCTGCGGGTCTTGACGTGGAGAATCGGCTGGTAATAGACGTCGATGTCGTCGTGTGAAACCGCGTCGCGCAAATCGGCTTCAAATTGGCGGCGCGCATCGGCGTCCGCGGTCATCCGCTCGTCGAAGAAGCAGTAGCCGTTGCGGCCCTCCGATTTGGTCCGGTAGAGCGCGAGGTCGGCCCGCTTCATCAGCGCGTCCGGGTCGACGTCATCGACCGACGCCGTCGCTATGCCGATGCTGGTGCCGATGCTCACCATGGTGCCGTTGATGTCGTAGGGCGCCGAGATGAGAGCGATGATGCGTTTGGCGAGTTCGATCGCGGCACCGCGCGGGTCGGGTTCGCCGACCTGTATGATCGCGAATTCGTCGCCCCCGAGACGCGCCACCACGTCGACCTTCCGCAGCGACGCCTTCAGGCGATCGGCGGTCTGTTTGAGCAGCGCATCACCGGCGGGATGGCCGAGCGAATCATTGACGTTCTTGAACCGGTCGAGGTCCAGCATGAAGACCGTGAATGTCTCCTGACGCCGGCGCAGCCGCGCGCCGGCCTCCTCGAGCTTCTCCATGAAGCTGGTACGGTTGGCGACTCCGGTCAGCAAATCGTGATGCGCCATGAACGCGACTCTCTCCTCGTCGCGCCGGCTGGCGGTGATGTCCTGGTGGATGGCGACCCAGCCGCCACCCTCGATCGGCTGGTGGGTGATTGCGACCACACGCCCGTCGCGCAGTTCGTGCACGACGCAATACGGGTCGCTGCGGGTCACCTCGCAGAGGCGGGTCTCGATATATTCCTCGGCCCCCTTCGGGGAACTGCCGGCAGCCACTCGCGCCTCGAGGATCGCCCGCAGCGTCTCCCCCGAGCGGATTTCGTCGGCGCTCAGTCCATACATCTTGGCGTAGCGCCTGTTGCAGACGATGAGTCTCTGCTCGCCGTCGAACATGCACAGGCCATGCGCCATGTTTTCCAGCGTCAGCTCCAATATACGGTTTTTCCTCGCGAGGTCGCCGGTCTGCCACATCAGCGTGCCGGTGCCGAGGAGGATGATCGAGACGGTAAGAAGGGTGACGGGTCCGAACGTATAGAGGTGCTGATACCATGCTTCCAGGCGGTCATCGCGGTTGTAACTGACCAATACGATGACCGGCGGTACCGATACGGCCTTGTATCCGATGATGCGGGGCGTCTGATCGACGAGGCTCACTACCTCGTACTCGCCTGCGTCGGCAGCCAGAAGACGTTCGAGGTTCGGCCAGCGGCCAGCCAACGGGCTGCCGGGAGCGACCGGCGGCTGGCGGGCGAAAACCACGCCGCCGCGGTCTATCATCGCCACGGCGCCGCGTGGGCCGACATCGAGCGAGCGATAGAGGCCGAGGAAATAGGACTGATCGAGCAACCCGACCACGAACCCGGCGAAGCTGCCGTCGGAATTGGTGAGACGCAGTGATGCCGCGATAAGCCACCGATCAGCCTTGACGGAGCGAAACGGCGCCGAGATATCGAGCTTGTCTTCCTGGCTGTCGCGAAAGGTGGTGAAGGGCGGGTGGTCGGCGATGTTGGTGAGCGGCGGGGTGCTGTCATGGGAATAGGCTTCGATGTCGCCGGTCTTGTTGGTCCAGACGATCGCCACCAGCACCAGCGAGGTTTTCTGCAGGTGCCTCAAGGCCTCGTTTGCCGCGCGCCGCAGCGCCGGCCGGTCGGCCCCCGGCGCGGCGAGCGCCGCCAGGAGGTCGGCACGAATGAGCTGGACTTGGCGGAGTGAACGATCCACCGCCTCGAAGGTCAGCGCGGTGTGCGCCGCCAAAACCTCGGCGTAGTTGCGAGCGGAGTGTTCGGAGGCGTCGATTGTCGCGAGATAGCGGGCGTGCAGGTCGGCAAGGAAAACGGCCGATATCGCCACGGCAAAGAAAATGCCGAATGCGGCGATGGTTCCTTTCGGGCGGCTCGACAGCTTGCGCGCAGCGGCCCGCAGCAGGCTTGCCAGCCCGGCTGCATAGCGCGACAGCGAAAGAGCCGATTGGGTGATTGCCATGATCGAGTTGACGTTCGAAACGTTTGAGGCAGCCCAGCCTGTTGTGTTCCAAATTCAGAAAAGCGCGCTTAATTTAGATGATTAAGGTTTGGTTTCGGACGCAATCACGGAAAGGTTGCAACCTTTTAGGCAAGATCACGCGTAAATTTGAGTATAAGTTTTGTTCGAAGAGTCTCAAACATTTCGGGATCATGGACAAAGGCTGCCGCCGCGCGGGGCGCGGAGCACGTCCGGATTGACCACGTTGATCGGCGTTCCCGCCGCGAACGCCGTGATCTGTTCGAAAATCTCGGCGAATTGGACTTCGTATTCGTCAAGCGAGACGTAGCCGATATGCGGCGTGCAGACGACGTTGTCCATGGTCAACAGAGGATGGCCGGTGTCGCGGACCGGCTCGTCCTCATAGACATCGACCGCGGCCATCCCCGGCCGTCCGGCGCGCAGCGCCGCGACCAGTGCGCCCGGCTCGATCAGGGGCGCCCGGCTGGTATTCACCAGAAGCGCCGTCGGCTTCATGCGGGCGAGGTCGGCGGCGGTGACGACGTGGCGGGTCGCCTCGACGAGGCGCATGTGCAGGGAGACGACATCGCAATCGGAGAAAAACGCCGCCTTGCTGGGCGCGCCTTCATAGCCCTCGGCGCGTGCCTGGGCGCGCGCCGCCTCGCGCGCCCATACCACCACCTTCATGCCGAAGGCGCGGCCATAGCCGGCGACGACGCGGCCGATCCTGCCATAGCCGTAGATGCCCAGTGTCTTGTGGTGCAGCGAGTGGCCGACGCCGGTCTGCCATTTGCCGGCCTTGAGCGCGGCCATCTGCTGCGGAATCTGGCGCATCGCGGCGAGCACCAGCCCCCAGGTCAATTCGGCGGCCGCCCAGGAGGGCGTGCCGGGGTGCTGGCTCGACGACACCACGATGCCGAGCCGGGTGCAGGCCGCGATGTCGATGTGCGGGTAGACGCTGCGCTGGCTGATCAGCCTGAGATCGGGCAGCCGTACCAGCAGGCGTTCGCGGATCTTGGTGCGCTCCCGGATCAGCACCAGCGCTTCGGCCTGCCGCAGCCGCGCGGCGAGGACGTCGTCGTCCTGGACATGATCGGTCCACACCGTGACCTCGTGGCCGGCGAGACGGCCGAAGCAGGCGAGGGTGCGTATCGTGTCGTGATAGTCGTCGAGTATTGCGATCTTCATGAGCTGTGCGCCCCAATCCGATAGCGCCCGAGACGATGGTGCTCCAACGCAACGTATGTCGGAATCGTGCTATGCTGGATTCCTCCGCAGCAAGACCAATGCAGGGACGAACGCCATGGCGAAAGGTCAGATGAAAAGCAACAAGGAAAAGAAGAAGCCGAAAGCCGACTGGAACAAGAAGAAGAAGGGCGGCGCGGCGGCGGCGGGGCAGGCCCCGGCGAAGCCCGGCCACAATCCCTTCGGCAAGAAGGACTAGCCGCGTCCATCCCGGCGCGGATGAACGCGGGTGCGATGCCGCCCGTCGTCGGGCGGGCTGGGGCATTGCGTCCGCGCGGCCGACGCGGCCTCGCCAGTGACGCACGAGCATGCCTCATCCGGCGCCTCGGCGGCCCGGATCGCGAATGGTTCATTTTCCGACCGGCAGGTCCTGGAGCCTCGGGATCTGGCGGACATCGACGCCGGCCTCCTTGAACATTTCCGCCGAGAGCGAGAATTCCGGGCCCCATTTGCGCTCGGAAAGATCGGGTGCATAGGCGACCAGTTCGCATATCCCGGATTGGATGATCGCCTTGGCGCATTCGACGCAGGGGTACCACGGCACATACATCACACAGCCCTTCACCGAGACCCCGATGCGTGCCGCATTGTAGATGGCGTTGCGCTCCGCATGGGAGCTCCAGAGATATTTCGCGCCGGTCTCGCGCGAATGGCGTTCGGGGATGTCATCGCGAACGCCGCGCGGGAAACCGTTGAAGCCGGTCGACCTGATTTCCTTGTCCGGGCCGACGATCACGGCGCCGACACGCCGCCCGCTTTCCTTGCTCCAATGGGCGATCTGGTGGGCCAGCATCATAAAGCGTTGGTCCCAGGTGCTTGAAAACATCGAGTGTCCTCGTTCCGATGCGGCTCGCCCTGCGGAGGGCGATGACGGGCAGGTTACAGATTGGTGACGCCGGTACCAACCGCAGAATGGCGACGGGCGGGGTCACATTGCCGCAATTTCGCGCGGGCCATGGCGGGCTTGCTCGCGAGTCCGCCCCGCCGAAGGCAAAAAAGCAGAGCTGGCCAACGAAGTGAATTTCGAAAATCGAAGCGTCGTGATGCGTCATGAAAATCCGGTTGATCCGGCACCAGATCGACCGAACGCGTTGTTCGTCGATTGCAGCGGCGTCGCGTCCCGCAAAATGTAGAATGTAGACAGCACCACGAGGTACCTGATGCAACGCAGCGCGACGCGAATTCTCACCACCCATACCGGCAGCCTGCCGCGTCCGGCCGCGCTGCTGCGGCTGCTGCTCGAGGATCAGGACAAGCCGGGATCGAACAAGGACGCGCTCGATGCCGCCGTGCGCAGCGCCGTCGCCGGGGTCGTGCAAAAGCAAATCGAATGCGGCCTCGACATCATCAATGACGGCGAGCAGGGCCGTACCGATTACACCGTTCACGTCAAGGATCGCCTCGCCGGATTCGACGGCCCGAGCGCGCCGCCGCGCGGGACCGGTGACGATGAATTCCCGGAGCTTGCCGCGTTGCTGAAACAGTTCGCTTCGCCGTTTCAGTATCGGCCGGCCTGTTCGGGCGCGATTGCGTGGAAGGACTGGCCGGCGGCGGAGGTCGACATGGCGCGCGCAAAGCAAGCCACTGCCGGCGCCGGTGCGCTGGAGGTCTTCATGACCTCGCCGTCGCCGGGCCAGATCGCCCGTTATCTCAAGAATGACTACTATCCCGACGACGCGGCCTATCTCGACGCTCTTGCCGTCACGATGGCGCGGGAATACCGCGCCATCGTCGCCGCCGGCTTCGTCCTCCAGCTCGATTGCCCCGACCTCGCGATGTCGCGCCACACGGTCTATCCCGACGTCAGCCTCGCCGACTACCGAAAGGTGATTGCCGCCAATGTCGCGGCCCTAAACCGCGCGGTCGCCGACATTCCGGCGGACCGCATGCGCATGCATGTGTGCTGGGGCTCGACCATCGATCCGCACCACAACGATATTCCCTTGCACGACATCATCGACATCGTGCTCGCGGCCAAGCCCCAGGCGGTGTCGTTCCCGGGCGCCAACGCGCGCCACGGGCACGAATGGAAGGTATGGCGGGACGTGACGCTTCCCGCCGGCAAGATCATCATCCCCGGCGTGATCGATTCCACCTCGAACGTGGTCGAGCATCCCGAGCTCGTCGCCGACCGCATCGTCCAATATGCGCGCGTCGTTGGGCCGCACAACGTAATCGCCGGCGTCGATTGCGGCTTCGGCACCTTCGCGGGCCGCGTGCAGGTGGACACCAAGATCGTCTGGATGAAGCTCAAATCGCTGGCCGATGGGGCAGCACTCGCATCCCGGCAGTTGTGGTGAGTTCGCTCTGCCGGCTGCCGTTTTTGATTGCAATTTGGCGATTTCCTTTGCAAATGGTCACGGATTGGCCGACCATGCGGTTGGTCGATAACCCGAAAGGGATGCTATGAAGGCATTGATCCTCTACGTCGTATTCGTGGTCATCGGCGCCGCGATTTCGGCGACGATCGGCTACTATGTGGAGCGTGAATTCGGGTCCGCATGGAGCCTGATCGTGTTCCTTACGCTGTTCTTCGCGAACTTTGCAGTGTCCTGGCTCGGCGTCATCCTGGTGATGGACGGTTCGCTCCGGGACGCCCAGGGCCGCCAATCGCAGCTCGACATCGAGCGCTCCGGACGGGCCGGAATCGCGGCCCGGGCCGCGCGTCCTCCGGCGTGAGACGCTGACTACAGCGCGAACACGAAGATCATCGTCGCGCTCTTGCCGAGATTACGTTTCTCCGGCGTGGTGGCGAGCCGGCCCATCGAGTTGCGGGTGAGGCCGGTCGCGATCGCGATGTATTGCCTGCCGTCGACCGCATAGGTCATGGGCGGCGCGTTGATGCCGGTTCCCACGTTGAAGCTCCACAGCTCTTCCAGGGTCTGATCGTCGAGCGCGATGACGGTGCCGTCGAGCAGCGCGGTCACGATGATCCCGCCCGCGGTGGCGAGCGCGCCGCTGGTGTTCGCATAAGGCATCGCTTTGCGCCGGACGACCTCCCCGGATGCGGGATCGACCACCACGATGCCGCTGCTCAGCCGTCCGTCATAGCCGAAGTCGCCGCCGTCGAACTTGCCGCGCACGTGCCGGGTCTGGTCGCGAGTGATGTTGGTGCAGCCCTCCAGCTCGGGAATGTAGATGAGCCCGGTTTTCTCGCTGTAGGCCGCGGACCAGAAATTGCTGCCGCCGGGCACGCCCGGGCAGACGCCGCTGCTTTTCGCCCCGGTCAGGATCTTGGCCACCGGATCGGCATAGGTCTGCAGGTCCTTGGCGGGGTCGTAGTCGACCGGCTTGCCGGTCTTGGAATCGATGCCCTTGGTCCAGGTCACGGTCGGCACGTATTGGGTCGCCTTGAGGAACTGGCCGTTGATCCGGTCGAACGAATAGAAGAAACCGTTGCGGCCGGCATGGGTGAGGATCTTGCGGTCCTCGCCGTTGACCTTGGCGTCGAGCAGGATGTGGGTGCCGGTCTCGTCATAGTCCATCGTGTCGTTCGGCGTGTATTGGTGGAACCACTTGATGCGCCCGTTCGCCGCATCGATCGCCAGCGCACTGTTGGTGAAGAGGTTGTCGCCGGGGCGGTAGGAGGAGTCGTATTTGGGCGTGGGGTTTCCGGCACCCCAATAGGTGACGTTGGTCGCGGGGTCGTAGGAGCCGGTGACGTAGAAGGCGCCGCCGCCGGTCTGCCAGGCGTTGTTCTTGTCCTTCCAGGTCTCGCTGCCGGGCTCGCCGGGGGCCGGCACCGAATAGGTCTTCCACCGGACATTGCCGGTCGCGGCATCGAGGGAGACGACCCAGTCGCGCACGCCGCTGTCGCCGCCGGAGGCCCCGACGATGATGCTGTCCGCGAGCGCGAGCGGCGCCGCGTCGAGGGTGAGGTTGGGCTGGTCGTGCAGATTGCGCTCCCACACCATCTTGCCGGTGTCGCGGTCGGTGGCGATGACGCGGCCGTCGAAGCTCGTCACGGAGATGACGAGATTGCCCCACAGCGCGACGCCGCGGTTGCGGTCGATCTTCTCCTGGCCGGGGTCCATCTTCCACACGATGTCGCCGCTTTTGCCTGAGCGCACGTCGATCTTGTAGACCACGCCCCAGGCGTCCGGCACGTACATGAAACCGTCGTCGACCAGCGGCGTGGCGGTGAGATTCTCGTTGCCGGTGGTGCCGCCGAGCGCCACCGCGAAGGCCAGGCGGAGGTTTTTCACGTTCTCCTTGTTGATGGCATCGAGCGCGGAGAACCGGTGCGAGCCGTAGTCGTGATGGTTCATCAGCCAGTTCTGCGGCTCCGGATTGACCAGGCGCTGATAGGTCACGTCCGCCGCCTGCGCGGCGGAGACGCCGATGGCGAGCGACGCGCAGCCCACGCCGGCCGCCAATGTACGGCCGGTCCGCGCCGGTCCGCGAGATCTGGTTTTCATGGTCGTCTCCCTGCTCCCGCAAGCGATTACCCGCGACACGGGGTGTTGACAATGGGGCCGGCGCCTTGATCAGTGGGATGGGCTGCGCGAAGCGATATCCACCATCGTCGTATCGACGCGGCCCATGACGGTTTCGCGACAGCCCGACCCATCCTACACATTTCTGCCTGATACGATTCGTATCACGGGATCATGGAGATGGTGCACCAACCCTACGCCGTGGGCCTTCGCCGCGCCTGCCGCCCGATTGGCGTTCTCGGCTTCTGTCTCCTCGCGGCGCTGCTGATAGCACCGGGCCGCGCCCTCGCGGAACCGGCCGGTCCGGCCGCCGCGCCGGCGACCGCGGCGGCGCCGGTGATGCTCGAATACCGGCGCAAGCTCGAGGAATACACCAGGGCGCGCCAGGCGTTCGACGACGAGGCGGGCGCCTATTGGAAGGCGATCGCCGACAAGCGGCGCCAGCGCAACGCCAAGCGCCGCGCCAATCAGGACATCGTGCTTGAAGACTATGTGCTGACCCAGCCGCCGGTCTATTCGGGCCCGCCTCGGCCGGTCGATCCGTCCGCGCCGGGTCCGCCGCCGCGGCCGCCGCGGGAATACGTGCCGGTCGTCGCCGATTTCCTGAAACATGCGGCGGAACAGTTCGAGTTCACGCCGCAGCGCCCGCACAGCGAGTTGGAATACAAGCGCGCCTATGCGAAGGCCGCATCGGCGGCTGGCCTCACCAAGCAGCAGATCGCGCGGATCTACGCCTTCGAATCCGGCGGCAATGGCGGCTACGACGTGCAGGCCGGCCTGGAATATGCGACGCCCGGTGCCCGCGCCATCAACTCCGCGCTCGGCTATAACCAGCTCCTCAACACCAACAGTGTCGAGCTCTTGGCTGAGAAGGGCGACCAATTCATCGGTGTCCTGAAGACCAGGGCGGCGGGGTTGACCGGCGAAGCGAAGGCGGCGTTCGAGCGCAAGATCGAGGTGGTCCGGCGGATGATCGCGTTTGCCCGGACCGTGCCGGACGACTGGAACGAGCACGACAAGCTCGCCAACACGCCGCGCGGCTTTGCCGTCCACGCCATGAATCTCGACATCGACGTCGGTCCACTGCTGCAGACGCAGAAGCTCCTCGATTCCGTCCGCTTCGCCCACAGCAAGGGCTACACCGCGCCGCTGACCGCGGCAGAGCTCGAGATGATGAACCTGACCGGCGACGGCAACGGCTTCGACATGGTCACGATGCCGGCGGCCATGCGCGAGAAGGTGCCGACCTCGAATTTCTTCCAGCAGGGCGGCTACGGGCGCAACCCCGTCGCCAGCCGCAACAACGTGGTCGCCAAATTGATCGCGGCGACCGATGCGAAGATGGACCACGAAGTGCAGCTGCAAGGTGCCCGCGACATGGCGGCGGCGTTTTAGAGCATGATCCCGAAAAGTTGCAGACTTTTCGGACGAGATCATGCTCAAACCAAGGGAGATTTGAGCGCGATCCG
>Ga0302325_10036298_pt1 | contig 10050 bp, 10 predicted proteins | sample Palsa_T0_2_FD_201948 | JGI IMG/M metagenome (GOLD analysis project Ga0302325, IMG submission 201948) | Peat permafrost microbial communities from Stordalen Mire near Abisko, Sweden - Palsa_T0_2 | ecosystem: Environmental > Terrestrial > Soil > Palsa > Peat permafrost | place: Sweden: Abisko... | reverse complement strand
GCGGAGAGGGAAGAGCTTTGCCCAGGGTGCCGTGTGCCGCTCCGCGGTCAGGTTTTCGGGGCGTGGTGGACGCCGGAACCTCAGCCGGCTACGAGTTCCGACCGCGCGCTCGACGGTGAGGCCGTCTAATCCGAACCCCCATTGGTTCAGTCGATGAAGGGCACACCGAAGCGCATGCGCGTCACCAAGAACGCAATGAGCACTTCGTAAAACACGATCGTGGCGACGCAGCAGACCCCGATCGCAAGAAGCACAGCCCCTACCGACCGCCCGGTGGGGGTTTCATGGGCTTTCGCCAATCCGATACACATGGCCACGATGTACCAAATCAGGGTAATGAAACCGCCGCAAAAAGGGATCAGTTGGAACAGAATCACTGATCCGGACGCATAGCAATGGGTCCGCAGCGTGGTCCTAAATGGCTGCCGGGCGCCACCAAAAAGCATCAGCGCGAGGTGAATCACGCCACTGACGATGAAGGCTCCGAGAACGATGAGCAGTGGGAAGAAAACCGCGAGGAGGATCCACCCGATGTTAGTTAGTTCCAGTGGGGCCTCCATGCTTTCGCGGATTTCCGAGGAGAAGAAGCTCGTGAGGGTGTTCCGGGAAAACAGATTACAGACAATCCCCAGGAGGCCGAAGGCCCAACCGCAGGCCACGTTGTAAAGCAACGGCGCGCCAAGGCCGCCTTCGCGCTTCATGGTCGCGAAAGTCTCGACGGGCTCGAGCAAAACCCCCTTCACGGTGAGCCAGATGGCCTTGAAGAATCCCAGTTCGATTCGGTTTTCCCAGGGCGGGCCGGTGCGATTGAAGTCCGCATCGGGGAGAGAGCCGCTCTGCATGACCCCTTGCAGCACGGTGGCTTTGGCCGCGGCGGAATAGGGCTTTCCGTCGAGATAGACGATCTCCTCCGGGGGAAAATAGCGTCCCGTGGCGGTGCAGCGAATCCAGCCCGGGGGTGCGGCTGAGGCGCCGGCGGGGCGGACCTCCTTGAGCGGCGCCCAGTTGGCCATGCCATCCTTCCAGACCAGGGTGTTTTCGTGGATCGTCCCGGAGGCGATCAACGCCTCAAATTCAGCTTCGGTCAGCGGGCCTTGTCGTTGGTCGCCGAGGGCATAATACCAATTCATGTTGTCCTTGTTCTGAGATGTCGGGTCTTCTACTTTCCGCCGCTGGCGGCGCGTGCCGCAGTGAAGATGAATCCCACCCGCGAGTAAAACGAAAACGCCATGCCTGCTGTGACTTCTGTTGCCTATGGAGCCCTGAGGTGTCCGCAGTGTCGCGCGGCGCTTCCGCCGCAGGCCTTGTCGGCGGAGAGGGAAGAGCTTTGCCCAGGGTGCCGTGTGCCGCTCCGCGGTCAGGTTTTCGGGGCGTGGTGGACGCCGGAACCTCAGCCGGCTACGAGTTCCGACCGCGCGCTCGACGGTGAGGCCGTCTGTTTCTTTCATCCATCGAATCGCGCCGCCCTGCCTTGTGATGCCTGTGGGCGTTTCATGTGCACCGTGTGCGACCTGCCGGTCGGTTCGCGGCACTTGTGCCCGGTATGCCTGGGCAACGGACTGGGCAAGGAGAAACTGCCTGAGATCATTTCCCGGCGCTTTCTTTGGTCGTTCATGGCATTCTGGCTCGGCTTGCTGCCGCTGGTCGGAGTTATTGTTCTTTGGCCGGTGCTGATCATCACCGGGGCGATGGCGATCATCGTCGCGCTGATCGGATGGAATCGGCCTGGCAGCCTGGTGCGCGGCCAGCAGCATTGGGCCGCGGTGCTGGGCATCCTTTTAGGTCTCGCGCAATTGGGTGCGGCGGTGGGTGTGATTGTGCTGATCATCAACGCGGCGCGCTCCCGATGAGTGCTGCCGCCCGCACCCACCGCAAGCTGCCGGGAGGCGGTCTGACCTGGTCCGGCCGTGGCAGTCTCTGGGAGGGGGAAGATCACCTGCTCGAAGCGACCACCCTCTTGATCGCCGAGCGGTACCGGCGCTTCTTTTTTCACGAGATTAGGGCATTTGTGGTTCAGCATTCGAGTGTTCGCTCCATCTGGGCCTGGCTGCAAGGCGCCGTGGGATTCATCTGCGCCATCGTGGCCTGCGGCACTGCCTGGTATGGCTTCAGCAACCCGGGCGAGGACTGGCACGTGCAGATGTATATCCTGGCCTGGATGTTCGGGTCGGTGGCCTTCCTGTGTTTTCTGATGCTGGCGATCAATCTCGCGCTCGGGCCGTCGTGCCGCTGCTCTGTTCTGACCTCCACTGGCTGGCAAGCGCTGGCCGCGCCCGCCCGGCTTGGTCCGGCTTTGCGAGTCCAGGCGCTGGTCTTTCCGCTCATCGAAGCCGCGCAGGCCCGCGCGCCCGCGGCGAAAACCGCGGCGCCGTTGGGCGTCCTCTAATGTCATCGCTTCGCCATCAGGTCTGCCAGAATCACCCCGCGCGTGAGGCCATTGCCCGCTGCCCGTCGTGCCGCTTTTACTTCTGCCGCGAGTGCATTACGGAGCACGATGATCGCATCCTCTGCGCCACCTGCCTCAAGCGGCAGTCCGCGCGCGTCGAGCGTCCGCGGCGGAACTTTGCGCCGCTGGCGCGCGGGCTGGCCGCGTGCGGCGGGTTGATGCTCGCGTGGCTCTATTTCTATCTCATCGGGCGCGTTTTGCTGGCGACGCCGACCAAGTTTCACGAAGGCACTTTGTGGAAGAACACGGTCGAGAGCGCGATCGACCAGGAGGAGGCGCCGTGAACGGCCAACCCGCCCGCCGTGAAGGTCCCAACCCCCTGGAATGGATCGAGACCGCGACCCACTTGTTGCGCTCGGCGCCGCCTGGTGCGCTCTTGTGTTATTACTTCGGGAGCACCACCTGCCTGCTCGGCTTGCTCTATTTCTGGACGGACATGAGCCGGGGCGCGTTTGCCGCCGGACATTTGATCGAGTCCGCGCTGAGCGCCGGGGCGCTCTATATCTGGATGAAATGCTGGCAGGCGGCGTTCTTCAGCAAATTGCGCGCGCACCTGCTCATGGAGCCGGAGGAGCCCTGGAGTATTGGACGCATCGCGCGGCTGGTCGCGGCGCAGGCGGCCTTTCAGCCGGCCGGGCTTTTCCTTCGCTTCATCGCCGCGAACGTCCTCATCCCGTACATCTGGACCTACTCGCTCTTCGTCGGCGCGGCGATTTTGGGCGATGGCACCAATCCGAGCTTGCAGGCCGTCGCGCGCGGCGCCTTGCACGAAGCCGGATTGTGGTGGCGGCAAACGCACCTGGCCTTGCTCGGCTTGCTCGGCTTTGCGGTGTTTCTGCTGTTGAATATCGTCGCGGTTGCGATCCTGCTGCCATTTGCCTTTCGCACTTTCCTCGGTGTCGAATCGCCCTTTACCCTCGACCCTTGGGCGATGGTCAATAGCACCTTTGTCGCCGTGACTCTCGCCATCACCTACTTGTGCTTTGATCCGCTGCGCAAGGCCGTCTTTCTGGTCCGGCATTTTCAGGGCGCCTCGATCCAATCCGGCGAGGATCTGCGCGTCGCGTTGAAAACCATCCGCCGCCGTTCGCGCGCCGCCGTCGCCGCCCTGGTCCTGTTCGGCGCGCTCTTCGCCACGCCGCTCGTGCCCTTGCGGGCCGAAGAGCCTCCGCCGCCCGCGCGCGTCGAATCCACGCAACTGAACGATTCGCTCGATCGCGTGCTCGAGCGGCGCGAGTACGCGTGGCGGTTTCCTCGCGCCGCGGAGAAGGAAAACGAGCAGAAGGGCTGGCTGGCCGCATTCCTCGAGAATGCGGGAAAGGCGATCGGCCACTGGATCAAGTCTGTGTGGGACAAGACTTCCGGCTGGGTCCGCCGTTTCTTCGAATCGAAGTCGGATCAGCCCGTGAGTTTTTCCGGCGGTGTTGAATGGAGCTTCCTGGCCAAGATCACTTTGCTCGTGCTGGTCGTGGCGCTGTTGGTGATCCTCACCGTGCTCCTGTGGCGCTCCCGGAGAAACAGCCTCGTCGTGGCCGGCGCGCAACCGATGGCGATCGTACCCGATCTCAACGAGGAGAGCCTTACCGCCGATCAACTCCCCGAAGACGGTTGGTTGTCGGTCGGTCGCGAACTGGTCCAGAAAGGCGACCTGCGCCTCGCGCTGCGGGCGTTTTACCTGGCCACGCTCGCGCACCTCGGCCAGCGCGAATTGATTCGACTGGCGCGCTACAAATCCAATCACGATTACGATTCCGAGCTGCAGCGCCGGGCGCGGGGCAACACCGGCCTGCTCGACGCCTTCGATCAAACCCTTCTGGCCTTCGAGCGCGTTTGGTACGGGGATCACGCCGCGACTCCCGAGACCCTCGACGGCGTTTCGCGGAATATGGAAAGGATTCGCGCATGCTGAGGAGGCCGTTGCTCAGTCTCATGCTGGCCCTGGCGCTCGGCATTCTCTTCGTCGGCGGCCTCGCCCGGCTCTTCGTCCTGCGCTATGAAACAGGCGACGTCTACCCGCCATACTCCTCGCTGCGGGCGGACCCGCTGGGGACCAAGGCCCTGGCCGCCGCGCTCGCCGAACTGCCCGGCATCGAGGTCCAGCGCAATTTCAAACCGTTGCCGAAGCTCGATCCGAAGGGCCCCGTGACGCTGGTCTACGCCGGCGTGTCTCATCGGGCCTACTGGAGCGGTAAAGAGTTGCTCGCCTTCGATTCGCTGGTGGCCGGCGGGTCGCGCGCGATCTTCACATTTTTCCCGGTCGAAACGCCGCCTTCCACCCTTGACGACAAGCAGGCCGGGGACGGAGAACGCAAAAAGAAGGAGGAAAAGTCCGAAAATGGGAAGGTCGGCAGTGAAAAGAAAGGCGGGGACAAAAAGTCGGCCGGGCAGGACCAGTCCGGAAGCGGTGACGACCAGGACAAAAAGGCCGTCGCCGACAAAAAGGACGGAAAAAAAACGACTTCCAATGACGACGAGGAGCCAGCGGAGGAGCCGCTCATCGACTTCGCCACGGTCGCCAAACGCTGGGGCTTCGGCTTCGGCTATCTGCCCGAGGAAAAGGGCAAGGCTTATGTCCGGTCTGCCACGCCCGTGGATTCGGGCGGGCAATTGGAATCAGACATTAGCTGGCATTCGACGCTGGATTTCAAGGACGTGAAACCGCAGTGGAAGGTGCTCTACATGTGCGGCAGCAGGCCGGTGGTCATCGAGCGCCAGTATGACAAGGGTAGCATCGTCCTGGTGGCTGATTCCTTTCTCGTGAGCAACGAAGCCTTGCGCGGCGAACGCCATCCGCGCCTGCTCTCGCGTCTTTTCTCAGGCCCGCCGACGATTATCTTTGACGAGGAACATAACGACCTGCGCGAGAATCCCGGGATCGCTTCGCTGGTGCGCAAGTATCGATTGCACGGCGTCGCCGCCGGTTTCCTTCTCCTGGCCCTGCTCTTTGTCTGGAAAAACGCGGTGCGTTTTGTCCCGGCCTACGCATCCCGGGAGGCCGACCGGGATGTGGTCGTGGGCAAGGAAGCCGGGGAGGGTTTTATCCAGCTGCTGCGCCGGAGCATCGCCCCCGCCGCCATCCTGGACAGTTGCCTGGCCGAGTGGCGCAAAGCCTTTGTCCACAAGCCGCGCGAGCTGGCGAAGGCCACGGAGGTCTGGGACCATGAACAATCGCGCCCGGCCCGCTACCGTGATCCCGTTGGCATTTATCGCGCCATCAGCCGCTCCCTGGCTCGCAAGGCCTGAGAGGGCGTCGAATAGAGCCATCATCATTCCCCAGAAAATTCACCACCCCACCGCATGCCCACCGATACCGCACCCATCCAGGAAGTCCTTCACCGCGCGCGCGCCGAAGTGCGCAAAGTCATCATTGGCCAGGAGGACGTAATCGACAAGGCGCTCATCGCCATCTTCACCGGCCACCACGCCCTCATCGAAGGTGTGCCCGGCGTCGCCAAGACCCTTCTCGTGCGCACCATGGCCCGCGTGCTTGGAAGCGAATTCAGCCGCATTCAGTTTACGCCTGATCTGATGCCAGCCGACATCACCGGCACGAATGTCTTCAACCTCCAGCGCAACGAATTCACCCTCATCAAAGGCCCGGTCTTCACCACCTTCCTGCTCGCGGATGAAATCAATCGCGCTCCGGCGAAGACGCAATCCGCGCTCCTTCAGGCGATGCAGGAACGCAAAGTGAGCATCGACCGCGACACGCACGATCTCTCGCCGAATTTCACCGTCTTTGCCACGCAAAATCCGGTCGAGTACGAGGGGACCTATCCGTTGCCCGAAGCGCAGAAAGATCGTTTCATGCTCAAGGTGCTCATGAACACACCGGATCGGGCGAGTGAACTCGAACTCGCCCGGCGTATGCTCGGCTCCAATTCCCCCGAGGAGGCGCTCGCCGCCGGTGTCGTCGAGTCGGTCATTACCGCGGAAGACCTCGTCACGCTGCGCCATTCGCTTTCGCAGATCACCGTGCGCGAGGAATTGGTCGCCTATGTGGTCGATGTGGTTCGCGCCACGCGCGAAAACGACACCGTCCTGGTGGGCGCCGGCCCCCGGGCCACGCAGGCCTTGCTCCTGGCCAGCCGCGCCAACGCCGCGCTGGCCGATCGCGATTTCGTGACCCCCGACGACGTCAAGTCCCTCACCGAAGCCGTCCTCGGACACCGCCTCGTCCTGCGCCCGGAATACGAAATCGAGGGCGTGACCATCACGGAAGTGATCGGCAAGATCCTCGAGCAGGTGGCGGTGCCAAGATAGCGGGAACTTACCCATGCTCGTCCCCCGCACCCGCCTCCTGCTCTGGATCTCGCTGCTTGTGCTGCCTTTCGCGGCCGTCGGCGCGACGGTGCCGGGTGCATTGACGATTTCGATGGTCTTCATCGGCGGCTTCGCCGCCGTGGTCCTGGCCGATGGCTTTCTTTCGCGCGGACAACTGGCCGGTATCCGCGTGCAATTGCCCGAAATAGTCCGCTGGCAGAAGGATCGGCCGGGCATCCTCGAAGTGCGGATTTACAATGACTCGCTCGCGGGACGGCTGCTCCGCATCGGCTTCGCCTTTCCGCGCGAGATTGAGACGGAGACCGAGGATCGCGCGATCCTGCTGCCGGCGAACGCCGCGCTGTCCCGCCTCGACTGGACGGTCACGCCGAATCGCCGCGGGCAATACTTCCTCGAGCACGCGTATCTCGAGGCCGCTTCGCCCCTGGGCTTTTGGGCGGTGCGCCGAGCCGACCCGGCGCGTGCGGAACTGCGGGTGTACCCCAATCTCTTCAATGAGCGGAAGAACGTGGCCGCGTTGTTCCTCCGGCGCGCGCAGTTCGGCATTCACACCCAACGCGCGGCCGGGCAGGGGCGCGATTTCGAGAAACTGCGCGAATATGTGCCGGGCGACAGCTACGACGAAATCCACTGGAAAGCCTCGGCGAAGCGCGGCCATCCGGTGACGAAAGTCTTCCAGGTCGAGCGGACCCAGGAAGTGTACGTCATCGTCGATGCCTCCCGGCTGACGGCGCGGGAGATGACCCTCGAGAAAGGGCGCACCACGGCGCTGGAACGCTTCGTGACCGCGGCGCTCATCCTCGGCCTGGCGGCGGAGCAGCAGGGCGATCAATTCGGCCTGATCACCTTCAGCGACCGCGTTCTCAGCTTCGTTCGCGCCAAGAGCGGCCAGGCGCATTACGACGCCTGCCGGGACCGGCTCTACACCCTGCATCCCCAGAGTGTCACACCGGATTTCGAGGAGCTGTGTTCCTTCATCCGGCTCCGCTTGCGCAAGCGCGCCCTGCTCATCTTCCTGACCGCGCTGGACGATCCCATGCTCGCGGAAAGCTTCGCCAAGGCCAGCGAGCTCATTTCCCGCCAGCATCTCCTGCTCGTGGACATGCTCCAGCCGGCGGGCGCCAACCCGCTTTTTTCCGACGAGGCCGTGGCCAGTATTGACGACCTCTACCGGCGGCTCGGCGGCCACTTGCAGTGGAACCAGTTGCGCGAGTTTGGAAACGTCTTGAAACGGCGCGGTGTGAGATTTTCCCTGCTCAACCCCGAAAAGCTGGCCGCCGAACTCATTGCCCAGCACGCGGAGGTGAAGCGGAGGCAGTTGCTTTGATGCCGCGAAGAAGTTCTTGGCTCCCAGTTCTTGGTTCCCAGTATGATTCCTCCACGCGTTCGCCGAAAATCTCCCGAAGGCGGATAACCTAAAACTTAAGATTGAACACTGAGCGAGCGTCATGATCATCGACCTGCCCCGCTTCATCGCCACCGAACGTCCGACATGGACCGAGCTGGAGAAGATGCTCGATCGCCTGGAAGAAGTGCACGGTCGGAAGATGCCGCTGGAGGAAGCGCGGCGCTTCCACTTGCTGTATCAAAAGGTTTCCGCCGACCTCGGGCGCGTGGCGACCTTCGCCTCCGAACCCGAGTTGAAGCAGTACCTCGAATCGCTGACCGCCCGCGCCTACGGTGAAATTCACGAAACCCGGGAGCATGGGAACAAGTTCCGCCTCATTGATTGGTTTCTGAATGAGTTTCCGCGGGCGTTCCGCCGGCAATCTGGAGCCTTCGTCATTTCCCTGGTCATCTTTCTAGTGGGCATGGTCTTCGGCGGGTTCGCCACGGCCTTCGACGAGGATGCGAAGGAGGCCATTGTCCCGGGGCAGTTCGCGCACTTGCTCCGCGACCCGGCGAAGCGGGTGGCGGAAGAGGAGCATCCCAAACACCACCGGCACGGTGGGGACGCCCACTCGGAGTTTGCCAGCCTCCTGATGACCAATAATATCCGGGTCGGGATCCGGATGCTGGGCGAAGGAATCACCCTTGGCATCGGGACGATCTTCGAGCTCTTCTACAATGGCGTAATCCTCGGCATGGTTCTGGTCGATTTCATCCTTGCCGGCCAGACCATGTTCGTTCTGGGCTGGCTGATGCCGCATGGTGTCATCGAGATTCCCTCCATTCTCATTGCCGGCCAGGGCGGACTCGTGCTGGGCAAAGCCCTCATTGGCCGGGGCGACCGCGCCTCGCTGACCGAGCGGATGCGCGCCATCGGCAAGGATCTCATGGCGCTGACCTGCGGTTTTGCCATGATGCTGGTCTGGGCCGGAATTGTCGAGTCGTTCCTCTCGCAGTACCACGAGCCGGTGATCCACTACTGGCAGAAGATCGCTTTCGGGGTCGTGGAATTGGCGGTATTGATTTGGTTTCTGGGCTTCCGCAAGGTTCCCGCGGATAGCGACACGGCATGAGCACCCGGCTGGAAATTCGCACCCCGGAAGGGATCGCATTTTCCTTCGCGCTCGCCGGCCCGGTGGCGCGCTGCCTCGCCTGGATCGTTGATCTCGTCGTCATTTTCATCATCTGGATGGGGATCATGCGCGCGGGACAGGCCGCGCTTTTGATTTTTCCAGACGTGGCCAATGCGGTCATGATGCTGGCGCTTTTCGCCGTGTCCATCGGCTATGGCCTGGTCCTGGAGTGGCTGTGGCGCGGACAGACCCTCGGCAAACGACTGGTTCGGCTGCGGGTCATGGATGCCGACGGGTTGCGCCTGCAATTTCATCAAGTGCTCCTGCGCAATCTCCTGCGCTTTGTCGACATGCTGCCGTTGGGCTTTTACTTCGTCGGGGGAGTGGCCTGCCTGGTCAGCCGGCGCGCCCAGCGACTCGGGGATATCGCCGCCAACACGGTCGTCGTCTACAACCGGAAACCCACGGAACCCGACCTCGACCAGCTTCTCGCCGGCAAGTTCAACTCCTTGCGCCAGCATCCCCACCTCGAGGCCCGGCTCCGCCAGCGCGTCTCGCCCGAGGAGGCGCGTCTCGCGTTGCGGGCGCTGGTGCGCCGCGACGAACTCGAGCCCATCGCGCGCGTCAGCCTGTTCTCCGAACTGGCCGACCACTTGAAAAGCCTGGTCGCCTTTCCGCCTGAGACGATCGAAGCCATGCCCGACGAGCAGTACATCCGCAATGTCGTCGACATCCTCTTCCGCACCCGCGACGCGGAGGCGAGACCGGAGGCGCGCGCCAAGCGGAAGGAGCCGGAGATGGCTGGAACGCGGGGATGACGGCCGGTTTTCGACGCCGCCCTTAGAGGGCGGCTAAAAA
>Ga0302325_10036296_pt1 | contig 10050 bp, 6 predicted proteins | sample Palsa_T0_2_FD_201948 | JGI IMG/M metagenome (GOLD analysis project Ga0302325, IMG submission 201948) | Peat permafrost microbial communities from Stordalen Mire near Abisko, Sweden - Palsa_T0_2 | ecosystem: Environmental > Terrestrial > Soil > Palsa > Peat permafrost | place: Sweden: Abisko... | reverse complement strand
AACAACCTCAAGGCCGGGATGTCCCCGGCCGACGCCGCGGTCCGCGCGCTGAACACCTCCGGGCGGGCAGTGCTATTTGCCGGGACCACCGTGTGCATCGCCCTGCTCGGGATGCTCGTGCTGCGCATCGGCTACATCTCCGGCCTGGGCATCGCCGCGGCGGTCACGGTCTTGTTCACGGTGGCCGCCGCCACCACCTTGCTACCCGCGCTGCTCGGCTTCCTCGGGATGCGGGTCCTGTCCCGCCGGGAACGCCGCCGGCTGGCCGCCGACGGGCCCGTGCCCGACGGCACCTCCGGGGCGTGGACGCGGCTGGCCGCGTTCGTGCAGCGCCACCCCGCCCCGCTGGCCGCCGCGGCCGCGGCCGTGATGCTCGTGCTGGCCATCCCGGTGCTTTCGCTGCGGCTGGGCTCCTCCGACGCGGCCAACGACCCGGCCTCCACCACCACCCACCAGGCCTACGAACTGCTCGCCGACGGATTCGGCCCGGGTTTCAACGGCCCGCTGCAACTTGTCGGCACCACCACGTCCCCCGCTGACGGGACCGCGTTCGCCCGGCTGGCCGGCACCCTGGCGACCGAGCCAGGGATAGCCGCGGTCTCCGCGCCCGACCCCGGCCACGGCGCCTCGCTGATCAGCGTGATCCCCACCACCTCCCCCGAGGCCACGGCCACAAGCACCCTCATCCGCCAGCTCCGCGATACCGTCATCCCCGCCGCCGAACGCGGCACCACCCTGCACGTCTACGTTGGCGGCGTCACCGCCACCAACGACGATTTCGCCACGGTCATCGCTCCCAAGCTGCTGATATTCGTCGGGGTCATCCTGGTCCTGGGGTTCGGTCTGCTGCTGCTGGCCTTCCGCAGCCTGCTGATCCCCGCGGTCGCGGCGGTCATGAACCTGCTCGCCGCCGCCGCCTGCTTCGGCGTGCTGGTCGCCGTCTTCCAGTACGGCTGGGGACTGCGGCTGCTCAACCTCGGCCAGGCCGGCCCGGTCGAGTCATTCCTGCCCGTGCTGATGCTCGCGGTCCTGTTCGGCCTGTCGATGGACTACGAGGTCTTCCTGGTCTCCCGGATCCGCGAGGAATGGGCCGCCACCGGCGACAACCACCAGGCCGTCCGCACCGGCCAGGCCACCACCGGCCGGGTCATCATCGCCGCGGCCACCATCATGATCCTGGTCTTCAGCGCCTTCATCCTGTCCGGCCAGCAGGTCATCGGCGAGATCGGCATCGGCCTGGCCGCCGCGGTCCTGCTCGACGCCTTCCTGCTGCGCACCCTTCTGGTACCCGCCCTCATGCACCTGTCCGGCCGCGCCAACTGGTGGCTGCCCGGCTGGCTGGACCGCATCCTCCCGCACCTGTCCATCGAACCCGCTACCCAGCCACCGGCCCCGCCCAGCCCGGCACCCGTACCCGCCGGGGCCACGCCCAGCACCACAGCCCGGTAGTGCCGCGCCCGCGGCCTGCCCGGCTGGGACGGGCAGGCCGCGGGGGGCCACTCGCCTTCGCCACCGACTTCCCGGCCGGTGCCTGACCGGCGGCCGCGAGGATCACTCATGGTGTATGATGTGGTGTATGAAGCGGACGAATATCTACCTCGCCGAAGGCCAGGCTGATGCACTGGACCGGGTTGCGCAGGCAGCGGGTGTTTCCCGGGCTGAACTGATCCGCGAACTGATCGACCGGGCGATAGGCGGGCACCCCGGCGCGGATCTCGTCGCTGACCTCGCTGCCATTGACGGATCCTTCGGGATCCTGGCCGGGGATGAGACATTCGCCCGGGCGCGGGACGAGCGCATGAATTACCTGGAACGGCTGTCCGACGCGTGATCCTGGTCGACAGCGACATACTGATCGAGCACCTGCGCGGCAGCACCGCCGCACGGGACTGGCTTGTGCGCGCACGGCAGTCCTCAGGACCTCTGGCCATCAGCGTCGTAAGCCTGACCGAGATCGCCGGCGGGATGCGCTCGCCGGAGCGCCGCGAAGTCATGCGCCTGCTCGGCAGCATGCAGCGGTTCGAAGTCAGCGAACAGGTGGCTTGGCGGGCAGCGACGCTCATGCGCGAATATCGCCGGTCCCATACCGGGATCGGCCTCGGTGACTACCTGATTGCCGCGACCGCGCTCACCGACGGGCTGGAACTCGCCACACTGAACCTCCGCCATTACCCCATGTTTCCCGGACTGGCGCGCCCCTTTTGATCTAGGGCGGTGTAGCTACGAGCAGACCGGGTGCTTATACGCTGTGTTGTCATGAGCCTGGACGTATCGGCGGCCGCGGTTCCGGGGCTGGTGCGCAGCGAGCTGCACGGTCCGGGCATCACCCGGGCCAAGATCCGGGAAGGTTTCCGGTACCGGGACCCGTCCGGCGCCGATATCACGGACGCCGAGACGCTGCTGCGCATCGGCGCGCTGGCCATCCCGCCCGCCTGGACGAGCGTCTGGATATCGCCGGACCCGCTGGGACACATCCAGGCCGCCGGCGTGGACGGCCGGGGCCGGACCCAGTACCGCTACCACCAGTTGTGGCGGGAGCAGCGAGATGCCCAGAAATTTGCCCACATGCTGCGGTTCGCCAGCGCGCTCCCGGCGCTGCGGACGGCCACCCTGCAGGACCTGAAGCGCCGCCATCTCGACCGGGACCGCGTCGCGGCCGGCGCCGTCCGGCTGATCGACCTCGGCCTGTTCCGCATCGGCGGCGAGAAGTACGCCGAGCTTGACCATCATTACGGCGCGACCACGCTGGAGAAGCGGCACGTGCGGGTGACGCGCGACGCGCTGACGTTCGATTACATCGCCAAGGAGGGCAAGCAGCGGGCGGTCACCGTCACCGACGAGGCCATCTTGCCGACGGTGCGGGTGCTGGCCCGCAGCGGCAACGGCATGGACGCGCTGTTCTGCTGGGAGCGCGGCGGCGCCTGGCAGCCGCTGCGCTCGCACGACGTGAGCAGCTACATAGCCGCGCGGGCCGGCGGCCACTTCACGGCCAAGGAGTTCCGCACCTGGAACGCCACCGTGCTGATGGCGCTGACGCTGGCCAACGCGGGGCCTGCCTCGGCCGCGCGGACCCGCAGCAGGGTCATCGCCGCCAGCGTTCGTGCGGTGGCGGGCTGGCTCGGCGACACCCCGGCGGTGACCCGCGCCTCCTACATCGACCCGCGGCTGATCAGCCGCTATGAGTCCGACGGCCAGCTACCCGCGATTCCCGCCCTGCCCGCCGTGCTCCCGGCCGCCGCCGAGGCCGAGGCCGCGGTCGCCGCGCTACTCGCGGCAGGTCCCTGACGCGACTGGGACGGCCGGGAGTCGTAGGCACTCTCAGCTCGAGATGACCGGCCGCGCCAGCGTGACCGCGCCTGGGCGCTTCGAAACCGCGGCCGGGTTGCGCCCGGTCAGCCCGAGCAGGGCAAAGGCGAAGGACACGACGGCGAGAAAGACCCAGCCGGTATCGAAACTCGAATGGGGCACGAGATGCCCGAAGATGATGGGGATGAAGAAGCCGCCCACCGCGGCCAGCGTGAGCATCAGACCGGTCGCCGTCCCGACGTAATGCGGGTCGATGTCGCAGACCCGGGCCGGTACCGCCAGCCAGGCGGCGAAGCCGAAGATGAGGAAGAAGCCGATCCCGATCCCGAGCACCCACAGTGCGCTGGCCGGTACCACGGGGATGAGGGCCAGCAGCGCGGCGACCACGACGAGCGGTCCGACCACGAACATCCGCAGGTTCCTGCTGCGGTCGGCCCAGTAGCCGCCCAGCAAGCTGCCGGGGATGCCGGCCAGCGCGATGAGCGCGGACAGCAGTCCGCCGGCCGACGGATCGAAGTGCCTGTCGACCGTCACGTACTCGCTGAACAGCTGGGAGGTGGTGAAGTACGCACCGTATCCGCCGAAGAGCGCCAGACCGTAGATCCACAGATCTCTGCTCGCGAGCGTGGCCCGCAAGGCGGCCCGATCGAACCTGGCGCCGCCGAGCGACCGGTGGCCGGCCGGGACCCGGAAGGCCACGATGGTCGCGATCATGACGAGCAGCTCGAAGACACCGGCCAGGACCAGCGACGTGTGCCAGCTCGTCGCGCGCTGCACGTACAGCCAGACATACAGCGCCAAGGCGGCCCCCGCGCTGAAGACGGCGCCGCCGGTGATCCCGAGCGCGAGCGTGACGTCTTTGTCGCGGAACCAGAGGACCACGGCGGCGGTCCCGACGGCGATGAACACCGACCCGCCGATGCCGCTGACGACCCGGAAGAAGGCGAGCTCGGCGTAGCTGTACGACAGCCCGGACATGATGCCGGCCAGTCCCTGCACTCCGAGCCCGAGCACGAGAGTCTTCTTCATGCCGATCGCGGTGGCGAGCATGCCGCCTGGAATGTGCGTGAGCCCGTAGCCGACGATGTAGAGCGAGATGAGGTAGCTCAGCGGCCCGAGCCCCACCTTGAACTGCGCGCCGATGAGCGGGAAGGCGGTGGCGACGTCGAACCAGTTCAGCGTGAGCGCGATGATGCCCAGGCTGATCACGGTGAGCATGCCCCACCGAACGGGACCTGGCTCAGCGCCGTGGACAGCCGTCACGCGAGTCTTCTTATATGGCCACGGTAACATGGGAAAGTCCGCCTCAGCTCTGACTGGCGACGGCCGATCTTCCGGGCGCTAGCGGCATCCCTTCAGGAGATGGTCGACGACGGCTACGAGCACCCCGGCCGGTTTCGTCGGGCGGCAGAGCGAACTGCGCATCCTCGGTGACCGGCTGGCCGCCGCTGAGCTGGGTCATCCGCAGGTCGTCTATGTGGAAGGCGAGGCAGGCGGGGGGAAGTCGTCGCTGCTGTCGGCGTTCCTCGGTTCGCTGTCGCACGCCGCCGTGCTCGAGGTGAGCGGTGACGAGGCCGAGACGTTGCTCTCCTACGGCGTCATCGATCAGCTGCAGCCAGGGACCTTTACCGAGCCGGGAACGGACCCGATGGCCGCCGGCGCCCAGCTGCTTGACCTGCTCGACCGGCGGCAAGCCGGCGGTCAGGTCGTCGTGCTCGCCATCGACGATCTGCAGTGGGCTGACCGCCCGTCATCGCGTGCGGTGCTGTTCGCCTTGCGGCGGCTGCGCGCGGACAGGGTGCTGGCGGTCGTGTCGACGCGGGTCGGCGGGCTGGCCGATCCCGGCTGGGCGCGTTTCCTGAGCGGTGATTCGCGTGTCACCCGCATCCGCCTGGGCGGGCTGAGTGCGGGTGATCTCACCGAGCTGGCCAGCGCGCTGGGGCTGGGGGTGCTTTCCCGGCGCGGGGCGTCCCGGCTGGCGGCCCATACCGAAGGTAACGCGCTGTACTGCCGGGCCTTGCTCGACGAGATCGGCATCGCCGGGCTGAGCGCGGCCACCGATCGCGGATTGCCGGCGCCACGGGACCTGTCCGCGGTGATCCTGGCCCGGGTGGCATCGCTGCCGGCCCCGGCTCAGTCATTCCTGGCGGCAGCTTCCGTGCTGGGGCAGCACGCGCCGATGTCGGCGATCGCGTCGGTCGCCCGGCTGCCGGACCCGCGCGGCGAGGTGGACGCGGCGGTGGCCGCCGGCTTGCTGACCGAAGGCGCTTCGGCGCCTGAGCTGACCTTTACCCATCCGTTGTACCGGGCCGCCATCTACGCCGATCTCAGTCCGACGAGCCGGCGAGAACTGCACGCGCGGGCGGCCGAGACCGTCGCCGGCCGCGCGCGACTGGCCCACCAGGCCGCGGCGTCGCTGGGTCCCGACGAGGCGCTGGCGGCTGAACTCGAAGCGTCGGCCCTGGCCACCGTGGCCACCGGTGACCTAGGCGCCTCGGCCTGGGCGCTGGAACAGGCCGCCGCGCTGTCGCCAGCGGCGCAGGACAGGGAACGCAGGCTGCTCGACGCCGCCGTCATCCTGCTCAACGCCGCGGACACCACCGCGGCGGCGCGAGTCCTGGCCTCCTGCCAGGACTCAAGCGCTCGCCGCGACGCCGTGACCGGGCTCCTGGGAGTGTTCACCGGATCGCCGAGCGCCGAGGCTCGCCTGCTCGCCGCCTGGCAGGCCCACGATCCGGAGACCGAGGGTGAGATCGGAGCGCGGGCCGCGACCTCCCTGACCAACTGGATGGTCCTGTCCGGCCGCCCGGATCGGGCGCTGATCTGGGCGGACCGGGCGGTAGGCGGCACCGTTGCCGGTTCGACGCTGCGGGCCATGGCCCGCACCGCGCAGGCCTACGCGTTCGCCGCGGCCGGCCGCAGCCCCGAAGGGCTGGCCGTACTCGGATTTCTGCCCGTCTCGGGGAACGAGGTACCGATTTCTGAGACCGACGCCCTCATCATGCGGGGCATGCTGCAGGTCTACGGCGATGACCTGCCCGGGGCCATCGCGGACCTCGGCGTCGCGACGGCCCGGCTGGGCACGGGACTGCCGTCCAGCTACCCGGGTCCGTGCCTGGCTCATCTCAGCGAGGCCCACTTCCGGCGGGGCGACTGGGACGCGGCCCTCACGCACGCCCAGCTGGCGACCGCCCTGGCGCAAGACACCGACCGGCCGCTTGACCTCGCGCGGGCGCACGCCCGGGCCGCCCAGGTCCTGGCCTGCCGCGGCCAGTGGCCGGCCGCGCAGGCTCACGTCAACGCGGCCCGGGCCGCGGCTGAGCGGCTTCCGCTGGTCTACGCCGTGGCCACCGCGGCGACGGCGGCCGCCGCGCTGGCCTACGCGCGCGGCGACCTGGCCGGGGTCCTGCGCGCGATCGAACCGGTGCGCGCCACCGGGCTCGTCGACGCCGGGGGCCGCCCGGGCATCTTCAACTGGAGAGTCATCGAGGCGGACGCGCTGATCGGCTTGGGCCGACTTGACGACGCCGAGACCATGCTCGACGAATTCGAGGCCGCCATTCCCCCGCCCGGGCTGGCGTCGGCCGCTCTGGCGCTGGCCCGCGGCCGGGGCAACCTGGCCGTGGCGAGCGGGGACGCGCCCCAGGCGGAGGCGGCGTTCACCCGAGCCCACGAGATCGAGCCGGAAGTACCGATGCCGTTCGAACACGCCCGGCTGAGCCTCGACGACGGCCGTCGCCTGGCCGCGGCGCAGAACCGGCCGGCGGCGATCGCGCAGCTCGAAAAGGCCCACCGCCTCTTCTCCGACCTGGGCGCCGACCCCTACCTGCAGGCCTGCGCCGCAGAACTGGCCGCCCTGCAGGTCACCGCCGCGACCAGCAGCCCCGCTGCGCTGCTCGGGCTCAGCCGCGCCGAACTGGCCGTGGCCCGGCTGGTCGCCACCGGGCTGACCAACAAAGAGGTGGCCAGCGAGCTGTACGTGTCCGTGAAGACGGTGGAATACCACCTCCGCAACAGCTACATCAAGCTGGACATCACCTCCCGCCGCGCGCTGGCCGCTCTCCTGCGCTGACCGGAGCCGGGAGCGCAACGCGGCCGGGAAAACACAGGGTCGAACCTAGGGTCACACCCTGGGGACAATTCCGCGTGGCCCGCGTTAACTGTGAAACATGAACGCCTCACCAACACCGAGGCAAACGATTCGCCTTCTCCTCGATATAGACCGGACTGCGGACGGACGGTTTGAGGGTCGAATACGCGCTGACGGCACCGACGCCTGGAAACCATTCTCAGGCGTGCTCGAGTTGCTCAAAGCGCTTGAGGAAACATGCATAGAAGTGTATTGAGAGTGACGCTCGCAATACTTAAGAAAGAAGGAATCAGCATGAATACCAGAACGAACCAGAAACACCGGCCGGACACCGGGCTCCTTCGCCGGGCCGCCGGCGGACGGATCCTGGGCGGCGTCGCCGCCGGACTCGCCACCTTCTTCGCCCTCAACGTGACGCACGTCCGGATCGCCCTCGTCGCCCTGTCATTTCTCGGCGGTGCCGGCGTTCCGCTCTACCTGGCGGCGTGGCTGCTGATCCCCGAGGAAGGCTCCGACATCGCGATCGCGGACGAATTCGCAGATCACGTCGGCAGCCGCTTGTCGTGACCGGACGAAGGCCTGGCACGTTAGCTATCCGCCCGGCCATACCGAGAACAATCTCTTTCTGGAAATTCATTTGCTGTTGGTATGAGAAAGGAACGTCATGAGTCAGATCCGGGCTGTCGCCAGCCATTCCGTATTCGAAAGGTGGGGGCGCACCGCCTACCGGCGCAGGCGCCTGATCCTGGTCGTGGCGCTGCTCGTCGCGGGCCTCGGCGCGCTGTGGGGGACCAGCATCTTCAGCACGGTCCAGACCGCCGGCGGGTTCGACGCCCCGAACAGCCAGAGCCAGCACGAAGCCAACCTGGCCACGCAGACCTTCGGCCGCGACGCCGGCGACGTGGTCGTGCTGTACTCAAGCAAGACCCTCACCACGGCCTCCCCGGCGTTCCGGTCCGCCGTCACCGCCACCCTGGCCGCGCTGCCAAACCGCAGGGTCGAGTCGTCCGCCAGCTACTGGTCGACCGGGTCCCGGCAGTTCGTCAGCGCCAGCGGCCATCAGACCTACGCCGTCATCGAACTGGCAGGCTCCGGCGACACCGCGCGGCAAACCAGCTATGACGCGATCAAGACCCAGCTCGCCGCGCCCGGCCTGACCAGCCAGGTCGGCGGGGTAGTGCCCACCGACGAAACGATCGACCAGCAGACCACGGCCAACATCACCCGGGCCGAGGGGCTGTCGTTCCCGATCCTGGCGATCCTGCTGCTGGTGATCTTCGGCAGCCTGACCGCGGCCGCCATGCCGCTGGCCATCGGCGCCCTGGGGATCTTGGGCTCGTTCACCGCGCTGCGGTTGCTGACCCTGATCACCGGCGTATCGGTGTTCTCGCTGAACATCACCACCATCCTGGGTCTGGGGCTGGGTATCGACTACGGGCTGTTCCTGGTCACCCGGTTCCGCGAGGAACTGCATAAGCCGGGCACGGTCGAGGACGCGGTCGCCCGCACCGTGGCCACCGCCGGCCGCACCATCCTGGTCTCCGGCGTCACCGTCGCCATCGTGCTGGCCAGCCTGATGCTGTTCCCCGAGACCATCCTGCGCTCTATCGGCTACGGCGGCGTCGCCACCGTGCTGGTGGACATGATCGCCGCGCTGACCGTGCTTCCCGCGCTGCTGGCCGTCCTCGGCCCGAAGGTCAACTCGCTGCGGATCCGCCGTTCGGTGCAGCGCCCGCCCGCGGCCGAAGCCAGCGGCGGCTGGTACCGGCTGGCGCACAGCGTGATGCGCCGTCCCCTCCTGTACGCCATCCCGATCGTGGTGCTGCTGCTCGGCCTCGGCTCGCCGTTCCTGCACGTCGTCTGGGGTGGCGTCGACGCCACCGCGCTGCCGGCGGCGGCCGCGCCCCGCATCGTGACCGAGGCGCTGAACCACGACTTCCCCGGCAACCCGACCGCGCCCATCGAGGCCATCGTCCAGTTCCCCGGCGCAATCGCCAGCTCACCCTCGCGCACCGCCGGCCTCGCGTCCTACACCAGCCGCCTGGATCACGTTCCCGGCGTCACCGCCGCGCAGGTGACCGGCATCCGCGGGGACGTCGCCCGGATCGATCTCAGTTACGCCCCAGGCCCCTACACCCCGCAGGCCCGGGCCATCGCCGGGCACGTCCGCGACGTCGCCGCTCCCCCCGGCGCCACCGCCGCGGTGGGCGGGCAGACCGCCGCGCTGGCCGACGAACTGTCCAGCATCGGCCACACCCTGCCGTGGATGGCGCTGGCCGTGGTGCTGGCGACGTTCGTGCTGCTGTTCCTCGCGTTCGGGTCGCTGGTGCTGCCGGTGGAGGCGATCGCGGCCAACATTCTGTCGCTGTCGGCCATGTACGGGGTGGTGACGTGGATCTTCGCCGACGGGCACCTGTCCGGGCTGCTGGGCTTCACCCCGAACGGCACGATCAGCCCCACCATCCCGGTCCTGATGTTCGCGATCATGTTCGGGCTCTCGATGGACTATGAGGTGTTCCTGCTGTCCCGGATCCGCGAGCGGTACGTCGCGACCGGCGACAACACCGCCGCGATCGCCAGCGGCCTGCAGCGCACCGGCGGCGTCATCAGCAGCGCCGCGCTGCTGCTGCTCATCGTCATCGGAATGTTCTCCA
>Ga0302325_10036295_pt1 | contig 10051 bp, 7 predicted proteins | sample Palsa_T0_2_FD_201948 | JGI IMG/M metagenome (GOLD analysis project Ga0302325, IMG submission 201948) | Peat permafrost microbial communities from Stordalen Mire near Abisko, Sweden - Palsa_T0_2 | ecosystem: Environmental > Terrestrial > Soil > Palsa > Peat permafrost | place: Sweden: Abisko... | reverse complement strand
TCCCGCGCGTGCACCGAGGCGATTATCTGGCGTTCGACCGCGGGCAGCTCGCCTATCTCAACGCCGTTGAGAAGCTGAATTGCGCTTACTGCTCCTATGCGAACGGCGTGCTGGCGTACGTGCGCGAAGTCGCTGCCCGCACCGAGGAGTACTGGTGCCCCATCAAACACGCGCGGCGCGTGCTCGGCGTGCACCCGCGCTATGGCAGCTTTTTGGACTATGGCGACGGTGACGCCTATCGAAGCGAGCTGGAGCGTCTTCGGTCGGAGGCGCGATCCGGCGAGTCGATCTGAGGCGCACTCAGCCACCGCGCGCTGCTGCGTGCCTGGTTTGCGACCCTGATTTACTAGATACGCCGCATGAATCGATCAGACTGCGATGCACATCAGCGGTGCCCACCAGAGGTAGGTCATGGATCCGAAGAAGCCGGCCGGCGCAACGGTGCAGATCGTGAAGGACGGTCCTTATATGGTCTCGGGCGGCTTGCCGCTGACGAGGCAGACCATTGGTACCAACCCGGCTGGCGAGTCCGTCAAGTGGATCGCGGGGCACGCGTATCCCCCACACGAGCAGTACGCATTGTGTCGCTGCGGTCACAGCGCCACCAAACCGTTTTGCGATGGGTCACACACCAGGGTTGGGTTTATCGGCACCGAAACGGCCAGCCGCGAAACCTACCAGGCGCAAGCCAAGGTCCTCCAAGGTCCGACGATGTCATTGACTGACGCCGAGAGCTTGTGCGCGTTCGCACGCTTTTGCGATCCGCACGGGCAGGTGTGGAATCTGGTGAACGCCACGGACGACCCGCAGGCGCGCCGGCATTTCATCCGGGAAACCGGCGACTGCCCGTCGGGACGGCTGGTGGCGTGGGATAACGCGTCCGGCCAGGCGCTCGAACCGAAGTACGAGCCTTCGGTTGGGCTCATCGAGGATCCGGCCAACGAGTGCTCAGGACCGGTGTGGCTAAGAGGCGGCGTTCCAGTGATCGGCTCGGATGGTTTTAACTATGAAGTGCGCAACCGTGTGACGTTGTGCCGATGCGGCGTGTCGCAGAACAAGCCGTTCTGTGACGGCGCCCATGCATCGATCAAATTCAATGCCGATCGATGATACGCCGGCGCACGTCAACGCAGGCTGCGCCCACCCGCCGCAGAATCGGCAGACGGGTCGCACACACATGGCTATTCAACGAGTTACAGCGGCACAAGCGAGGGCCGAGATAGCGTGCCGCGGTGTCTGAGCCGGGCCTAGTCACTCAATGTCCGTCGGTGGCGCGCCGACCTCTGGTTGTTCTGCGCTCCTGCGTCCACGCCGCCGCGGTATGGCGCGATAGCGCATTTTTAAACAGCTCGCTTTCTGTGGCACGCCTGGGGCCACTGCGGCGGTCACCGTAATGCTTGTATTTGCACTTGCACGATTTGAGTAGCGTGCAGCCCTGCAGCGGCAGTGGCGGCGCCTGGCTCGAGAGAAATCGTGTCTCGCGCAAGAAGACGGATGCCCGGCAGCACGACACCCCAGTGCTGATGGCCACGGCATGCCACGGGTTCGTGACATGCACATGCTCGATAGCTCCCCCGCGGGCTCCGGCGCGTCGGATCTCGCTCACCTGGCGTCGTCGCCAGAACCAGGAAAACATATTTTTTATAGCCACGAATCCGCCTTCCAATGAGGACTGCGCAACCAGTCTTTGCGAGGCGGCAGCTTTGCGATGCGGCAAACCTCCCCGCATCACAAACGATAGCACCGGTCGCCGGTCTCAGGCATCCGTTTCGTCATTTTGATGGGTTTCCCCCGCCGGCCGCCCTTGGGATCGCCCCCGCGAGCTCGCGCGTATCCCCTGAGAACCCGTACCTGCACGGGCGGCACGATTTCCTCACAAGGGGTCCGAAAGAGAAACCCTCCGTTCGGAGGGGAGCACGGTCCGACGGGCGCCGCAGTCGCTACAAGTCCGTGCGCACCAGCAGTTCGCGCAGCGCCAGTTCACTGACCGCCTGCGAACGGGAACGAACGCCGAGTTTGCGTTTAGCTTGTTCGACATAATAGTGCACGGTGGTCGCCGAGAGTTTGAGGATCGCGCCGATCTGTGCGTCGGTCTTGCCGCGCGACACCCAGCGCATAGTCTGCAATTCCCGCCGTGTGAGCCGGACGGCGGCATCATCCGCCTGGCCGCCGTACAGCGCCTTGCCGCGCTGGTGCGCCGCATGCGCCAGTGCCAGCAGCAGCGCCCGATCCGTGGCGCTGAGTGTTACCGCGCCTCCGGCAAACGATGCCAAACCGAGATAGCCACCGGGCCCATGAATCGGCACCGCCAGGCCTTCCTGCCAGCCGCGCTGGCGACCCATCTCGATCACGTCGCGAACCACCTGCGGCAGATCGCCTTCGGCCCACAGCTCGCTCCAGGTGAATGGCGACATGCGCCGGCGGGCTTCGTGCACCAGCGGGTCGTCGGCGAACACTTTCTCGAGATACACGCCGGTCCATTCATCGGACCAATTGCCGAAAAAAAAACGGCCGCCGACCTTATCGCCCCGAACCACGAGGGCCCCGACCATCACCGTCGGCAGTCCGAAGGCCGCGGACACGGCACTCGTAGCCGCGGCCAGTTCGCCCGCGGCGTTGATCTCAGGTAGCCGCTGCAGAAAGCCCTGCAATCGCTCGAAATGACTGGCTGCCATTGACTGGGACGCCCGGGTGATAGCACCGCATCCGAAGATAGCAAGGCGGGATCGAATAATGAACCGGGCGTGCAATGGCACGCCGCCTTCGGTCAGTCGGCGGCTGCCCGCCTACGATCATCCGGTGAGGTTGCGAAATCGGGCTGCCGGTTGACGACGACGCTGATGTCATCGTCGATGCTCAGTATTCGGATCGGCACGCCAGCCGCGTCGCGTTGCAAGGTCCAGCAACTGACGGTGGTCACGCGCGTGCCATCGCGCTTGCACTGGATCGATTCGCCTTGCCACCGGCCGTGATGCCGCAGCGTGGCGTGGATGCGCTCGATTGGTTCGAAGAACTCGGTTTTCAGTACCTCGGCCCTGGTTCTGCCGAGCGCCTGGCTGCACAGCCACCCGTACAGCAGCTCGGCCCCGTGATTCCAGTGCAGGATCCGGTCGTGCATATCGCTCACGGTTGCAGCGGGTGGTGGAAAATCGGGGAATGCGGCCTGTTCGCCGATGGCCGCGCTCCGCTGCTCGAGGGTCCTGGTTCGTTCAGTCAGCTCCGCAGTGCTGGCGGCCAGCGCGCGTTCCAGCGTCTCGCTGCGCCGGCGATAATGATCGCCGTGGGCCTTGAGCCGTATCAGGTTCCTGGCGCGCAAACACAGTTCGGCACGGTTCACCGGTTTGGTCAGGAAATTCTCGGCCCCGGAAAGCAGGCCGAGCATCTTGCCGTCCTGATCATCACGGGCGGTAACCATGATGATGGGAATGTGGCTGGTGGCGCGGTCGCCCTTGAGCTTGACCGCCATCTGATATCCATCCATACCGGCCATCATGACGTCGAGCAGGATCAGATCGGGCGCATGCCGCGCTATCATGGCGAGGCCTTCCTCGCCGCTGGCTGCGCTCCGGATTTGAAAGCCTTCCGCCGCCAGCATCATGTGCATTAATTCCCGGTTGCGCAGCTCGTTGTCCACGATCAGGATCAACGGCGAATGCTCGGCCACGTCAGGATTCACGATCGGGCCAATTGAGCTGTTCGCGTCAGTTGGGCCGCGATGGTGGCCAGGAATTCCCGGTACGCAAACGGCTTGGCAATGTAGCCATCGCAACCCGCGGCTCGAATGCGCTCCTCGTCACCGGCCATCGCCAGCGCGGTGAGCGCAATGACCGGAATGGCGCGCGTCGCGTCATCCCCCTTGAGCAGCGCCGTGGCTTTGAGGCCGTCCATGCCGGGCAGCTGAATATCCATGAGGATCAGGTCGGGCTGCTCCTCGCGCGCCAGAGTCAGCGCATGTTCGGCATCCGTGGTGCTGAGCACGGTGTGGCCCACCGACTCCAACAGGAAGGTCGCCAACGCCATATTGGCGGGATTGTCCTCGACGATCAGGATCGATGCCATCTCAGGCGACCAGTCGGCGGCCGCCCATCGCGCGGCGGATTTCGGACGTGAAGAGGTCGGAATCGAAACCGGCTTTCTCCATGATGCTCGCCACATAACGAGTGAGCCTGGCGCGGTCATCGGCCGTGAGGTGTTTGGACGTAACCACCAGGATCGGGATGCTGGAGGTCTCGGGACGTTCGGCGAGCGCGGCCACTACATCAAAACCGTTTACCTCCGGCATCAGCAGATCCAGCACGATCACGTCCGGCAGCTCGCGTCGGGCCAGCTCGATCGCCTCGCGACCGCCGTAGGCGCGCAGGGCGGTACCCGCCATCGCCGTGACCCGCAGCGCAATCAAATCCACTGCCTTGGGATCGTCGTCCACCACCAGGACCGTGAGTTTCCGGTCCTTCGGGTGCGGGAAGAGACTCAGGCCGACCAGCGCGTCGTACAGTTCCAGCCGGGAGATCGGCTTTTGCATGACTGCCGCCGCACCGAGCGCCAGGCCCTTGCTGGCATCCGCGACGATCGAGAGGATCACGACCGGGATGCCGCGCAACTCCGGCACCTGCTTCAGGCGACCGAGCAGCTCCCAGCCATCCATGTTGGGCAGCAGGATGTCCAGGGTGATCAGCGACAGCGGCTGCTGGATTGCGAGCACCAGCGCGGCTTCGGCCGAGGCGGCGTGCAGTACCTTGAATCCTTCGGCTTCCAGTTGTACGCGGATGAGCTCGGCGGCCTTGAAGTCGTCCTCCACCACCAGCGCGGTGCCTGCCGTCCCCAGCGGATTGACACGCGCGGCAGCTGGCGCTTTCACATTCGTCAGTGGCTCCGACTCGGATTCGCGCAACGGCAACCAGACCGTGAAACACGAGCCTTCGCCCACGGCACTTTCCACCGCGACCGTGCCGCCGTGCAGCTCGGCGAGCACTTTCACGACCGCCAACCCGAGGCCGGTGCCCTCGAATTTTCGCGACAGACTGGCATCGATCTGGCTGAAAGGCCTGAACAGTCGTTCCAGCCCTTCGGGCGTCATACCAATGCCGCTGTCGATGACGCTGATCTTTAGAAATCCCTCGAAGCCGTTGTCCGCCAGAGGCAGACTCCAGCCCTTCCAGGCACCCGAGAGCTGGCCCACATCCGCACGCGCGACGCGTGCGCTGCGCACCGTCACCTGCCCGCCCTCGCTGGTAAATTTCACGGCGTTGGACAGCAGGTTGTAGAGAATCTGCTTGATCTTGCGGGCATCGGCATTGATTGATCCGGTGTCTTCCGCGGCAATCAGGTCCAGGCGAATATGGCGGGCGGCGGCCTTCTCCTTGACGATCGATAAGCTGTTCTGCAGCGCCGAGGCGACCTGCACCGCCTCGATGTCGAGCGCCATCTTGCCGGCCTCCACCTTGGACAGGTCGAGGATGTCGTTGATCAGCGAAAGCAGGTGCTGGCCGCTGCTGAAGATGTCGCCGATGAAACCTCGCTGCTGCAACGTCAGCTCGCCGAGCAGGCCGTCGCGCAGCACCTCCGAGAAGCCGATGATGGCAACCAGTGGCGTACGCAGTTCGTGCGACATGTTGGCGAGAAACTCGGACTTCATGCGGCTCGCGTCTTCCAGTTCGACGTTCTTCTGCACCATGGTCTGTTCAAAGCGCTTGAGCTCTGTGATGTCGCGCGCCGCGGCAATTACGCCCTGCAGATTGCGATCGCGGTCGTGAAAGGTGCTCGCGTTATAGGACACCACCGTGAGCGTGCCATCTCTGGCGCGCGCTGTAAGCTCGTAGTTGGTGACCCTGCCTTCGCTCAGCACGCGGTTGATGCCCGCCTCGGCCCGCAGCGCATCGGTGAAGTGGTTTTTAAACGGCGCGCCGACCAATTCGTCACGCGTGCGGCCGGTCAGCGCCTCGGTCTGTTTGTTGATGTCGGTGATGATGCCGCGCGGATCGGTGGTGATCAGTGCATCGATGCTCGACTCGATCAGCGAGCGCGTGTAGAAGTGCTGGTCGCGCAAGCGCTGATCCAGCTTCATGCGTTCCTCTTCGACCTGCCTGCGCGCGGTGTTATCGGTGCCGATCAGCAGATAGCCGATGATCGCGTCCTGGGCGTCGCGCAGCGCGGTGACTGAAACCACCGCCGGGAAGCGGCTGCCGTCCTTGCGGAAATAGGTCAGCTCGTAGATGTCTTCGATGCCGCGCGATGCCTTGAACACCAGGGCCTCAAAGCCGGGCGCGATGGGGGTGCCGAGCTCGACGCTCAACGCCGTGGCGCGCGCGATCACTTCCAGCGGATCGGAGATGTCGGCCGGAGTGAGCCGGTTCACCACCTCCGCGGCCGTGTAGCCCAGCATGCGCTCGGCACCGACGTTGAAGATCTGGATCACGCCCATCGCGTCGGTGGCTATGCTCGAAAAATTGGCGCTGTTGAATATCGCCTTCTGCAGAGCGCCGGTTTTCAGCAGCGCGTCCGCCTTGCCGGCATCGAGCTGGATATCAGACTGGTCGGGTGCTCGTTTGGCGGCTACCAATGACCCAGCCGCGCTGGCCCGCTCGTTCGAAACTCTGTCCATTCAACACCTTGGTCGCCGGAGTTCACAGCGTCTATGCGGTGGCGTACACAAGATGGGCGGCCGCCGCGACCAGTGGACCGCCCGGTGGACAGCCCGGTCCCGGCGGACAGCGCTGAGCGTGGGCGGCCCGGGACCGTTACCAATTATTTGACATAAGACTGGCCGGTGGTCCGCCAGCGCCATGAACGCAGCATCGCGTTGAGGACTTTGGCATCGGCCGCGTAACGCTCGGGCACGCTCTGCAGATTCAAACGATAGATTTCCCGGTTACGCATCACGATCACGTCGTCGTGGACATAGGTCCGCGGATCGCCCGCGCACTGCACGAGCGTCACGTACCGGCCGCCGGCGGCACGGTCGAGCGCGTAGCTCCCCGCCTGATCGCTGACCACCAGGTCGTGCAGCCGGATGGCATTGATATCGCGGCGGTGCACGCCGTCGGCGGTGATGTCGTAATACACATCGTAGGCGGCATCCACACTCAGGTACGCCCGCGGCGTCCACGACAACACCAAGCCGAATCCGCGTTCAGGTCCCGCGGGCGGCGTATAGCCACTCAGCGGCGCAGGGATGCCCACCGCATAACCGTACAGCTGGTTGAGATAACGCCCGGTGTGCGCGCGATTCGGCGGTTGATCGAATCCTGGCGGCGGCGGGGTGCCACAGAACTCACCGCGTGCATGCGCCGCGCCTGTCGCGCCGAGCACGCAGGCAGCGATGCAACTCCATTTGGAGGTTTCGAAGGTCATTGCTTGAATCCTCTAATCATTTTTCCGAAAATTACCCGAGCCTATTGCCGGGCATCGAAGGCGAAGCAGCATTGAACAATATCTGTCACGTGAGACTGCGCAATTCGGCGCCTGTCGCCACCGGGCGACAATCATTTAAGCTGCCTGGATTTCGGCACTAAGGGTAGGATGATCCCGACACGGTGGCGCGCCCCGACGCAGTTATCGCCGCAGTAAGACAACGCTAATCTCTAACCATGTCCGTCCCCGCAGAACTCGATGAGGCCAGCGTCGGCGAGGCCGATGATGCACTGCGCGCGCTCGTAAGTTCGATCCTCAGCGGCCGCTATAAAGAGGGCCTGTATCTCTCGCATGTGTTTGAGTTGTGTCGCGACGACCCCGAGTCGGCCCCGAGCCTGCTGGGGCTGATCGACCGCTACTACCGCCTCGGCCGCATGCCGGCCGAGCAGTACCAGAAGATCAAGTCAAAGATCGAGCAGGCGATGGGCACACGTCCTCCTGATGGTGAGCTCGCGGATCAAGGCCGCGACGAAGGCGAAGTGGATTCCCCTGAAACGGTCACGCGCGAGCTGCGTGCGGTTGACCCGCCGGCGCCGCCGCGGGCGCCGAGCACAGGGCCGCACAGGGCCGGGGCAGCGCGGGCCACGGCCGCGCCGCCGCCCAGGGCTACCGCGGCGCCTCCCGGTGCGGCTGTCGGGCCGCCACCGGCGACGCCATCCACGGCAGCTGAGGCGCCTCACATCACCCTCGGCATCGGTACGGTACTGCGCGAGCGCTACGAGCTGCTGCAGCTGGTGGGCCGCGGCGGCATGGCCTCGGTTTACAAGGCCCGGGATCTGTATCGTACCCGTCTGGGCGTCGCGGACTGCTACGTCGCCATCAAGATCGTGCAGCCGCACCCGTCGCGGCCCGGCAGTATCGACGCGCTGGGCCGCGAATTTCATAACGCCCAGCGGCTCTCGCATCCCAACGTGGTCAACGTCTACGACATCGACCATGAGGGCGACGCGTCGTTCTATTCCATGGAGCTGCTCGAAGGCGAGCGGCTCAATCAGTTGGTGGACCGTGCCGGCGGCCGGCTGCCGCGCCGCTACGCCCTCGCCATAATTCGCGACATCGGCGCCGCCATCGCGCACGCGCATTCGCGCGGTGTGGTGCACGCGGATCTTAAGCCGCACAACATCATGATTACCCGTGACGGTCACGTACGCGTACTCGATTTCGGCAGCGGTATCGTGCGGCCCGGTGAGCCGTGGATTTCCGAACTGTCTCCCGGCGGCAGCTATCGCCAGGCGACGCCCGCCTACGCCAGTTGCGAGCAGCTTCAGGGTTGGTGTGCCGATCCACGCGACGACATCTACGCGCTGGCGTGCCTGGCGTATCAGCTGCTGGCCGGCAAGCATCCGTTCGAGCAGCGTTCGGCGCTGGTGGCCCGTGGGCGGCAAATGCGTCCGCGCCGGCCCCCCGCCATTGGCGGCGACAGTTGGCGCGCCCTGCGCCGCGGTCTGGCCTGGAGCCGCGAGCAGCGCAGCATGACCATGGAAAAGTGGCTGGAGCAGCTCGGCGTCGCCGAAGCCGCCGAATCCTTGCCGCCCTTGTCACGCCTCGCGGCCATGCCCCCGCCGCGCCACTGGCCGCAGCGCCTGGCCGCTGCCGCCGTGGTGCTGTTCAGCCTCGGGCTGGCGGCATTCGCCATTGACCGCCAGGCGGGTGTTGACTGGCGCCAGACCCTGAACGGCGCTCAGAGCGCCTGGGAAAGGATCTGGCAGCAGCTGCAATCTCCCTGGGACTCCTCCAGCGCGCCGGCGTCCGGCCAGGCAGCCGTTCGAGCGATCACGCCGAGCGCTCCGGCCGCGATCACTGCGGCCGCTAATCCGAACCGGCCGGCCGCGGCACCCGCCCCTCGGGCCCGATCCAGTCGCGTGGCGAGCATCGCGGCGGCGCCCGTGGCCAGCGCGGCCGCCGAGGGGGTGCCCGCAACGGCGCTCGATGCCAACTCAGCGCGCGTGGGTTTTGCCGCCTCCAGCTATGCGGTGTCGGGCAGCGAGCCGGCGGCGCGCATCGTCGTACAGCGGCTCGGAAGTAGCGATGGGGACATCAGCTTCAGCTGGTGGACCGAAGGCGCCTCGGCGCAGCCGGACGTGGACTATGCCTCGCTCGGCCGGCGTATCGAACGCATTCCGAGCGGAACGGACAAAATCACCGTGTACGTGCCGATTATTTCGAATCCGCAGCGCAGCCGGCTCAGCCAGTTCTACGTCGCGCTGAGCGAGGCCGGAGCGGCCGCCACGCCCGCGCCGGCCGCGCGAGCCACGGTGACGATCGATCGCGGCTACTAGAGCTCGCGCATCGAGGAGGCGCCCCGGCACCATGGCGAGCCTCGATGGCGCCCGATATAATTCCCCGCCTGACTTGAAGGGCCCTTAAGGTGCACTGCCAGCTGCTGCACCGCCGGGCCGAACCGGGAGCACCGCCATCGGCAAGAATGTAGTCGTCCGTGAGATTTCGCGCCCGGGACCGGCCGATCTGAAACTGTTGGGCGAGTACGGCGTCGCCACAGTGCATGAGGCCCAGGGTCGCACCGGCCTGATGGCCTCTTACCTGCGTCCGATCTACCGGCCTGCCAACCTCTTCGGCACCGCGGTCACCGTGCTGGTGCCACCCGGGGATAATTGGATGCTGCACGTGGCGATCGAAGTGT
>Ga0302325_10036294_pt1 | contig 10051 bp, 12 predicted proteins | sample Palsa_T0_2_FD_201948 | JGI IMG/M metagenome (GOLD analysis project Ga0302325, IMG submission 201948) | Peat permafrost microbial communities from Stordalen Mire near Abisko, Sweden - Palsa_T0_2 | ecosystem: Environmental > Terrestrial > Soil > Palsa > Peat permafrost | place: Sweden: Abisko... | reverse complement strand
GGAAGAAGCAGCGCAAAGAACGCCTTGTGCTTCTTCAACCATGACCAATTCAATGGATCTTCTTCATCATCTGAGGGTTGAGGAATGAGAACGGTGCTGCCATCTTTGGCGAGTTTGAGGCCGAGAACTGTATCCTTCACAAGGTACAAGCCATCTGTATTGGCAGCGGTTTCCAGATCCAAATTCCGAGATGTGTGGTGATGATCCTCTGTCGAGGTAGAGTTGACGCTTTTTTCGTTGTCGATGGGGGATTCGACCCTCTTCTCATCCACTGGAGCAGACATGAGGAGGTAATATCGGGAGTTTTGATAAGTAGAGAATGTAAGAAGATATCGATGTTAAGAATGTTCGAGTAACTCAGAGAGAGAAAAGATTGTAGAAATTTTTGGAAGGGAAGCAAAGGTACATGAAAGCCACGCGTGGATGGGGCACAGCTAGGAGGGATGATACCTATTGTCAACGAGGGCAAGACCTGGATCCCATGTGGTGCGCACGTGCTAGAACAAAACGGGGAGAGGTAAATTGAGAATTATTGGCTGTTGTATGAAGAAGTGCGTGGCGAACATGAGATATGCATGGATAGGAATCCTCCAATATTGGGTACCCGCCTCTAGTTTCGAGGGTGGACTGTTTGTATCCACTGTCTGTGACAGAATGAGATGTTATGGGTTTCCGTTATCATATGCCGGGTCCACCACTATCTCCTTGGAAAGTGGATTTTTGATACAACAATCCTGGACAGGGTTGTTGTCGAATTTTAGCCAGCTCGTTTACGCAAGCGTTGCAGTCGAGGGCGTTTTTGCGTTGCGCAAGGGTACATGCAGGACGGGATGTCCAATCACCAACAGTAATTTTCGGGGAAAGGGGCCTGTCTAGGTTGGTGGATCAGGAAGATTACTTCCTAGAAGCTACTGAAAACCTTCTCGCAAGCTCCACCCGTCAATGGTTATTCATGCTTTGCAGTTTGCAGCCAAATAGTATCGATCTTTGAGAGTGGAAGACCGTTGCATAGGAATCGCAGCTAGAACGGCTCCAAGCATCACGGTAACATGGAAATTCTTTCCCATGCAATGGTGATGATTTTAGACAAATTAATCATCTCAAAGAAGCCTTTGGAGGTGATTTGAGACGTTCCTGTGCTGTGGAGTATCGAAATGGGTTACATCAACCTGACCCTCAAATTGACCCCAGCCCCAAGCTACCATCTTTTGATTCTTTTCTCTTAGGTAACTAGGTTCCTCTCAAAATAATGAACATTTCGAAAGGGGCGGAAAGCAGCCTGATGAGCTCAATCGAAAATGGAAAATGACTCCTCTCTAGTAGGACAAGTTGGAGTTCGCATCGGCCCCACCAAACCCGTCGGCCCCCGTGGGGGAATACTCAGCCAATTAGTATGGCCCTCCATTCTCTAGGGCTTGCGTCGGCAGTGGACCGGGGGGCTCCTGCAAAGCATCCGGATGGCCAATTCACAGTCCGAGGCCAGTTGAAACTCTCTAAGCCTTTCCCGTAGAAGTCTCCCGCCAGCAGGGTTGATACCTTGTACGAAGTTGTGAAAAACGGCAAGGGGACCCCTTTGGTTATTCGTGCCGAGCCATGTTCCCCATGAGGGGAAGAGGATAAAAGTGGAACCAGGTCGTCGGGTCTTCGCTTGGCCACATAATCTGGAATTGATTGGAGGGCTAAGGAGAGGTTGTACAGGGCTTAGGAATTTCCACAGGGCAGTAGCTGGCGTCGTTGGTGGAAACTCTAGGGACTGGTTCGGAACCAGGCTCGGAACGAATACGCTAGGGTATGGCGTGTGTTTACAGCACTTTAGTGAGATTTTTTGGGGAAAGGGCTTCCCATATTCTGGGCCTTTGATGCACAGCTTAATGCATTCCACTCTCTTGGAACCTCGGGAATTGGGTCCATCAGCCATACTTCGTTCCTTTTGGGACGAGAGATCCTCTGGGAACCCCAAGAGAGTGGACGGAGAGATTAGCATAAAGTGTTCGGGTCAGAAGAGGGCACTAATGCGGCACGGTTCATTCTGCAGCAGAGTAACATGGGCGCTGGAGGTAAACAATAGCCACCAATAGTTCGCGGAAGAATCAAGCTTCGTTCAACTTCTTTGCCAAGCGCTCTTCGCACAGGAAACTCGGACAATACGATGTTAACTTTTGCGCGATGTGAAATCCAATTCTAGCAAGAGAGAGCACGGCTAACACATTAGCAGGTATGTTTGAACATCAATCTACTCATTTGAAAGTTGAAGTGTAGGTACTGTTAGCAATTAGAATAATCTATTATTCTAGCAGCACCAAAAGGGGATCTTACCCCTTCGCCAAATGCCAGTATTTGATGATAATTATAAATCCCCAAGGTTCAAGAGGAGCAAGCCCATTGCCTTTTACATTGTAATGACATACTTCGCATAGACAACATATCAATACCTCTCTGTCTGTCGAACAAGGTTATGGTCTTGTAGCCCCTTGTGCTCCCCTCGAATTCCACTGAGCCCGGTTTGAAACAAGGGGAGTCTTATGCGAAATAAAATACAACATCACTTCGAAATGTTCTTAAAGGCACTTCGTCTCAGCAACAATGTCATCACTAAACCAGAGTCTTGAATATTCCTTCACCACCACGCCTAATACAATCTTTAGGGTACCCCTGACCTTCTGTTCTCCATGAAATGAGCCCTTGCCCTTTGAATAGGCTTTCAGTTGAAGGAAATATACTTCATGCGTCCGATACTACTCTCCAGGTGTTCGGTATCATCGATGACATCTTGGAGATCCTGAAGGATGCATCGCCCCTATGTGTCAGAAAATTGTGCTCTCGGCGGGCAGAGTTTTGTGGGCTTTTCTATTGTGAATATTAAGAAAGGACGTGGCTGGTATCTACATCGAGACCATCTACAATGTTCTCTTTCGGCGGATAGGTTTGTTCGCCATGAAGGTGTCTGCAACTTGTGGTTTCATAGTCTACCAAGTACCGGTATATTTTTCTAGGGTTGTGGCGAATGCAAATTGGAAAAGACCGATTGCAGCATTGCTGGATAATACGTAACTGTTTGACTTTGCATTCATCCGGCAGTGACCTGACATTCTTGAGGCCTTGATCGTGGCTTGACTGAAACAGTCTTCAGCATTGCGCTGTTATTGTGACCACATCCATGGCAGTTGGAAATGAACCTCCCGGCTTGAAGAGCTCTTTGTTAATTGTGATACAAGTCCAGCAATGTTATTCAATAAAGATTGCGGAGTTTATAACACTAAACTGTGGACTAGGTTGTCATACCTTGTGTATCTGCCAAGAAGTTACTGCCCTGCTTCAGTCTGGTTGCAATTTCAGCTGATGAGATTGCTTTTTCGAGTTGGCATCAATACTAAATACTTTCTCAGGCACACATGTATGAAGGAGGTACATGTCTACTTAGATACCGTACAAAAAGATGAGCGTTGGGTTCCTACAACAAACGCCACACGTGCGATAACGATTGCTGTGTATTTTGTCGGCATCTATTGGCCGGAGAAAGGGTGGTGAGATAGGCTTCTAGAGCAGGCCCCTATTCGTCAATATCCTTCTCGCAGCCTTTGGCTTGCAGACAGACCTTTTAGGTAAACGAGCAAGCCGTAACGGCACGGTCGTAGATCACACGGCACGGCAGATGAGAAATGAAACGAAAAGGGTTGAAAGAGTTCACTTCCGATCTGGTTTCGGAAAGTCCTCAGCAGTGGCTGGCTGGTGGCGTTAAGAATGGCAGTAAACTAAGTTGCCCAAACTGCATACAGATGGCACGAGAAAGCCCACGTCGCAGTCACGGAGGGATAATTCGCTCTAGCTGCTTGTTGCTTGTTGCTTGTTGCTCCGCTGAATCCACTCCCAATAGCCAGGAGACAGAGACATCCGAGGGGCGGGGAACACACGGTCCTCCCACTCCCGACAAGGCTTCCTTACCCTGGTAATCTGCAAGAGCCTATCGGTATGACAAGTGGTCTCACTAAAGATTAAGTTTACAATAGACTTCCAGAATACGCCACTTCTTCGCCGTCGGAATTATGAGAGAAGGGAAGTATCGGAAGTTCCGTTTGGGACTGAAGTCGTTCGTCCCGTGTCACCGTGTGCCCTGAATGAACTTCCTGTGGCGTTATCAACTAATATCAAGCCACTCCCTGCTATGAAACGGAACCAAACAGAGAAGCTTCGCTTAGTAGTGACTAAAGATGAGGTGATTAGGGAGGTATCGCGTACATGCGGGCCCGGTTGGCGGGGTCGTACTGGGTGGTGGAGTGGCTCACTAGCGACTTACTAGCTTCAAATCCGACGACATTCAACCAAATCAACCTCTATACACTTCCACGTTTTCACCGCTACATGATTAGTACCGGAAAAATTTGATTTGGAAGCTCTTGAGAAGTAATTGAAATGATCTGTGAAGTTTTCTGCTGGAAAATCGCAGTATCTCCGGGGACCACCTCAAAAATCCCCGCCAGACTTGGCCGATCTCGTTTCTTTTTAGTGCATAATCATTTGCCCTGCATACAACCAGGGTCTTGCGAAGACGACTGGGCCTATCCTGAAAGAATGAATCTCGAGAGACCCAGGATATACGCCGATGGGGCACGGGACATGAGTTTCTGACGTCCACTTAGTAGTCAGCAAACCCACCCATCATTCGGCCAATCGCACTTTCTCCTCAGCACCGCGAGGATCAAGGTTTAACGACCTTCTGGAATAATGGAGGACTTAGAGAATCGCCCAATTTAAAAGTGGATCTGTCAATTGAAGGGTCTGAAAGAAGGAAGGAATGATCCGAAGCTCGATTCGGGACGGAAAGAAGGCTGAGTTTTGACAGACAACCACAGACTCCCGCTGATTAGTGAGTCAAACCCATTGGTGACCGTTATGAATGTGTTCTGATTTCGGTACTTCCCAAGTCCTACGCAGCTCGTACCACGCGCGGGCGCAAGCTTCTCAAACGGCGTGACGAGCAGAGTGATGTTGTGCAATCCCAAAATCGTCACCGAACCGGCAAGTCTGCTCGTCTAGGCTTTCCAGGGCCTTCCCTCGTATTGCAGGCAAATCAATTGGCCAGAATGACAGGAAGATGGTGTGCAAACCGGCTTACTGGAATTAATGAAACGCCTCTTTGACGCCTCCAAGCACACCCGGAAACCCTGCTCTGCTCTTTCGGATCCGAGGTCCCTCCTCCCATCCCCTGGAAGATGCAAGCCCCCCATTGAGGATGAGGCGTCGCGTTCAACGTCCCTGCATGGGCCATGTACCTCAACTCGGGCCAGGAACAGGATTTGAGATGAACGAAGATGCGAGGCACTTTGTCGGACGTTACTCTCATCCCTACCTACTTACCATGGCGCCATGTTACTTTTTATCAGACGTGGTGGCATACAGCATTGGCAGGTGCCAGTATTGGAGAGTTGATGCGTATGGATAGGAGAGCAGCACAATCTTCTTTTTGATCGATCGAACCTCTGCTTGTTCTGGGAGAGAGTTACAGTACATGCAGCATTTTACCCACTCGCCCCTGATGTGTTTCTCCTATCCCTCGGCTTTCCAGCATCTGTCGACGTATTAAGGAGCTTATAGCTACAAATTTCCCCACGGGGCCACGAAGCGGTGTTAAGCTCGATCGTATCTTAGTATAAGGTTGTTTGTCTGTAGTTGATCACTTCCTTTTGCTGTCTCCCAGCAAACGATCATCCTGCTCAAAATCAGATCTACGCGATCAAATCTGACATCCCAACGAGGGATCTTCGTTATTACCTACTTCTCTCCAAACATACGGAGACGAGGTCAGATCTGACCCGACCCAACGATCATCATCTTTGCTACTTCAGACCAGAACCATGTCGATCCCAAGACCAGAGGGGGGCGACATTAACATCGGTATGCATTTCATCTCACTCCAGTCAGTTTTTCTATTCTAACAACGTTTGAAATGTAGGCCCATCCATCATGGCCGAAGGCTGGACACTCTACACCCTTTGCACCCTCGTTGTTGCTGCTCGAGTCTTCACACAGGTAAAGCTCACGCGCAATTTTGGAACCGGAGACATAGTTATGATTGCAGCTCTGGTAAGCCGTCCTCCCAAGATCCACTTTAGACGAACGGAATTGACGTATATATGAAATAGGCGTCTGGACTTCTCCAATTAACAATGCAAACACTGACCTTTACCCACGGGTGGGGACGGCATTTCTTCTTCCTCACAGATGAGCAGCGTGTAAATGCAATGGAGTTTGTCTTCGTATCCGAGCCCTTCGGTGCGTTCCTCATCTCCCACATCCTTCTCTCAAACCTCAAACTAACAGCAACACAGCAATCATGTGCAGCACTCTCGGCCGTGTCTCCTTTATGTACCTCATGCTCCGCCTCTTCGGCAATACCAAGACCCGCCGGTGGTTCCTCTACGCCCTGATGGCGCAACAGCTGATCGTCAACCTCTTCACCTCCATCACCATCTTCACGCAGTGCGGCAACGTGCACAGTCTCTGGGATCCCGTGGGCGAGCCGAGCAAGTGCTGGAGTCCGGATGTGCAGACCGATACGGGATACGTGCAGGGCGTGTTCAACTCCGCGACCGATCTCATCTTGACGGTTATGCCGATTACTATCTTCTTTACGCTGCAGATGGACTTGAGGATTAAGCTTGGTCTTGCTGGTCTTCTCGGCCTTAGTGTCTTGTATGTTTCTCCTCCTCTTCACTCCCCTAATAAGCACGCACCCACTGACCTATGTTTCTTCTCTCCCAGCGCATTCGCAGCCTCGATCGTCAAAACAGTAATGCTAAAGAACCTCGGCGTGCGCTCAGATTACACCTGTAATTCCCCTTCCCTCCCCAATCCCCATCTACCCATCCATCAATTCCCTCTCAAAGTAAGAACTAACAAACCAATCAAACCCAGACAACACAGTCCTCTTCTTCCGCTGGGTAATAGTAGAAAACACCCTCGTAATAGTAGCCTCCTCCGTCCCCCTCCTCCGCCCCCTCTTCTCCGCCGCAAAAAAGGCAACCATAACGCACTACTCCAGCAATTCCGCCTACGAGCTCGGCAGTCGCTCCCGTCAGAACGGCTCTTCCGCCTTCGCCTATTCCAAATCCAATCCTAAATCTCTTCAAGCATCGAGTTCAGAGGAGAATATCCTGCCGATTCAGCAGGGTGTGCCGTTGGGGACGAAGGAGAGGGTGCTGCATTTTGGGGGAGAGGATAGGCAGGGGACTAGGGAGGATGTGGAGCAGGGGGTTATTAAGAAGGAGGTGCATTATCAGGTTAGGTATGAGAGGGATCCGAATGCGCCTGGGGGACTGAGCCCGGAGACTAGCAAGTGGGATCTGGATGCTAAGTCGACGGATGGGAGTAAGTGAGTGTTTCGTTTGAGGGATGGGATTGTATATGTGGGATGGGATGCTCTGATGAAAGTGGAATTTTCATTTTTGGCACGATTGAGCGAGCGATGTAGGATTATGAATTTGATGCTCTCTTTGTACAGCTTTGATGGGTTCGGGGGGCTGTTTGTCTTTGTTGCCTTGTGTAATCTTATTACCAACTAAGTCCCACTTGGAAGGGATTGCACATCGTTGCTGCTGAGGAATTTCCGTATCTGCTCCTCGAGCATCCATTTTTCTAAACCTATAACACGTTCTCATTTCCTGCGAATCGAAAATCCAATGATGCCTACACGAGGGCTTAATTATTCAACTTCTGTCGAAGTCCGCTCTCCTGATAAATCTCATAACCTTCTGCCCTTTTCCCTCTTGCGGTGGCTCCGCGGCCCTTCCCACGACTGGCTTCGGTTGCGCTGGGCCCGCTTGGTGTTCCTGCAAAGACGGTAACGCCACATTACTCCTGTTCTTCCCTTTCCTTGGCGTCGAAGCTCCAGAACTCGTGGCAGCAATATTAGCATGACTGCCACTCCTAGCCTCCTGTGGCAAGCTCGGCTGTCGATGATCCTCCCCCTTCCCTAGCAATGTCTTCGGCAGGGACGGGACAACCTTCCACTGCTTCTTAATCTCCTCATTCTCCTCTGCCTCTTTCTCTTCCTCAAACTTCTTCCTTACTGATTTATCGACCTCTCCACGTTCCTCTGCTTCCTTCATCCAACGCGTTTCCATCTGTTCGATCGCTTCGGCGGTGAGTTCTTGCCGCATCATCCGCTCGATCACATCCTTCTTGCGGGTTCGCTTGTCACCGATGGATATCAAAACCCCGCCCATGATATTGCATGTAATGCTGCAGCACAGGATCACAGTCGTGAGAGCGAATGGCCGTTTCTTGTAGGGGATGCCCCATGTACATGCGCCCAAACTGATCTGAAGGCAAGAATGGCAATCAAGCAGAAGAACGACAGCAACGAGGAGCTTGAGCGGGAATGCGTAGTGCGTCTCTGTTTCGTGCGGCTTGTAGAAGGTATGACTTTTTGAAAACTTCCGTTCGTGAAACTCGAGCTTAGTTTGCTCTTCTTCCGTGAGGACAGTGTAGTCAAATGATGGCTCCTCGAGCGTTTGGTTGCGAGCCCTCATCCTGTTAGCGAGCCTCTTTGGGATCCTTGGAGCAACTCTTGCAGCTAGACGGCGAGGCATCCGACGTGCTACCAGACTCTCGAGATCGACTTCGGCGGGCTTGATATTTTTTTTCCGTTGCTCGGGGAGGTCGTTGTGATCCGCGAGCTTCGGGAGGCCAAGCTTTTCTCGTTTCCTCCAGGTCTTGCGATGGTAATATGCGATATAAACCATGTGGTATGTGTCGACTGCCCGAAAAGGGGCTAGACCGTCGCCAATAATAGCGAAGAGGGCGACGAGGACGTTGTCAACGACGTTGACGACATAGTCTCTCTTCGAGCCAACGGATATCCAACCGATGAGGAAAAGTACCCAGGCCGCTCCGAAAAGTGTAATCAACGTAGCATATACAGTAATGAATAATCCAAGAGCTGTAGATTCCAGTTTGTCAGAAAAGGTTCATTGTGGATTGGAAGATTGGACTCACGTCGGCGGACATATTGCCCAAAGCCCTTCAATGCACGTTTCATTTTCGCTCGTCGAGAGTGAAGCTTGTGTCTGACAAGATCATCCAGCTCCTCCTTCTCCTCGGGCGTCCAGCCCTGGAGGGTTTCACCATTTGGCATGACAGCGTACTGGGCATTGTCCAGTGCGCTGGATCGTGTCCCCTGTAAAGGCTCCTGCTGTTGGCCTGTCTCTGGCTCACCCTCCTGCTCATCCCCCTGGTGCCGTAAACTTGCTATCTCTTTTAGCTTGATTTTGAGCTTGTCAACTGTGCTGGCCTCATCAGTGCTTTCGGAAACTCGATATGTAGGTCGACGATTGACGAATCGTCCGAGGGATGGGACGAAAAGGGAATTTTGGACGTTCGTCAGTGTTGATAACGTGGCGACTTCTGGGTCTGTAATGGGTTAGTAAAGTGGCTTCAAGAATGCAGGCCATGCATACCCATAACGTCCAACAAGTCCACTGTTTCCGTGTCGTAGCAGTCGTCCCCAGACTCATTATGTTTATCTCCAACATTCTCGGGACGACGAAATATGGATCCTGCACGACTTCGAACGCCAGAAAGGCGATTGGAAACCCCTCGTTCTCTCTTTGGGGTAGTGGGAGCTTCCCACGGTATATCATTGTGCGGAGCAAGGCCTGCCTGGCTTTCGGGGCCCTGTGCTGTGACCGGAGTTGGCAGCTGAGGTAGAGGTTTCTCTGCAAAGTCTTGGGATACGGGGGCGCGACGAGGCTGGCTTGTTGCTGCAGATTCGCGTCGTATTCGAATACTTGGCTGTTGATGAGAGCTGAATATCGATTTCACTTTCCTCCCAACCGCCGCGACTGGGTTCGCCGTCGTCGAGGACGGGGGTGGGGGTTGTGGAGGCCCAGTTTGATCCATTGCGTGAAGTACTTTGCCAATGGTGTCTAAACCTGCATGGAATGCAGAGTCTGTGGAATTGGAAAGGAAAAAGGCGTGGAAAGTTTCAATCTACACCAGAAGAAAAGGGCTAGAGAGTTGAGGTTTCATCCGAGTAGAAAGAGGAAAATAACCG
>Ga0302325_10036291_pt1 | contig 10051 bp, 7 predicted proteins | sample Palsa_T0_2_FD_201948 | JGI IMG/M metagenome (GOLD analysis project Ga0302325, IMG submission 201948) | Peat permafrost microbial communities from Stordalen Mire near Abisko, Sweden - Palsa_T0_2 | ecosystem: Environmental > Terrestrial > Soil > Palsa > Peat permafrost | place: Sweden: Abisko... | reverse complement strand
AAGAGACCGACGCGCGCTTCATCGGCTACGGCGCGATGCTCTGCGAGTCGTTGGTGGGCGTGCTGGCGCTCATCGCCGCCACTTCCATGCACCCCGGCGATTACTTCGCCATCAATACTCCAGCCGGGGTCTTTGCCAAACTCGGGCTGCACACCGTGAATTTGGATATGTTCTCGCGCGAGGTGGGTGAAAAGCTGGCGGGACGCACCGGCGGCGCGGTTTCTCTGGCGGTCGGCATGGCTCAGATCTTCAAGGGCCTGCCCGGCATGGATCGCCTGATGGCGTATTGGTATCACTATGCCATCATGTTCGAAGCGCTATTCATTCTCACCACGGTCGATACCGGTACGCGGGTGGCGCGCTATGTCCTGCAAGAGCTCATGGGCCGTGTGCACAAGCCCTTTGCCAATAGCGCCTGGCTTCCCGGTAACCTGGTCGCGACGTCTTGCGTGGTGGGCGGTTGGGGATATCTCATTTATACAGGCACCATTTCTACTATCTGGCCGCTCTTCGGCACGGGCAACCAGTTACTGGCTACTATTGCGCTGTCTATCACTACGACGTTTCTCATAAACATGGGAAAGGCGAAGTACGCTTTGATAACGGCGATTCCGATGTGTTTTGTCGGCGTGACCACGATCACAGCCGGCGTTCTGTCGATCCGGAATATCTTCTGGCCGCTGACTTCGAAGCCCGGGCAGATGTTCACGGGCTACCTGGATTCGACGCTAATGGCTATCTTCATCGCCGGTGTCGTTCTGGTGGTTTTCGACGCGGTGCGCCGTTGGGTGTCCGTCTTGAACGGCGCCCAACCGCCAGCGGAAGCCTTTGGCGAGCCGGTGACCGCCGGCAACGAAGTGAAGATGGGTTGTTGCTAGGTGGGGCAGGCTCACAGCCTGCGGCGGCCTCGCAGGCCGCCTGCGGGTCCGAGGGACCCGCGCAGGCCAAGGGCCTGCCCCACTAGTTAAGCGAGGTACTTATGACGTATCGTGAATTTCACAAGCGCTCCATCGAGCAACGCGACGAATTCTGGGGCGAGCAGGCCGCCCTCATCGACTGGCACAAACCCTTCGCGCAGGTGCTGGACTACTCGTCTCCGCCGTTCGCCAAGTGGTTCGTCGGCGGCGAAACCAACCTCTGCTACAACGCGGTGGACCGCCATCTCGCGGACCGCGCCGGCCAATCCGCACTAATCTACATCTCCACCGAAACCGGAGAAGAAAAGACCTACACTTACCGCGAACTGCACACGGAAGTCATGCGCATGGCCGCCGTGCTCGAATCCTTGGGCGTCACCAAGGGCGACCGGGTCTTGATCTATATGCCCATGATCCCCGAAGCTATCTTCGCCATGTTGGCCACCGTACGGCTCGGCGCAATTCACTCGGTGGTATTCGGCGGTTTCGCGCCGCATTCGCTGGCCACCCGCATAGACGATGCCCAACCCAAAGTAATGGTCACGGCCGATGCCGGAATGCGCGCCGGCAAAACCATCCGCTACAAGCCTCTGGTGGACGAAGCTCTGTTGCTCTCCCAGACACCGCCGGCGCACGTGCTGCTGGTCAACCGCGGGCTGGATACGGGGATCGCCATGGCATCCGGCCGCGATTTGGATTACGCCACGCTGCGCGCCATGCACATGGACGCGCAGGTTCCGTGCACCTGGGTGGAATCCGGCCATCCATCCTACATTCTGTACACCTCGGGGACCACCGGCAAGCCCAAGGGCGTGCAGCGCGACACCGGCGGATACGCCGTAGCTTTGGCCGCTTCCATGAAATATATCTACGATGCGCGGCCCGGCGAGACTTACTTCGCTACTTCGGATATTGGCTGGGTGGTGGGCCACTCCTACGTGGTTTACGGTCCCCTGATCTGCGGAATCGCGTCGGTGGTATACGAAGGGCTGCCGATCCGGCCCGACGCCGGCGCCTGGTGGAGAATCGTGCAGGACTACAAAGTCACGGTGATGTTCTCTTCCCCCACCGCCCTTCGCGTACTGAAGAAACAGGACCCCGCCTATCTTACTAAATATGATCTCTCCAGCCTGCGGCGTCTCTTCCTGGCGGGCGAGCCGCTGGACGAACCTACCGCCAAGTGGATCGCGGAAGCGATCGGCAAGCCCGTCTACGATCACTTCTGGCAGACCGAAACCGGCTGGGCCTTGCTCAGCGGATTTCCGGGCGTCGAGGATCTGCCTACTAAGTTCGGCAGCCCGTCCTTCCCGGCTTATGGCTACGACGTCCGGCTGCTGCGGGTAGGCACCGGCGAGGAGTTAGGGCCGAACGAGAAGGGTGTGGTTTGCGTGGTGCCGCCGCTGCCGCCGGGTTGCATGACCACCGTCTGGGGGCAGGACGAACGCTTCCGCGAAACTTACTTCACCAGCTTCTCAAACCGTTTGATCTACACTACCTTCGACTGGGGCATTCGCGATGAAGAAGGATACTACTTCATCCTGGGCCGCACCGACGATGTGATCAATGTCGCCGGACACCGCCTGGGAACCCGTGAAATCGAGGAGGCCGTCAGCGCCCATCCGGCCATAGCGGAAGTCGCCGTGGTGGGTGTCGCCGATGAAGTGAAGGGCCAAACGCCGCTGGCCTTTGCCGTGGTGAAGAACGCCGCGCTGATCGCCACACCGGAGCTGCGGGCAAAATTGGAGAGCGAAGTAATGGCCGCCGTGGATACCGTGCTGGGCGCCATTGGAAGGCCCTGCCGCGTGCACTTCGTGCTGCAACTCCCCAAGACGCGCTCCGGCAAAGTTCTCCGCCGCTCCATCAAAGCGATCGCGGAGGGGCACGATCCGGGCGATCTGACCAGCCTCGACGATCCCCAGGGAATCGAACAAATCGAACGCGCCGTGACGGTCGCGTAGTGCTATTAATTGTGAGTCCTCTCCAGAGGGAAAAAGGAGATCAGGCATGGCAACGGGTACGGCAATGCAATCGGCCCAACTGCCCGGCATAAGCCGATGGTGGCGGGTCGTGGGCGGGCTCTCGATGAACCTCGCCCTGGGCACTCTTTACGCGTGGAGCGTGTTCGTAGCTCCATTCGAAAAACAATTCGGGTGGAAGCGCGCAGACACTTCCATGGTATTCACCATCGCTGTAATGGTGTTTGCACTTACCTTTGTGCTGGCCGGCCGCATCCAGGATAAGATCGGCCCGCTCTACTGCTCTCTCGCGGGCGGTGTGCTGGTGAGCTTGGGATTCTTTCTGTGTTCCTACACCACCAGCCTCACTTACCTATTCATTTGTTTCGGTGTGATTGGCGGATTGGGCAACGGCTTCGGATACTCTACGCCGATCCCGGTCATGGCCAAATGGTTTCCCGATAAGCGCGGGTTGGCGGTCGGCCTGGCCGTGGGCGGTTATGGCGCGGGCTCGGCCATATTCGGCCCCTTGTCGCAGTTGAAGCTGATCCCCAGCTACGGGCTCCCCGCGACATTCAGGATTTTGGGCGCCGTCTTTTTCGTCATGACCATGATTGGCGCGTTCCTTCTCAAGAACCCGCCGGCAGGTTACAAGCCCGCGGGCTGGACGCCGGCGCCTGCCTCCAAGTCCGCCGCCACAACGCATGAATTCAGCCCCGGTGAGACCCTGCACACACCGGCTTTCTACCTGATGTGGGTGGCGTACGCGCTGGGTTGCTCGGCGGGTTTGATGGTCATCAGCCAACTGGTGCCTTTTGCCAAGAGCGTAGGTATCGCCGCCGCTGCCCTTTCCACCATGACCCTGGTCGTGGGCGCTTTCGGCAATGCGTCCGGCCGCATTCTGTCGGGCTGGATGTCCGACAAACTCGGCCGCATCAATGTGCTGCGCGTGATGATCGCCATATCCATCGTCGCCATGCCGGCGCTCTACGCGGCCGGAGGCGATGTCGCCATGTTGTATCTGGCGGTGTTCGTCGTCTACTGGTGCTACGGCACGCAACTCTCCGTCAACGGTTCGGCTACCGCGGACTTCTGGGGCACCAAAAATGCCGGGATCAACTACGGAATGTTATTCACTGCCTGGGGCGTGGCCGGTATTATCGGTCCGCGCATCGGCGGAGTGTTGTACGACAAGTATCACAACTACGAGGCGGCCTTTTACACGGCCGCGGTTCTGGCCGCCGTAGCTCTGCTATGCGAGCTGTTGGCGAAGCGGCCCGTTATCGGCGTCCCGGCGGGCTACGCCCGCGGCGACCGCAAGAGTGCGGTCGCGGCACGCTGAGAGCGTGCGCCACGTCAGTGAGTTCACCGTGGGGCGGGCAGAATTGCCCGCCCGCCAGTCAAATGCGTAGCCCGCTACTGGCCCGGCGCGTAGTAGCCCGGACGCCACGATACGCGCATGCCGCGCTGGTCCACCAGCTTCACCTGCACCCGGCGATACTTGCCGTCCGGCTCCGTATTGGCCGGGCGGTAAGCCAGCAGATACTGGTTCCGCAGCTCAAGGCCGATCGCCGCCGCCGCGCCCGGCAAATCGCCAGCCTTGTCGACCGCGAACTCACGGCCGCCGCTCTCCTCCGCGATATCCGTGAGCAGTTTCTCGCCGCCCCGCTCTTCCTCGGGCATTATCGGCGTGCCGCGGGTGTAGATACCGATGGTGTATATCGACACGTCGCTTTCCTGCACCATCCTTCGGATTTCCGTTTCGTTATGGCGGCTGTGGTTGTCGCCGCCGTCTGAAATCACCAGCAGGGCCCGGCGCGGATTGCTGGCGCCCTTCATATAGCCGAGGGCCAGCGAGACGGCATCCAGCAATGCGGTCCGGCCCTTACTGGTAGCATACATCAAGCGCATCTGAATGTCGCCCGGATTGCCGGTAAACGGGACGGCCAGTTCCGCGGTTCGGCTGAAGTTCACCAGGAAGAATTCGTCGTCCGGGTTGGCGCTTTTCAGGAACTCGATAACCGCCTCCCGCGCTTTCGCCAGCTTGCCCGACATGCTCCCGCTGGCGTCGAAAACAATGCCAACGGAGATCGGCGCATCCTCGCACGAAAGCCGCAGCACCTTTTGTTCGGCCTTGCCTTCAAAGATGCGGAACTCATCCGGAGCCAGCCCCGTCACCGGGCGATTCTTGGGGTCGGTCACACTCACTGGGATCAGAACCAGGTTGGAATCCACGCGAATGTCGCTGGATGTTCTCGCGCTGGCTCGCGGCTCAATCGAAACACGCGGTTCGTCGTTGTCCCGGTCCGCCGCCTGGACCGCCCAGCCCGTCAAAAGTGTGGCCACGCCGATAAGCATCGGCGCGCGATGTGCGCGAATTACAATCACGGCCTACCCAGCCCCCGGTTGAAGTCTACCACAGGATGGTTCGGCAAGACGTGGCAATCGGTACGATACCGTTGATGTTCCTGTTCCGGTCCAGGACTTCCGGGCCATCCCGGCCAGGGGCGGCAGTATCGCAAATCGAGGAAGTGGTCTAAAATCAAAAGAGCACAAAATGTCGGGGCGTAGCGCAGCCCGGTAGCGCACCTGCCTTGGGCGCAGGGGGTCCGCGGTTCAAATCCGCGCGCCCCGACCAAACCTCCTGCTGAATCCAAAGAGTTGATCGATTGGCGTCCCATGGCTTTCGCGCCAAAACCCGGCTCAGCCGGGCTCTGTGCTGTGCCAAGACCGGGACCGGTTTCGTTCGCCTGCCGGTTTCGCGCGAGGTCCGCGGCGGCGATCTGCTGCAAGTGAAAAACGGGTACTGCTGGCGAGTGAGATGCGCGGTCCGGCGGCAGTGGCGCAGACCCTTTACCGTGAGACCGAGGCGAGCCGGGAGTTGCGGCTCAAACTGGCGGCAGAGCGCAAAGCCACGCCACACTTCGAAGCGCTACGTGAAGGCAGACCCGCGGTAGGGTATAACCCTGCAAGCCACGTTGTAAGTTTCCTCACCTTCATGGGATTATGCTGGTACAAGTCGCGTGCTAACCGATCTCTATCGCTTATTGCCGCCGGAAGGCGTCAAAATCCTGCTAGTCCTCTTTTTGTCCTTTTTGACCGGCTTGGAGCGGGAGGAGCACCGCGCCGGCAGTGAGCGCTTTTCGTTTGGCGGCGTGCGCACCTTTCCCTTGATCGGACTCATCGGTTATGCCATCTCCCTTCTGGCCGGGGGGCAAATACTCCCAATAATTTTGGGCTTCGCCGTGGTGGCTGGGTTCCTGATGTTATCTTACCGGCACAAATTGGAGACGTCCGGACTGGCCGGCATGACCTCCGAAATGTCTGCTTTAACCACTTATGCGGCGGCCGCCCTGGTCTACCGGGAGCAGTTCTGGATCGCCACTACGCTGACCGTCGCCAGCATGCTGTTGCTGGAATTGAAAGCCGCGTTGGAAGGTCTGACCAAGCGCTTTGCCCCGGAAGAGGTTCTCACATTCACCAAGTTTCTGCTGTTGACCGCGGTGATCCTACCCGTGCTGCCCGACCGGGAGTTCGGTCCCTTCCAGATCAATCCGGCCAAGGCCTGGCTCGTGGTGGTGGCGGTGAGCGCCGTGTCTTATGGCAGCTACGTCATTCAGAAAGTAACGAAGGGCCAAGGCGGCGTGGTCCTGGCGGCGCTGCTCGGCGGCGCATATTCTTCCACTGTGACTACGGTCGTGCTGGCCAAGCGGGCGGCCCGCGAGAATCGGCCCAATCTGTTCTCGGGTTGCACCTTGATCGCCTCCGGTGTCATGTATCTGCGCCTGGCGGGTCTGGTTACACTGTTTAACCGGAATCTCATCGCCATTCTTGGCCTGCCGTTTATCCTGTTGGCCGGCGTGGGAATGGGCGCCGGCTGGCTCTGGAGTCGCATCCCCGACGACAAGACCGGCGACGTCGCCAGAGAGTTCCAGCCCAAGAATCCGCTGGAACTGCGGGCGGCTATCTTCTTTGCCGGGCTGTTTCTGACAGTGCTGGTGGCTACCCACTGGGCGGTCGCCTATCTGGGCAAAGCGGGCGTATATTCACTGGCGGCATTGATGGGAGTTACCGATGTGGACCCATTCATCATGGGCATGACGCAATCGGCTGGCGGCACCACCACCTTAACGGTAGCGGCGGCGGCTATCCTGATCGCAGCCGCGAGCAATAACCTGGCCAAAGGCATCTATGCGTACGTCATGTCCGATAGGAAAACGGGTATCCGGAGCCTGTGCTTACTGGGTGGTCTGGCGCTTGCCGGACTGGCGCCTTTGGTTTGGCTTGCCAGGTGACTTGTCACTTGCAGGCCAATAAGTGTTATTATCGAGTCGCGGCACTAGCTCAATGTGTCGCGGAATAAAATGTTCGAGGGGAGAAACCCAATGCCACGAGGCACACCAAAGACAGACCCAGCCATCCTAGAGATGGCTATCGTCGGTTATCAAAGCCAATTGGAAGAGCTTACCGCAAAGATAACCGAAATCAAGTCGCAACTCGGCCAACGCGGGCCTGGCCGCCCGAAAGCCACCGCCACTCATACGGAGCCCGCGGCCGGGAAGAGAAAAGGCCTGACCGCCGCCGCGCGCGCCAGAATTGCCGCCGCGCAGAAAGCCAGGTGGGCGGCTTACAGGAAAGGAAAGACAGTAGCCGCCAAGGCGCCCGCGGAGAAGCCCAAACGCAAACTGTCGGCAGCCGGGAGGAGAGCCATCATAGCCGCCACGAAGAAGCGCTGGGCGGCGGTCAGAGCGGCCAAAGCCGCGGCTGCCTAGTCCCTGCCTAGGCCAAGGAGTGAGGCAGGCCACCGATTGGGTGGCCTGTCGGATCGCGGGCGCGTTATCTACGCGGTCTTCACCAGCTCGACTTCGAGTGAGATTTCGATTTGGTCGCCTACCATCACGGCGCCGGTTTCGAGCACCGGATTATAGGTTAGGCCAAACTCTTTGCGGCTGATCTTCGCTACGGCTTCCGCGCCGCGCCGCGAATAGCCCCACGGATCTTTGATTTCTGGCGTTGGACCAGTCACATTCAGGACGACTTCGCGAGTGGTACCGCGAATCGTGAGGTCTCCGGTGACCGTGTAAGCTTCGGGCCCGTCGGCCTCCACCTTCTTCGTGACAAACGCGATCTTGGGATAATTCGCGGCATCGAAGAAATCGGCGCTCTTCAGGTGCGTGTCCCGGTCGGGCTCGCGCGTATTCAGCGATAGGACATCGATCTCCGCAGCGATGCCCGAAGCCGCCAGATCCGATGGATCGAATCGCACAGTGCCGCTCACCTTGCTGAACTCGCCACGCACATTGGCGATCATCAGGTGACGAACCTTGAAATGCGCGCTCGAATGAGCGGGCTCAATCGTATAAGTGGCGACTGTGGGGGCCGCCGTCGACGTGGAACTCATCAAAATCTCCTCTCAGGGAAATTGATGCTCCCAATGCAATTTGGGTTCAGCAGTCTTGTGGCCGGCTACCGCATTCTGCCGGCTTCGTCTTTCATTACTTGCGCATTGTGCCAGGCCTGCTGGGCCAGCGGACCCTGAATGGCGGCCGCCTCCTGGCTGAATTTGACGGCTTCCAGCACCTGCGACTTTTTAAGGGTCATCTTGCCAAGCTGATAGTTGGCCAGCCCCAGATAGAACAATGCGGAGGCCTTCCGGCTATCGTTGCCGGCGACCAGGGGCAATGCCGCACGCAAATCCTTGTCGGCTTCGTAATAAGAGGCCTTCTCCGCCTGCACGACGCCGGCGATCCAGTAGCCGCTGCCGAGTTCCGCATTGCGCTTGCGTTCCCAGTCCGCGGCGGACATACCCTCCGGCCTGGCGCGCCTGGTGACCACGGCCGTCAGGCGCTTGGCATAACCCAGCGCGCGATCGGCTTGCTTGTGGCCAATGGCCGCCTCGGCCAGCACCACCAGCGCGTCGTCGTTGTCCGGAAAATTCTCGATGGCCTTTTCGGCGACAGCCGGGACTTTCGCCGCCGCACCTGTCTGATGCAACGCGTGAAAGTAAAGGCCATAGGCGTCGGCCAGATACTTGCTTTTGGGGTTCTGCTGTTCGAGAGCGGCCAGCAGGTCTACGGTGATTGCGGGCTGCGCCTCGATGGCCGTAGCGTACAGGGCGTACTCCGTGTACAACTCGACATCGCGGGCAAACTTTACATGATTGGTCCAGGCTTCTTTTTCATCATCGTCGCCGGGAGCGGGTGTGTTGATGGCTTCGCGCGCCAGCGCGCACGTTTCCGCCGCCAGGACTTTCACCTGGGCGGCGTCTTTTCCCGCTGTGGCATCTTTGAGTTGTTGATATGAGCTCTCCAGATTGCCGGTGGTGACGACCACGGGCGCCAGGAGAACGGCTAAGCTCGCCAGGGCTAGCATGGGGACTCCTTTGATGGCTGCAATTAGATTATAGGCCGGTGCGCCGCGGAATAAAAGGGGAATCGGGTATGAAATTAAGGAATAGTAGGGCAGGCCCTCGGCCTGCGGCGGCCTCCCAGGCCGCCATCTTCTCTTCGCAAATGCTATATTTCGGAGCAAGAAGCGGGTCCAGGGGACCCGACCCAGAGGATTCCCCGGCCAAGGGCCTGCCCCACATGTGATACTAAATTCTTCCCGCGATGCGCAAAACATTCTACGGCTGGTGGGTGACTCTGGCGGCATTCTTGACCTTCGGCATCGCCGTCGGTCTGCCCTACTACAACATGCCGTTCTTCTACGACTACTACCAGCGGGAATTCCACTGGAGCAAGGCGCAGATCACTTTTGGCTTTCCGCTGGCGGCGCTGCTGACTCTCTGGATCGGCCCGGTGCTGGTGCCGCGTTTCAGCCCGCGCAAGCTGATCCTGGCGGGTACGGCGCTCACCTGCGCGGCGTTCCTGGGCTTCGGAACCATGCACGGCGCCCTATGGGTTTACTACGCGCTGTGGTTCCTGTACACGGCCGGCTATATTCTCTCCGGACCGATTCCGCACCAACTCATCATCTCGCACTGGTTCCGGCGCAATCGCGGCAAGGCCATGGGCATTCTGTACGTGGGGGTGGGGCTGATCGGCTTCCTTGGGTCCTATATCGTGAAGCCGCTCACCGAGGGCACCAACTTTCACTCGGCGCTGATCGTCTGGGGCGCGCTGGTGTTGCTGGCGTGGCCGCTGGCTATCTTCGTCATCCGCGACCGCGCCGCGGACA
>Ga0302325_10036290_pt1 | contig 10052 bp, 8 predicted proteins | sample Palsa_T0_2_FD_201948 | JGI IMG/M metagenome (GOLD analysis project Ga0302325, IMG submission 201948) | Peat permafrost microbial communities from Stordalen Mire near Abisko, Sweden - Palsa_T0_2 | ecosystem: Environmental > Terrestrial > Soil > Palsa > Peat permafrost | place: Sweden: Abisko... | reverse complement strand
CACGATGGCGCCGCCGTCGGGCGACGTCAGCAGCGACACCTGGCCCCGACCGATGTCCTGGTAGCGCGGAGCCACCCACTTGTCGGCCGCCGGGAGGTTGACCCAGAGCTGGATGCCGTGGAACAGCCCACCGCTCGCGACCAGCGCCTCGGGCGGCCGCTCGATGTGGAGGATGCCGGCGCCGGCGGTCATCCATTGCGTGTCGCCGTTGGTGATGAGCCCACCGCCGCCGACCGAATCCTGGTGCTGGAAGGTGCCGTCAATCATGTAGGTGACGGTTTCGAAGCCGCGGTGCGGATGCCACGCCGTCCCGCGCGGCTCACCCGGGGCGTACTCGACCTCGCCCATCTGGTCCATGTGGACGAAGGGATCGAGCGCAGCGCCATCAACACCGGCGAAGGCCCGGCGGACGGGGAAACCCTCGCCTTCGAAGCCGGCGGGCGCGGTCGTCACCGAGCGCACGGGCCGGTCGGCGGCCGGTCCGGCCACGGTGATCTTCGGGAGGGTGAGGGGGTTGTCGACGGTAACGGCAGGCATGTCCCATCCAACATGGTTGCGGGTACAACTATTCCGGCGGGGAACGTAGCGCTCCGCGCCCTTTCGCCGTCAGCCTCCCGTCACCGTGGACGCGGCGGCAGCCGGGCGGAAATCTGTTGCCTCGACCGGGAAGTGACAGGCGACGAAGTGCGCCGGCCCGATCTCGCGCATGAGGGGTTCTTCGTCGGCGCAGCGACCCTCAGCCCTCGGGCAACGGGTTCGGAACCGGCATCCGCTCGGGGGCGCCAGCGGCGACGGCGGCTCGCCCCGGAGGGCGTCGGGCACCAGCCCCGGCCTGACCGTCGGGTCAGCCACCGGGACCGAAGCCAGGAGGGCAGACGTGTAGTGATGGGCCGGCGCTTCGTACAGGACGTCGGGGTCGGCGACCTCGCAGAGCTTGCCGAGGTACATCACGGCCACCCGGTCGCTGACGTTCTTGACCACGGCGAGGTCGTGGGCGATGAAGACCATCGTCAGCCGGTACCGGCGCTTCATGTCCTCGAGCAGGTTGAGGATCTGGGCCTGGACCGACACGTCGAGGGCCGACACCGGCTCGTCGCAGATGAGCAGCCGCGGGTCGAGCACGAGGGCACGTGCGATCGAGATGCGCTGGCACTGCCCGCCGGAGAACTGGTGCGGCAGCCGGTCACCGGCGACCGCCGGGTCCAGTCCAACGGCCTCCATCACCTCGGCGACCTTCGCCGCCCGCTCCCCCGGCGTTCCGACCTGCCAGATCTCCAACGGCTCGGCCACGATGTCGCGGACCTTGCGGCGGGGGTTGAGCGACGAGATGGGGTCCTGGAAGATCATCTGCAGGCGGGGACGGATCCTGCGCAGCGGCTCCCCCTTGAGCGCCGTCAGCTCGGCGCCGTCGAACATGACCGACCCCGAGGTCGGCCGCGGCATCTGCATGATCGCCTTGCCCGTCGTCGACTTCCCGCAGCCCGACTCGCCGACCAACCCCAAGGTCTCGCCTTCGCGCACGTCGATGCTGATGCCGGAGACGGCGTGCACGGAAACCCCGCGGCCGGCGGGATACTCGACGACGAGGTCGACGACGCGAAGGAGGACGTCGCCGTCGCGCAGCTGGGGGGCGGCGGTCACCGGCGCAGCGGTTGCGCTCACGCCGACTGCCTCGCCGCCGAGGCGTTGCGGGCGAGCGCATCGGAGCCCTCGGGCGTGCCGACGGGATACCAGCACGCCCACGCATGCAGACCGCCGGCGTCGGGGGTCAGGGGTGGCTCTTCAACGCGGCAGCGCTCCTGGGCGTAGGGGCACCGGGGCGCGAACCGGCAGCCCGCCGGGAGATCGGCCAGGTCAGGCGGCCGCCCGGCGATGGCGGACAGGCGGGTGTGGCTCGGGTCGCTGGTCTTCGGGATGGATTTGAGCAGGGCCTCCGTGTACGGCATGCGCACCCGACTGAAGAGCTCGGTCGTCGGGGCCGTCTCGACGATCTTCCCGGCGTACATCACGGCGATGTGGTCCGTCCTGCCCGCCACCACGCCGAGGTCATGGGTGACGAGGATCATGGCCATGAAGCGCTCACGCTGCTTGTCCTGCAGCAGGTTGAGGATCTGGGCCTGCACGGTGACGTCGAGGGCGGTCGTCGGCTCGTCGGCCAGCAGCAGCTTGGGACCGCAGGCGATGGCGATGGCGATGGTGACCCGCTGGCGCATGCCGCCGGAGAGCTCGAACGGGTACTGGTGGAGACGGCGCTCGGGCTCGGGGATGCCGACCGACCGAAGCAGCGCGACAGCGGTGACCGCCGCCTCCTTCTTGTCGACGTGCAGGTGGTGACGCAAACCCTCGGTGAGCTGCCGGCCGATCTTCACCACCGGGTTGAGGGATGTCATCGGGTCCTGGAACACCATGGCGATCTGGGCGCCCCAGACCTTGCCCTTGTCTTCGCGCGACATCGTCGTGAGATCGCGGCCCTCGAACCGCACCGAGCCCGACTGCGGCGTCCCCTCCGGCAGCAGCCCCATCACCGCCCGCGAGAGCACCGTCTTGCCCGATCCGGACTCCCCCACGACACCGAGCGTTCGCCCCTGCTCGAGGGTGAACGACACCCCGTCGACGGCACGGACCAGGCCCCGGTCGGTCGGGAACGAGACGTGGAGATCGTCGACCACGAGCAGGGGCCCGTCGGTGCGCCCGCCGACCGGTCCGTCGTGGGTCGGCCTCCCCGGCTCGGTCTCCACCGCTTCGAGGTCGGTCATACCCGCTCCGCGCTCGTGCGCAGCTCGCTCCGCTCGCTCATCAGAGGCCCCCGCGGCGCGGATCGAACCGGGCGCGCAGGCTGTCGCCGACGAAGTTGAACGCCAGCACGGTGACGAACAGGACGGCGGCCGGGATCAGGCTTATCTCAGGACTGTGGGAGAGGAAGGTGCGTCCCTCGTTGATCATCCCGCCCCAACTCGGCGTCGGCGGCCGCACCGACAGGCCGAGGAACGCCAGCCCCCCCTCGGCCACGATGGCGACGGCCACGGCGACGAGCCCGAACGACAGCGTCGGAACCGCCACGTTGGGGAGGATCTCGCGGGTGATGATCCGGAAGTCCTTGGCCCCCAGGGCCCGGGCGGCGAGGACGAACTCACGCTCGGAGAAGGTCAGCGTGCTGGCCCGGATGAAACGGGCGATCGGGGCGATCGACAGGATCCCGATGGCGATCACCACGTTGCGGAGGCTCTGGCCCAGGAAAGTGATGATGGCCAGGGCGAGCACGAGCGCCGGGAACGCCAGCAGCACGTCGGTGAAACCCATGATCAGCCGGCCGATGCGGCCCTTGTAGTAGCCGGCGATCAGCCCGAGCGTTCCGCCCACGATCAGCCCGAAGGCGATCGACGTGAACCCGACGATCATCGACACGCGGGCGCCGTACACGATCCGGGACAGCGTGTCCCGGCCGAGGTCGTCGGTGCCCAGCGGGTAGTGGAGGCTCGGCCCCATACGAGGGATCGCCAACGGGGTGTCGGGGTTCTTGAGCGGCAGGACGGAAGCGAGGATGGCGGCCAGGATCACGAGCGCGATCCAGGCCACGCTCAACCAGAACAGCACGCCATAGCCCCTGGCGCGTGGCGTGTCTTCGTCCGCCGCCGCCCCCGGAGCCGCGGTCGCGACCGAGAGCGCCGGGAGTTCAGGCGATAGCTCCAGCATGGCGAATCCTGGGGTCGAGGACGGTGTAAAGCAGGTCGATGAAGAAGTTGATGAGGACGTACCCGACGGCGATGACCAACACCGTGCCCTGCACGACGAGGTAGTCCTTGGTGTAGATGGACTGGATGGCCAGGCTTCCCACGCCGGGCAGCGCGTAGATGATCTCGACGATGAAGGTCCCCCCGATCAGCCGGCCGATCTCGAGACCGGACACGGTGACGAGCGAGAAGCTCGACGGTCGGAAGGCGTGCCTGAGCAGGACGTAGCGCGACGACAAGCCCTTGGCCTTGGCCATCGTGATGTAGTCCTGCTGCAGGGTGGCGATCAGGTCAGCGCGTAGGAGCCGCAGGTAGACGGCCTGCGAGCCGAGGCCCAGGGTGAAGCACGGCAGCACCATCGCCCGCAGGTTCTGTAACGGGTTGGCGGTCAGGGGGGTGTACCCCGTGGCGGGGAAGAGATGGAACTTGACGGCGAAGATGAAGACGAGCAGGACGCCGAGGATGAAGTCCGGGACGGCGAGGAACCCGAACGAGCCCGTCGTCGTCAGCCGGTCGAACCACTTGTTGGGTCGGGTGGCCGAGAGCAACGCGAACGGTACGGCGATGGCGAAGGCGATGATCTGCGACAGGATGATCAGCTCGAGCGTCACCGGCATGCGCTCGCGCAGCGCCGACAGGGTGGTCTGGTGATTCTGGTAGCTGAAGCCCAGATCGGCGTGCAGGCACACCCGGTCCAGCCAGTGCAGGTACTGGGCCCACAGCGGGCGGTCAAGGCCCAGCTGATGGTGAAGCACGGCGACCGCGGCCGCGGTGGCGCTCGGCCCGAGGATGAGCACCGCCGGGTCGCCGGGCAGGAGTTGCAGCAGGAGGAACGACAGCACCGTGACCGCGAACAGCACCGGGAGCAGGTAGAGAAACTTCCTCCCGATCGTCCGCAGCGCAGTCATCGACGGGACGTCAGCTCATCCACACATTCGCCATCATGAACACGCCACCCTCGGTGTGGCCCACGATCGGTGTGCCGTCGGGCAGCGTGCCGCTGTTGATCCCGTGGACGTTGTTGTTGTACGCCACCTGCCACACCGTCTGGGCGATCCAGAGGTAGGGGATCTGCTGGGCGAACTGGCTGGCGATGTCCTTGTAGTCGGCGATCCGATCGGCCTGGTTCGGGTCGCTCCTCGCCTTGTCGAGGTCGGACTGGATCTGGGGGTCCTTGAGGCGGGCGAAGTTGAGGGCGAACGAGCCGATCGGAGCGGCCGTGGTGCTCGACCACCAGATGTAGTCGGCGTCGGGGTCGGCGTCGCCGAACTGGCGCCAGGCGTAGACCTGGTAGTTGCCGATGAGCGCCTGGTCGATGTAGTCGGCCTGCTGCACCTGGGTGATCGTGGTGGTGATACCTGCCGCCTTCCAGTCGGCCTGGAGCAGCTCCGCCTCCTGCAGGTCACGCCCGGAGTTGACGGTCCCGAGCTGGAACGAAACCGACGACACGCCCGCCTGCTGCTCGTACTGCTGCACGAGTTGCTTGGCCTTGGCCAGGTTGTAGGACGGGTATCCCGTCGGCGCGTAGTACTGCGATCCCGGACTGGAGAACGGTCCGTCGGACGGCTTCAGCAGGCCGTAGTCGATCACGTTGATGACCTGCTTGACGTTGGTGGCGTAGGCGAGGGCCTCGCGCAGCGTCAGGTTGTTGAGCGGCGGCTTGGCCGTGTTGATCATGTAGAAGTCCTGGGAGTGCTGGCCCGGCTCCGACGAGTCGTTGATCAGCGTGATCCCGCTCTTGCCCTTCAGGTCGTAGGTGGCCTGCGGGTCGCTCGAGTGCATGACCTGGATGGTGTTGGTCTGCAGGCTGCTCTCCCGCGACTGCTCGTCGACGATGGGACGGAACTCCACCGAGTTGAGGTAGGGGAGGCCTTTGCGCCAGTAGTTGGGATTCTTGACGAACAGTGCGTAGTTGCCCGGGATCCACGTCTTGAGGATGAACGGACCGGTCCCGATCGGGTGCTGTGAGGACGTGTTGGGGTCCTTGAGCATGCTCGGGTCGAACACCACGCCCGCTTGGGCCGTCAGGTAGCTGGGGAAGGCGATCCACGGGATCTTGCAGGCCACGGTGACCGTGAGCGGCCCCGTCGCCGTGAACGTGTTCACCGGGTCGAACACGTGGCCCGTCAGGGGTGCGTCCTTGACGGCGGTGAGGTCTTCAGCCACGTCCTGACCGGTGAGGGGGTCGCCGTTGGAGAAGCTGATGTTGGGCCGCAGCACGATCGTCCACGTCTTGTAGTCGGGGCTGGCCGTGATCGACTGGGCCAGGAACGGATGGACCTTCTCGTCGCTCCCGAAGTACGCCAGCGGGTCGTAGACGCTGAAGGCGTACATGTACCCGCTGGTGTCCCACGTCGCGGTCGTCGGGAGGAAGCCGTTGTCCTCGGCCTCGGTGCCCATCACCAGGTTGCCGCCGGAGACCGGAGTGCCCGCCGACCCCCCGGTGGTCGACGTGCCGCCAGCGGATTTCGAACCGCCGCCACTGCTGCACGCGACGGCCAGCATTGTGACGGCCACGATCGCCACCGCGGCGCGCATCCTCAATCGCATCTTGCCCCCCTGGCTTCGGGCGTAGGGCACGCCCGTGTCTTCGCAGGTGACGTTATCGTCGACGCGTAGGCAATGCCACGACTGGAGGCACCGATGCCGGACAAGACCGACAAGCTCGCCGCACTCGGGCAAGGAGATCTATTCGGGCATTTGGATCGCGAGGCCCTCGAGAAGCTGGCCGCCATCGCCGAGGAAATCGAGATCGACAAGGGCACGGTGCTGTGCGAGCAGGGCCGCGTCGCCCAGGAATGCTGGGTCGTGGTCAGCGGCGAAGCCGAGGTCGCCATCAGCGGCGGTCACGTCATCGGGGCGGTCGGGCCGGGCGAGACGATCGGCGAGATGGGCCTGCTCGACCACCTCCCCCGCTCGGCGACGGTGACCGCACGGACCCCGATGGTGCTGCTCCGCGTCGACGCCAAGCGCTTCGTCGAGCTGCTCGACGCGTCCCCCCTCGCCCGGGCGCTCCTCGAAATCCTGACCCGGCGCATCCGCGATCTCGAGCACGGGCGCGCCCTCGTGCGTTAGAAGAGGCGCAGCGCCCCGTCGCCGAACCCGCGCAAGCGGTCGTAGTCGACGACGACGCAGGTGATCCCCCGGTGGGCGGCCAGCGTCCGCGCCTGCGGCTTGATGCTCTGGGCGGCCAAGATCCCGCGCAGGGGACGGAGCCGGGGATCGACACCCAGCCGTTCGAGGTAACGGACCAGCTGTTCGACGCCGTCGATGTCCGCGTGGCGCTTGACTTCCACGACGACCGTGCCGCCCGCCGGGTCGGCGCAAAGCAGGTCGACCGGCCCGATGTCAGTCGGGTGCTCCCGGCGGATCAGTACGAGGCCCGGCTCGATCTCCCCCGGGTTGGCGGCCAGCAGCTCCTGGAGGTTCGCCTCCACCCCGTCCTTGCGCAGACCGGGTTCTGCGCCCAACTCGTGCGCCGTATCCGAGAGCACCTCGTGGAGGGTGATCACGAGTCGTTCGCCCTTGGGGTTGCTGACGGTCCATTCGCCGTCCGCCTCGGTGAGGACGCACGGAGGTGACATCCAGTTGAGCGGCTTGTAGGCCCGATCATCGGAGTGGATGCTGAGCGAACCGTCGGCCTTCACCAGGAGCAGCCGCGTCGCTTCCGGGAGATGGGCGGTCAGTCGCCCCACGTAGTCGACCGTGCAGGTCGCGATGACCAACCGCATCTAGGCGACGCCGGCCCGCTTCCGCCCGATGATGGTCGAGATCAGCACGGCGACGAACAAGGCGGCGCCGTTGAAGACGTCGTTGATCCAACTGGCGACGCCGGCGAGGGAGAGCCCGGTGACGGTGAAGGCCAGGAAGAAGATGGCGACGAGCGTGCCGATGACGTTGAACCGGCCCGGTTTGATGGCGGTGGCGCCGAGGTAGGCGGCCGACAGGGCCTGGAGGCTGTCGCTGATGGTGCCCAGCTGGGGGCTGGAGGTGCCGTTGCGGGCCACGAGGAGGACCCCGGCCAGCCCGGCCAGCGAGCCGGAGAGGACGAAGGCGATGAGGACCAGCCGCTCGACGCGAAGGCCGACGAGGCGGGCCGCCTCCCGGTTCGACCCGATGCTGTAGAGGTACCGCCCAAACGGGGTTTGCTCGAGGACGTAGTAGATCACCGCGGCGACGACGAGCAGGTAATAGAGGGTCCGGGGGATCCCGAGCCAGTTCCCGGACCCGGCGTTGATGAGGGTCTGGGAGATGCCGTTGCTCTGGGTGAGGCCCTTGGTGTACCAGAGCACCACCCCGCCCAGCACGGTCGACACACCGAGCGTGACGATGAGCGAGTTGACGCCGATCCGGGCCACGGTGTTGCCGTTGGAGAGGCCGATCAGCGCACCGATGGCGATGGCAGCAAGCACCGCGACGGGCAAGGGCGCCCCCAGGCGGGCCATGAACCCGGCGCAGAGGACCTGGGACAGGCCCGCCACCGAGCCGACGGAGAAGTCGAACTCCCCGCACGCCAGGGGGATGATGATGGCCATGGCCAAGATGCCGATCACGGCTTGGTTGCCGAGGACGTTTTGGATGTTGGCCTTGGTGGTGAACGTGCTCGCCGTCTTGCTCCACACGCTGAAGAAGATGAGCGTGATCCCGAACAGGATCACCAGGGCGTAGCGCTCGACGACCACCATGGCCAGGTCCCGGCCCGAACGACGCTCCGGTTTCTCCGGCGCGGGTGCGGGCTCGGTGCCGGTAGCGGTCTGGCTGTCGGCGACGGTCATGAGGCGACCTCCTGGGCCACGGTGTAGGCCAGCTCGGTGAGGCGGGCGGGATCGATGTCCGGGCTCCGCAGCTCGGCGGTGATCCGCCCGCCGGCCAGGATCACGACGCGGTCGGCGACGCGGGCGAGCTCCTCGAAGTCGCTGGTGACGAGCAGCACCGAGCAGCCACCCACGACGGCGTCTTTGACCAGCGCGTAGATCTCGGCTCTGGCATTGACATCGACGCCCTGGCTTGGTTCGTCGAGCAGCAGGATGCGGGGCTTGCGCTGCAACCATCGGGCCAGGACGACCTTTTGCTGATTGCCGCCCGAGAGCGTGCCCATCTCCTGGTCCTCCGACGTGGCCCGGATGAAGAACTTGGTGATGGCGGTTCTGGCGTCATCGCGGGCCTCCCCGTGCTGGAGGCGACCCCCGTGCCAGTACCGCCCGATCCGCGCCGCCGAGAGGTTCTCGCTGAGCGACAGATCGGGGAAGGACGCCTCAACCCCGCGGTCCTCGGGCACGTAGGCGATACCCGCGGCCATGGCGTCACCGATGTCCCGGAACTTGACGGGCGACCCGTCGAGCATGACCGAGCCCGACTTGATCCCATAGGCACCGAAGATCATCTTCAAAAGCTCGGAGCGCCCCGATCCGAGCAGCCCGGCGATGCCGAGCACCTCGCCCCGGCGCAACTGCAGGTTGACGCCTCGCAACGGTCCGCCGGCAACGTCGCGCAGCTCGAGGGCGACCTCGTCGGACTTGACGGCCGGCATGTCCGGGAACACGCGGTCCAGGGCTCGACCGGCGATGAGCGCGATCAGGTTCGGCTCGGTGATGTCATCGCCCTCCAGCGTTCCCGCCAGCCGGCCGTCCCGGAGGACCGTCGCGCTGTCAGCGCTCTCGATGACCTCGTCGAGGCGGTGACTGACGAACAGGATCGTCTGGCCGCTCTTGGCGAAGCGGGTGAGGGCCAGCATCAGGCGCACCACCTCGGCCCGCGGCAGCGACGCCGTCGGCTCGTCGAGCACCAGCACGCCGGTCGACTCGCCCTCCTGGTCCTGCAGGGCCCGGGCGATGGCCACCATGGCCCGCTCCGCCGGGCGCAGCGAGCGCACCAGCGTGTCGGGCGTGGCCGGGATCTCGAACCGCTCGAGCAGCCGGCCCGTGCGGCGACGCAGCGCCTTCCAATCGATGGAGCGGACCGCGGTCTTCTCAAATCCAGTGCCGATGGCGAGGTTCTCGGCGACAGAGAGGTCCGGGAACACCCCGGGGTTCTGATGCACGAAGTGCAGCCCGAGGGCGCGGGCCTGCTCCGGCGTGGTGTGGTCCGAGGCGGTCTCGATGTCGCCGACGGCGAGGAACCCGCCCGGGTCTCCGCGGTAGACGCCGGCCAGGATCTTGATCAGCGTCGACTTCCCGGACCCGTTGCCGCCCAGCAGGGCGTGGATCTGGCCCGGCATCACATCGAAGGAGACATCGTCGAGCGCCCGTGTCCCCGGAAAGGTCTTGCTGAGGTGGGAGACCCGGAGCGCCGCGCCGTCCATCAGCTCACGCCCCACGCCTT
>Ga0302325_10036287_pt1 | contig 10052 bp, 9 predicted proteins | sample Palsa_T0_2_FD_201948 | JGI IMG/M metagenome (GOLD analysis project Ga0302325, IMG submission 201948) | Peat permafrost microbial communities from Stordalen Mire near Abisko, Sweden - Palsa_T0_2 | ecosystem: Environmental > Terrestrial > Soil > Palsa > Peat permafrost | place: Sweden: Abisko... | reverse complement strand
GCATAAGGGTCCAATAGACCGCTAGAAGAGTCACGATTGCAGCGGTGAGGACAGGAACATTGGCGCGATATTGGGAAGCGCCATCAGCCCCATCGGTAGAAGTTCGCCGGCTCGCCGCAAGATAGAGTAGCCCGCCCACCAGGTAGCAGAGGCCAATCCGCTGCAAGACTCCAGGGATGCGGAGATTATGCATGTCGAAGAGCGGGAAGCCGTTGAGAGAAAGGCCGAGAAGGATCAGTAGCAGGCTGCGCACCGCGATGTACCCAGCCAACTCTGCCCGCGTCGCGCCACGCGCCAGTCTGGCCGCGAAGGAGAAGGTCGTCGATACGCCGGCCAAAAAGAGAAACGAGGGGAAAATCATGTCCGTGGGCGTCGAACCATTCCAGTCCGCGTGCTTCAGCGGCCAGTAGACGTGGTTCCAGTCGCCAGCATTGGTCACCAGAAGCATTCCCATCACCAGTACGCCGCGAAAGAAGTCGATAGAGAGCAGCCGCCGCTGCGACCCATTCGCCGGTGAAGCAATCGATGGAGACGCAAAGGGGACAACCTGGGCGCTGGACATGTTGGATTTTCCCTTAGGCCAGCCAATGTATCACGAAGAAACAGCCATGCGCAATCGTTTGCGCGAACACATCGATAAGAACTTCCAGGCACCTGCTTTCAGCCGTTGTTTAGAGAATTCGAAGCCGCGAGAACAGTCGAGTAACCAACCTAGCGCACCACGCCAACATCCTGAGTAGGCCAGTAGACGAACGCCGCCTTACCGTAGATAAGATCGCGCTTGACCGGACCGAATTCCCGGCTGTCGGAGGAGATCGACCGATGGTCGCCCATCACAAAGTACTGGTCCTTGGGAATGACCATCGCATCCAGGGAACGCGTATCCCGGTACTCCTCAGGGATGTACGGCTCGCTGAGCAGCTTGCCGTTGAGGTACACCTCACCGCGGTCGATGCGCAGCCTGTCGCCCGGCACGGCGATGATCCGCTTGATATAGCTCTTCTGCGGATCGCGCGGATAGTGGAAGACAACTACGTCTCCCGGCTCGATGGCCTCAAAATGGTAGACAAACTTGTTGATGAACAGGCGATCCTGGTCCACCAGCCGGGGCAACATGCTGGTGCCCTCTACGCGGACTGGCTGATACAGAAAGGTGATGATCAGCACTGAAGCCGCAGCGGAAAAAGCCAGATCCCGTATCCATAACTTCCATCCGGAGCCGGGATGCGGCACAGGTTCAGAGCGCGCTTCCATCGGCGGCTCTGCAGGTTGTTCCGGACCGATCTCTTGCTCTGGCGTATCCATCCTCTCTTAGTTTAATAGCAACTTCACCCGCAGCCTAGTCCTCCTGGAGGACAAATCACCGGAGCATGAGGAATTACCGGTTTGCCCAGCGGTTTAGGCTGGTTCGCCGATGGCACCAGGGCCGTACCGGAAGCAAAACTTCCGTCCGGGCTGGCCGCGGAGAGATTTTCCTCCTCCAATAGCAGCGGGCGCTGCAGCACCATCTCCACCTGGCTCCCGTTGGGGATGTCCACATCCGCGCCGCGGGTGAAAAGCGAAACGATGCCCACAGTCGCCAACCCGGCCGCAATGCCGATCACGCCTCCCTCAATCGGATGCCCGCCCTCGAGCCCACCGATCGAGCCCACCGTACCCCCTGTTGGGATGGCAATCTTAGCCACTTCGCCCGCATTGCGCCCCTTGTCGCCTGCCTGCTCGATGGTCCCTTCGCCGTTGTCCTTGACCGACTGCTTTTTCGCGCCGGGCAGGCTGTTGACCATGCCCGGAATCTCGACCACCGTGCCGTTGGGAAAGATCATCGATGTAAAGTGCATATCGAGCTGCGACTTGCCCTTGACATGCCCCGCTCGGACGACGCGGTCCACCACGCCCTGCACATAGACGCCCGGTGGAATCATCACGCGCGTTCCCACCACCACAGGAAAGGTCGAAGCCAGGTAGACGCCATCCCCGGCCTTGGCAGAACGCGTATTGACGGCGCTGCGCAACTGCAACAGCACCTTGGTCCCAGCGGGAACGGTGTAGGTCTTCCGGGCCGGCGTGGAAACGGAGACCGCAGGAGCCGCGTCGCCCGATGCCTGGACTGGCGTGGGCAGCGCCCCATTTTGCGCAGGGTCCGGCTGCGCCGCTGCCGGCTCAACTGACGGCGTTTGCGCCCAACTCATCGCAGCAAGCCCTGAAATTGCCACCAACAACGCAACTCCTCGCACTCCGGCCACCGATTCCTCCACAACTTTTTCCGCAGCTTCGTTCTTGAATAGACGCCGTCTGCCGGTCTCAGGATAGCGCGCCGCGAATCGAGTTCTAAACAAAATTCCCGTGTGCATCCTGCGGCAAAGGCCGATTCAGGTTACGATGCGAATCAAGAGGGTCACACGTGCCGTTCGAATCCATCCCCGAGTCTCGCCGTGAGGAACAGCAGCAGCGCTTCACGGAAGCATACGCCGTTTTGCACCAAGCGGTTGCCGCAGAGGCCTTCCCGGGCTGCGCCTTCGGCGTTCTGGTCCACGGCAAAGTGCTCCTGCTCGATGCTCTCGGCCACTTTACCTATCCGGCCGACGACTCCACGCCGCGCGCAGTCACTCCGCAGACGCTCTACGATGTGGCCAGCCTCACGAAGGTTGTTTCCACGACATCGGCGGCCATGCTGCTCTATCAGCGCGGGTTGCTCGACCTCGAAACGCCTGTGGGAGAGCTGCTTCCCGGTTTCGTGATTGGCCGCGATCCTTCGGAACATGCGCGCAAAGTCACCCTCGCCCATTTGCTGGCGCACAGCTCCGGGCTTCCCGGTTACGTTCCCCTCTTTCACACCGCAACCACGCCCTATGCCGTGCTGCGCGGCTGCCTTGAACTGCCCATTCAGGCCGAACCCGGAACACGCGCCGAATATTCCGATCCTGGCTTCATCCTGCTCGGGAAGGCCCTCGAGGCCATCCTCGGCGAAGAGCTGGCTCCCTGGACGCGTCGCGAAGTCTTCGCCCCGCTCGGAATGTCCGCCTCCCGCTACTGTCCCCCGCCTTATCTTCGCTCCGAAATTCCGCCCACGGAGGACGATGAGCTATTCCGTCAGCGCCGTATCCAGGGCGAGGTCCAGGATGAGCACGCCTTTCTGCTCAAGGGCGCAGGCGGTCACGCGGGACTCTTCAGCAGTGTTCCGGACCTGCTGCGCTTCTCCCTCTCAATATTGGAGCCAACGTTCAATCCGCTCTTCGAGCCCGAGACCATTGAGCTCTTCGCCCAGCGCCAGCCGCCGAAGGGCAGTTCCCGGGCTCTGGGGTGGGACACGCCTTCCGAGGAATCCTCTTCCGGCCGCTTCTTTTCACCCAATTCGATCGGCCATCTCGGCTACTCCGGCTGCTCGCTCTGGATCGACCGTAACGCAAAGCTGGCGGTAGTGCTGCTCACCAACCGCACCTGGCCGCATCGCGAATCGCAGCTCATCCGCACCGTCCGCCCGGCCTTTCACGACGCCATCCGCAAGGCTCTGTAAAATCAGCGTGACGGCGCGCCGCCCAATGGAAATACCCCATATATTCAGGGTGGGGTGATTAGAAAACTTCTATCCCCCAAAAGCGTGATAAATCGCACAACGCGTACCCTCCCGGAAAGGCTACAATCAAGTTGCAGGAACAAAACAACGATGCTCACTGGCTCGACTACGCACGACGCGTCCAGCACGACTGAAAAACCGAAGCGAGATACGGCGGCGCAGCTCCAGCAGCTGACTACCGAGAGCCAGAATGAGGCTTCCCAAGGATTGGACACCAAGTCCGCCCTGGAGATCGCCCGCATCATCAACCACGAAGATTCCAAGGTTGCCGCGGCCGTAAAGAAGGCCTTGCCTGAGATTGCCCAGGTCATCGACCAGGTGGCGCGCAGCCTCCGCGACGGCGGCCGGCTCATCTACATCGGCGCCGGCTCCAGCGGACGCATCGCTGCCCTCGACGCCTCCGAATGCCCTCCCACTTACTCGACCGTTCCAGGCCAGGTGCAGTACATCATGGCTGGCGGACCCAAGGCGCTGGCATCCGCGGTCGAGGTCAATGAAGATTCCGAAGAGCTCGGCCAGCGCGACATCGCCCGCCGCCGTCCTACACGGAAAGATGTAGTGATCGGCCTTTCAGCCTCAGGACGCACCCCCTACGTAGTCGCCGCCGTAGCTTATGCCCGCGCACGCGGAGCCAAAACCGCCGCCGTCACTTGCAACTACGACACTCCGCTCGCCGCAGCCGCAGATGTAGCGATTGTGGCGGAGGTCGGACCCGAGGTTGTCTCCGGCTCTACTCGCATGAAGGCCGGAACCGCCCAGAAGATGGTGCTCAACATGATCACCACCGGCACCATGACGCGCCTGGGTTATGTCTACGAAAACCTGATGGTCAACGTCCACATGCAGAACTCCAAGCTGGTCGAGCGCGGCATCCGCATCCTCATGCGCGCCTGCAACATCGATCGCGAGACTGCTGTCAACACCATCAAGAGCGCCGGCCGCAGCGTCCCTGTCGCGCTGGTTATGCTCAAAGCCAAGGTCGATAAGCCGGAAGCCGTCCGCCGCCTCGCCAAATCCGACGGCAATGTCCGCCTGGCCATCGAAGATACCGTTCTCGAACTGTAATTTCGCTCAGAAGGTCGTCAATCGCACCTTGAGTACATAGTCAGCCTCTGGGCTCAGGTTCAGCCCGTAGTCCGTCTGATCGCCATTCCATATTCGCGCCGTCTTCCAATCTCCGCGCTGGTCGTAACTTCCCTCTTCAACCTTGAGAAACAGCCGCTTTTCCCCGCTATCGCTTGGCGCGAAATCCACCCGCGCATGATGTCCGGCGACAAGAAATTCGCCGGGCTCCAGCTCGGCAATGATTACGCCACCGTCAGCCGGAGAGTTGCCCTTGGGCTGCATCGAGTCCCCGAAGGACGGCATGCCATAGCTGATTGTCGCCCTCCAGTGCTCGAATTTCAACGTCTGGCGGTGGTTGTCAGGGTCCTCGCTGACTCCCTGAACCTTGCCATCGAAGCTTAGTTGCGCCAGCTTGCGCGCTACGGGAGCGAGCAGCGCATACTGCCGGGCAACGGGCTTCAGAGCCTCTGGCTCCATCTCTTGCGGGCCCTCGCTCTGGTTGCTATAGCGCGACAAATCCAGACCGAAGGGCGCCCAGCCGATCGCTCCGTGGCCGATCGCCGCAAAGACATAACGTGCGAATGCGGGCGAATTTCCTGTCTCCGGTATGAGCAGCGGGTTGTCCACTCTCTGGTAGAGATCCATTACCTTCATGTATTTCGCGTAATCGGCGAGATAAATGTCGGGAGTCTCGGCTTGAATCGACGGAGCTGCTACCTTCCAAAGCCCGATCTCGTTGTCCGTCGGGCCGCCGGACTCATAACTAGGCGGTTTGCCGGGGTGAATCGGATCGCGCAACGCCGCATTCACGTACAACGGAAGAGCATATTCCGCTTTGCCCGCAGCGGCTATCTCTTCGATATAGGTCGCAGTACACCAGGCCTGAAATGCCTCGTCCGCATCCTCACCAAAGACTCTGCGCCACGTCCCGGGCCCGTGATAGACAGACTTCAACAGGTCATCCGGAACCTGTCCCTCAAAGGCCTTCTCCGCGTCGGAACCGTAGTCTCTCACCGCGCCCCAAACGCCAGGCTCGTTCTCGACTTGAACCATGAGTACGGTGCGCTGCGAATCCGCACTCTTCAAGTGCCGCATCAACATTCGAAACGCAGTCTTGTCCGCCTCCAGCCTTGCGGATGAAAACGTCGATGGCGAATCGACCGTTTGCCCATCTTTGCCGCGCAGAAACGGATACCCCACCTGATCCGTCTTGATCCATTCCGGCGTGTAATGCGAGCTGCCATTCTTCCATGTGCCAAACCAGAGCAACACCAGCCGCAGCTTGTGCTCGCGGGCCTGCTTCAGAATCAGGTCGACCAAGCTGAAGTCGAACTTGCCCTGGGTTTCCTCGATCTGCTCCCAATAGATGGGCAATTCAACTGTATTCGCATGAAGCATCTCCGCTGCCGGCCAAACCTTGCCCAGATAATCCGGCCATGCACTGGAGTTGTTAGCCTGCACCCCAAGCATCAAATAGGGCTTGCCATCGACCATCAGCGCGAATCGCCCATCTTTTTCGACGATCTCCGGAATTGGAGCCGACTTTCCAGGAGTTGGACTCGTGTTTTCCGCTCTTGCCCGCGCTGTTTGAGCCACGCCCGGCGCGGCCGTCAAACAGCCTTCGATGAAAACCAACATCATCGTGGCTGCGATAGCCCAGGAGCTCTTGCCACTCAGTCGTCTCATCGACCCTCCGCTGTTCGTTTGCCGGTGCCGCAAGTATAACCCTCCATCTTCACAGCACCCTCGATAGCGGATTTACACTATCCATTCAGGAGTCTCGCAATTCTATGGACAAATTTGTAGTTCGCGGCGGCAATCCGCTGGTCGGCACCATTCGCGTTTCTGGAGCAAAAAACTCCGCGCTTCCGTTGATGGCGGCCGCCATCCTCACCGAAGATAAGGTCATCCTGGAAAACATTCCCCAGGTCCAGGATATCGAAACCGAGCGCAAGCTTCTCGCATCCATGGGCGCTGAGGTCGAGCTCGGCTACGGCCGAGCCCAGCACCGCACCACAATCAGTTGCAAGACACTCTCCGACCCCGTCGCCAAGTACGAAATTGTAAAAACCATGCGCGCCAGCGCTCTGGTTCTCGGCCCACTCGTCGCCCGCTGCGGAATGGCCCGCGTCGCCATGCCCGGCGGCTGCGCCATCGGCGGCCGGCCCATCGACCTGCACCTCAAAGGCCTGGAGAAAATGGGCGCGGAAATCGTCCAGGAGCACGGCTATCTCGAAGCCCGCGCCAAGCGCCTCAAAGGCGCGCACATCGTCTTCGACAAGATCACCGTCACCGGCACTGAGGATCTTCTGATGGCCGCGGTTCTCGCCGACGGCGAAACGCTGATGGAAAACTGCGCCCAGGAGCCCGAGGTCACCGATCTGGCCGCAATGCTCACCGCCATGGGAGCGAAGATCGAAGGCGCCGGAACCGGAACCATCCGCGTCCAGGGAGTTACTAGTCTGCACGGCGCCCAGCATCGCATCAACCCCGACCGCATCGAAGCTGGAACCTTTCTCGTCGCCGGAGCCATTACCCGGGGCGACCTGATCGTCGCCAACTGCAATCCCGCGCACCTCGGTGCGGTCATAGGCAAGCTTCAGGAATCCGGCGCACGAGTCGATATCCTGGGCCACGATTCCGTTCGCGTCCGCGCCGACGGCGACCTCCGCGCCACAGACATCTCTACGCAGGAATACCCCGGCTTCCCCACCGACATGCAGGCGCAGTACATGGCCCTCGCCACGCAATCCGAAGGCGTCTCCCAGGTGCGCGAAAACATCTTCGAAAACCGCTTCATGCACGTCCAGGAGCTCGTCCGGATGGGCGCCAACATCGCCGTCGATGGCCGCACAGCCACGGTGCGCGGAGCCACACATCTCTCAGCCGCCGCGGTCATGTGCTCCGACCTGCGCGCGTCGGCCTCGCTAGTTTTGGCCGCATTGGTTGCCGATGGAGAATCGATCCTAGACCGCGTTTACCACATGGATCGCGGCTATGAGCGGATCGAAGAGAAGCTGCGCGGCGTGGGAGCCAAAATTCGCCGCATGGGAAATGTCTTTCCCGACCGCGCAGAATCCGACGCAGCCTAACGCCAGCTTACCGCCAGGTGCCATCTGAAGCCGCGCTGCGAAGTCTTGCGCAGCACGGTCTCATACTCCTTGAGCTCCCGCGCCACCATTTCGGTATCGGAACCCAGCGCTGCTGGAGCCATCGCCAGAAAATCCAGCAAAGAGCGGATCGTCCTTAGACCATCTTCAGGAGGAAACCATTGCGGCTGCGGCAGATGATGCGTCCAATCCGGATCGCCCGCGCCCTGATCCAGCAGCAGCGCCATCGAGTTGCGGTCGGCGGAAAAAAACTCCAGCAAGGGCGGCACGCTCAGGCGTTCGGCAAGCCGCTCCAAGGCATCTTCGTTGCGTGCCAGCGCGTGGCCATTCACAAAGATATCGAAGCCTGGGTCTTCCCCTTCGACGACAATATACAAACTCGCGCTCATCGCCTTGAGTGTACTTGAATTGTTGCGTAATTCCAGTAGAATCCGAAGTAGGTAACCTGAAACTGAGATTCAGTTTTGGAAATCCCTCATGACATGGTTACTAAAGTTCAACCTAAAATCTGCCAACTAACACCATTGCGCTATCTTAAAAAGCCGGGAAATGAACGATGCTCATAGATGTTCATAAGGGATACTATTCCGTTTGTGGGAGGGGGGCCTGCATGGATTGGTCGAAGATTCCAGATATTGTCGCCATAGCCTCCCTGGCCTGCGCCTTCTTTTCGATCTCCCGTACAAACCGGACAGCGCAGCATCACCTTTGGCTGCTGGGCTGGGTCATGATCGCGATTCACTTTGTCGGATTCATGTTCGCCAGTCTTCCCGGAGTCGTTGGGACGATTGGCTTGATGGTCGGACTGATCGCCCTGGTGGATGCCGGCGTCTTCTTCATGTGGGCAACGGTGCCCTCCGAATCCGGAATCAGTTGCCGGCGAATGGCGCTGGTCACGCTCCTATCGATGGCCATCTACACCGGTCTCGCCTGCCTGCCGAGTGCTCCCGGCTGGGCTTTCGACGCCTGTGCCGTGTTCATCGCCTTAGGTCCGCTGGCCGTAGGCCTTTATTACATCCGTTACGCCCAACATGCGCTGCGCTGGCTGACGGTGGGACTCCAGTTCGCTCTGGGCGCCGAGTTGCTGGTGCTGCGCAGGCAATCGGGCGGCAGCGTCGATCTTTGTGTCGACGCGATCCTTTTCGTGGTTTACCTGGGCTGCTGCCTGTATTTCTGGTACACACATCAGAATGGCACAACCGGCTCGATCATTACCGTCGGCGGATTTTTTGCCTGGGCCATGGTGTTCGTCGTAGCCCCGTTGATGGAGCATTATCTGCCGGCGTTCAAGATCGAGAACGAAGTCTGGAACCTGCCCAAATATGTCGTTGCAATCGGCATGTTGCTGTTGCTGCTCGAAAAGCAGATCGAACGCTCCCAGTACCTGGCCTTGCACGACGACCTAACCACGCTGGCAAACCGGCGTCTGTTTCAGGACCGTCTCTTGAGCGCCATGGAGCGGGCAAAGCGCTCCGGCACCACCGTTGCCCTGATGCAGGTGGACTTGGATCGCTTCAAGGAAGTGAACGACTCCTTCGGGCATCACATTGGCGACCTGCTGTTGCAGCAGGTTGGAACACTTCTCACTCGCCGTGTCCGGCGCTCAGACACCGTGGCGCGCACCGGCGGCGACGAGTTCTCGATCATTCTGGAAGAGCCATCCGGCCGGGAAGATGCGGAAATGGTGGCCGAATCGCTGGTGCATCTGCTTGCCGAGCCCTTCCTGTTGGCTGGCAAAACGGTAAGGATTGGAGCGAGCATTGGCATCGCGGTGTATCCGGACGATGCGCAGGACTCCGACGCTCTCTGCATCGAGGCGGATTTGAGGATGTATCGCGTCAAGCAGGATCGGCGCGAGGTCGTCAGAAGCCACCATGAGAGCGTCGAACGTCCCTTTGAATCCCATACCCTGGCCAGTTAACGTCCGGCCCCGGCAACGCGATAAGGCCGTCCCAATCGGGACGGCCTTATCGTTTCTTGATCTCAATTTTGGATTGAGGTTAGTTTCCCGAACCCGGTCCACGGCCACCACCACCGCCTGGCCCAGGACGCCCGCGACGCCGCCTGCGGCGATTGTTATTGCCTCCCGGTCCCGCCGCCGGACGTCCGCCACCAGCCGGAGCAAATCCAGCCTGTCCCGCGGGCTGCGGAGCAACGCCATCGGCCGTATTGAAGTTCGGCTCATTCTCCTCGTCGAACTCCTCGCCATCCGCCTCTTCCAGATCCTCTCCACCCTCGATCAGAATGGTGCTCTGGTTTGAGCTGGGCTGGCGCTCGTCGAACTCATGCCGAGGCCGCGAGGG
>Ga0302325_10036286_pt1 | contig 10052 bp, 7 predicted proteins | sample Palsa_T0_2_FD_201948 | JGI IMG/M metagenome (GOLD analysis project Ga0302325, IMG submission 201948) | Peat permafrost microbial communities from Stordalen Mire near Abisko, Sweden - Palsa_T0_2 | ecosystem: Environmental > Terrestrial > Soil > Palsa > Peat permafrost | place: Sweden: Abisko... | reverse complement strand
GGCGCGTCGCTCTCGCATCCGCCTGGCGGCCCAGCATCGCACCCGTTGACGCTCGACGTGCGACGCGGGGCGGTGTTGTCACGGAGCCGCCAACGCGTCGCGTCGGGCGTGAGCCTCGACCTGCGCATGATGCGGCTGGTTTCGCTCGCTCGGCGCGCGGTCGGGCTGCAGCAGCTCGAACTGGCGATCGAGGCGGGCGAGGCCGACGTCACGCTCGAGGCCTGGTCCGAGGCCGCGAACGGCGGGCTGGAGGTCGAACGGCAGGACCAAGGCCTCGCCGTCTGGCGTACGCGTCGCTCCGGGAAGGGTCTGGCGATGGCGGTCGCCGCGTCGCTCTCGCTTGACGGCCAAGACCTGGCGCCCACCTCGACGGGACCCTTCCTATGGACCTGGAACTGGCGCGCCCGCCCCGGACAGATCGTGCGTCTCCTGCGGCTGGTCGCCTTTTCGCGCGGCGATGCCCACGGTCCGGATCCCGGAGATGGCGCGCGGGTGGCGCTCGAGGGCGCGCAGCGGCTCGGCTGGCGCGGCTTGGTGAAGGAGCACGAGGCGGCCTGGGCCGAGCGCTGGCGCGCCTGCGACGTCGAGGTCGAGGGCGATGCGGACGCCCAGCAGGCGCTCAGGTTCGCGGCCTACCACCTGAACGGCGCGGCCAATCCGGCGGACGAGCGTGTGTCGATCGGCGCGCGCGCGCTGACCGGCGAGGACTACCGGGGCCATGTGTTCTGGGACACCGAGATCTTCCTGTTGCCGTTCTACAGCCTCACCTGGCCCGCGGCCGCGCGCTCGCTGCTGATGTACCGATTCCATACTTTGGACGGGGCGCGCGCCAAGGCGGCGCGGATGGGCTGGCGCGGCGCGCTCTACGCCTGGGAGTCGGCCGACACCGGCGCCGAGACGACGCCCGACCAAGTCATCGGTCCGGATCGCAAGGTTGTCGATGTGCTCTGCGGCCGTCAGGAGCAGCACATCAGCGCCGACGTCGCCTATGCGGTCTGGCAATACTGGCTGGCCACGGAAGACGAGCGCTTCCTCCTGGAAGCTGGCGCCGAGATCCTGCTGGAGACTGGCCGCTTCTGGGCCAGCCGCGCGGGCGTGGGCGACGACGGCAGGCGCCATATCCGTGGGGTGATCGGCCCGGACGAGTATCACGAGGGGGTCGATGACAACGCCTACACCAACGTGATGGCGCGCTGGAACATCCGCCGCGCCCTCGACGTGGCGGCGCTACTCGCGGCGCGCTGGCCGGCGCGATGGGCCAGTCTCTCCGGGACGCTGCATCTGGACGACGCCGAGCTGGCGGATTGGCGCGTCGTCGCCGACGCGCTGGTCACCGGCTTCGACCCTAGGACTGGTCTCTATGATCAGTTCACGGGCTTCTTCGACCTGGAGCAGATCGATTTGGCCGACTACGTGGGTCGGTCAGTGCCAATGGACGTGGTGCTGGGACGCGAGCGGATCGCCCGCGCGCAGGTGGTCAAGCAGGCCGACGTCGTCGCCCTGCTGGCGCTGCTGCCAGACGAGTTCCCGGCGGGCTCGGCCGCCTCGAACTTCGCCTACTATGAACCGCGTTGTGGACAGGGCAGCTCGCTCAGCCGTTCCATGCACGGCCTCGCCGCCGCCCGGCTAGGCGAGACCGCGACGGCGCTGCGCTACTTTCGTGAGACCGCGGCGACGGATCTCGCCGACACGCATGTGGCCATCGGCGGCGGCGTACACATCGCGGCGCTCGGCGGCGTCTGGCAGATGGCGGTGTTGGGATTCGGCGGCGTCTCGCTGCGCGCCGACGGCCTCGGGCTCGACCCGAGACCTCCCGCCGGCTGGCGCAGCCTCGCGTTCAGCCTCCAGTGGCGCGGCCGCCAGCTAAAGGTTCGGATCGGTTCGGCGGCGAAGCGCTTCACCGTCACGCTGGCGTCAGGCGAGCCGATGACGGTGTTCGTGGGCGGCGAGCGGCATGAACTCACCCGCGACCACCCGCTGGTGGTCGCGGCGTGAAACCTGGAGCGCAACCTCACTCAGCTGCGTGCCGCTGCGGCGGCGGCGCCGCGGGCTCGGGTTTCGGCTCCGGATCGATGGGTTCGGCGCCCTCGATGTGGCCGCCGAAGCCAAACCGCATCGCTGAGAGCATCTTCTCGCCGAATGTCTTGTCGCGCCGCGAGCGGAAGCGGGCGAAGAGCGCTGCGGTGATCACCGGCGCGGGCGCCGCCTCCTCCAGCTTTTCGAACCTATCGACACACGTCGCAACGGCGCGCTGATTGTCGGCGATGTCGCGTACGTCGCCGGCGGCGACGATCAAGCGATCGGGGTTCGCCGCAGCCAGGTCGGCGAGCTGTTCCGGCCTGCGGTCAAGCACCGCGACGATGGCGCCCTCTTCCAGAAAACGATCGACAATGGCGCGGCCGAGACCGGATGCGCCGCCGGTGATCAACACAACTTCGTCGGTCAACGCGCCCATCGTGCCCTCGCCCTAGAACAGGGTGCTCATGTTGGTGGTGGGGATCACGGTCTGGTCGAGGAAGATGTGCCGCTTCGCCAATCGAAATCCGTCCTCGAACCGACGCAGCACGTCGACTCGCCGGCCAACCCAACTCCCCACTTCCGTGTTCAGCCGTGTACGGTAGAGGTGGAAGCAGACTTCGACGGTGACCTCGTCGCCTTCGACGCCCAACACGCGAACGTTCGAGACGAAGTGGCGTGAGCGGGAAGGAGGGTCCTCGGACCAGGCCGAGCCGGCCTCCAGCTTCCTGACCCGCATTTCCAGCAGCGCGTGGTCGTCGTCGAAATAGGCCATGTCGCCCGGCTTGGTGAACTCCATTTCGAGGTCGCTGACGGTGACCGTGCGGCGGATCGGCATCCAATAGTGGATATCGTCGGCGATGAGGCTAAGCCACTCGCGGTATCGCCGGGCGTCGAGCAATGCCGCCTCCGAATATAGAAATTGCTCGACCTCGTGCTGCAGCAGGAGTTGCTCAGCGAGGCTTGAGCCCTCGGCCGCCGGCCTCGAGACCCGCTTGGATTGCGCCATCGCTCTCATCAGACGACTCCCGTCGGCGGGGCGGAGCGCATGGCCTCAAACTCCGCCCAGTCGCGCGCGGCGATCCATTCCGTCCACGAACGATAGAACCACCTCTGGGCGTGTTCGCTGACATAGCCCTCGATGGACGCCTGGCCGCCCTCGCCCACGGATACTTCGTCGTGGCCCAGACCCATCTGAAGCGCGGCGCCAACCTTGCGGCTGGAGAATCCGGCGGCCGCCCGCGTGCTCTGGCTCCAGTTCTCGCCGTCGTCCTGCTCCAGCAGGCCGGCGGGCCCAAAAAGATGGGTCAGGTGGCGGATCATCGCCTGCCTGAGCGCGGGGGGCGCGCTTTTCGGCACGATTGTGAACCACCAGATCTCCGTGTGAGAGGGCCCCCGCGGCAGACGCAGGCACAGCTGCATCCCGCCGAGCGTGACCCACAGGTTCGGAAAGATGTTGGGATGATCCATGCTGCGGACGCCTTCCCGGCCCATCAAATCCGTCGCCATGCCGGGACGAACGCGGGCGAAGCCACTCTGGCCGGAACGCGCGTAGTCCACACGCTCGTCGTCCGACATCTGGTCGACCAACTGCTGTGTCTTCTTCGGCAATCCGGGCCCGCCGATCGCCTGACCGTAGTCTCCCAGCATCACCATCTGATTCTTGGGATGGACGATGGAGGCCAGGTCGAGGAAGCCCGCGCTGCCGGCGGAGGCGTGGCTGTACATGACGTGGTACCAGTCGAACAGGTTGTCGACGGCGATCTTCCAGTTGCAGTCGATGAGGTTCTTCTGAATTCCATCCACCACCTCGACCTCACCGTTGGCGCAGACCATACCCAGGCCGGTGCGGCCAACGTCGCCGAGGTAGTCGTGGAGCGAGGGCGCATCGCTCGCCATCGTCGCAAAATAGAAGCCGAGATAGCTCTCGACCTTCGCGGCCTTCACCAGTCCCAACCGGCTCTTGTCGATGTCGCCGCGATAGTAGGTCGATTGGCCGGGGACGCCGATCAGCCGGCCGTCCAGCCCATAGTTCCAGCCGTGATAGCTGCAGACGAAGGACTTGGCGCGTCCCTGCTCGGCACGGCAGAGGGCGTTGCCGCGGTGGCGGCAGGTGTTGAGGAGGACGTTGATCTGGCCGTCTTCGTCCCGGACGCAGATGACCTGATCCTCGCCGATATAGTTGATGAAGTAGTCGCCGGCGTTCGGAAGCTGGGATTCATGGCACATGAAATTCCAGCCGCGGGCGAAAATGCGCTCCATTTCCAACTGGTAGAGTGCTTGGTCGGAATGGACCCGTCGGTCGAGCCAGGCGGTCTTGGAGTCGAACAGCGCCAGGATCGCGTCCGCATCCCAGGGCGCGCCGATCGGCTGCATTCCGTCCGCCATGCAATCCTCCCAAGATGGCCGGAGGATCTCTTAGTTGCGGCCGAGACTAGAGCAGAACAGCTGGCTTGGAGAGGTCGGATCGTTCGGCAAAATTGATAGTTAGTCCGCCGAGTCGCCGCTGGCGTAACGGCCGCGGTCGCTGAACCTTTGTGGCCCAGGCGCGCGAGATTCGAACTGCCGCGCTCGAACAGCAGGTCCTCGACGTTGCGCAGCGACAGCGGGTAGCGGACGTACATCATCACCACCAGCCGGATCACCTCCGGCGCGGAGTTGAAGCACCGGAACGGGTTCTCGTGCTTGGTCATACGGCCCGGTTAGTGGCCGCCCGCTAGCCAGGAGTGAATTTGCTCTGACAAGCGCCCGGCCGAGTTCCTGCTTGTGGGCGTTTCGAACTGCGCACGGCTGGAGCGACAGGCGAGAAGATGGCTGCCTGGGTAGTTTCCGAGCCTAACGACGATCGCATGACCGTGCGACTGCTCCGCCCTTCGCAGGAAGATTCCTGATCAGCTTCCTACGGTTGGGCCTGAGCATGAAGTTGCTGCTCCTTGGCGCGCTGGCGATCGGACCCATCTTCACCCTCGTCCTGGCCTCGGCCGCCGAGGCGCAGTCGGATCAGCGGTCAGCGCCCACCTCCGCCGCCACGACTGTCGTCTCCGGCGTCGTCGTGACAGCCTCACGCATCGACCTGCTCGGCAAGGCGATGACCGCCAGCCAAGGGTCCGTGACCCTTGAGGAGGTCACTCTTCGGCCGGTCTTTCGGATCGGGCAACTCTACGAGACCGTGCCGGGGCTCGTGGTGACCATCCACTCCGGCGAGGGCAAGGCGAACCAGTATCTGTTGCGCGGCTTCAACCTGGATCACGGCACCGATTTCGCCAGCTTCGTCGATGGCATGCCGGTCAACCGGCCGACCAACGCCCACGGTCAGGGCTACTCCGACCAGAACTTCCTGATGCCGCAGATCGTCAGCGGGCTCGATTTCACCAAAGGACCTTACTACGCGGCCATCGGAGATTTCGGCGCGGTGGGCTCGGCGCATGTCAGGCTGCTCGATGATATTCCAAACGAAGTGTCGGCGAGCGCCGGCACATTACGCGATTTCGAAGGCTACGTCGGCGGGACCTACCGCATTGATGACAATGATCGGTTGTGGGCGGCGGTGGACTACGACCACTTTGACGGCCCCTGGGACCCGCCCAGCAATTTCAACAAGATCAACGCCGCGGCCCGATTCAGCCACGGCGACGACGCCGACGGCTACAGCCTGACGGGCATGTACTACCAGAGCGCCGGACTGATGGAGACCGATCAGTCCGTCTTCGCGCTGCGGGAAGGCCTGATCGGCCGCTATGGCACGCTCGACCCCACCGACGCCAGTCGTTCGCAGCGCGCCAGCCTCTCCGGCCACTATGGGACCAGCGGCGACGGATGGGCGTTCACCTCGAACGTCTACGCGGTCCACTCGACCATGACGCTCTGGAATGACTTCACCCACTACCTGTTCGACGATGTCGAGGGCGACCAGGAGCAGCAAGACGAGCGGCGCGACACGTTCGGCGGCGACGCCGCGGTGACCCTGACGCACGACTTCGGGCGGATCGCCACCGAAACCGTCTTCGGCATCCAGGATCGCTTCGACAACGTCTACGTCGATCGCCAGCACACCCACGACCGTGCGCCCCTGACCTATTGCGAACTCGACGCGCTGAGCCTGGCTGGGGATCCAGGGCTGCGGGCCGCCCCCGCGGGCACGCCGGCGGCTGGCGGCGCGACGCCGTACCAGACCGTGGCGGGGCATTGCAGCGCCGACGCCGTACGGCTGAACGACCTCGGCGCCTATGTCCAGAACACCACCCGTTGGACCAGCTGGCTGCGCACGGTGATCGGGTTCCGCGAAGAGGACTATCGGGCGAACGACGACAGCCTGACCACCGGCTTCCGGGGCACGGAGTCGCAGACCCTCCCGCAGCCGAAGGGCAGTCTCATTCTAGGACCCTGGTTCAAGACGGAAGTCTATGTCAGCGCCGGGCAGGGCTTCCATTCGAACGACGCTCGCGAGGTGTTCCTGACAGTCCCCTACGAGGGCCCGAATCCAGACTTCCGGCCGCAGTTGCTCTCGCCGACGACCGGCGAGGAAATCGGCGTCCGCACCGACATCGTTCCCAAGGTTCAGGCCCAAGTCGCCATATTCCAGGAGGACTTCAGTTCCGAGCAGCTCTACGATCAAGACCAGGGCGAGGATCAGGCCAGCGCGCCCACCCGCCGCCAGGGCGTCGAGATCTCGGCCCAATACCGCCCCTTCCCGTGGATCGAGCTGAACACCGACCTGGACTTCGCCAAGGCGCGCTATCGCGATGGCCTCGCCGACCTGGAGCAGAGGTTCGGACTGGACGGCGTCTATGTCGCCAACGCGCCTGGTTTTACTGGCTCGCTCGGGGCGCTGGTTGATAATCTGGGGCCTTGGTACGGGGGCCTGGAAGTGCGCGTCCTCGGCGCCTACCCGGTCGCTGACGGCAACGACTATCCCGAGGACAAGGGCTACACCGAGCTGAACCTCGACGCGGGCTACAAGGTCAGCCCACGGCTGAAGCTCCAGGTCAGCGTCTTCAATCTGCTAGGCAGCCAAGCCAACGCCGCCGCCTACGATTACACCTCGCGCCTGACTCCGACCGGCCCCGAGGTGACGGGGCTGCAAGTCCATCCGCTCGAGCCGATTTCCGCCCGCTTCAGGGTGACAGCGAACTTCTAGCGTCTCCGAAGCGCCCTATCCCAATCTTGGCAGCCGATGATGTGAGTATTTGCCGTATCTGGATTTTCTCGCCGCAAGGTCGAAAAACAGTCCTGGACAACGGGCTTGGCCGACGCTGCGGCAGGGCATCCTTGAGGAAACGGCTATGCGCGTCCAACTTGGACTGGTGACCATCATGTTGGGGGCGCTGTGTTTCTGTGAAGAGGCGCGAGCCGCTGATCAAATGAAGTTCGATCTGGTCTGCACGGGAACCGCAACACATATCGATGCGGACGCTTCCGCATCCTACGTCGTCGATACGAGCCCGATCAACATGCGGCTGAGCGTCGATCTCAAGGCCAAGCGTTGGTGCTACCGCGACGCCCAATGCAACATGACGTTCCCGGTCGCCTCGGTGGAAAACGACACGATGCATCTGCTGGCGGTGAAGACAGACCTGAACGAAGCTAGCTTCGACGTCGTCCGATCCACCGGCGCCTATAGTCGGCGCTTCTTCACCCCGCAATATTCGATCCCGATGCTGAGCACGGGCACGTGCGCCATCGCCCCGTTCACACCCATCAAGTAAGAATCAGCCGCCCGAGGCGGCCAGCGCCACCTGCACCAGCGCCGAGATCGACGAGACATGCAGCTTGCGCATGATGGCGGCGCGATGGTTTTCCGCCGTCCGCTGACTGATCCCGAGATCAGCGGCGATATTCTTGTTCGGCTGACCTTCGATGATGCGCCACAGGATATCGCGCTGGCGCGGCGTCAGCGAAATCACCGCCTGCTGAGCGGTCTCGCGCGACCATTTTGGCGCGAAGGATCTGGCCGGCGTTTCGACCGCATGCGCGATCGCCAGGGCCGCGCGAACGCATAACCCGAGCTGCTCGGGATCAACAGGTTTCTCCAGTACGTCGTAGGCGCCGGCGCGCATCACGGAAACCGTGGTCCGGACGTTCGCGCCATTCGTCAGCACGATCACCGGCCGAACCTGGCGAACGGGTCGCAGCAGCGTCAGCAGGGCCAGGGCGACCTCGGCGTCGCGATCCGCATCGACGATGACACAACCCCGCCCGATGGCATGATCATAGGTCCTAAGATGATCGAGGTCGTACACATGAATAATCTGCTCAACGGGCAATATATTGGACACACTACTTCCGCCTAGCGCGTCGGGCTCGCACAGTGCAAATATCTTTGGTCCGTCTGCATCTGCCAAAGCTTCACCATATCCGAGGACACTCGCGCGATGCTGGTTCGCCATCATTGAGCGTTCCTCCGTCTGGCGCCTAGCGGATCGAAAATCAACCCGAGGACGACCAGCCGATCTTGGAGATGTTTACGGCCTCGTCAGGGTCTTGGATCTCCGAACGAGCAAATTTTATGTCGGTAAGCCGACACTCGGCCGAAAAAGGCGGGTTGCGGCCCATCCTAAGGTAGCGCTTGTTGTGGCGCCGGCTCTGAAAGGTCGGACCATCGCCAGATGTCGGAGCCGATCGCGACGATCACCGTGCCGCGCGGATCCGTGATCGTGAGCAGGCGGGGGCCGGCGACGGACTGGTCGTGACAACCGGCTGGGGCCTGATCGACGACGGCGACGATCGCAGCCCGGATCGGCGCCACGATCGCGTCGCCCCCGATGCCGCGCGCGTCCACCCAGGCGCCGTTCCAGAGCTGGACGGCGTTCGCCACCGATCTCGACGCCCGCGGAATCGCCGCCAGGTCGTTCCTGACCGCGTCGTTGGCCTGCAGGGCGGCTTGCATCGTCGCCGTGAGATCGCAAGTGGCGCCGGTGGTCGAGATGGACTGGGCGACCGCATCTGACGCTGCGCTTTCGGTTGCGCTCGGCGATGGCGTCAGCTGCATCGGTTCGGCGGTCAGGTCGAGGGGAGGCGGCGCCAGCGAGCTGATGTCCGGCTTGGCGGCCGGAGCAGGGGGCGGCGTCGGAGTCGCCGGCGCGGCGGGCGGGGCCGGCGGAGGATCAGACGGGGCCAAAGCGGGTGTCGGGGGCGCCGGATCTGGCGGCTGCGACCCGGTCGATGCCGCCAGCGTCGCCAGATCGATCGACAGCACCGGCGTCTGCGCCGCGAGCGGCGTGACGGGCGCTTGGGAAGGTAGACGGACGAGCACCAGCAGATGCGCCGCCGCGACCATCGTGAACGTCGCCGCGAACATCGCGCGCCGATCCGGGCGACGGCGAGGTTCGCCGGCGTCGGCCAGGTTCGTCCGGCGCGCGTTGAAACTCACCGGGTCCCCCGTCCGGATCGAAACGCCAGCTCCGAGACACGACGACGCCCGTCGCGACGGGTCAGCTGAACCGCGACGTCGATCACGCCACCGACGTATTCGACGATCTCGCCGCGCGTCAGGTTCGCGCCGGCCTGCATCACCATAAGGGCGATCTGGTCCACCGCTGCGCGGGGACTGTCGGCGTGCACCGTCGTGATCGAACCGGGGTGTCCTGAATTGACGGCGCGCAGAAAGCTGTAGGCCTCCGCCCCGCGCAGCTCCCCGAGAATGATCCGGTCCGGCCGCATTCGCAGCGAGGCCTGGAGCAGGTCGTCCACGCTGACGCGGGCCTCGCCCAGCCCGCCGCGAACGGCGATGAGGCCGACCGCGTTCGGATGATCCAGGCGCACCTCCGGCGTGTCCTCGATCACCACCAGGCGTTCTTCAGGCGGGATGGCCTTGACCAGGGCGTTGAGGAAGGTGGTCTTGCCCGTCGATGTTCCGCCGGAGACGATGATGTTCTTGCGGCGACGCACAGCCAGCTTGAGGAACGAGGCTATGTCGCCCGCCTCCAGCGCGGCGTCCAGATCGACGTCGTCGGTCGAGCGATCGTAGAGGCCGACGCTCCGCGCCGTCTCGAAGGCCCCGGCCGCGTCGTAGTCGTCCAGGCTGAGCTCGTTCACCA
>Ga0302325_10036284_pt1 | contig 10052 bp, 7 predicted proteins | sample Palsa_T0_2_FD_201948 | JGI IMG/M metagenome (GOLD analysis project Ga0302325, IMG submission 201948) | Peat permafrost microbial communities from Stordalen Mire near Abisko, Sweden - Palsa_T0_2 | ecosystem: Environmental > Terrestrial > Soil > Palsa > Peat permafrost | place: Sweden: Abisko... | reverse complement strand
GGTCTTGATCGGCCGCGCCCTGACAATGGCTCTGGCAAATCTCCGCGATCTCCTTTCCTCTCCGAATTCGTAAATCAGGTCGGCGAGAACTTTTTCGTCGGCCTGGTTTACCACTTGTTCGGCGGTCGTGCCCCTCCGCGGATCCATCCGCATGTCGAGTGGCCCGTCCGCCTGAAAACTAAATCCTCTGTGCGCCTGGTCGAACTGCATGGAGCTGACCCCAAAGTCGGCCAGCAATCCATCCAGGCTCGCTTGCGGGATATGGCGGCTCAGGGTGGAAAATTCTTCCCCCTGGAGCTCCCATTGCGGCATCTGCTCGCCTAACTCTTCGCTCAGCGCCTCGAACCGCACTCTTGCCATCTCCAGCGCCTCGGGGTCGCGGTCAAAACCAACCAACCGGCCCGTCCCGCCTAATTGTCTGGCGATGGCGGTGGCGTGCCCCGCAAATCCCAGGGTGGCGTCCACATACGTACCCCCGGCGCGCACATTCAGATATCGGATCGCATCATTTAAAAGAACCGGCACATGCCGCTCACTGATTGCCATGTGCTCCCCCTGGGGGGCTACTTCAAATTCCAAAGTTCGCCAAATCCTGCTGGTCTTCCGCTGTCAGCGGTTCTGTTTCCATCCGCTTCTTCAACTCGTCGTGGTTTTCCACTTCGAGGTAGGTCTGCACTCCGAAAACCACAACGTCCCCGGACAGCCTTGCCGACTCGCGCAAGATCTGAGGTAGTAACACCCGGCCCTGGGCATCCATCTCTGACATCTGCCCGTAGTAGTTCACCCGGTCCAGGAACTTCTTCTTTGCCGCGTTCATGCTCGGAATCCCGGCCAGCTTTTCCTCGATCTTTTCCCACTCGGGTAAGGGGTAAATCTCAGCCGAGTGACCATCCTTACTAGTGATGTAGAAGTGCGCTCCGTATCGCTCGTCCACCAGGCGCTTGAACTCCGCCGGCAGCTTGAGGCGCCCTTTTTCATCGACACGGGTTGGGTGATTGCCACGAAACATTGTCTAAACTCTTCTCTGTGGCTGAAAACCACCCCAAACCGTTTTGTTCTCTCCACTTTCGACCACTTTTGTCCACATCTTAGCCCAGCGGGGGGACCTGTCAAAGGGGAAATTCCGGCAAATCCTTCAGAAAGAGGTGGTTTGCAGGTTTGGTTCCAAAAAGCGCAATTTAGCGGGGCTTTATGGGCAGGACCTACAAGATCCTGTGTTGACTTGGTTGGTTCGGGGTATGCGGGATGTGCTTGTCAAACGTATCAAACTCAGGCTTAGCGAATGACACGAAAGTTGTAGATGAAGCCGAAGTCCTTGTTAATCAATACCGGCTAACTGGGGTTTGCTGGCGGGCCCGCACCTTTTCGTTGACTACATGGGCCAGATAAACGAAAACGGCCAGGTTGAGCAGGGTGAGAACGATTTTGAGCATGGTGACGTGGCGGATGATCTCGTAGAACTCCCAGGGCAGGAACGAGCCGGTCAGGATGAGGGTGAAGTACTCCGCCCAGACCTTTTCCAGCACCAGGCCGGTTCCCTCGATGATGTCCAGCGCTGCGTAGAGGAAGATGGCGAAGCTTATCTCTTTGAGCCTGTGGGGGCTTAACAGGGCCGATTTTTCCAACAGCACGTTGACAAAGCGGTTTTCGGGATCAAATCGGAGGGCCGTGAGGAAGCGCAACAGGACGTCGGCTATGTCCTGATGCAGCAACTTGATGACGCCAAACCCTATGGAGACGAAGAGTACCGCCTTCATGAGTTTCAGGACGCCAATTGCAATGAGCCAGCGATTTCGTTCTGAATGTGAATGCGTTGTCAAAGCGCCCTTATTCAACCGTGCATTCAAGCCGATGATACACCCTGCGAGCGGCTGATTATTGGCAACTGGCGCCATGGAAGTGAGTGCCCTCATTTCGCGACAGTCGTCGCCGTTCATTCACCCCAAGGCGGTTGAACCATCCGGAGACGCTTGGTCGATTTGATTACGTCACCAGGACTGCGTCAATGCCACTGCCTGCTCAACAGGCAAACAAAAGCGGCACCATGGCGGAGCGACGGTAACAGGAATCCGTTTTGGCGCCGCGGCCCGTACTAGGAGTGCAGCTAATGCAATACGAAGGTGAAAGGAACACCGATGAATAAGAGAAAATTTGTTGCCGTAGCCGTAGCACTGATGTTTGGATTTTCCGCTCTTCACGCGTCCGCAGAGAAGGATCCCATGGTCGGTGGTGCAGCGATGTATCCGACGAAGAACATTGTCGAAAACGCGGTCAATTCCAAGGACCACACCACATTGGTCGCAGCAGTCAAGGCGGCCGGCCTGGTTGACACGCTGGAAAGCCCTGGACCGTTTACCGTGTTCGCGCCTACCAACGAAGCTTTTGACAAGCTGCCTGCGGGAACCGTTGACACACTGTTGAAACCGGAAAACCTGGACCAACTGAAGAAGATCCTCACCTACCACGTTGTCGCCGGCAAGATGACCTCGAAGGATATCGCGAAGGCGATCAAGGCTGGTGGAGGAAAGGCAGTGCTGACCACGGTCGAGGGAGGCAAATTGACCGCGATGATGAGTGGGGGCAAGCTGGTTTTGACCGATGAAAAGGGTGGAACTTCCACGGTTACGATTGCCAACGTCATTCAGTCGAACGGCGTCATCCATGTGGTTGATACCGTATTGATGCCTAACTAGTTATTTCGCGGGATGTGGTTCCAGAAAGCAGGCGCCTGATTGGCGCCTGCTTTTATTTTGTGACAGGCTGAAACATGCGGCATGAGGCTTAGCGAGATCCGGGGGTGGGTATCCCGGCATTTGTCCTACCTAAGAAGACGAAAATAGCACCGTCGAAAAGTTGAGTGGGTGGCCCAGGTCTCGCTTTTGAGACCTGGGTGTTTCGGGAGGGCCGATTTCCGAGGAGAAACCCAGGTCTCAAGAGCGAGACTTGGGCCACCCACTCAAAGTCTGGGGGTTACAGCGTGATTTTCGACGTAGCTTAGTGGAGGGTACTCACAAACCCTCTTTACCCTTAGCGGGCTACCAGGCGTTTGCGGGGCTTTTGCTGGAGGTAAGGGGCTAGCTTCTCCATGGCTGCTTCTACGCTGATACCGTACCTGGCGCGGAGTTGATCGACTTTGCCGTGCTCGATGAAGCGGTCGGGCCAGCCAATGCGCACTACCGGCGCTTCGATCTGCATATCGCTTAGCGCTTCCAGGACTGCGCTGCCAAATCCGCCCATAAGAACGTGATCTTCCAGGGTGACGATGACCCCGGTGCGACGGGCGTACTCGGCGAGCGTGTCGCGATCGAGTGGTTTGACGAAGCGGGGATTGATCACAGCTACGGAGAAGCCTTGCTTCCTGAGCTCCGCGGCAAGCTGCTGCGCCAACGGCATTAAGGCTCCCAGTCCAAAGATTGCGACTTCATCGCCGTCGCTGATGATTTCGGCTTTGCCAATGGGAAGCTCAACGGGCTGGGCCTTGACTGTCGCTCCCGGACCGGTGCCGCGAGGATAACGGATGGCGCTTGGACCTGGCTGGAGTAAAGCGGTATACATCATGTCCGCAAGCTCGTCCTCGTCCTTGGGAACCATGTGGATGATGTTGGGAATGCCGCGCAGGTAGCTGATATCAAACAGGCCGTGATGGGTTGGGCCGTCATCGCCGGAGAGCCCGCCGCGATCCATGCAAAAGACAACAGGCAGGTTCTGCAGGCAAACGTCGTGCACGATGGGGTCAAAGGCGCGCTGCAGGAAAGTAGAGTAAATGGCGCAGAAGGGGCGAAAGCCCATGGTCGCCAGGCCGGCGGCAAAGATGACCCCGTGCTCTTCGGCAATGCCGACGTCAAAGTAGCGGCGCGGATGATGGGGACGGAAGAGGTCAAGAGCCGTGCCATTGGGCATGGCCGCCGTGATCGCTACCACCTTGGGATCCTTGTCAGCGAGTTTGACCAGGGTTTCCGCGAATACCTCAGAGTAGGTACGTTGGCCCGCAGGCGTGGTTTCGCCGGTATCCGGGTCATACGGTCCAAGACCGTGAAACTTCTTTTGCTTGTCGAGCGCGGGCTGGAAGCCACGTCCCTTCTGGGTGATGGCGTGCAGCAGGACAGGGCGATCCTGGGTCTTCAGGAATTGAAATGTTTCAATGAGCAGGCCGATGTTGTGACCGTCGAGGGGACCGTAGTAGGTGAGCCCAAACTCCTCGAAAAGCATGGAGGGCCAAAGCATGCCTTTGGCGGCTTCCTCGGCCTTGCGCACCACATGACGGGCGGTCTTGCCACCAAATTTTTCCAGCAGACGGGCCGCCGAATCGTGCAGGTTGGTGTATCGCTCGTTGGTGACAATCTTGTGCAGATAGTTGGCGATGGCGCCCACGTTGCGGTCGATCGACCACTCGTTGTCGTTCAGCACCACGATCAAGCGCTTGGTTTGCTGGGCTATATTGTTGAGCGCCTCAAAACTTATGCCGTTGGTGAAGGCGGCGTCCCCGGCAAAGGCAATGACGTTTTCTTTCGTACCGGCAAGATCTCGGGCGACGGCCATGCCAAGCGCGGCGGAGAGCGCGGTGCCGGCATGGCCCGCTCCGTAGCAGTCATGATCGCTTTCGGTGCGCAGGGCAAAGCCATTCAGGCCGCCCGGCTGGCGCATGGTATTGAACCGGGTGCGGCGCCCGGTGAGCAATTTGTGTATGTACGCCTGGTGGCTTACGTCAAAGACGAACCGGTCGGAAGGAGTGTTGAAGACGTAGTGCATAGCCAGCGTCAGTTCGACGACGCCCAGGTTCGGGCCCAAATGGCCACCCGTCTTCGACAGTACGAGGATCAGCTGCTCGCGTATTTCCTGAGCCAGTGCCTCCAGTTCGGGCACGGTAAAGCTCTTGATATCCGCGGGCGAGTGAATCGTATCGAGTAATTTCCCCATGGTTCTCGTCTGCGCCCCTACCGCTTATAAACTCCTAGGCAATCGTCCCATCAAAAAAGACCCCGAGTGGGGCCTGCTGGTGCGCCTATAGCGGCTCATAATCCGGTAGTATACCAATCTTGCCCGGCGGGCCGGCATTATCTTTAAGAGAGGGCCTCCACGGTCTCAACAGCGGGCGCCTCTGCGCCAAACTCCCCTTCCCAGCGGGCGATCACGACCGACGCCAGGCAATTGCCCACTACGTTGACGGTGGTACGCCCCATATCCATCATGGCGTCGATCCCGAGAATGACGAAGATCGGTTCTTCGGGCAGGTGGAACATGGCTGCGGTGGCAAGCAGCACAACCAGGGTCGCGCGGGGAACCCCGGCCACTCCTTTGCTGGTGAGCATGAGGGTACCGACCATGAAGACCTGTTGCTTCCAGTCCATGGCGACACCGGCGGCCTGGGCAACAAAAATCCCGGCTAAGGCAAGGTAAAGGGTCGAACCGTCGAGATTGAAGCTATAGCCTGCGGGGATCACAAAGGCGACAATCCTGCGCGGAACACCGAGGGCTTCCATGGCCTCCATGGCGCGGGGCAGCGCCGCTTCGGATGTGCTGGTGGCGAATGCAATGGCAGCCGGTTCCGCGACTGCGCGCAAGAATCTGCGGATGGGCACGCCGGCAAGGACGGCCGCCGGCAGCAAGCCGAGGAGCCCGAAGGCCAGCAGCGCAGCATACAACGTTAGTAGCAGGCGGCCAAGGTGGAGCAGCACGCCTGGTCCCATTTGCCCCACCGTGTAGGCCATAGCTGCGCCCACCCCGACCGGGGCGTAATACATAACGATGTTGGTAAAAGCAAACATCGTTTTGGTCAGCGATTCGATGACCCGCAGCAGCGGCGCCCGATCTTCCGCGGTGAGCCTTGCCAAGGCTAACCCAAAAAGAATGGCGAAGACGGCTACCTGCAGTATTTGGTTGTCGGCTACAGATTTAGCGAGGTTCTCGGGAAAGGTGTGGAGTAAGACTTCATCCCATCTCAACGAAGCCTGGGCCTGGGGAAGAGCCGCCACAGGGTGCTCCTGGGGGACGGCGAGCCCCACACCGGCGTGGGTGATATTGATGGCCGCCAAGCCCACCAACATGGCGACGGTGGTAAGGACTTCAAAATAGACCAGGGCCTTCAATCCCATGCGGCCGACGGTGCGCATCTGCCCGTGCGCCGCGATGCCGGTAATCAGGGTACCGAGGATCAATGGGGCAACGATGGTTTTGATCAGCCGCAGGAAGATATCGCTGAACACGCGCAAGCTGACGGCGAAGGCTGGCGCATCGACGCCCAGTTCGGCGCCAGCGATCATGGCCCAAAAAATCCACGTCATCAAGGAGCGGCGCTGGACGGTTGGCCAAAGAAGGAGCGCCAGACCAACCAGCCGCAACGGTAAGGCAAGATGCGCTACGTTAGGGCTGAGCAAAGCCAGGAGCCCGGCGCCATAAAACGCTGCTCCTGCAATTGCCGCCACATGCTTATATTGCAGGTTCAAAAAAGATCCTCAGTGGCTAATAAAGTGTTACCGGCAGCGGTTACTTTCGGGGAGAACAAGCTCCTGCGCGGACTTAAGTAACCTACGATCTGCAACTTCGGGCAGTCGTTACTGTCTTCGCAGATACAGAAGCGCTGATATCAGGTTAGGATGTACCCAGTCTAGTCGCTAACCCCCTAGCGATCATGGTTTTCCCCCAGTTGGTTCGAATTCTACCTTCCCCCGGTAAGTACTGGACTTGAATCCCAAGGGTGCAGAAAAACTTCGATGCTTTCTAGTTCCAGCACTGTGCAGCACGACGAGACTGAGCGGCTTAAGTCTCTCCTGCAATATGAGATTCTCGATACGCTTCCCGACCCCGCCTTCGACGAGATCGCGCGGATGGCGGCGTCGGTCTGCAATGCTCCCTATGCGTTTATTGGTTTTCTCGATTGGTCTCGGGTGTGGTTCAAATCAACGGTTGGCTTCACCGCGCGGCAGATTCGCCGCAACGGATCCCCGTGCCAGTTTCTTCTTCTGGATGCCAAGCCACTGATCATCAGCGATGCGCTGGCGGATCACCGCTTCGCCGCCGCGGGCATCGTGCTCGACACGGGCATACGATGCCGCTCCTATGCGGCCGCTCCTCTGTTCTCCGCTTCAGGCATGATTTTGGGCACGATTGCGGTTTGCTCGCCGGAAGCCAATGCCTTCAGCCGCAGCAACCTGGAGAGCCTGCAGGTTCTCGCCCGCCAGGTCGTCACCCGTCTGGACTTGTATGCGACCGGCCACACGCAGGAGAATGTGGTCCGTTCCCGGCAGCGTTCCGAGCAGGCGCTTACGGTAGAACGCAACTTTGTCGCTGCGGTACTCAACACGATCAGCGCCCTGGTGCTGGTATTCGATATCGCGGGCCGCATCGTGCGCTTCAATCGGGCCTGCGAAACTATTTCCGGCTATACCTTCGCCGACCTCGCCGGCCGCGCCTTTCCCGAAGAGCTCTTTACTCCAGGAGAACGCGAGACTGCTATCCGCGTCTTTGAGGAGGTGCGCTCCGGCGACAAAACCGAGTCCTTTGAGATCAATTGGCGCACCAAGTCAGGCGGAACGCGGCGCATTGCGTGGACCGCTACGTCGCTCGTAAATGCCCAGGACGAAGTCGGTTTTGTGATCATGACCGGCGCGGATGTGACCGAGCAACGGGAAGCCGAAACAGCTCTGCGCACAAGTGAAGAGCGTTACCGGCAGCTGGTGGAAAGCAGCGTGGCCTTCATTTTCGCGCACGATCTGAACGGCGTGCTGCTGTCGATCAATTCGCATGCAGCGGGCACTTTGGGCTATTCGGCGGAAGAGCTGGTGGGCACGCCGCTGCGCAACTACATCGACCCTGATCACCAAGCCGAATATGACGCTTACTTTGCGGCGCTGAAGGAAGATGCCGATCAGGAGTACCAGGGGCGCTTTTATCTGCGCGGAAAAACAGGACAGCTGTGCATTGTTGCCTATCGGAACAGGGTGCTACATCCAGACGGCGCAGATGCAGTAGTGCTCAGTCACGGTATCGATATTACCGAGCAAACGAAAGCCGAAGACGAGCTCACTGCATTGACGCGCCAGCATCAATCGATTCTGGATTCGGTGGGTGATGGCATCTGGGGCGTGGATATGGAGGGGCGGGTCACCTTCATCAACCGCAGTGGGGCAGAAATGCTGGGGTACACTCCGCAGGAACTGCTGGGCAAGAATATGCATGAGCTGGTGCATTATTCGCATCCGGATGGTTCGCCATACCCGGCGGAGGAGTGCCCTCTCACCGGCAGCCTGACGAGAGAGACACCACTGCACGTCGACGACGATGTGTTTTGGCGCAAGGATGGAACATCGCTGCCGGTGGAATACGTCGCGTGCCCGCTGGTGGAAAATGGGCGCGCGGACGGGATTGTGGTCGCCTTTACAGATGTTACGGAACGGCGGCGCCTGGACCGGATGAAGGACGAGTTTATCGCCACCGTGAGCCACGAGTTGCGCACGCCGCTAACGTCGTTGCGGGCTGCCCTTGGCCTGGTAGCCAGCGGGGCGCTCGAAAATCGTCCGGAGAAGATTCGGCCGATGTTGGATATCGCCCTGACAAACTGCGACCGGCTGGTTCGGCTGGTGAATGACATTGTCGACTTCGAACGCATTGAAAGCGGGAATCTGCCGCTGCACAAGGCGGAATGGAATGCCATTGATTTGCTGCGGCGAGCGATGGACCCGGAGCGAGCCAGCGCGACCCGCGCGGGATTGCATTTCCGTATTGACGCGGAACCGGTCGATGTATGGGTAGACGGCGATCGCATCCTGCAGGTTCTGGGCAACCTGATCCGCAATGCGATCAAGTTTTCCGAGAAGGGTGGCGAGATTCGTCTGGCCGCACTGGCGAGCAACGAAAAGGAAGTCACCTTTGAGGTTCAGGATCATGGAGCGGGTATTCCCGCGGAAAAGCTGGATTTAATTTTCGAGCGGTTCCAACAAGCGGATGCGTCGGATACACGTTTGCAAGGTGGTACGGGATTAGGATTGGCGCTGGCCCGCGGGATTGTGAATCAGCACGGCGGACGGATTTGGGCGAAGAGCAGCCCGGGCAGCGGGAGTAGCTTCTACTTCACCGTCGAGCAGTATGTGCCCAAGGATGATTCTGAGAGCACGGAAGAGCAAACGCCTGAAGCAAGCCCGAGCTAGGAGTCGCGCTCCTCTCCGCCCGGGAAGGTAGGGCCTTGCCGAATACTATTTACTGGGAAAGAAACCGCGGGTCCCTCCGCTACGCTACGCTCCGGTCGGGATGACAATTCTGTTGTGGCCGCAAGAGCTTCAGCGGTTAAATACTTGGCCCCTGCAAAAGAATTGTCATCCCGACCGGAGCGTAGCGTAGTGGAGGGACCTGCGGTTTCTTTTTCCGTTTTATTCGTCCGAGTCGCGTAGTTGGGCGATGACGGTGAAGTCTTCGAGGGTGGTGGTGTCGCCCTTGATTTCGCCGTTGGTGGCCAGCTCTCGTAGTAAACGACGCATGATCTTGCCGCTGCGGGTTTTCGGCAAGGCTTGCGTAAAGCGGATATCGTCGGGCCTTGCCAGTGAGCCAATTTCCCTGGCTACCCACTCGCGCAGTTCCTCTTTCAGTTGCGGCGACGGTTCATGGCTGCTCTCGAGCGACACGAATGCTGCAATCGCCTGCCCTTTCAAATCATGCGGACGGCCGACCACCGCGGCTTCGGCTACCTTGGGGTGCGATACCAGCGCTGACTCAACCTCCATGGTTCCCAGACGGTGACCACTCACGTTGATCACGTCATCGACACGACCCATCAACCAGTAATCGCCATCTTCGTCAACGCGCGCGCCGTCCCCGCTGAAGTAGTTGCCGGGAACTTCTGACCAATAGGTCTGGGCATAGCGATCGGGATCGTTGAAGATGGTGCGCGCCATGGAGGGCCAGGGCTTGCGGACCACCAGCAATCCGCCGCTACCCGCAGGCACCGTTTCCCCTTCGCGATTGACGATCGCCGGCTCAATGCCGAGAAAGGGACGGGTCGCTGAACCAGGTTTGGTCGCGATCGCACCGGGCAACGGGGCCAGCATGATGGCTCCCGTTTC
>Ga0302325_10036283_pt1 | contig 10053 bp, 13 predicted proteins | sample Palsa_T0_2_FD_201948 | JGI IMG/M metagenome (GOLD analysis project Ga0302325, IMG submission 201948) | Peat permafrost microbial communities from Stordalen Mire near Abisko, Sweden - Palsa_T0_2 | ecosystem: Environmental > Terrestrial > Soil > Palsa > Peat permafrost | place: Sweden: Abisko... | reverse complement strand
TCCCGGATATGACGGTAATGCCACGAACTGCAAGCAGAGCGGCCGCGGCGGTCATTGTGGCCGCCGCCAGCGCAGGGGTCACCAGCGGACCGTCGAGCGCGGATCCGAGCGGCCACCAAGTCACCTACCGAGTAACCGCGGCCAGCGAAATATATGCCCATATTGCGTTCATGGCTCATCAGCCATCAAACGAAATGGATTACGCCGACGATTCGCCAAAGTACCTGTACACCTTTATGCCGAAAGTGAATCAGGATGCACCTTGGAGTTATACAACGACGCTGGCCAACCCTGACCGTTGGGCATACCTGATTGCCGGTTACTACTACGCAGGAAATGGCAAAATCCCCACTCCTCCCGAGGTGCTAGCAATCGACCCTGGATTCCGGTGTGAGATCGAAGTCGATGGCCATGTGGTGCACAAACAGCAAGGCGGCCGCCAAACAGCCTGCGGCACGCTACCAATCAGCCATATCGAACCAGGCAGCCAAATCCAAACAGGATAGCCTTATCCAAAAGGGGAGGCGGCAGCCAAAAACGATGCCGTCGGTGGGTCAATCAGGAGGACAAGTCCCGTAACCATTGCAAACGTAGGACCGCCTGTCATCCCAACCTTTGAACCAAGTCCCTTGGGGTGTCGTTAAGAACTTGAATTCACCGTGCGCGCAAAATGTGTTGCCCTCGGGCGTGGTCGCACAGGTAGTCGAGTTGTAAGTCACGTAGCTGCGTGGCGGTAGCGTGCGCTGCGCTTGTCCGGCGGGGAACTGCACGGCCGCCGTAAAGCCGTGGTGCACCGCGCGGTTCCCGTTGAACCAAGCGATGTGGTTATCTCCCGGGGGAGCACCCGGTATGTCACCGGTGCAGCCGAAGCTGCCCCAAAACCAGATCCCGCAGTTGAGCCCGGACGGCGACAAGAACCAGACATATTGCTCGCCCGTCGTGTCGCCGACAGAAGGCCGATCGCCTGGAATGAAGAATTCCTCTGGCGGTAGTTGGGTGTACCACGTCGTTATACGTTCTAACGACGGAAATGGAGTGCCCAACGGAGTATCGTTCGGCTCCGCATGTGCCGGGATTACTGCCCCGAGCGCTAATCCGATCGCAGAGCCGATCGTCACCAGTAATCTTCCGCAGATCTGCATTTCCACGATTCTAACCTGGTTGCCAGTCAGAAGAGAAGAGACGAATTAAGCCCGAATTGGTATCGGGCCGAGCAGGGGACCAGTCCTGCTGACCTGACGTGGTGTGAGATCGCCAGCTCGCGCTACCACGTCCCCGCATTGTGGCCACCCGCGTCGCCGCCGGCCCCCGACAAAAGACGACATCAGCAGCCAGCATTGGTCTGCCTGACTCCTCGGGCACCGCATGAAAATGTCAGGTGAAATCGCTCAACTGCGGGGCGGCGCGTCGCTGCACTGCGAGCGGAATATTTTGGTGGTGCGTTTGGGATTTTGGTTGATGGCGTTTTGTTCTGCATCTTGCTGCGTGGTGCCGAGGTCGCGGTAGTACCGCTCTCCGTCTTTGACGATTGCGCCGCACTCGGGGTACTTGAAGGAAATCATCACATTGCAATTGGGGTCATAACCGTCCGGCGGCTTGTATTGCTGACAGTTAAGATACGCAGCGTTGTTAGCTGCCGACTCATCCGGCATGTTCTTCGATATACCGACGTGCACGCCGTCTTGCGCTACCGCGATCGCGCCCCAGGACTCCTGGTCAGCGTGTGCGGAGGGGACTGCAGAAATGGTCAGCGCGGCCACCGCCGCGGCGCCAACCACCGAAATTGCGCCGCGTTTTTGAAAGATGATCACTGTCATGTCATCATTACTTTCTCGTCCTTTTCCCTTTCTTTGGCCAGGTCTACGGCTGAACAAAATCGGCCGTGGTTTGTTGGCCCGTCGGTGCCACACAGCAAGACCGGTTTGGAGGTGCCGCTTGGCTTCACCAGTGGCCAGAGAATCAAGGCCGACAGCTTTTGGTTCCCGACTGAACCCTTATCTTATCTGTGGTGGGTACAAAAGTTCCCGGTTTGCCGGAGACATTCCAATTTTGGACCGGCGCACTCGTGCCGGTGCAGGCAGCCTGGGACTGGTTGTGCTTGGTCGCCGATACTTACCGCGCAGGGCCTAGCTCGACGCCCCTTTTCGCCCGGACCAATCTGTCCGGTCGGTCCCCATACATGCGTTCCATACGATCTTCGGTGTTATTCTGACATCGCGGCAGTGCGCAGCCCGAACCAAATTAAGGTGACCGAGTGCTGACCTGTCCGCCTGCGGCGTGGCGGTTCCAGGAAACGGGGTGACTCAGGTGCTGAGCCGGTCAATTGTTCCTCCGCACAACCAGATGTCAGCTTGGGTATTCCGGCGCAGGCTGTCGATCACCGGGATCGTAATCGTGTCAATTCTTTCTGCTGGTGTCTCGCTGGCATCTTCGGCTCTCGCGGCGCCATCAGCCAGCTTCACAAGCGCGGTGGCACAAGCCCGCGCCGCAACGGGGTGCCAGCCGTTGCGCCACAACCCGATTGTTGAGCAAGTAGCCGAGATCAGCAATCAGACATCCAACAGCTGGATTGATCACAATGGAACGAAAATCCCCGTCAAGGACCCACACGTCGGGCTACATGATCTCGGCTATAGCGGCAAGAAGGGACAACTCCTCAACGGTGCGGCCAAGAGCGAGGTTGACGCGATACACGGCGCGCTGCTCGAAGGCTACGACAAGTTCCCTGACTGCACCTTCACAGACTTCGGAGTAAGTCTGCTGCGCAACGAAAAGACTGGCTACTACCTGACGTCGGTAGTGTTGGCCGGCTAGTACTCTGGCTGCAATGAACTGTGACTTCAACACCCAGTTCCACTAAATCGGATGGCGCGTTGCCGCTGAATGAGTCCAGCTTTTAGAGTCCCATGGCCTTATCGTCGGCTGGGAGGGACGATGAAATAGATGGCTTAATTCCGGATGCACTCTCAGGAACGGACTCGCTAAACACACCCCGTTGCGTCGCCCGCAATGGCTGGTGCGCATCGCCGTGGGGCCGGCGGATGGATGGTCGTGCTGCCGTAGCATGCCGCACTGCCCGCATCGAGAGTGTTCTCGCACAGGACGCTTCCTCGGTAGAGTACGCGTACCGTGACCCACTTATAAGGCCTAGCCGTCACTCGCCAGTCGGCACGAACCTCGGCATCGTTGCTGCGCGGGTCGGCCACCGCCGCGTTGAATCGCCATGGCAGTGGGACTTGCTCCAACAGTATTCGCCGAGACTGGTCGTTATACTCGACGTTTATCGTAGCGATGTCGCTTGTTGTATAGACTTCGTAGGTCACGGTATCTTCGGCACGAGCGGATGGGGCCATAGCCACCGCAGAAATGCCCGTGATCAGCGATATGAGTATGATGTAAATGCGAATCATGGGGTTCTCCCGGAGGCACTGATGACGCGCGCTGAATTCTTAATACCGGCATACATGCGAACGGTTAATAACGCTGCCGTTACGCTTGACTCGTTGAACCGATGGTCCGGTGAACCAGTCGGGCTGATGGCTTTTGATGCCGGCGCTCACATTAGACAGATGCTGCCACAGCAGGTAGAAGCTCTTAGCTTGATCGAGCGGGAAATAGACGTCGCCACCATTATCTTGATCCTGCGTGAAAGCCCGAACGCGGGGGGCAAGGAAGTCGACTGACTGATCGATATTTCTGGTGACGATGTCAACTTGCTCCTGAACGTTGCCCTTACTGTAGTCCCAGTCACTCCCCGAGCCATTGATGATACCCGGCCCGTTGGGTGTTACCCGGTAGAACTCTAGGGCGTCGATCTGGCGTACTATATCGTCGAACTGAGCGTTGTACCATTGGCACAGCTCTCGCTCTGCCGTGATATCTGCGTCGGTGACTCTTCCTTTGACTTTGTCATAAGGGTAGGGAGACTGCGGCTGCAAGTTCGAGGGTCCTGGCGTCACGAGCGGTAATGGATGAATGATCGCTGGTGTTGGCGTCAACGGTTCGACTGGGTAACCAGTCATACCTTGTAAATCGCCAAAATCGGGATCCACCGGGGGGTCGGCAGCAGCGGTGGACCCAATCGCAATGGCAGCCGCCGACAACGTGATCATCACAACTGCCAGAGCAGTACCGCGACGGCGGGTCTTTTGCGCCGCCGCAATTATCGCCGTCAAGACAGCCATTTTTCACCTCCGGAAAAGGGTTTGCGGCCATCGCTACTCCGCCGCCCAGCTGCAGCGCTTTCCGTCATCGTAAGCCTCTCTTCCTCCGCCGAGCAATTGAGCATTGAAACCTACTTCTCCCCGATCAAGCCGCCAATCGCGCCCACATCGCTGATTTTCCAGTCCTTGCCGCTGTCGAGCGTGATGCTGTACGTGGCCGTGGACTGCAACGGCTCTGGGGCTTGAACGGTTTTGGTCATAACGCTGACAAAAGCGTCGACGACATAGGTCCCGCCGGAACCCGAGCGAACTTTGGCCATGAGCGGTTGTGCCGTCGAAACCCATTGCAGAGGGACCAGGATCTGTTCGATTGACGTTGCTGCCTGGGTCAGCTTCTCTTTGAGTTCCGCGTTGGTTCCCGCGACGAGTTTGACCTTCCACGCATTAATGTCTTCAAAATTCATCGCCGCCGCGTTTACTGCATAGTCCAGAGCGAGTTTTTCGGCGTGTGCATTATCAACCGATTGACGACCCTGCGCGTCGAGCTTGCGCTGCACTCCAACGTCTAACCACCCCAATGCGCCAGCTGCGCCAACAAGGGCAATGATCACGACCGCAATCATCAAGCTACGAAGAGGGATCGTTATCCCTGCGGACTTTGTGACGGACGGCTCGTCCTTGACGTCCGGCTCCTCCGAAGCGTTCTCCGGCGCGTCGGGCTCGTCGGCCTTCGGTTCATTATCGGTCACAGCGTATTCTTCTCAATTCTGGCTCCGGAGGTGTTCACATCGGCACAGCTAGCTGCCTGGGGCGCGCACGTGGAGCGTAACCGCGCCGTCCTCGGGCAGCGAGTCCAAAATGTTAGTCAGAATCTGACCGGAGTCGAAGTTCAGCAGCGCGCCAGCGATTTTCGTGATTTGTGGCAGAAACGCTTCACCTAATACTTTGAGGTCACCACCGTTATAGTCCAAAAGCCTCTGAATTCGGTTGACAAGTTTACTGAGGTCCGCGAAAGTTTTGGGCGCGCCCAGGTGAGTAAGCAACGTGAAGTTGGACAAGACGGTTTGAGCATTTTCGACGGTGGCAAACGCTTCCGGTGCGACTTTGGTGAGAACGGGGCCAAGAAAGCCCGCGTTCTGCAGCAGTGACTGGAAGTTATCAAGCAGCAGCCGTCCGCGGCCGTGCGTGTCCGCAGCGGCGTTTCTCAGCACCTTGCTGGCGTGCGAGAGGTTAGGAAGGACCTGGTTCGCAGCCGGCAGTCCGGTGTCGGCCTCACTGGTAATACGTTTCAGCTGGCCGGGGTCCATCTGGTCGAGGACTCGGACGACGCTCGTCGCCAGCTCTGATATCGATAGTGGTTGTCTTACAGATTCCGTCGCGATGTGTTGACCGCCGTGCAAGATCGGTCCGTTTTGGCTGCGCGGAACCAGCCCGAGATATGACTCGCCGAGCGCGGACAGGTTTTCGAGCTGTACTTCGGTGTCGACGGGGACGCGGATGTGGCTGTCAACGTAGAAGTCGATAGTCGCCCCGGCGAGACCCGACTCGATCTTGGTGACTTTGCCGACTGTCACACCCCGCAACAGAACATTTGAATCGACAACGAGACCATTGATATCGGCCACCGTCATGGAGAGATCGGTGCGGTCAGAAGGCGGGCGCACCCGGACACCGATTGAACTGATGTAGACGACAGCGAAAACAATCGCTAGTCCGAATGCGGCAAAGGATATCAGGTCTCGTACTCTCATGGGGCTGCACCTAAGATCCGTAGGACGTCCTTCACATTGCCCGACAATTCCCGACCGTCAGGCCCGACTATGGAAGTGATGTTGATCGCCGGATATTTATCTTCCCGAAGGAATTTGTCGGTGAATATCCGTCGCCACGCCGGCGCTTCTCTTTCGAAATCCCATTTGCTGTGCTGTAGCGCCCCCATGGCACCGACCAGGGACTTCAGAAGTGGCACCAGCCAGAACCCCTGTGCGTAGATGCTGCCGAGGGCGGGCAAGACGGTAGCAATGCCCTCCCCGATGACACCAGCGCGGTAAAATGCTTCTTGGCCATTCGGCGATAACCAGTCCGCATATATCGGTCTGAGCTTGTCCATGACGTCACCGGTTTGGGACGTGCTGTTCAGCAATTGGTCGACCGCGTCCATGTTGTTGGATAAGTCAGAGAGGTCGGCAGCCACTCGGGAGGCCAGTTTGCGTATCCCACCCTGTCCTCCAGGCGGCTGTACCGCGTCGATCCGGATAATGGTGTTCTGCATGCGCTGTATGGAGCCGCTCGACACGAAATTCGCCAGGGTTGCGATGGTGTCTTCCAGTTGGGGCGGAGATGTGGTCTGGGTCAGCGGGATTCTGCCGCCGGGAGCTAATGCGGACGCCGCTTGCTGGTCGGCTTGGGAGTGTTGGAGGGCGACGTAGATGTCGCCGAGCACGGTGGCTTGCTGCAGCGCTGCATGAATGTTCGACGGCACCGTGATGTCGGAACCCATACGGGCGGTGACATCAACGGCGTGGCTCGTGAGTGCCACCTTGGTGACGACTCCGACGGCCGACCCGTTCAAGACCACCTTTGCGCGATCGGGCAGGTTGAGCGCGTTGGCGAATTCGATGACGATGTCGTACCCGTCGCGATACGAATTACCGGGCTGCGGCAGCGCGTTGACGTTGATCGATGCACACGAGGAGACACCCAGGGCGATGGCAACGGCCGTGGCGACCGGCCGGATCCAGCCGGTCATCGGTTCGCCTTGCCAAGTACGTACTGGAGCAGCGCAACATCGACCGCGTACGGTTCTCCCTGTACGTTTGCGCAGCTGCCCGGCATCGAAGCGTTCATAATGTTGCACAGCCCAACCCCATCGGGCGTACGGATGCGGTATAGCGGCGGCCGGTATCTGATGACATGGCGGCCCGCTCGACCGTTAAAGTAGTTGGCCAGCGCGTTGATCCATGGAGGTCCGACATTCAGCAGGTTCGCGATCCGAGGTGCGTGTGCGCTCAGCTTCCTGAGCGCCACTCCCACTGTGTCGAGGGTGAACTGGATTTCCCCGCCAAGGAAGTTCTCAATGTCCGCAGCGGCGTTGATGAGCGGTACGGTCGGTCGTAATAACTTGTCGGTACCTTCGGTTGCCCCGGTAACGTCCGGTTGGGTCTTCTCCGCGTCGACCAGAATCTGCTTCAGCGGGCCTCTTAGCTCCCTGAGCACTGAAGACAACTGACCGAGGTTGGTGACGATGGAGGAAATGTCGCTGATCGCTTGGTCCGGGCTATCGAGCACCCTAGACGATGTGGTCAGCAGCTGATTGAGGCCGGCGCCGTTGTTGTGCGCCGCCTGATCGAATTCGCGTACCACATCGCCAACGTTCGTCGACCCGTTGGGGTTGATGGAGTTGATGAATGCGGTGCCCGACCCGATGATCTCGGAGAGGCTCTTGGGGGTCGCCGTCCTGCTGAGTGGAATACATTGGCCGGCCGGTAACTTCGGGCCCGAGTCATAATTGCCAACCACTTCCAGCGACCGGTCGGCCAGGATCGATGTCGACCTGATGATCGCCTTGACATCACGGGGCAGCGGCCGCCGCTCGGTCAACGTGAAATCGACGCGCACGTCCTTTATGCCGGGGGTGATGGTCTTGACTTTGCCGATCTGATAACCCATCTGGGTGACGGGGTTGCCGGTATATAGCCCGACGCTGTCGGACATGATCGCGCAATATTCGGCGCGCTGCCCCTCCGATCGCGGTGCGCAAGACGCGCCATTCGCCACCACCCCCGCGGCTGTGACTGCGATTACCAAGGCCCGGCGAACGCGGCGCCAACCTGATGCGGCCATTAGCACGGACTTGCCGGTGTCGGCATGCACAGGTCCGTCGCCAGTAGCTCCGGCGGCGCGTTCTGGGCGTCAAGGACCCGCTCAATCTTGGTCCGCCCTAGGCGGAGAGCCCGTATTATCACACCGCTGCGCTCCGCCCAGTAACGCGCTTTATCCTGAAGGTCGCGGACCATGGTGAAAAACTTGTCCCGATGATTCAAATAAAAACCGGCAACAGGTTCCAGCGAATCCCCGATTTCACCCAGGCCCTGCAGCCCATCGCGAAATCCAGCGGAGTAGAGCGTAAGAACCTGCTCGAGAATCGCGGCCTTGCGAACGAGCGCCCTGAGCAATTCGCTGGAGTCGTTCAGAGTCCGGACGTATTCATTGCTTAGATTAAGAATTTTGGTTACTTGACCGCGCTGTCTGTCGACGGTCGACATCACGTTATTGCCCGCCTCAATTATTGCGGAGACCACCTTCGCGTTATCGCCGGCAAGTCCTTGCTGCACTTGATCCAATGCCGCATTGATCGGCTTCGGATTGACATTTTCGGTGATCTTCGTCGCGTCAGCCAGGGTACGCATCAGGTTATAGGGCATCGTCACTCGCTCCAGCGGAATGGGATTAGCGCCCAGCTCACTGTCACCTAGCGACAGGATGCTGACATAGTATCCGCCGACCACGGTGAGCATACGCACCTCGACCTGAGATTGGTCACCTACAAATGCGCTGTCATCGACGCGAGCGCGTACCCGCACCCGGTCCGATTCCAGCGTCAGGTCGCTGATCTTGCCAACGTGCAGACCGGCGATCCGTACCTCGTCACCCGTGCGGATCGACGCCGCATCCTGGGTGTAAAACGTGACGATTTTCTGCCCGGGAGGGCTGGTATACAGCAAGGCCGCCACCAACGCCCCAACGGTCACAATGGCCAGCGCGCCAGTTCCCCACAAAGTCGGATTTCGCAGCACTTTCATCGATTGCATAAGACCACCCGTTGCCCATTGAGAAGTACATCCAGCATTGCCGGTAGCTGAGCGCGACCCCGAGAGCAGGATTGCGGTGCGCCGGCCGGTGGTACGTTATCTTCGTACATGACCGGAACTAGCTTGAACGCTTCAGTAAAGTCGTCCAAGTTGGCGATCGCGCTGTCCAGTCCATCATCGATGCTCGCTCCGAATTTGAGTCCGGCATTGCGAAGCAGCTCGACAACCGGATGTGTGAAGTCGTAACCATAAAGCTGGGCTTTACGAAATTCTTCGATCACGCTCATCGCGGCATCGAACGGTAAATTCACGGTCTTAAGGATCCCAACCAGGTCTTTTGAATGCCCACCCATGGTGTCGGCGACTTCTGAGAGGTTGCGCATCAAAGTTGCGATGACTTGCTGGCGATCCGCCACGAAATCAGTGAGTTTGTGAATGCTGTCGAGAACAGGTGCCAAGCCGCGCCCATCACCAGACAGGTACGAGACCGCATTCGTCGTGAACGTGTTGATCTCCTCGGGACTTAGTGTGGCGATCACGGGCTGGAGCCCGTTGAACAAGACTGTGACGTCGAAGGACGGTTGCGTCATCGCCGTGGGCACATGAGCCACGAGATCGGTCGTCGAGTACCGTTCGGGCGCGCCCACCACATCTAGATACCGCACCCCCGTCAGAGCCTGGAATTTGATGGCAAGCCGAGTAGCAGGCACAACACCATATCGCTGATCAAGGGTAAATTTGACCGCCGCGGTGCTCTGACCGTTCTGTCGATGCAGCTCGACCGTTTGAACCTTCCCTACACGGACTCCGCGCACTCGCACATCGGCGTCCGGATGCAATCCGGATGCGTCAGTGAACTCCGCGGTGTACGAGCGCATGGGCGCTGCCACCGGCTGCGTGATGACATTCGCCACCGCGATAATCAGGACGGTCGCGACGGCTCCGGTTAGAGCGAGTCGCCACAATGCCGCTACCGGCTTCATCAACGGCCCAACGTAAGGCCAAGCGGACCCGCCACAGCGGGAAGGCTGTCCAGGGCGATCCGCACATTAAGAGCGGGTTGTTCAGGGGTTCCAGCG
>Ga0302325_10036281_pt1 | contig 10053 bp, 6 predicted proteins | sample Palsa_T0_2_FD_201948 | JGI IMG/M metagenome (GOLD analysis project Ga0302325, IMG submission 201948) | Peat permafrost microbial communities from Stordalen Mire near Abisko, Sweden - Palsa_T0_2 | ecosystem: Environmental > Terrestrial > Soil > Palsa > Peat permafrost | place: Sweden: Abisko... | reverse complement strand
ACACTGCAACGCCGCGACGGTTACGAACCCGCCGATCTGGCTCCTTTTCTGCCCCTGCTCCGCCGCTGGCTTAGCCCCGTCCGCTCTCTGGTCACACTACCGCTCTTGCTTGAGAAGAGTGCCAAGGCTAGCGGCAAACGGCCACAGACTTCAGAGGAACTGGCTGACTTCTCAGTGCGCCGCCTCCTGCGTTCCACGCGTAAGCTGCTCCACGCGCTGGCCCCTTCGGCTCGTTCCTCGCGATGGAGCGCCTATACCCAGACGGCCGCCCACTATAAGTCCGCCGATCACGAGGCCAAGCAAACTTTTGTTCGCAGCGCGCTCGATAGGAGCCGGCCCGCCCGCGTTCTCGACGTCGGAGCAAATACAGGCGTCTATTCCCGCATCGCTGTCGAGAGCGGCGCCAACGTGGTGTGCTGGGATATCGATGTACAAGCCGCCGATCTAAATTGGAAAACCGCGCACGGCGCCGGGCTATCAATCCTCTCAATCGTTGCGGACTTGGCCCGCCCCACCCCGGCGATCGGATGGCGCAACCGTGAAAACGCCAGTTTGCTCGACCGGGCTAAAGGTCAATTCGACTGCGTCCTCATGCTGGGGATCATGCATCATTTACTGGTTGCCGACCAGATTCCCCTTATCGCCGTCATCGACCAGTTGCGCGAGATTTCCACCCGATGGGCCATCATTGAATGGGTACCGAAGGAAGACTCCCAGTTCAGCGAGCTTTGCCGTGGACGTGAAGCGCTTTATAGCCATCTGACCGAAGAGTATTTCGTTCAAACCGTCTCAACCAAATTCGCGGTTCGCGGCCGTGACCAGATCCCGAACGGCCGCTCTATTTGGCTTGTGGAGGCGGTTGCTTGAAGATTCGGATTCTACGGGAGGCAGTTGGCGAAGCGCTTTTGCTGGTGCCTTACTAATGGGGCGCACGGGCCTGTTCTGCTCATCTATTTTCCCGGGCAGAGTTCCGGGATTGATGTAAATCCTGTCCAGCCTGAGTTGCTGGAACACGACATCGTCGCAGATGTGTTGCTCGGCAAAATGAATAACCCCGAATCTCTGACGGCCTTCCTGGCGCGACAGGGCCACTGAGGAGTCGACTCAAGAAGCGGGAATAATCGCGCGCAGAAGCGGCGCACTCCGGAAGACTCTGACAGCGAGGTCGGGAAGTTCGACCTGCTTGGTTCGGTCTGGCCCGTTTGGCACTTTCTCGAGTGCAGCGCCCGGGCTCGACAAACAGCAAAATGCAAAATATGGGACGGCAACACGGTCGCTCGGCCCGTTTGACATGCCTGCATCCATATGGAAAAATCATGATTCTAAAGGCTTGCCGTCATCTGTGGGTCCCTTTCTGGGAATCGCGCCGCTAACCATCGATCCTGCCTCCATAACTCGCCAAAGTCGCCCAGATAATCTATACAGCAAAAGGGCTTTTCAGTCGTGAAAGAAGGATTCATGTCGCTTTCGGGTTCGCGGGCCAAAACAGAGAGCGACGCGGGCGGCTGGTCGAACTCGCTGCTCTCATTCTGGAGAAGAGAATTCGGAAGAACCGACCCGACTCGGGTTGGCGACCTTGTGTTCTTCCCCATCTGTATCTCCGCGACTTTCGGGGTGATCACAGGCGTTTGTTTCGCGGCCCGTGCGCGTTTTCTCGATCCTGCATTTGTTGCCTACTCGATTGGCGTCGATGTTGGCCTTCAAATCGTCATCCTTTTGCTTGCATTACTGCTTGCATTCATTACCCGAAGGAGGGTCTGGTCGGGCGTACTGTTTGCCATCGGATTCTTCTGCTTACTGGCAATTCCGGATTTCGTCAAGCTCGTGCTGCCAGGCGTAGCTCACCTCCTGGCGTGGTTCATTGGATTGCTGGGAGCTTTCCAGATTGTTCGGGCCGTCAACCGTAATCGACACAGCCGGTTCGCGCTCTGGATGATTGCCGGGCCCGCACTCGTGGCGGTGTGCGTTCTGGCCTATGCGCCGGTGCGCGAAACCTCTCAGCGGGCCACGCTTCCGGCGCCGCTGAACACGCCCAATGTGCTCATCATCATTGTCGATACCCTTCGCGCGGACCACCTGTCTCCATACGGATACGCCCGCGATACAAGCCCCTACGTGAACCAACTGGCGCAGCAGGGTGTTCTTTTTGAGCACGCAATCGCGCCGTCGTCCTGGACTCTGCCCTCCCATGCTTCCATGCTGACGGGGCTCTACCCTTACCAAACCGGGGTGGAAAACGATAAAGATATCCTCTCAGGAAGTTTGCCAAACCTTGGCGATGCAATGGAGAGCCGCGGGTATCGAACCGCGGCGTTTTCAGCCAACTATTACTTCTTCTCCAGAAGCCGCGGCTTTATCCATGGCTTCACGCACTTTGAAGACTACGCGCAGAGCATCGGAGGGATCCTCGAGAAAGTCCCCCTGAGCCAGTTCATTCTCAAAAAACTCTCCCAATCCACCTGGGGATGGAAGACCGCGTTTTTCGGCGTCAAGAATGCCGCCAATGCTGAGCAGATCAACGAAGATGCGATGGACTGGATTGAGACGGGGCGCCGGCCTTTCTTTGTCGTGCTGAACTACATGGACGTTCACGAACCCGTCCTTCCTCCAGGACCCTATCTGCACATGTACACCACGAATCCACAGGCTCGGAGTGAAAGCTTGTACTTTGAGAAAACCTGCGACGACGTGGAAGAAGCGTCATGTAGCTCGGAGCGGCCGCAATTCATCGACACATACGACGGGGCTATGCGCTATGTGGATTTGAACATCCAGCATCTGCTCTCTCGGCTGAGCGACCGCGGCCTTCTCCAGAACACGATCGTCGTGTTTACTTCAGACCATGGGCAGGAGTTCGGAGATCACGGCCTCTACGGCCATGGGAAGTCGACCTATTGGGGAGAGATTCAGGTGCCGCTGATTTTCTGGAAGCCCGGATTGGTTCCTGCATCGGTCCGTGTGAAGACTCCTGTCAGCACAACCGACCTTCCCGCAACGATTTTGGACTTAATTGGCCCCGGCGGGAGCCAGGCCGATATGGAGGCGTTGCCAGGCCGGTCGCTGGCAGTCTTTTGGAAATCCAGCCAACCTGTTTCCGGCTGGCCCGACCCCATCTCCGAGGTCGCGAAACTTCACTGGTTTACCCAGGACGCTCCCAATTACGACGGCCCGGTTCGATCGATTGTGACCCCCGATTGGCACTACATCCGCCAGCAAGGCAAAGACCTCTTGTTCGACTGGAAGGCCGACCCCGACGAGGCGCACGATCAATGCTCCAGCCAACCCACCGTATGCACTGCCTTGAGGTTGCGATTGCAAGCGGCTGAAGCCAGCCAGACACAGGCACCCTGACACCTGGGATTGCCCGGATTTGAAGATTGGAACCAGCGTGCCTTCCGGCAGCGCGAACAAAGTCACTCCCACGCACGGGAAGAGCGAACAGACCACGAAATCTCCTGGTACATCAGCCACCTGTGCTTGCAGAACCTTAGTCACAATCAACCTTTGACAGGCCGAATCCCTAATGCAAAAATCATGAAATTAGAGACCCTCTCCTGCAAGCCCCCAATGCACCCCGTCTGAAAGCCAACTACTGATCGCACTTTCACAACAATTGGCTATGAGGTCTGTGTCCCTGCCGAATACCCATTCGGAAACTGCCGCCTTCCGCTCCCGAGGGACGAATGTCCGATTCCATATCTCGGCCCCAAATCAAGAAAGTCCCGAACGGCCGGATAAGATCATTGCTGGCATTTGGGCGAAGGGGATTTGCCAGAACTAAAGCAACTACGGTTGCCGAACCGGTTCTGATTCCTCTCGGCGTTGGTGCATCAACTGGCCTGGTGATGGGAGTATTGTTCGCGGCGCACCACCATTTTCTCGATCCCGCAGCCATTGGGTACTCGGTCTGTATCGATGTAGGCATTCAGACCATCATTTTGCTGCCGACCCTGGCACTCGCGTTCGTTACTCGCAGAAAAGCCTGGACGGGCGCCCTGGTTGCTATCGGATTCTTTTGTTTCCTCGTGATTCCAAACATCATGAGGCTTGCAACGCCGGGAGTCGCTCATTGGCTGGCGAGGTGCATTGGGGTGCTTGGCGGGCTCCAAATCGCCCGGACCGTGAACCGGCATGTTCCCATCTCGTGGGCGTCTTGGATGATCGGGGTGCCGGCGCTCGTGGTTGTCGTGACTCTGTCTATTGTCCCGATCCGCGAATACTTGCAGTTGAGCTCACTTCCGCCGCCGCCCGCTTCGCCCAATGTCCTTGTTATCGTTGTAGACACCCTCCGCGCGGACCATCTTTCGCCTTACGGTTACACGCGCGACACGAGCCCCTTCCTGACCCAACTGGCGAAACAGGGCGTCCTTTTTGAGAACGCGATCTCACCCTCCTCCTGGACTCTGCCCAGCCACGCATCGATGTTGACGGGACGCTATCCGGAGGAGATCGGTGTGCGTACGGATGCAGACGCGCTTTCCGGCCAGTGGCCAACCCTTGGGGGTGCGATGGCGAAGCGCGGATATCGGAGCGGGGCGTTTTCCGCCAACTTTCTGTTTTTCTCACGAGATCATGGATTCTTTCATGGCTTTTCGCGCTTTGAAGGTTATGAGCAGGGACTTGTCACTATCCTCAAAAGAGTTCCCGCCAGCAGACTCATTCTCGCGGATCTTTCGCACAACCTACCCGAGTCGCTGGGCAGGAAGCTCAACGTGCGCAACGCGGTGAGTGCTGAAACGATCAACCAGAATGCACTAAGCTGGATCGGTAGCGGAAACCGTCCGTTCTTTGTTGTCTTGAATTACATGGATGTTCACGAGCCGAACCTTCCGCCGGAGCCTTACCTGCACACGTTCACGAGGAACCCGTTGGCCTGGGATAGGGGTGTGGATTTCGGGGACGATTGCGCCTGGGCGGAAATTGGGAACAGATGCGACTCGGAGCGCCAACAATTCCTCGACGTGTACGACGGGGCGATTCGCTATGTGGATGACAGCGTCCGTCATCTGATGTCGCAACTAAGCGAACGCCATTTGCTTGAAAACACGATTGTCCTGATTACTGCCGACCATGGGCAGGAATTCGGCGAGCACGGAATCTACGGCCACGGGAAGTCGCTCTACCGCCGGGAAATCCAGGTTCCACTGATCGTGTGGAAGCCTGGACTGGTACCTTCGGCGGTCCGTATCCCGACGCCGGTGAGCACCATGGAGATTCCAGCGACTATCCTTAACTTGATTGCCGAATCCGACAAACCGACCATGCCGGGCCAGACACTGGCCAGCCTGTGGCGTTCCGTGCAGGCGGCTTCGAACTGGCCGGATCCGATATCTGAACTGGCCAGGCTCCACTGGCGCACGAAAAACGCTCCAAACTACGACGCCCCGATTCGATCGATTGTCACTCCGGAGTGGCATTTCCTGCACCAGCAAGACAACGATATGCTGTTCGACTGGAAGAACGACCCTGAAGAATCCAACAATCGATGTTTGGCTCAACCCGCAGTGTGCTCTGAGTTGAAGACGCAAGCATATGCGGCTGAGAGCAGCGTGGCCGTGGCGCACTAGGAGTAGCAAGTAATCGAGAGCTGATTTTCGGAATCGGCGCACCACCCGGCGGAGCAGGTACAATTTCAATTCACCCACCACGAAAGGGAGCTGAAAGCAACGATGGCAAACGAAAGAGGGCTGGGCGTCACCGTACTGCTCACCGGATTCTCCGCAGCGGGAAAATCCACAATCGCCGGCGCCCTTGCACGTTTGCTCGAGGATCCGCCCTTCGAGCGCAAACCTTTCCTGCTCGATGGCGACGTGGTGCGCAAGATGCAGTCGGCCGGACTGGGGTTCTCAAAAGAAGACCGGAACACCCATATTCGGCGGGTCGGCGCCCTGGCCGCAGAACGGACTGCCCAAGGCGATTTCGTGATCTGTGCCGTCATCGCGCCTTACGATGACGTTCGCAAGGAGGTGCGGAGCATGGTGGAACGGGAAGGCCGGTTTGTTCTGGTCCTGGTGGATACTCCTCTCACCGTTTGCGAAGAGCGCGACCCCAAGGGGCTCTACGCCAAGGCTCGCTCCGGCGCGATCGAGCATTTCACCGGAGTTTCCGATCCCTACGAGGTCCCGACGGACGCCGAACTGACCATTGACACGACTAATTCCTCTCCCGAACAGGCTGCGCGGAAAATACTTGAGTATTTGGCATTAAATTGAAATACTCCGGTTAACCGCTATTACCAAAGTCCCGGTGCAGGACGGACTGGAATTAGATATAATCCATTCACGTTATAGGCCCTTGCGGAAGGCAAAAGCGCTTCGTCTCTGCGTTTTTTTTCACATAAGCTTCTCCAAGCCCGTTTCCTAGCGGTTTTTGCCTCAATTCCCCCAACCGTAAGCGACCCAAGGAGATCAAATGACCCCCCGATGTTTGGCATTGTTCTATGGTGGTCCCGACACGATCATTCCCCTTCAAACGGGATTGGCGGCCCTAGCGGCTCTTGCTCTCATGTTCTGGAACAGGCTATTGACGGCGTTTCATCGGGTGTTTTCGCGCTCCAAGTCGAAGCCTGAAGTGATCGCCTCGTCAGACGCGGCCGTCCCTGTGAATGGCGAGCAAAGCCGTGAGCAACCCTAAAGTTGTTGTTATTGGCCTGGATGGGCTCGAACCCACAATTGTTGAGTCAATGCTTGAGATTGGGCTGCTGCCGAACTTCAAGAAGCTGCGCGAGTCCGGCAGCTATAGCCGTCTGCGCACCACCTACCCCGCACAGACTCCTGTCGCCTGGTCTTCCTTTGCCACGGGAACCAATCCGGGCGGCCACGGCATCTTCGACTTCATCTCCCGCGATCCGCAGAACTACATGCCGGGCATGGCCCTCAGCCGCTTCGAAAAATCAAAAGGCTTCTTCGGCGGCCCCAAACTCGTCAATCGCCGCCGCGGCGTTCCCTTCTGGCAGACGCTGGCCAAACAAGGCGTGCGCAGCACCGTTCTTCGATGTCCATGCACCTACCCGCCGAACGCGGGCGAAGGTACAGTCCTGGCCGGTGTCGGCGTTCCCGACATTCGCGGCGGCCAGGGAACCGGCAGCTTCTACACACGCGATCGCTCAGTAAAAGCAAAAGAGTTTGAACATGTAATCCAGCTCGACGACGGCGACGAGTTCACCACCCGCCTAGTTGGTCCCCGCAACACCAAGACAAATCCAATCAGCGATCTGGTCATCGAGCTTAAGGTCTGCATCGACGATGCCGCTCGCACGGTGCGCTTTGAAGTCAGCGGTTCGCCCGCGGTCGTGGTTCCCGAGGGCGGATGGAGCTCATGGGTAAAGATCCAGTTCAAAATGTCTTCGCTGCAAACCATCAGCGGCCAGGTCCGCTTCCACGTTCCGCAAATTGCTCCCGCGTTTGCGTTTTATGTATCACCCGTCAACTTCGATCCCGACAGCCCCTTCTTTCCCATCTCGGCACCGCCCACCTACGCGCAGGAGTTACAGCAACTCATTGGGCCCTATGCCACGCTCGGCATGGCTGAGGATCACACCGGCCTCGAAAACGAGCGGATCGACGAGACCGCGTTCTTGAGCCAGTCCTACGGCGTCTTCGAAGAGCGCGAAAAAATGATGCTGGCCGAACTCGACCGCTGCGCTGAGGGCTTCTTCTTCATCCTCTTCGATACTCCCGATCGCATGCAGCACATGCTCTGGCGATTTCGCGACAAGGAGCATCCGCGCTATGAGCCCGAGAAGGCCGCGCGCTTTGGCCCCGAGATCGAAGAGATGTACAAAGCCTGCGATGGCGTGGTCGGCAAGGTGCTGGAGCGTGTTGATGGAGACACTCTTCTGATTGTGCTCTCCGATCACGGCATGGGCACATTCCGGCGCAGCTTTGACACCAACTCCTGGCTAGTTGGCCAGGGGTTGCTCACGCTCAAAGGCGGCGTCAAGCCCTCGCTCGACGTAGACTTCGGCCAGGTCGATTGGTCAAAAAGCTCTGCCTACTGCATGGGCCTTGGCGGCATCTACCTGAACATGCGCGGCCGTGAATCGGCTGGAATCGTCACGCCCGGGGCTGAGGCCGAGCGGGTGTCGAATGCCATCATGTCGGGCCTGCCGCAGGCAGTCGATCCGAAGACCCAACTCCACGCCATCGACAGTGTGTCGCCGCGCTCAGCCATCTACTCCGGCCCGTTTGCCGCGGAGTCACCCGACCTGCTGATCAACTTCAACCCCGGTTTTCGCGTCTCGTGGCAAAGCACGGTCGGCCATTTTGCCGGTGAGCTCTTTGAAGACAATATGCGCTGCTGGAGCGGGGACCACATCTTCAACCCCGTCGCTATGCCGGGAATTCTGCTCGTAAACCGGCCCATCCTGAGCACGAATCCGCACATCATGGATCTCGCTCCCACGATTCTCAAATTTCTAAATGTTCGCCCCTCGAACGCACTCGAAGGAACTGCCCTGTTCTAGTGAAGCAGCCTCATATGAACATCCATGCCGCTTGATGTAATCTTCCATGTCGATTGATATACCCTTCAGGAGTGATCTATGCGAATCTGTGTTCTCGGATTTGACTGTGCCGCACCCGATGTCATCTTCAACGACGAGCGGCTGATCAACATTCGTCGCCTCATGGAAGTCGGCACCTACGGCCGCCTCAAATCCACAATCCCTCCCATCACCGTTCCCGCCTGGGCCAGCATGACCACCAGCCAGGACCCCGGCTCGCTCGGAATCTACGGCTTCCGCAACCGCGCCGACAACGGCTACAGCAATCTAAAGTTCGCCAATTCGGCCTCCATCAAGGCCATGGCCATCTGGGACTACCTCGCCCGCGACGGCAAGAAATCGATCATCATCGGCGTTCCGCCCAACTTTCCTCCGCGCAAGGTGAACGGCGTGAGCATCGGATGCTTCCTGACTCCCGACACCACAAAAGATGAGTTCGTATACCCTCCCGAGTTGAAAGCCAAGATCATTGAGGTCGCCGGCGGCGACTATCCCGTTGACGTCGCCAACTTCCGCACCGGCAACAAGGACTGGCTGCGCGACGAAATCTTCGCCATGAGCCGCAAGCAGTGGAAGGTCGTCCACCATCTTCTCGAAAACCAGGAGTGGGACTACTTCCACTTTGTCGACATCGGTATGGACCGCGTCCATCACGGCTTCTGGGACTACTTCGACCCGCGCCACGTCGACTACGTTGCCGGCAATCCCTACGAGCAGGTCATCCCCGACTACTATCTCTGGCTCGACGAGCAGGTCGGCAAGGCCCTCGAGATCCTCGACGACAACACCGTCCTGCTGCTCGTCTCCGACCACGGCGCGCAGCCGCTCGATGGAGGCTTCGCCATCAATCAATGGCTGATCGACGAAGGCCTGCTCGTTCTCAACAAGCCGCCGCAGGGCGTTGTTCCCTTTGCCAAGCTCGACGTGAATTGGGCCAAAACGAAGGTCTGGAGCGAAGGGGGCTACTACGCCCGCATCTTCTTTAACGTCGAGGGCCGCGAGCCGGAGGGCGCAATTCCCGCCGCGGAATACGACTCCTTCCGTGCGGAGTTCAAAGCCAAGCTAGAAGCCATCACCGACGCCGAAGGCAAGCCGCTCAACTCGTTGGTCTTCCTGCCCGAGGAAATTTATCAGAAAGTCCGCAACGTCGCGCCCGACCTGATCGTCCATCTCGGCGCGCTGAGTTGGCGCTCTATTGGAACCGTCGGCCACCCAACCATCCATCTGCGCGAAAACGATAGCGGCCCCGACGCCTGCAACCATGCGCAGTACGGCATGTTCGTGCTTGGCGCAGCCAACCTTCCGCTCACTGGCGAGTACGAAGGCGCGAACATTCTCGACATTGCGCCCACTCTCATGGACCTGGCCGGCTACAGCATCCCCGAAAGCATGCAGGGCAAGTCCCTGGTTGCCGGAATGGAGAAGCGCGACACCAAAAGTGGCGGCGAAGGCGGCGCCGATGGCGAAGACCTGATCTTCGAACGCCTAAGCGGCCTCGGCTACATCTAGCCTGGATTTCTCACAGGGAGCCCAAAACCGTAGCGCCGGCG
>Ga0302325_10036280_pt1 | contig 10053 bp, 8 predicted proteins | sample Palsa_T0_2_FD_201948 | JGI IMG/M metagenome (GOLD analysis project Ga0302325, IMG submission 201948) | Peat permafrost microbial communities from Stordalen Mire near Abisko, Sweden - Palsa_T0_2 | ecosystem: Environmental > Terrestrial > Soil > Palsa > Peat permafrost | place: Sweden: Abisko... | reverse complement strand
ATAAGAAATGCAAGGGCTCTGATTGTATCGTGGTGGTAGTTGTTTTTACGATTTTGTTCCTTGTCCCTCTAGGAGGAAGTCCAACTTTTGTAATGCTGGTGGCTGGTTTTGTTGTCCACGTTGGGCTGCTCGCTTGCTCAAGCATGGTGTTCTTCTTACTAGGAGTCTTGGCAACGCTGATCTTTGAGCTTGGGAGACTTGCTGTATGGTTCCGAGCCTCTTCATGAGAGGATGGGCTATATGGAATTTCGGACAAGGTGTTGTGGGTTGCTTGGTCGCTGCTGGTCAACTTCGTCCTTTATGTTCTATGGTACGCGTATAGATACAACAGCGAAGGGATTAAGCCTCCCGGTTGGACATTAGTATTTGGGTGATGTAATTTGCTCATTCTATTTAGGAGACTTCGGAAATGACATCTCGGAGGGTCTTTCCTTCACGTAAATAGCTACAAATCTATTGTGGAAATCGGAATAGGAGACACTGACCCACCAAGCATGATCTGATACTTGAAGGACGTAAAGGTTCAATCCTATTTCAGACATTGGTAGACTATTTGGAATACGTCCAACCAATTCAAGGCAGAACTAGCCCCGTCCTGCCATTCTCGATGGATCATTATTTTATTGCACAACCTGCAAGCCATCCGTTGAATGTGAGTGACAAATTATGAAATGGCGACGAGAAGAGGCTTCTCATGCTCATTCGTTTGGCGAACTGTTCGCCAGATATAAATTAGAGCCGCAAGTTTAACATACATGGAGTTATTGATACACCTGCAGGATATGTTCATCCCACCCCATTTACGGCGACGCGTACTTATAATTGTACTGCTCTTTCGCCTTATCTCCCAAATCCTTCAACCTGTCCTCATTCTCCTTAAACCCCGGTTCTTCCTTCAATCGTCTCTGATACGCCACATTCATACTCTTGCTCTCAGTCGGCACAGATGTTCCCTTCTTAACAGCAGGTCTGTCATAGATTCTCTGCCACCAACTCTCCAAGTTAGGGAACTTGGAAAGATCCACACCAGCGAAGTATGCGACATTAACCCAACCGAAGTTAGCGATATCTGCGATCGAATATTTGCCTTTACCTGGCCCGACCAGGTAGTCTCGGCCTTCCAATTGGTGGTCGAGGACACCGTAGAGACGCTCGGTTTCGCCGACATATCTCTGGGTGGGGTAGGGGATTCTCTCCTTCGCGAGACGGTAGAAATGGTTCGCTTGTCCTTGCATGGGTCCCTCCGAAACCATTAGTTATGTTCGACTGAATTGAGGATTGGGAGCTTACAAGTCCTCCAGTCTGCCACGCAATCCACTGCTCGCACCGACTCAAATCATCTGGATCAGTAAACGAGAACTTGTGCTCTGGGTCGTAATGTCTGGTAAGATATGCGAGGATTGCAGCGCCCTCGAAGACGGAGAAATCATTGCGATCGTGGTCAACAATGGCGGGGATTCGACCATTTGGAGAGAATTTCGTGAACCAAGGTTCTTTCTGAACGTTCTCGCCGATATTGATACCTTGCCACACGTAGTCCTTGCTATATGCTGCCTTCAACTCCTCCAGAATAATCGAAGCCTTGTGTCCGTTAGGAGTTCCCCAAGTCAACAGCTCAATGCCAGATTTGGCAATGAGGCCGGTAGGTCTGTTGGAGGTAGACATTGCGCGTGTAGGAGCTGAAACGAAGTGCCTGGAGGTTTGGTAGAGTCTGTTCAAGGGAGCCTTCAACATGAAGAGGGCGAGTGAAATCAAGACAAAGCGGTAGAGCAGTCGCATTTATGTATGCCTCCTGGTTTGCAATGAATGACGAGGTATGAGAAGCGTGCAACTTACAAAGATGTGTGGTATGTGGGCTACTGTAGTGTGCTTTGAAATCACTTGCGCTGCGAATGAAGTTATGAGTTACTTGTCCGGGGTTCTTGCTTATGATGTCACCCCCTGCCGGTGTGGTTTCGGGAATACTGTAATGCGTGCTCGGCAGGAGCCCGAACCGCGGGAGATCGGCTGGCGTACCTTTTTACTGTACCGCGTCGAGTATGATCGATAGCATTGAACATTAGATCTGATTTTCATAGGACAACACCAATGGATACTCGCGTGATCCATTGATATTTCGTTAAGACTCAAGAAATTTCTTGCATGTGGAGGTTCATCGTGTTGACAGTTTTATTTTCACCACCAAGGAAAAGTCCAAACTCTAGAAAGCGCACATGATACCGTGGCACGAAGAATTGGACTCGCACGATGTGTATTTTAAGCAGCAGGTAGCGAGCATCAAAACGTGGAGAAAAAGAGTGGGAGGAGATGTACTTCGTGTGTGCATTGGCGTGCAGGTCTCGGTAGGGACGGATGATCTCGATTCAGACTCTAAGCGAGCATGAAAACCCAAAAATTTATGGAGAAAAAAAAAACACACAGTTGAGGGAAATAAAGGACAATTATGCAAATGCCTGACCGACGTCCTCAAAACCAAAAAGAATACTCGTCGACGACATCTGTAGGACTCGAACCTACGCTCCCGAAGGAACTAGCTTTCTAGGCTAGCGCGATAACCACTCCGCCAAGATGCCTTGGTATTTGATGCAAAGAAATTCCTTATTTAATTATAATAAGCCCAATCCAAAATTCACCTGTGTGGAGGGGGCGGAGATAGGATTCATTGGTTCGGTTGGTCGTCTTTTCGGATTCACCGCACTTCACAAAGGCTAGCAAAAAGGGCACATCTGTATCAAGACAAACTTCACGGTACAATTAATTGTATCCATATACAGAAGCCCCTTATTGGCTCTATTCTGTCTTTTGTATTAAAGCCAGCTGAGGTGGGCATTCCGGTGCATTTTTGTTGAAAGAAAGCTGGATGTCTCAGCTCCCCACGCCATGCCACACATCTCTCAACCACATTTTTGTACGGTGGCCGAATGCTCAGATGGACTATAACATGTACAACATTAAGACCCTCAAGCACATCGACGTCATCATCGGAACAGAAATGCATAACCATGCTGCATGCAATCTATCAAATATTCTACAGTAGTTTCTAAGTTCTAAGTATAGCCCAACGAAAACAGATGGGGCTATGTCTCAGCGTATCTTACTGTAAGTGAGCTATCAACCTCCCCGGACGTCACTCGCATATGGCTGACTCTCGTAGAGATCAGGCTGCACAGCATCAAGATCAGAGATGACCATACAGCCACACATGAAACCCATCCAGACAGTGTCGCGTGGGTAGATTTGGGGACCCGTTCAGCTCCTCTCACGTCAGAATAAGAAAACATCATGACCATCCTCGAAGGCCGACTCGAAGTCCACACGTGTATCATTGATTGGATGAAATGGCCCAACCACACCCCCAAAGAAGAGGAAGAGCAGGTAGGCGTGCTCGCTGAGACACCTTGAGAGCTGGAATACGGATTTTAAGGAATACTAAAGAAAACATAAGGCCCATCAAACTCCTCTGCCCAGTTTCTTCTTCGTGAGCACAAATGTGATGTTGTTCTCCTTTTTTGCACTTTCTGAATAAGCGTTTGGCTCCCGGAGGCTCCCAGATCCAGATCTTGGAAGCCACGAACGTCACAGGTATCCGACGCCCAGGAACGACAGCGTATCTTTATTAGGCTTCGACGCCTCAAATGAGGAACGCATACATCTCCCTAGAATTCTTTTTTCTCCAGATTGTATGAAAATGCGTCCAGACGCAATATTTTTAGCAGCTTGTCTGCTCAAAGTTTTGTCGGCATCCCCTATCGGCTTGGAATCGGCTCTGCAAGCGCCATTGGAGGACCTGGCATCGTCCCACCACAATCAAGCCTCCTCACAGCGGTTGCATGGGAAATTCCTGCACATCACAGGTGGGAGTACACTCGTCTTATCTTCTAGATCGATCTAACGCAGATCAAGATCTGCATCCTGATCCTTTCTATAAAATCCATTCGTCCACCGAAGAAGAACATGCGTGCCATCGAGGCAAAGGCTTGGCAGGCGTCTACGGTGCCGAAACTTCAGATTGCGATACACCCTACTCCCTTATAAATGCGACGTTCAAATGGATCGCCAAGAACGTCCGCGATGTCGATTTCGTAGTCTGGACGGGCGACTCCGCACGACACGATAGCGACGAGAAGATCCCTCGCACGCAGAATGAGGTCCTGGAGACCAACAGATGGATCGCAGAGAAGCTCGAGGAGGTATTCAGTGACCGTGACGATCCCAGCAAAGGCTTGGCAGTCCCTATCGTGTCAACCTTCGGAAACAACGATATCCTTCCGCACAACATCCTACTTTCTGGGCCGAACAAATGGTTGAAGACGTACACAGACATTTGGAGCAGTTTCATACCGGAGGAGCAAAGGCATGGGTTTGAGAGGGGAGGCTGGTACTACGTCGAAGTCATTCCTAAGAAACTTGCAGTCTTCAGTCTGAATACACTGTACTTCTTCAGTCATAATGCGGCTGTCGATGGTTGCGCGTTACACTCCGAGCCGGGGTACGAGCATATGGAATGGCTTAGGATCCAGCTTCAGTTCATGCGCAATCGTGGCATGAAAGCTATTCTTATCGGGCATATTCCTCCAGCGAGGACGGACAGCAAACAACTCTGGGACGAGACATGTTGGCAAAAATATACTCTGTGGCTTCAGCAGTATCGCGATGTTATCGTTGGAGGACTCTACGGCCATATGAATATTGACCATTTTATGCTCCAAGACAATAAGAAGATCAATCTTCTCAGTGAAGAGGATGTTTCCGCAGAATCAGAAATACGCACCTTGATGGACGAAGAGCTTTCGACTGAGTCTGCCAATGACTACCTCGAGGAGCTACGAGAGAACTGGTCTGAATTACCAAATCCGTCTCCGGCGATGAAGGCCACTGACGAAGATGAACCCTCCGAAGACAGCAAAAAGAAGAAGGGGAAGAAGGATCAGAAGAAGTCCAAGAAGAACAAGGCCCTGAAGAAGATTGGTGGGCCGTGGGGAGAACGATATTCGCTCACACTTGTCAGTCCAAGCCTTGTACCCAACTTCTTCCCGACTCTACGAGTGATTGAGTACAACATTACTGGTCTGGATACAAAAGCAACATGGGCTAGTGCGCAATCAGTGGATCTTGTGGAGAAGGTAGATTGGCTCGAGGAGGATGCGATGTTGCCCTCTGAAGAACACTCTTCCGAGCAGAACGATGACGAACCATCAACCGACAAGAAGAAGAAAGGGAAGAAGCATAAGAAGCCCAAGAAGCCGGACTTCATCGTCCCCTTGCCACCATCGAAGAGCACGCCGCCTGGACCTGCATACTCTCCCCAAACGTTAACATTACTGGGCTACACTCAATACTTTGCCAATCTTACTCATATCAACAACGATGAAGCCATTATACCAGAGGCGCCTGAATCTGAGAATGGAATTGATGCGGATAAGTGGCAGCCAGGCAAGCACAAGGGCAAGAACCCAAAGCACAAGCCAGAACCCAAACCATTCCAATTTCAAGTCGAATATGACACCTTCACGGACCCAATATACAAGTTGAAGGATCTGACAATGCGAAGCTACATCAAGCTAGCTCATAGAATCGGAAAATACAAGCCTGAAAAGGGGGACAGCATCGAAGAGCTTGAGGACGAGACCATTGATGTCACTGGTACCAGTGACGATGACTCTGACGATGAGCTTGAGGTGGACAAGAAAAAGAAGAAGCACAAAAAGAAGAAGCACCACAAACAACATGAGAAGAACAAGGTGTGGCTGCGATTCGTCAGACGCGCCTTTGTGGGTACTTTGGATGAGGAGGAACTTCAGACTTTCGACGAAGTTTCGATACCGAAATTCCGGGAGGAGCTCTAAGCTCGTTGATGACATATATGGAAGATTGGGAACAGTAACGGCATTTTTTTGGAGTTCGCATTGGGTAGGTTAAATTTAATATGGAATGGCGTTGCCAGGCACGCTACATTGGGATGATACCACGGTTATGACTTGGCTGGGGTGCCGGTTCGAAGTATAGAGATTGCATAGAAGTATCAATTGCAGGTCTTCAGGGCTTTGCTTTCAAATTGCCTACTTAGGTTTCGAGTCCATTTGCTTCCTATGCTTGGTCAATGACCTCGTGATGACGACAAGATGTCAATAGCTAGCAGTTTCAATGATTCGTTTTGAATTTTCCGTCCTCTACTTCAAATTCCTTGTTGCGAGATTCGTCGTTGATGGTCTGATGTGTAGGATTCAAGCAAGCAGGCATTCTCATTCACCAAGCAGCATTCTTCATAACTTCCTTTGCTCTGTCTCTGTTGGTTCTTTGACTAGATGTCTAGCTGCCACAGGGACCTTGAAACCAACGTAGACACATCAATCAAGGTGGGACAGAAGTTTAATAGGATATGTTCTTTGATATGAGTGGGCCATCTAAGCTAATGGCGATGCTAGAATGGGAGTGATATTCAAGTCCCGCCCAAACAGCAGTTCTAGTGCAATTTCCTCCCAAGTCAAATCTGCACGATTTGCTCGCCTAATTCACTGCTCCACTTCTTTAACCCCTGCGGCCGCTTCGACTATCCCTTTTCTATCAGACCGCCTTCGTTTGCTACCCATTCACTCTGCCTCTAACACAGACTCTTCACCATGCGGCCGCTTCGTCTATGGCGTTTCTCCTAAGTCTGCTTTTGTCGTTTCTTAAGCGAATTTAAGCGAACCACCTCCTTATTAGCCGAGTGACGTCTGCTATGCGTGCCTAATTGACGCGGATTGCAAAAGGCTTGTCATGGCAGAAGTGTAGTATGCTCTGACTCTGTGCAGCATTTACTGCCTTCTGTGATTTAGGAAGCCAAAATTGTTCGCAACTCTTTTCGGTTCGTTCTTGCATTATGCTTTCTTACAGATTGCTATGCGAATATCTCGAAATTCATTAAACATTCAAGACTAGCTTAGGTGACTCCCATCTTCTCCACAGCTAGAGCTGTGACAGCTACTTGACAGTCCCAAGAGATCTAGGACTCTTTTTCATGTTAGAATACTCGAAATGAGGCACGTTTGTTGGATAAGACCTAAACCTTGAAAGGTAGTTGATAGGAGGCGTAGCATCTCCGGGAAACCCGGATGTAGTCATTCACAATTGACAAACACATATCACCAAAGAAGATCTCTCGTCTCATATGTCAGGCGGGAGTTTCTGCAAAGGGCGGGAGCCACTGTCAGAAGCTGATATGTTGCAACACCTCATGGATTATTACACAGCTCTTCACTTCTTGCTATCGTCTTATAGCTCGGCGAGAAACGATTCACAGTCCCATAGCTCTACAGGCAGCTCTTTCCTCCCTGTATACCGCCCCATAGATCCGCGAAAACCTCTTCAATTTCTTTGCACTATCCCATAGTTGATTGGAAAACGATTCACCGTCTCATAGATCCGTGAATAGCTCTTGCCTTGCTGTGTACCATCCTATAGATCCGCGAAGACCTTTGCACCGTCCCATAGATGACTAGAAAGGGATTCGCCGTCTCATAGATCCGTGAATAGCTCTTGCCTTGTTGTATGCCATCCCATAGATCCGCGAAGACATTATCACTTTCTTTACTCCGTCTTATAGTTGTATGAATAGCTCTTGCTTTGTTGTATACCGTCCTATATATCCGCGAGGAACCCTTCACTTTCTTTGCATAGTCCCATGGATGCCTGGAAAACGATTCACCGTCTCATACTTGCGCGAATATCTCCTGCCTTGTTGTGTACCGTCTTATAGATGCGCGAGGAACCTTCACTTTCTTTGCACCGTCCCATGGATGCCTGGAAAACGATTCACCGTCCCATAGTTGTGTGAATAGCTCTTGCCTTGTTGTGTACCGTCCTATAAATCCGCGAGGAACCCTTCACTTCCTTTGTACCGTCTCATACACCAGCGGATATAAATTCTCTTTCTGCGGATGCACTGGACTGTTACAATAACATCAAACGATTCACCGTCTGATACACCGGCGGATACAAATTCTCTTTCTGCGGATGCACTGGACTGTTACAATAACATCAAACGATTCACCGTCTGATACACCGGCGGATACAAATTCTCTTTCTGCGGATGCACTTGACTGTTACAACAACATCAAACGATTTACCGTCTCATAGACTGGCGGATACATCCTCTCTTTCTGCGGATGCACTCAACGATTACAATAACATCAAACAACTCTTGCACAACACACTTCACAATGGTCCGCAAGACGAAGGAGCAGCCCTCGATCCACAGCGAGTGTATTACCTGCGGCTCGTTGGAGCATCGACTTCGAGACTGTCCTAAACTCATCCCGGGTCAACCTCTATCTCCGACCACGCTTCAGAAGCGAGACGAGATCTGGGCTAGGAGGGAGAGGCAGAGGCAGGAGGGCACACTAGTTGAGAACATTGGCGTAGCGAAGAAGTACCGCGTCAAGGCCCAAAATCCCAAGCTCAACTCCACCAAAACCACAATCACTCATTCTACAAACCTCAGCAACACCATGATGGCGTCCAACGTTGACCAGAATTCCAAGTTTCCTCCTTCGAACAACCACACTACCCCCGGCAACATGAACAACGACTACAATATCAACACCGTCAGCAATCCTTCCAACCTCATCGTCGGTAGCGCTCCGAGTCCGTCTGCATACATGAATCACGAATACGCGGGCAACACTGGCGCAAATGATGCTAATGCCATCGCCGCTGGTGTTTCCGGTTCTTCTTCAAACATGAGCCAGGAACAAGCTTTCAGCCCTAATTCCAATCCTTCCGCTCGTACCGCCACTGGCAATGGAAGCGTCAGCTTCAATCAATTCATCATGCCGACGCAAGCCTCTCAACCATACCTACCATCTCAGCTAGCCGAGCCTGCAGTCATTATGCGTATGTTTGCGTTCCGACCAATGCCTGCCGCTCCCAGGGTCATGGAATACAATAACTCGCAGACATTCATTGACGATAACTATTACTGGTCCAAACACATGGAAGAATGGATCGAAGGCTTTCAAGCGTATATGATCCAATTGAAGCAACTCTCCAAGATTCAGGCGATCATCCCATCCAAGATGATATTCTCTTGGAATATGCACCATGATGGCCTCAAGATGCAATTCCCGCTCCAGTACACGGCTCAGACTCAGCATATGCTTGACAATGCCATTATGCGTGCCAACCAAATCATACAGAGCCAAGAAAATCAGCGTCAACTCGCCAGTGTCAGCGGTCCTGGATTCGGTCTTCAGGCAAACCCTGTTCCTGATTTCGTCCAGCCCCCGTCCCCATTAGACAGTTCTCCACCTGGTGTCAACAATGGAGTCGGTCCTCATGCTTCTACGGCTTTCGGCGTCAACGATGAAGCTAGAGCGGAGCGCGAGAAGGCTCAAGCAGTCAGTCCAACTCAGGCAACAACCCGTGGACGCGCTCGTGCTGGTGCCGGTTCAGGATCTCGTCGCGTAAGTCTCTCTCTATCCTCTACCACTGGCAAGTCACTAACAGATCGATTACAGGTTGGTGCTGCTGCTCGAGGCAAGGGTGCTGCAAAGGACACTACGACTCCTACCCCTCGCAAGCGTGTCAACAAGAGAAAGGCGACTGGTGACGAGGTTGAGGATGATGCTCAGGGTGGTGATATGGGTACTACGGAACGTGGTGACGGAGGCACAGGCGATGGCAAGGCTACTCCGAAGACCAAGACTCCCCGAAAGCGCGCTCCGCCCAAGGCAAAGAAACTCAAGGTCGAGGTCGAGGAGGCTGAGGTTACCGAGGCTGCTGGAGATCTGGATGCTCATCATGACAATGCTGGAGAGGGACTTGATTAGTTTTTCGCTCATAGTTTAGACGGTTCATAGACTTTCATCGCGTGGCTTTTAGCGGTGTTTTCACATAGCGTAGCTTTCCGCTGATAGATCGGACGATAATAAATTCATAATGCTTTTCATAATTTGGATGTTCCAGATTCCCTTAGTGCAGTGATTTGAATGTCCCAAAGTTTATGGGACATTATAGGACATTACGACACTAGAAGCTAAGAGTGCCTGTGAATGTCCCAGATTAGCTAGGACA
>Ga0302325_10036278_pt1 | contig 10054 bp, 7 predicted proteins | sample Palsa_T0_2_FD_201948 | JGI IMG/M metagenome (GOLD analysis project Ga0302325, IMG submission 201948) | Peat permafrost microbial communities from Stordalen Mire near Abisko, Sweden - Palsa_T0_2 | ecosystem: Environmental > Terrestrial > Soil > Palsa > Peat permafrost | place: Sweden: Abisko... | reverse complement strand
GAGTCAACTTCGACGGATGTTCCACGGCAGGAAGAGGGAGCAAATCGATTGCGCGGTGGAGCAAGTCGTCCACGCTTTGAAATTCACCGCTCTCCATCTGACGCTGGATGAGCGCTTCAAGCTCGGCTGTATGAATTTCAATTGTCATGGTGGTTTCTCGGTTATTCGGCGGTTCGTTCCTCGATGAGAGCTTGGGTTAGGCTCTCCTTACCTCGCGCCATACCTCGCATCTTCCGCCAATCTTTCTTTCCTGAAAGACCGAAAGAAGAGTTGGCCTCCTCATGAGGCTCTTCTTTTTCGAGAGCATCGAGAGCCTTAGTGAAGAGTTCATCCACGTCGTGGAAGCGACCGTTTTGGAGCCTGCGCTTCACGCGTTGTTCAAGTTCCGGTGTATGAATTTCAATCGTCATGGCGGCTCCTTTTTATTATCTTCCTGAAGATAGGCCAAAAGGTGAGCTAGCGCAAATCCAAATCAGCGGCCGATTTCGTGGATCTCAAATTTCCGCAACGCGGCGAGAACTCTTTCGAGGTCGAAGCGAAGGCAGCGCCGTCCGATCCGAATCACTGGAATCGCTTTGCGCTTCAGGAGAGTTTTGACGAATCGACTGCTGACGCCGAAGAGTCGTCGAACAATTGACTTTCCCTCGTTTGTGGCTCACCTGCTCGCGGAGCATAGGTTGCGCGGGGTGGAGGATCGGCAGCTCGCGGGAAGCCGTTGGATCGAACAGGGGCTGGTTTTTGCCTCATCTATTGGCACTCCGCTCGAAGAGCGCAATGTGTTGCGGCGGTTCCAAAACCTCTGCGAGGAAAATGGGCTTCCGAAACTGCGGCTTTACGATTTGCGGCACACTCATGCGTCACTCCTGATTAACGAGGGTGTTCATGCGAAGAGAATCGCGGAACGGCTCGGTCATTCCTCGATCCAGTTGACGATGGACACCTACGGGCATCTCTTCGAGGGCAGTGACCGAGACTCGGCGGAGAAGACGGAAAAGCTCTTGGCGGTGAAGCCGCTCAAGCTGATTTCGCTCGCTGACAAGATCGCTTCGTGATTGGGCTTGCTGACAAAACTGATGACAAAAACCGGGCTGCTGCCCGAGGGGTGAAAGCTAAATGGTTTCGAATGAATGGTGGCGGCGCGCAGACTCGAACTGCGGACCTACGGATTATGAGACCGTCGCTCTAACCACCTGAGCTACGCCGCCCCTTTACAGAAATCAATTTTAGCATCGGGGTGGCGGATGGCTGGTATCGAGCGGGATCTTTCCCACACAAACGGGCGTCATACTTCCGGGTAGCCGGTAACGGAGGGGAGCGGATGACGCTGAGGAAGTATGGATTCGCGGTCTTCTTTCTGGCGGCCTGGGCGACCACCGGGCAGCAAATTCCCCCTATGCCGCCTCCTCTCCCACCTGGTCCGCCTGTATTTATAACGATGAAGGGTTTCCCTCTTTCCTGCTTCGACCAGGCTATTTTTGAGCAGGATCGTCTGGAGTTTTTCGTGTGTAATGGCGGCAGCGGGATTGCGGGCGTGCGCAAGAAGGACGATCCCAAACATACGGTTTTCGTTCGCGATCCGGATATCGCGCAGAACCTCAATCTGAAGGTCGCGCGGCGCACGTGCGTTGGCAAGAAATTTACCGTAAGCGCCAGCGGCAACGGGATCGTGACATTTCGTTGCGAGGATACGGAAATAAATAACAGCGAGAGATTCCAGGCCGCTTCCAAAGTCGACTGGAAAAGATACTCCGATTACCTGAATAAGTGAGAACCGGCGTCCCGTGCGAGACTGGGGTCTGGCAGGCAAAGGATGGATAGCCGCTCGCGCAGGCGGGAGGAAAGTCCGGTCTCCACAGGGCAGCGTGCCGGCTAACGGCCGGGGGGAACCTCTCAAAGGGGTTTTTACGGAAAGTGCCACAGAAAATATACCGCCTGGTCCGCAAGGGCCGGGTAAGGGTGAAATGGTGCGGTAAGAGCGCACCGCGGACGGAGTAATCCGGCTGGCAGGGCAAACCCCACGCGGAGCAAGACCAAATAGGGGAGGAGAAGCGGCTCGCTTCGTTAAACTTCCGGGTAGGTCGCTGGAGCCGTCCAGTAATGTACGGCCAAGACGAATGGCTATCGCCCGCAAGGGTACAAAAACCGGCTTATAGTCCCTGCCTGCCGGGATTTCTTTTTAGTGTCGGATATGGAATCATGATCGTCGCGGGCGGAGGCATTATTGGCCTTTCCTGCGCCTGGCGACTGGCGCAGCGCGGTGTGCCCGTTACCGTCTTCGATGCGCGCGAGATTGGCGCAGAGGCGAGTTGGGCGGGCGCCGGGATGCTCTCGCCGGGTGGTGAAGCGGAGAGCGACTCTCCGTTCTCGCGCATGGCGGTGGCTAGTCTGGCGCAGTATGGGGATTTCGTTGAGGAACTGCAAAACGCCTCGGGGATTGCCATCGACTTCAGTCGTTGCGGCGCGATGGAGTTCGCTTTCACCGACGAGGAGGCGCTGGCTCTGGATCGGCGCGTGGCCGGGCAGACCGCTCTGGGGATTTGCTCTGAAGCTGCCGGTCCGCGGCGCCGCTTTTATCCTGATGACGCTTTGGTCGATCCGCGCGATGTTGTTTCAGCCCTGCGCGTTGCCTGTGCCCGCGAAGGAGTGACGTTCCGTGAGCATGAGCCGGTTGGTGAGATTGCAGGCGACGAAGAGGTACTGATTGCCGCCGGAGCGTGGAGTTCCGCGCTCTTGCCCGCAAAGTTGCCCCATTCGGTTCCCGTTCGCGGACATTTGATCGCGTTCGATGGTTCCGGGCTCCGGCTCCACCATATGCTTCGCCAGAGTCATACTTACATCGTGCAGCGCGCGCGAACGGGCCGGATTATCGCGGGATCCTCTACAGAACACGTCGGCTTCGACCGCCGCATTGACGACGCGATTACCCGCGATATCCATAGCAGAGCCGCGCGTTTGCTGCCCGCGCTTGCTGACCTGACGCCGTCGGAACGCTGGAACGGCTTCCGCCCGGCGCTCGCAGAGGGAACCGGACCCGTGCTGGAGCGCGTCGAAGGCACCAATATCTGGACCGCTTACGGGCATTACCGCAACGGAATTCTGCTGGCGCCGGAAACTGCCCGCATTATTACTGCAATGTTTATGCACGACCGGGAGATAATGGAGAAATCATAATGCTGTCGATCGTGGTTCCGATTCATAACGAAGAGCATTCCATCCTCCCGCTGTACGACCGTCTGACGGCAGTACTGCAGAGCCTTCGGCGCACTTACGAAATCATTTTTATCGACGATGCTTCCTCCGACAAGAGCGTGGAACTGCTGGCTAATCTCGTGGAAACGGATGGGCGCCTGAAGGTGGTCCGGCTGCGGCGCAATTTCGGCCAGACTGCGGCGCTTGCGGCGGGTTTTCATGAAGCGCGCGGGCAGATCGTAATCGCGATGGATGGCGATCTGCAGCATGCCCCGGAAGATATTCCGGCTCTGCTGCGCAAAATTGACGAGGGTTACGATATCGCCAGCGGGTGGCGCAGGGAGCGCCTGGACAACGCGATCACGCGCAAAATTCCCTCGCGCGTTGCCAACTGGATGATGTCGAAAGCTTCGGGGATCGATCTGCGGGATTTCGGCACTACCTTCAAGGCGTATCGCGCGGAAGTGCTCAAGGACGTTCATCTTTATGGCGAGCTGCACCGCTTTATTCCGGCCCTGGCAAGTTTCTATGGAGCCCGCGTAGCGGAGGTGCCAATTCAGAATACGCCGCGCGCGGACGGCAAGTCCCACTACGGCCTAAGCCGGACTTTCCGGGTGTTGTTCGATATTCTGACGATCCGTTTTCTGCTGAAGTATTTTACGCGGCCGATGCATTTCTTCGGCAGTATCGGTCTGGCGGGCACGGTTTCGGGCGGTCTGATGCTGGCGTATTGCGCGGTGGTCAAGCTCTTCTGGCGGATCGATATTATTCAGGAGCATGGTCCGCTAATGCTTGCGGGCGGGCTTCTGCTGCTGGCGGGGCTGATGATGTTCAGCACCGGGCTGATCGGCGAACTGGTGATCCGGACGTACTTTGAGACTCAGGACCGGCGCATTTACGCGGTCCGCGAGATCCTGACCCAGAAGGGGCGTGAGCATGCCGACGAGCGGCGGCCCGGGTAATTTGACTTCAGACTTGTTACACTCCTAAAGACTTGTCGGAAAGCACACAAAAATGAAGTCCAATCGGGCAGGCACGCCGGAGTCAACCGGCAGGGCGGGCGATGACACAGGAATGCCGGTGATTCGGGTTCTCGTGATAGAGGATCAAACCCTTTTTCGCGACGGCCTGATGAAGCTTCTGGGCGAGCAGGCGGAACTGGAAGTGGTCGGGATGACGGATTCCCTGGTTGTCGCTGCCGACCAGATTCGCAGATCGCGGCCCGATATTGCGCTTCTGGGCTGGCCTGCGAGTTCGTCGAACAGTCAGCGGATTTTCAGCACGATTCATGAAGCGAAAGCGCCGACCCGCGTCATCATGCTGGTTAAGGACGATGTGAAGGAAGATTTTGTCGAGGCTGTGCGGCAGGGATGCTGCGGGATTGTGCCTAAGCAGACTTCGACCGAACTGCTGCTTAAGAGCATCCACAAGGTGCATGCCGGAGAGTTCTGGCTGGACCGCATGACAACTGCGGATGTGATCCGGCGTCTGGCGAAGAAGGGTCCGCCGGCTCCGACCTCTGGCGCGCGGCTGGGACTGCGTGAGCATGCGGCGGCGCTGAGTCAGCGGGAGCTTGAGATTGTGGTGCTCGTTGCACAGGGTTTCAAGAATAAGGAAATGGCCGAGCGGATGTTCATTAGCGAACAGACCGTGAAGAACCATCTGCATAATATTTTCGACAAGCTCGGCGTTTCGGACCGGCTGGAGCTGGCGCTCTATGCGATCCACAACAATCTGCACGAAGCTACTTAATTAGATTAGATCGTCACCTTGACGGCAAACTGGACTGAGCGGGCAGGCAGCTGGTTCGTAACGCCCGCGAGCGGGAGGCCAAAGCCGGCGCCTGGTGTTGTCCCGTTTCCATAAGTCCCGCTGTAGCCTACGAAATTAGGATGGTTTAACAGGTTGAAAACCTCGATGCGCGGCTCGATGCGCAGATGTTCGTTGATCCGGAATGGCCGCTCCATCAGGGGTGAGATTTCGTAAGTCGGGGCGCCGCGGCCTTCGTTGCGCCCGACTACTACTCCGCCGATAACCGGACGGTCTGTCGTCGCGCCCGTATCTCCGCTGTTGGTCGTCCCTGTTACCCAGTTATACGGAAGACCGGACGCCAGAGTCACGATCCCGCCGATGTGAATGCCGAACTTCGTGACGTAGACTCCGCTCAGTACGAGGCGGTGGCGCTGATCGAAGATCGCGTTGGCATTCTCGATGCGGCCGGTGAAGTTAGCGTCGTTCGGGTTCTGGCTGGGGATGTCGGGATCCACGTTGTCGATGGTGTGCGACCAGGTATAGCTGGCCATCATGTTGAAGTTCGCGCCAACGCGACCGTTCAGGTTGACCTGCAGGGCGTCGTAGAAAGAGTGGCCGTCATCGACGTCCGTCTGGATCACACTATATGGAGGTTGCGGATTTGTTGCCGTGTTCGGGTTGCAGACCATCCCCTGCTGGCTGTACCACCAGATCCAGTAAGGGCGCGTGCAATTGGCAGCCTGTGCAGAGCGGATCTGGCCCTGGGAGGTGCGGATAAAAGGCGTGGGCGCGTCAATGTCGAGTGGACGGGTAATGCGGAGAGTATGCGAGCCGACATAGTCCGCCCGCAGTACCCAGCCCGGAGCCAGCTTGCGTTCGACACCGAGGGTCCATTGCTGGGAGTATGGGTTTACAAGCTCAGAGGGGTAGCCGTTGAGCACGCTGGTCGGGAAAAACTGGCTCAGATATGAGGCTTCGCCTGGCCGTACATAGAGGCTGCGCAAAGGCGCCTGCGCGCCCGCAGGGAACGCGGGGAGCGGGGCGGCGGCTACGCTGACGGGAAAGCCGATCTGGCCCGGGGCGGCGGTGTAGTTGAAAACGCCTGTCGGTCCGGTGAGCGCATAGTTGGCCTCGCTGTTATCGACGACCTGGGAGTAGTAAACACCGAAGCCGCCGCGGATTACCGTCTTTCCGTCGGACCAGGGAGAGTAGGAGAAACCCACGCGCGGCGCAAGACCCTTCTTGAAATCGGTAAAGGTCTGGCGTTCGTAGCGAACACCGAGGTTTACGGTGAGGTTCTGCCGGATTCTATAGTCGTCCTGAACGAAGACCGACCACAACACATCGTTGACGGTATAACTGGCATTGCCGTAGCTCTGAGTATAGGTCGCCACGTTGGCGATATTACTCAGGTACGTCTGACTTTCGCAGATGGCAAGAGCGAGAGTGCACGTCTTGTAGATAAATTCGCCGTCGTAGATGGGTCCCCCGAATTCCTTACTGTCACCGCCGGTATGAGCGGCAATCGCGCTGGCGCCGTACTTAAGGGTGTGGCGACCGTGAATCGAAGTCAGGGTGTCGGCGAGCTGATACTGGCGGTTCATCAGCAGGGCGGACTGCGATGTGCCGGTAGTGAAGGTTCCGCCGGAGGAAACGGGGACGGAATACTGCGTGCCGAAAACGACGGGATCGAATTCCGTGATGGGCGAGGCAAGCTGGAACTGCAGGCGGATATTGTTTACCAGCGTCGGAGTGAAGACCGCGGTCTCGCCCAGTTCTTCGGTGTAAGTACGCCGGTGGAATACGCGCGCTACGGTAGGCAGGCTGTTGCCCCCGACGATGCCGTTGGGATTGGTGTCATAGAAGGCATCGAGGCCGCTGCGGAAGAAGAGATTATTGCGATCATTCAGCTGGCGGTCAATGCGGAAAAAGCCAAGCCAGCCGCGATAATGACCGTCGTAGATGCCCGGGGCAATGGGGGAAATGATCGGCGAACCTTTGTCTTCGCGGATGAACTCTCCCGCGGCGAAGAAGTGCGTCTTGTTGTCACTGCCGAGGGGGCCGCTGAGCGAAAGATCGGTCTGGCCGAGGGTGTTGCTGGCTACGTCATTGCCGCTGGTGGCATTGGTGGTTGTGAAGCCAGAGAGGGCGGCTTCAGTGGCCGACGGACGCCAGACCTCAAGGAGTTCGCCGCGCCAGCGATTGGCGCCCGTGCGGGTGACGATGTTGACTGCGCTGCCGGTGCTGCCGCCGTATTCGGCGGAGAACGAATTGACGAGTACGTCGAACTCCTGCACGGATGGCAGCGGGATGGTGGTGAAGATGGTCTGGCGTCCCCAGCTGTCGGAGGCGGTTGCGCCATCGACTTCATACCAGGTCTGGCGACGGCCCGCGCCATCGGTAGTAAAGAGGTCCTGGTTGGTGAAGATGTCTCCCTGGTTGATGGCGGGGCGGTTGGCGGAGTTGAGCAGCGGCAGGTAGGTGATGCGGCGGTCGAGCATCGGAGTTTCCTGTAACTGGCGTCCGGCGATGCGGTCTCCGAGTTGCGGAGCGTCTGTGCGGATTTCACCGGCGGCGCCGGTAACCGTGATCTGCGCGCTGCCGGACGCTACGTTTAGCTGAATGTCGATGTCGGCCGCCGTGCCACCTTCGAGCGCGATGCCTGCCAGTTTGGCGGGCCCGAAGCCCTCTTTGGTCGTCGTGATGGTGTAATTCCCGTCAACCGGGAGGGTGGTGATGGTGAAGTCGCCCTGCGCGTCCGTCTCGGCGTTTCGCTTTAGCGGAGAGCCGTTCTTCGTGAGAACGACCTGAGCGCCCGAAACCGCGCCGCGGCTCTGGTCGATGACGTGGCCGTGGATGGTGGCGGAGTCCGGGGTTTGGGCCAGCAGGACCGTTGAAATGAATCCAAGTAGCGCTGTTTTCCGGGCTGACAGGAACATTTGGGAAGCATAACATCTGTTTGCCAATTGCTACACTAGTCGGATTCAGGAGACACATTTTGTCGATTTCACGCCGTTGTCTTGTGCTTCTGGGCCTCTCCGTCGCCGCCCTCATTCCCGCTCACGCTCAGCCCGTCGATCCGAAGCTTTATGCGGAGATGCATTGGCGGCAGATCGGGCCTCCGCGGGCCGGTCGCGCGCGGGCGCTTTCGGGCGTGCCAAATCAGCCCAACGTTTTTTATATTGGCTTCGATAACGGAGGGGTTTGGCGGTCGACCGATTTCGGATCGACATGGGCGCCCCTCTTCGACAGTCAGCCGACCGGGTCGATTGGCGCGATTGCGGTCGCACCGTCGGATCCGAATGTGATTTATGTCGGGACAGGCGCTGGGATTATTCGTCCCGATCTAGCTACCGGCGACGGAGTTTATAAATCCACGGACGCAGGCAAGACGTGGACGCATCTGGGGCTGCGCGATTCGCAGATGATCGCAAACATCGAGGTGGATCCGAAGAATCCGAACCGGCTGTTTGTGGCGGCGCTGGGGCATCCTTACGGGCCGAATCCGGAGCGCGGGATTTTTCGGTCTTTGGACGGCGGGGCCACATTCAAGAAGGTGCTCTATCAGGACGAGTACACGAGCGGCAATGACGTGCGGATCGATCCGAAGAATCCCGCCATTGTGTACGCAGCGATGTGGCAACAGCAACAGGGATTCGTTGAGAACGGCGCTTACGGCGGGACCGACGGCGGGATTTTCAAGTCTGTGGATGGCGGATCGACCTTCAAGAAGCTGACAGGCGGCCTTCCCCCGATCCTGCAGGCGAACCTGGCGATTGCGCCGAGCGACCCGAAAACGATCTATGCAATGATCGCTGCCGATGTTCCTAACCCGACGCCTCCCGCAGCTGGCGGACGCGGCGGACGCGGCGGTCGCGGCGGAAATATTTCGTTCTACAAGACCACCGATGGGGGCTTGCACTGGGCCCTCGCTACCGAAGATACACGCATTTTTGAAACGGGATCGACGGGGCGGCATCCACCGGACAACCGGCCGTTGGGCCGCATTGGCGGCGGCGATCTGCCGACAATTACAGTTGACCCGAAGAACGCGAAGGTTATCTACAGCTGCTCGACCGTTTTCTGGCGGACGGACGATGCCGGTTTCAGCTGGTCGGCTGTGCGCGGCGCGCCCGGTGGCGACGATTATCAGAAGAGCTGGGTGAATCCGAATAACCCGAATATTATTCTGCTGGTGAGCGATCAGGGCGCGGTCATTTCGGCGAACCATGGTGAATCGTGGAGCAACTGGTATACACAGCCCACGGCGGCGATGTATCACGTTACCGCCGATAATTCGTTTCCGTACCGGCTTTGCAGCGGGCAGCAGGATTCCGGATCCGCGTGTGTTGAGAGCCGAAGTATGGACGGGGAGATTACCTTCCACGACTGGCATCCGGTGGGGATTGAGGAGTATGGCGAAGCTGCGCCCGATCCGAAGGATCCGAACCTGGTTTACGGCGGGAAGGTTACGGTTTATAACCGGCTGACGGGACAGAAAGCGAATGTTGGCCCGGGCGGACCAGGGCGTGGCGGCGGGGCGCAGGAACCCGGGTCGGGCCCGCCTGCGCGGACGGTTCGGACGCAGCCGCTGATCTGGTCGCCGAAGGATCCGAACGTTTTGTTTTATGCCACGGCGGGGGTCTGGAAAACTTCGAATGCGGGGCATAGCTGGACGGCGATCAGCGGCGACCTGACGCGGCAGACCTGGGCTGTTCCGGCCAATGCGGGCAAGTACGCGCCGACAGTTACGGTAGAGCCTGCGGGTTCGGTTACAGCGCTCGCTCCTTCACCGCTGGATGTGAATGTACTCTGGGCGGGAACTGGCGACGGACTCGTGCAGTTGACAACGAACGGTGGTGCGAAGTGGGATAGCGTTGGTCCGGCTCAGCTCAAACCGTGGACACGTATCTTCAATATGGAAGCCGGGCATTTCGATGTGGGGACTGCTTATATCGCGGCGAACACACTGCGGCTGGACGATTTGAATCCGCATTTTTGGCGCACTCACGATGGGGGCAAGACATGGACGGAGATCGATCGCGGGATCGGGCCAGGCGCGGCTTCCAATTCCATTCGGGAAGATCCCCGGCAGAAGGGTTTGCTCTACGCC
>Ga0302325_10036277_pt1 | contig 10054 bp, 11 predicted proteins | sample Palsa_T0_2_FD_201948 | JGI IMG/M metagenome (GOLD analysis project Ga0302325, IMG submission 201948) | Peat permafrost microbial communities from Stordalen Mire near Abisko, Sweden - Palsa_T0_2 | ecosystem: Environmental > Terrestrial > Soil > Palsa > Peat permafrost | place: Sweden: Abisko... | reverse complement strand
CGCGGGAGAAACTGCGACGGGAATGCGGCACATCCCCTGCCGCGTTCAAACTGGCAGTAAGGCGAGGCGTTTGCCCAGTCTGCAGCGCAGCGATGGGTTTCCCCCCGCGAGCATGCGACAGTGTCTGATTGCGCCGTCTTATTGCGTCGGCGTGCATGGTCATGCCGATGAGTCAAGAGCTAGGCCCGGGTGGTGACGGCGTGTGCACAGTGACATTCACACAGTGTGCGGCCAGGCCACGGGCCACTGATGGAAGCTGATTACCCTGACAACGCAACTCACCGGGCTGCCGGCAACGGAGCCCACAGCGGAGCCCCTGGCGGCCGCTTCTGCCGATACCCCAAAGACATTCCGTGAACTCGGCGTAGCCGAGCCCATCTCGGCCGCACTCGAAGCCGTGGGAATCATCACGGCCTTTCCCATCCAGACGCTGGCGCTGCCGATAGCACTCGCTGGGCATGACGTTATCGGGCAAGCCAGAACCGGGACCGGCAAGACGCTGGCGTTCGGAATCCCGATACTCCAGCAGCTCGCCGAGGCGCCGGCCCGGCAGCCCTCCGCCCCCAGCGCCCTGGTCGTGGTGCCCACCCGGGAACTGGCCAGCCAGGTCGCTGACGACCTGCGGACCGCCGGGTCCGGGCAGGGCGCCCGGGTGCTGACCGTCTACGGTGGCCGCGCATACGAACCCCAGATCGAGGCCCTGCGGGCCACGGTCGACGTCGTCGTGGGCACCCCGGGACGCCTGCTGGACCTCGTCGGGCAGCGTCACCTGTTCCTGTCCGAGGTACGGACGCTCGTCCTCGACGAGGCCGACAAGATGCTCGACCTCGGGTTCCTGCCCGACGTGGAACGCATCCTCGTGCTCACCCCACCGCAGCGGCAGACCATGCTGTTCTCCGCCACCATGCCAGGAGACGTCGTCACGCTCGCCCGGCGGCACCTGCGCCAGCCCATGCATGTCCGGGCTGAGCAGCAGGACGAGGCGCAGGTCGTGCCCCTCACCCAGCAGCATGTGTTCCGCGCGCACCAGATGGACAAGATCGAGATGCTCGCCCGGCTGCTGCAAGCTCACGGGCGGGGACTGACCATGGTGTTCTGCCGGACCAAGCGGACCGCCGACCAGGTGGCTGGTGCCCTGGCCACGCGGGGATTCGACGCCGCCGCCGTCCATGGCGATCTGGGCCAGGGCCAGCGGGAACGGGCCCTGCGGGCGTTCCGGAACGGAAAGATCGACGTTCTCGTGGCCACCGAGGTCGCCGCGCGTGGCCTGGACGTGGACGACGTGACCCACGTGGTGAACTATGAGTGCCCGGAGGACGAGAAGGCCTACCTGCACCGGATCGGCCGGACCGGGCGGGCGGGCCGCAGCGGGGTCGCGGTGACCTTCGTCGACTGGCGCGACATGCAGCGCTGGAAGCTGATCAACGAGGCCCTGAGCCTGGGCCTGGCCGAGCCGCCCGAGACCTATTCGACGTCTGAGCACTTCCGCAGCGAGCTGGACATACCCGACGGCGTGACCGGGATCCTGCCCCGGGCGCAGCGAGGTGGCCGGCCGGGCCTGGCGGCCGAGGAACTCGAAGACCTCGGGGAGACCGGGCGCATCCGCTCCGCGGCTACCCGCCGGACCGGGGCCCGGGACGCGAACGGCCGGGACACCGCGGGCCGGAACGGGGCCAGCCGGGACGCAGCGGCCCGGGACGCGGCGCCGAGGAAGCCACGGGTCCGCAAGCGGACCAGGGGTGGCGTACCGGCCCGCAGTGACCAGGCCGAGCCGGCGCCGGAGCACGGCGCCGCCGAACGCACCCAGCCCGCTACCGGGCGCAGGCGCCGGTCCCGCGGGGGCCGGAAGGGCCCGGTCGCTGGCCCGGTCTGAACACGTCCATCGCCTGCGCACAGCAGTTCCCCTGGCTGGAGCGGGCCCGCATCGAGACACGCTGGGTAGGCTGGCCGCCTGTGAGCACTCCACGAACCCTCACGTTGCCCGCCGGAGTTCGGCGGGTGACGTTCCGGACCACCCGGGGCGTCTTCGCCGCGCTTGAAGCCCTGCCCGGCTCGGGCGTGCATGAGCGCCAGCCCGCTTTGCTCATCCCGGGCTACACCGGCAGCAAGGAAGACTTCCTTCCGGTGCTCCATTCGCTGGCGGCCGCGGGACGGCAGGTGGTCGCCATCGACATGCGCGGCCAGTACGAGACCCCCGGTGCCGGGCCCTCGGGCACCGACGACCCCCGTGCCTACGAGCTCGCCGCGCTCGCCGCGGACGTGGCGCTGATCGCCGACCAGCTGGGCGCCGCGCCGCCCGCTGCACCAGCCAGCCGGACCCGTGAGGCGGACGGGGTGCACCTGCTCGGCCACTCGTTCGGTGGCCTCGTGGCCCGGGAAGTGCTGCTCGCCCGCGCGACCAGGGTCAGCTCGCTCACCCTGATGAGCTCCGGTCCCGGCGGGCTCACCGGCTCGCGCGCCGCAGTGCTCAAGGCCCTGCTGGCCGAACTCTCCGCGACGCCGCCGGGTGAGCTCGAGGCCCAGGTGAAGCGCATCTGGGACGCCCACCTCGAGCCAGAAGCGGTGGCCGAAGGGCTGCCCGGCCCGATCGTCGATTTCCTGCGCGACCGCATGCTGAACAGCTCCCCGACCGGCTTGCAGTCGATGGGCGAGAACCTGCTCGGCTGCCCGGACCGCACCCAGGCGCTGGCCCGGCTGGGCGTCGCGCCGCTGCTGGTGGTCTACGGCGAGGATGACGATGCCTGGGACCCGGCGATCCAGGAAGACATGGCACTGCGGCTGCGCGCGGAACGGGTCTGCATTCCCGGTGCCGCGCACTCGCCCGCAGTAGAGGCGCCCGAGACCACGGCGAGCACGCTAACCCACTTCTGGAACGCAGCCGAGTGCCGGAGGCGCTGAAAACTACTGAGCTTCTTGGTTGGCGGGCTGGAGGAGGTCTCCGAGACCGATGCGTTGGTAAAAGAGCTTGCGGATCTCGTCTCCGACGGCGTTGACCGCTTCCGCCCCGTCGTCGGAGGGGTCGATGTGGACACGGAACGGCCGCTTTCCCTTGGGCAGATCGACGACTCGGGCTATCTGCACGGCGACTTCCTGCGGGTCGGCGTCGTCGGGCGCGAGGTCGGCGAGCTTTTGGCTCACGTCATCCCTCAGTCCGGAGTACCGGGTGTCGTAGGCAGCCGCAACGTCTTTGTCGTCGGGGTGGCCGGCGTGGGCGAAGTGGTTCGTGCCGCTGGTGAATGAACCGGGAACGATGATGACGGTGTCGATACCGAAGCGGGCGAGTTCGGCCGCGTAGCTGACGGCGAGCGAGTCTTCGGCCGCTTTCGCGGCGAAGTACGGGCCGAGGTAGGGCGGAGTACCGCCCCGGGTGCTGGTGGACCCGACCCACACGAGCAAGCCGTCACCGCGCTCGCGCATGTACGGCAACGCGGCGCGGTTGAGGCGCTGTGTGGACAGCACGTTGACGTCGTACATCTCGATCAGCTGATCCACTGTGAACGCTTCCGCGGGTCCCACGACCATGTGGCCGGCGTTGTGCACGATGACATCGAGTTGGCCTTGCTCATCGAGGATGAGTGCCACAGCTTCGTCGACGTTGTCCTGGCTGGAAACATCGAGTTCGATGGCGCGGAGGTCGACATCGTGCTCGGCGGCGTACTGGTGTGCCTCCTCGGCAGCGTCGGAGTTGTGTCCGTCGACATCGCGCATGCCGGCGTAGACGGTGTGTCCGGCGTTCGCGAGTTCGCGGACGGTCATGGCACCGAAGCCGCTCGAGGCGCCGGTGACAGCGATGGTCTTGCCCATGGTGAGTTCTCCGTTGGTAGTGGTAGCGCCTCGGCTCACGAGGACGTCGTTGACCAGCAGGCGGTTAGGCGATGCCGCCGTTGGCGTAAATGACCTGACCGTTGATCCAGCGAGCCGGTCCGGCCAGGTAGGCGACGACCTCGGCGATGTCTTCGGGCTCGCCAAGCCGTTTCATCGGCGACATCTCGGCCATGTGATCAATGGCCTCTTGCGGCTTGCCCTCGAGGAACAACGGGGTCGCCACGGGTCCGGGCGCCACCGTGTTGACCGTGATGTCCTTGCCGGCGAGCTCCTTGGCGAGGATCGGGGCCAGCGCCTCCATGGCGGCCTTGGTCCCGGCGTACGCCGAGTAGTTGGGCTGGGACAGCCGGGTCACTGATGACGAGAAGTTCACGATGGCGCCGCCCGACCGCACTCGGCGAGCAGCCTGCTGGGTGACGAGGAACGCGCCCCGGACATTGACCCGGTGCATTCGGTCGAAATCGTCGAAGTCGAGATCGGCCAGCGGCGACAACAACATGATGCCAGCGGTGTTCACCACCACGTCGACGCCGCCGTACGCCTCGGCGGCCTTGTCGAATAGCGCCGCTACGTCGCCCTCATCGCCGATGTCACCTTTCACGGCGATCGCCGAGCCACCAGCATCTTCGATGGACTGCACAGCCTCGGCGGCTTTTTTCTCACTGCCGGAGTAATGCACCACCACCGCGGAGCAATCGCGTGACAAACGGAGTGACGTCGCTTGCCCGATGCCACCCGACCCTCCCGTCACGATCGCGACTCTGTCTGTTCGTGCCTCCGTCATCGCTTATCTCCTTCGTTCATCGAGGGGTGCCCGACTCTGACCACCGCACGCGCGGTCTGGTCAGGAGTACTGCCCGAACGCGAGCATGTTTCACATGAGCAGTTAGCATCCACATCATGCGCACAGTGCATGTCGATCAGGTCGACCTCAACCTCATTCCGGCCCTCGTCGCCCTCCTGGATGAACGTCACGTGTCACGCGCGGCGGAGCGGGTCAAGCTCAGCCAGCCGGCGATGAGCCGCGCCCTCCAGCGCCTACGCCGGACCCTCGATGACGAGCTCCTGGTACGAGGTCCAGCGGGTTATGACCTGACGTCACGCGCCGAAAGCTTGCGCGTACAGCTCGCCGACATCGTCCCGCGTCTGGAGCAGATCTTCGCCGCGGCAGTGTTTGATCCAGCTCAGGCCGAGCAGACGTTTCGCGTCGTCGGGAGTGACTACGCCGTCATGACGTTCGGTGCCTCGCTGTTCCGGCGTGTTCTCGAACAGTCGCCGCGCTCCTCGTTGTGCTTTGAGAACTGGCGTAACCAAACGTTCGACGAACTCGACGACGGCCGCGCCGACCTGGTGTTCTACGGCGCGCCAGGACCGGGGCACCTTAGACACGAGCGTCTGTTCACCGACCACTTCGTGTGCATCGTGTCCGACGACCACCCGCTAAGTGGCAAACGGTCCGTTGCCCTCAGCGACTACCTGGCCTGGCCACATCTCGTGGTGTCCATTGACCACGATCGGCAGCCGGCCATCGACGATCGGCTGGACGAGCTCGGACAACAGCGCCGGCCCGGGCTCATCCTGCCGTTCCATGTTGCCTCGCCCACCGTGGTCCGTGGGACCCCTCTCATCGCGACAATCCCCCACCGCCTGCTCGTTGGCCAGAACAACGACGGGATCGCCATCCTGCGCGCGCCGCGGGAAATCGACACGCTGCGCTACTTCATGACCTGGTCACCCCGCCACGACCGCGACCCTGCACACGAGTGGCTGCGGCAAATCGTCCGCTCCTGCAGGCCCAGCTCCGATGCGTCGAGGTCCCCCGGACCAGCGGAAAGGACCACGGCCAGGCCTGTCAAACCAGGGCATACCCTGCGAAAACTCAGATGAATGAAGCTCGCTGAGTGCCGCCGGCGCTGGCTACCCCCCGTCAGCCCGGTCCTCATCAGCCCCCTCCTCCACCGCAGAGCCGAGCCCGTCCCAGGGACGGCGGGCCTCGGCCGCGGCGCGGCCCTCCGGGCAGGAGCCGCGGAAATCGCACCATCCGCAGCCCGGTCCGGGACGGGGCGGAAAGCTCTCATCCAGGCGGGCCGGGGAGTCCGGGGCCGCCTGGGCCTGGGTCACGGCGAACTGCTCGTCGGCCTCCGCGCACTCGGCGGCGATATCCTCGGCGCGGCCCAGCTGCCGGGCCAGCGTGGCGTCCGAGTGCTCCCAGGCCAGGACCTCGCCGGTCGGCAGGTGGTGCAGTTCCACGGTGCGGCAGGGCCGCCGCAGTACCCGGGCCGCCGCGATCGCGTACAGCGCGAGCGCCATCGACGCCCGGGCATCGCTGATGGTGAGCGGGCGCCGGCCCGTCTTGTAGTCCACCACCACCAAGGCTGTCCCGCCGTTTCCGGGCCGCTCATCCAGCCGGTCGATCCGGCCCGAGACCGCGATCCGGTCGGTGCGGGTGGCCACCGTCCGCTCCACCCCGACCGGCTCCCGCCCGGGATCCAGGCCGGCCACGTAGCGCTCGACCATCCGGCGGGCCCGTCCGCGCAGCACCGTGGACTGCGCCTGGTCCGCGAAGCCTTCCTCGATCCAGCCCCGTTCCAGGAGGTCGCCCGCAGCGGCCGCGGTGCGCCCGCCCCACGGCAGCCGCCACCACCCGGCCAGGGCGTTGTGCACGCTCGCGCCGAGGCTGTTGTGCGCCCAGGGCGGCCCCTTCGGCGGCGCCGGGCGGTCCAGGTAGGTCATCCGGTACCGGCGCGGGCAGTCCAGCCAGGTGGCCAGCCGGGTGGGAGTACACCGGTACAGCCGCTGCGGCATCCCGGGCAGGCCGAGTTGCTCCATCCCTGATCAGCCCGGCCCTGATCAGTCCGGGTTGTCCGCAGAGTAGGCCTGCGGGCCTCCCGCGACCCAGGAGTCAAAGCGCTTCTCCGCGGCCGCCACGGTGAACTCCTCGCCGTGACCGGGCAGCACCCTGGTCTCCCCGGGCAGCGTCAGGATGTGCTCACCGACGGCGCTGAGCTGCACGGAGAAGTTGGTGAACTCACCGCCGTGGCGGCCGGGCCCGTCGGCCAGCAGGACATCGCCGCAGAACACCACGCCCAGGTCCTCGCTGTAGAGGCAGACCGAGCCCGGGCTGTGCCCGGGGGCGCCGATCACCTCGAGCGCGATGTCGGACACCTCGAAGATCCCGCCATCCTCCATCTCGATCTCCGGGTCCTCGCGGCCATGCGCCTCCCGCCAGGCCAGGAGATCCTTGGGATTGAGGGCGACCGGGGCCTCGTCGCGGGCCGCCACGTCCAGCGCCGCCGCCACATGGTTCGAGTGCCCGTGCGTGCAGATCACCGCGAGGATCTCCCGGCCGGCGGTGGCGGCCAGCACCGCCGCGGCGTCGGTGCCCGGGTCGACGACGATGACCTCCTCGTCGTCACCCACGATCCAGGTATTACTCTCGCGCCCGGGGGCACCGTCCCCGGGAGCGCTCACCCCCGGCGACACCAGCCGATCGATCCGCGCCTCCATGCCGGCCCGCCTTTCCGTGGAATTCCGGTCTATCCGATCCCCATTCAATCCCGGCCGGGTCAGCCTTGCTTGACGAAGGCCCGGATCGCGTCCGCGACCAGTTGCACGGCGATGGCCGACAGCAGCAGCCCGGCGATCCGGGTCAGCAACTCCACGCCGCTGCCCCGCAGGAGGCGGTGGATCACCCCGGAAAAACGCATGGTGAGCCACAACAGGACAGTCACCGCCACGATCGCGACGGCGAACGCCGCGACGTCCGCCCCGCCCTGCACCCGCCGGACGAACAGCATCGTGGCGACGATCGCCCCCGGCCCGGCCAGCAGCGGCGTGCCGAGCGGCACGAACGCCACGTTGGCCTTCTGCCGCTCCGCCTCCGTCGGCTCGCTCAAGGAGCCGGTCAGCAGTTGCAGGGCCACGAGCAGGAGCAGCAGCCCCCCGGCCCCCTGCAGCGCCGGAAGCTCAACCCCCAGGTAGCCCAGGACCGACTGGCCGAGCAGCGCGAAAGCGACGATCACCCCGAACGCCACCACGGCCGCCTGCCACGCCAGCCGGTGACGGACCCGCGACGGCAACCCCCGGGTCAGGCCCAGGAACGGGGGCACCACGCCCGGCGCATCGGTGATCACCAGCAGGGTGACGAAGACTTCCCAGAAGAACTTCAGGTCGAACACGGAGCTCATCGCGGGCCCTGCTGACCTCGGGGCCCGGGGCCACCGGCCGGCTCAGGCCCGGTGGCCTGGGCCATCAGCCGCTCGAACGCGGCTGGCTCGATCGTGTCGCAGCCCAGCCGGTGCCCGGTCAGGCGGCCGTGATCATCGCTGCCGCCCGAGGCGACGAGACCCAGGTCATGGGCGAGCGCAGCGAGCCGGATGCGCTCCGCGGGACTGTGATTCGGATGCGCGACCTCCAGGCCGGCCAGGCCGGCTCCGGCCAGGCCGGCGATGACGTCGTCTGGGATCGGCGCGCCGCGGCCGGGCGCGCGGGGATGGGCCAGCACCGCCACTCCGCCCGCCGCCCGGACCAGCGCGATGGCGCGGTCCGGCTCCGGCGCGTACCGGGCCACGTGGGCCCGGCCCCCCGTGCCGATCCATTCTGCGGTGAACGCCTGCTCCGGCCGCTCGATGACGCCCGCCGCGACCATCGCGCGGGCGATGTGCGGCCGGCCGACCACCCCGCCCTTCGCGATCGCCGTCACCTGCGGCCAGCTGACCTCGGCCCCGAGCTCACGCAGGCGGTCCACCATGGCCTGGGCGCGGCGCAGCCGGTCGGACGTGATGGCCCGGCATTCCGCGGCCAGCGGCTCGTCGGCCGGGTCGACCCGGTAGGCCAGCATGTGCACGCTGCGGCCGCCAAGCTTGCACGACAGCTCCATGCCGTTGACCAGGGTCAATCCGGCCGGAAGAGCCTCGCGGGCCTGCTCCTGCCCGGCCAGGGTGTCGTGGTCGGTCAGGGCGATCACGTCCAGGCCGGCCGCCCGGGCACGGGCCATCACCTCGGCGGGCGGATCCGTGCCGTCCGACGCGGAGCTGTGCGAGTGCATATCGATGCGCACGACCGATCATGCTACGTGCGCGGCCGCCGGGCGCCGTGGTCAGCCCGGCAACCGCAGCGATCTCGGGCCGAACGGCAGGTCCAGGTCCTGGCCGGGATCGCGCAGGTCGCGCAGCGGCAGGGCCTCCACCAGCAGGACGCCCGCTGTGTCCGGCCAGAGCACGATCCAGAGCCAGTTTCCCAGCACCTCGCCGGCGAAGGCGGCCCGCTGCGGCGCGGCCACATGCCAGAGCGGGAACTCATGCTTCCCGAAGCGGACGAGCGCGTGCGGCAGGCCGGCCGCGAAGCCCTCGCCCGGGTCGGGCCCGGTGATCCCGGCCAGCCGCGCGCCGAGGCCGATCCCCGGTTCCTCCGAGATGAGCAGCATGTCGCCGAGCCCGCCGCCGATCGGGTTGGGCCCGGCCAGGGCCACCACGCAGGCCCGGACGCCGGTATCGCGATCACCGGCGCCCGCGAACCCGGTCACCAGCCAGCCCGCCGGCAGCGGCCACGGCAGCCAGACGGGCACCGCGGCATCCAGGAGCAGTTCGCCCAGCCCGTCTCCGGCCACGCTATACGCCGTGTACAGGGGGAACACCTCGCCGTGCCAGTGGCAGTGCCACGCAGTGGACGGCGGGCTCGGCCCGCTCACGGGGCGGCCGCAGCGCGGGCAGGTCGGGACACCGCTCATGAATACAGACGGTGATCGGTGCTCGCGCTCACGTCAAGCACCACGCCGGTGCCACTCCGGTGCGCGCGATACTTGACGCATGACCGGCCGCCGGATCCCCTGCGTGGGCGCCATCATCAACGATCACCACGGGCGGCTGCTGCTCATCAAGCGGGGGCACGAGCCGGATGCTGGCCTCTGGTCGCTACCCGGCGGCCGCGTTGAACCCGGGGAGACCGACGAGCAGGCGGTGGTCCGCGAGGTCAGTGAGGAGACCGGGCTGTCTGTCGTGTGTGACCGGCTGGTGGGATCCGTTATGAGGCCTGGTCTTGATGGGGCCGTCGTGGATATCCGCGACTACTCCGTGACCGTCACCGGCGGGGAACTGGCGGCGGGGGACGACGCCGCGGACGCCCGCTGGGTCAGCCCCGCGGACCTGGCCCGCCTGCCCGTGACCAGCGGGCTGATCGAGGCGCTCAGCGGCTGGGGCGTGCTGGGCTGACCTCAGCGCGGCGGCCCGGG
>Ga0302325_10036275_pt1 | contig 10054 bp, 4 predicted proteins | sample Palsa_T0_2_FD_201948 | JGI IMG/M metagenome (GOLD analysis project Ga0302325, IMG submission 201948) | Peat permafrost microbial communities from Stordalen Mire near Abisko, Sweden - Palsa_T0_2 | ecosystem: Environmental > Terrestrial > Soil > Palsa > Peat permafrost | place: Sweden: Abisko... | reverse complement strand
ACTACGGCGCCGGATTAGGCGGCAAAACCACGAACCTGCAGATCATCTACCAGAAGACCGCGGAACAGCAGAAGGGCAAGATGATCTCCCTAGCCACCGAAACCGAGCGCACGCTGTTCTTCGATTTCCTGCCGCTCGATCTGGGGTCGGTGCGCGGTTTCAAGACCCGAATCCATCTTTATACCGTGCCGGGCCAGGTCTTCTACGATGCCAGCCGCAAGCTGATTCTACGCGGCGTCGATGGGATCGTCTTCGTGGCAGACTCGCAGGAACAGCGCATGGACGCCAACGTGGAAGCCCTCGACAACCTCATGTCAAACCTGAAAGAGCACGGCTACGATTTCAACAAGATTCCCTACGTGCTGCAGCTCAATAAGCGTGACCTGCCCAACATTCTGTCGCCAGATGCGCTCAGCAAGGAGCTCCGCAAGAAGAACGAGGCCGTGGTCGAGGCCGTGGCGTTTCAGGGTGTGGGTGTGTTCGAGACCCTGAAGGAAATCGCCAAACAGGTGCTCACGGAACTAAAGGCTGGGGGTTAGCTGAAGGCAGTTCTCAGGTTTCCAGAGCCATCCCATAAATAACTTCGGGAAGGGCACGGCTTCGAGCCCGCTTGCCCTGAGCAAGCGAAGCGCGCCGACGGGCTCAGCACCAAAACAGATGCGGTGCCGGCCTGAAACACAAATATCCCACGCCGTGTCGTGTCATCCAAAAAGGCCCCGATCCCCGCATTCTTTTTTCAAAGCTGCCGGACGATGAAGTCGATCGCGTCACTGCATCTTGGGTGGAGCCATTGCGCCCTCTGTGGCTAGTCCCATCCGCTTTGACCGGATCCACAGGCGCAGGCGAAAAGGGTAAACTAACTCCACACCGATCAGACTGGCGTCGGATGGCCCGAAACACCGCTGGAAAGGGAAACCATGAAAGATTCGCGCTCGAGGGGGCTAGAGGGGGATGAAACACCCGACTGGAAAAACCACGGCTTGCGCATCATCCGCAGCGGCGAACTGGACGCCAACACGCCTCAAACCCCCGGCATGACCCGCGCCGAAGCCATCTCGCATGCTCGAGTCGGCGCGCAAAAACTCTGGGCGGGAACCGTGGTGGTGCATCCCAATGCCAAAACCGGCCCGCATCACCATGGCGAACTGGAAACCGTGATCTACGTCGTGCGGGGCCGCGCCCGCTTTCGCTGGGGAAATCAATTAGAGTTCGTCGATGAAGCCGGTCCGGGAGACTTCGTCTACGTTCCTCCCTACGTTCCTCATCAAGAGCTGAACGCACGCAAAGACCAGCCGGTGGAGGCCGTCATCGTGCGCAGCGGCCAGGAGCCGATCGTCGTCAATTTGGACATTCCCAACCCGGAGGACGATTCGGACACTCCACAAGACGATCCATTTCACTCCGCGCCGGGAAAACGCTGAAAAGCTCCCGGCTTCCAGTAATCCTAGACTGATGTGTTCGAAGGGCGGCTCTTCTACCTCTCGTCCTCCCTCCTAGAATTCAATTCTGAGCGCCATTTGCCCGGTGCGGTTTCCAGCGTTTTCTGCCGTTTGCGGAGCACTGAGGACGCCGAAGGTTGCTGGGACATCGATCTGCGTGGCGGGAGGAGCGAAGTTGGTGTGGTTGAGCACGTTCGTAAATGTGGACTCGAAGCGCATGCTTACTCGCTCCGTAACTGGGAAGACTTTGGCAAGGCCGAGGCTGACCGCGGCTGAGCCTGGGCCCTCGAGGATGCCCACTCCGGCGTTGCCAAATCTGCCGGTGCCCACCGGAGTTGGAGAAAATGCTGCCGGATTGAAATAATGCGCTCGGGACTTCCCACTGTAGAGATTCGTCGAAACCTCGTCGGGACGCAGGTAAGCGCCACGATTGACCACGTCGGTGTTGGACTGATCATTGGTTTCTGGCTGACCGTTGGCGAGCACAGGGCAGGCGCCGTTGGCGAAGGAGGGCACTTGGCAGCCCCCGGGGCTGATACTCGGCGTGAGCCATGGGCCGGTCTCGAGCAAAGTCACAGTGGTGAGTTCCCAACCACCCAGGGCCGCGTTCTTCCAGCCTCTGGTATTGAGAAACGTCCGTCCCTGACCAAAGGGCAACTGGTAGAGACCGGTCAAAAGGAAGCGATCGTGACGAGTCCCTTCGACATTGCCATAGTCACTGCCGACATCGAAGCGGTTGGCAATCGGGACGCCATAATTAACTTCACCGGCGAAAGCCGTAGGATTGTCACCCTGGTTGTCCGCGAGGTTTTTAGCCAACGTGTAGTTGGCCTGGAAGTAGAGGCCGTGCGACATCTTATGGCTTTCCTCAACCTCGAGAGCATTGTAGTTTCCTTCGCCGGCGTTGAAAGTGCTGTAGAGCGTGAACCAGTTGTGGTAGGGCGCGCGCGGATCGACATAGGGGCTGGCGACCGTAGTCTGAAAGGGCGTCGTGCTTGCCGGGACTTGGTTCAGGTCTTCAGTGATGCTGAGCCGATAGCTGTGCATACCGACATAGCTGACGCGCAAACTGTCGTTGTTTCCAACTTGATGCTCGACGGTGAAGTTCCATTGATTCGCCTGCGGATCGCGATAATTCGGATCCACCCCCTGATCGAGACCTCCGCCGCCATACTGTACGCCCATCGTAGGCGGCGCTGTATTGGGAAATTGAATCAGCGGAGTGCCGCTCGCAGTTGCCGAATTCGTGTATGTGTGCAATGCCGAAGTCGGATTCCCGCTGTTATTGAAGGATAAAGGACCCAGATTGGTCATCGTGAAGATGCCAAATCCCGCGCGAATCACTGTTTTGGTATCGTTCAACGGACGCCAGGCAATCGATACGCGCGGCTGGAAGTTCCGCATATAAATGTTGCGCAGCGACTGCGGCAAGTGGTCCTGGCTGGCAGTAACATAGTTCGTGCAGGGCAGGGCCGTATACGCCAGGTTGCAGGCGTTGAACGACTGCTGGAATGCCAGATTCGACGCCTGAATGTTTTGCCGCTGCAGATACGCCGACAGCTCGCTAGGCACCACAATCGAATTGTTTCTCTGGTCGAAGTTCGCCAGATTACCTCCGTCTTCCTGAAAACCCGGGAGGATCTGCCAGCGCAGGCCGTAGCTGAGCGTGAGGCGGCTGTTGATCTGGTACTCGTCCTGGCCGTACACGCCATACTGCCACGCCGTTCCGCCCACGTCCGGACTCGACACGGCAAAGAACAGAGTGGTCGGCGCTCCTTCCAGGAAGTCGCCAAAAGCATTGCCGGTGAAGGTGCCCGGAAAAGTGAAATCACCGAAATCGTCGGAGTTAAAAACGGGGGCAAAACTTTCCAGATCGAAGTACCTCACCCTTCGCGCATCCAGGCCCGTCTTTAAGGTGTGCTTACCGCGCGTCCAACTCAGATTGTCCGTGAACTGGGTCGTCTTCGACTGTGTGACTCCCGTCTTGTCGCGGCCAATGGGAGTGAACCCGGTTCCGGCACTGAAATTGAAGGTAGGAAAAGCGTGCGTGATGGGGTGCTGGCTGATGTTTACTCCGGTCAGGTCGAGTTGCGCGAGCGCGGCAGCCCCATCGATGGGGAAGCCAACGCTAGTGATGACGTTCGTGAAGCCGAAGCGGAACTCGTTCAACAGACGCGGCGTGAGCACCCAAGTATGCGAGACCAGCAGGCTGCGATTGTGCACGCTGTCGGAGTCATTCGGCAGAAGCGGGTTGGCATAATCTTCGGTGATGTTCTTGCGGCTGAAACGCGCGTAGACCGATTGCTTGGAATTGATGGTCTGGTCGATGCGGAGATCGGCTCCGTCGGTACGGGCGGGCGTGGACTGGAAATTCTCGTAGTTGTAGTCCGGACCGGCAACGTTGGGCAGCGGGTAATAGTTCGGGCCGCCGACGTTGGGGAGCGGATAATAGCTCAACAGCGCTGTGGCAGTGGGGTTGATGCTGGCGGTTGGAATCGACGGGATGCCAAGCGTGGTCAGGTTACCGCTGCGCTGCTCCTGCGTGGGAACAATAAACTGTTCGGCAACTGCGGTCGAACGGCGGTTTCCCTCGTAATCGAAGAAGAAGAAGGTTCGGTTCTTGCCGTCATAGAAGTGCGGAATGCTCAATGGGCCGCCGAGCGAGCCACCAAAGGTGTTGAAGTGTTTCGGCGCCTTGCCCTTGAAGCCGTAAGGGTCGGCGTCGAACATGTCGTTTTGCAGATACTCAAACAGGCTGCCGTGATACTGACTCGTGCCGCTTTTCGTGGTGAAGGTAACGTCCCCTACCTGCGAAAACTCTGCGCTGTTGTTAAACGACGTTACTCTAACCGCCGAGATTCCCTCCTGCGATGGATAAGCATCCTGCAGCGCCCCATTCTGCCGCACGTTCGCTGTCGAGATGCCGTCGACAGAGAAGTTAACCATCGCCGAACTGGCGCCACCCAGCGCGATGTTTCCGCTGCTGTCCTGTTGCACATTCGGCGAAACCGCCAGCGCTCCCAGAGGGCTGGTGGTGGTGGCGCGATTGTTCAGCGGAAGTTCGGTGATCTGCTGATTGTTGATTGAATCGCTGATAACCGCGTTCTCGGTATTAATCACCGCTACCGTGTCTGCAACTTCCACCGTCATGGATTGACTCTTGACCCCAACGATGACATCGATCCTTAACGTCTGCCGGGCGGCCAGTTCCGCGGATGAAACCTTGAACTCGGCAAAGCCCTCGGCCTGAGCGGAAAGGGCATAGGTGCCCGGCTTGAGGTTCACAAATTCAAAAGACCCGTTCTCATCCGATGTGGTGGAGCGAAGGCTGTTGTCTTCCAAACGCCGGACCTTCACCGACGCGCCGGGCACAACGGCCTGTGTTGTGTCATGCACCACGCCAACAATGCTGCCGAACGTTGACTGCGCGTGGGAGGAGACATTGAGCCCCAACCCACATAGAACGAGCACTGCCGCCCCGATACTTCGATAGATGACTTCCTTGGCCACGGCACCAACCTCCGCCGGCGCGATGCCCCCGAAATCAAGTCCGCCGATTTCTTTTGGAGTTCACGCCCGATGTCGGGAAGTTAGCAGACAGGACATAAAGAAACTACGGGCATGGGATAAGGGAATCGTAAAGTCATGCCGCAAAGAAACAATGGCCCCCATCGCAATTCTTGATAAGGCGGTTTGATAAGGCGGTTTGATCGATGATTTCGTCGCGTGAGCCGAGCGAAATAAATATTCGACTGGAAAAACCACAGCTTGCCGTGATGTCTGGAGTTTGCTCGGCGGCCGTTCTCCACGACTTCCGCGTTCTAAGATTTGTGTTTGCCGAAATCGTATCGAAGCTTTACGACGCGGAGACCGCCGACAAGATCCGCAGATCGCGGAGATTGCAGGTCGCTTCGGAGGATCTTCGATCTTGCCGAAACTGAGATACTCCCAGCAATTCCAACCGATTGCGATCTCGTGGTTTGCGACTGATGCCGGTTAATGTAGCCAGCCTGGAGCGGCCCGCCAAGCGTCATCAACAGCTGTTACTTCCGTAACGGCTCTTCAGAACCATTCCCCTCTACATCGTGGCTAGGTACGATCAATCTGTTCGAGTATCACTTACGCCTTCGGGCGAAAGGAATAGGACAACTATTATGGAATACAGTGGGATCGTAGTAAGGCAGCAGAACACCGCACAGACCGTGGAACTGAGCAATGGCAGCGTTCCTTACGCAAATGCGGTGGGACCCCAAGGTTCAACATCGGTTCGGGTTCCGGACGGCGGTTCGACGTTACTTTTCATCATGGCAGCGCTCACCGCAATCGGATGGGCAGCTACCAAACGATACTGGTCACGAACTCAGGTCACGAACTAAGGGAAAGACTACAGCAGCTCGGATTACCGGTTAGGCGACGATACCCTAACCGCTCCGAATTCTGCTGGGCGCAGTTAAGCGGCAGTGAAGCAGTCAGAAGCACGCGGACTGAATTTCCGAATCGGAGATTCCAGTCTGCCGTGCGTACACTCCCCCGACTTCCGCACCCTCCCAGCCAAATGCGTATTCGCGTCCGCGATTTCATCGCGGTGGCGAGAAGGCCCTGAGCATTTGTAGGTTTGCGAGTACCCTACGGTGGAGTGGCCTGCTTCCCTAAACTATCGGGATAGAGCCGAGGCGCGCTCGCTCGTCTTTTAATCATGGCTCCTCCGACTCACGACGTTGTCCATGCGGGGACCGCCAAGTGCCCAGGTCTGCTTTGGCTGCCACAAGCGTGACTCGTGGCAAGGTGCGTCCAGCACCACCTCGAAGAGCGTTATCCCTTCTTCATAGCCCCACAGCTCGCGCGCCAAACCAGCTCTTCTTCCGGACTTCGAGTAATCCACACTTTCCAGAGGTCCTGGCAAAGTTGCTGCGACCCTCTGCTGGAAACTGGTTCTCCGGGGGATACCAAGGTTGTTTGTTACCAACTGTGGAAACACAGTGGCTGGGATCACGGGAATAGATGTTCGTATGGAGATTAGGGTTGATTCCTCGTCTCAATCCAGACTTTACGCCGTCGAGCCACGAAATCTCGCTTGAATACGAGCCAGTTGTACCAAACGGCCCACTCTTTGAACTTCCCCTCCGACGAGTTGCTGCGTAACCGTCCGGCCGGACCCGCATTTACATCGGCGGCGCAAGTGCCGGGTGGCGAGTGTCCACTTGGTTCACTTCGTCGTACGCGTCGTACGCGACAACTTGAGCGGCAGAATTGGCAGTCTTATCATACTGCTCACGGTATTTTAGACGCTATTCCCTATGAGCGATGCTTCTGGAGCCACGCCCGCGCTGTTGGTGCCGCACTATAGCATTTTGAAAGGACCAAACGGTCTGCCCGCGGGCTGGCGGCTGCTAGTCTTTTTCGCCATCCTCCTGCCGCTCGGTTACGGTGTGAGTGGCGGTGTCGATGCTCTGATCCGCCGCACGCATTCCGATTTCTCCACCCCGTTGGACGCTGTCTTTTCGACCGACTTGCTTGTCCTTCCCTTGCTAATCGCAACCTGGATTATGGGACGGATCGAACGCCGCACCTTCGGCGACTTCGGCTTGCCATGGCGGCGAGCCTTCGGACGCCGGTTCTGGCAAGGGGCTTGTTTCAGCTTTGTGTCGATGAGTTTACTTTTTGCGACAATGCGACTTGCGGGCGTCTTCTCATTCGGCGCCATTGCACTGCACGGATCGGCTTCTGGCCGGCAGCGATCGTCACGTCCTTACTCATGGGCGGATTGCATTACTTCAACCCCAGCGGTCATGGGCTGGGACCGGTGTCGGCGACGCTGTATTGTCTGGTGACCTGCCTGGTATTGCGGAGGACTGGTGATCTCTGGATGCCGCTTGGAATTCATGCAGCCTCGGCCTGGGCCGAGGTTTACTTCTACGGCGTGCCAGACAGCGGTCACCCGGCCAACGGACATCTGTTCAGCGCCAGCTCTCACGGTAACCTATGGCTGACTGGCGGTGGTTTTGGTCCGGAGGCTAGCATCTTCACCCTGGTGTTGCTGGCTATTTGGGGCGGGAGTTTCTCCGTGTGGCTGCGTGGAGTGAGGTATCCCAACCCTGCTGCCGTTCAGCGGCCGCAGGGCGGAGGCCAACTGAAGGCACCGCCGCGCGGAAGTTTTAGGGGCTAGGAGACAGGCCGGATTGCTGGACCTAGATTTCAGCGGCAAGGGCTGATCGCAGCCAAGCTGTTGCGGACGTGGCGAGCGCGCGTCGAACGAGCGCATGTCTGGCAGGCACGGCGGGCGCGGTACAGCGAACTGTTGCATTGGAACATAAGTGAGCACGATTGGCTGGAAGGGCGGGACGAAAAGCTCCCCCAGGATCGCGATGCCAAGTCGGATCGACGACGCGTTTCGTCGGTCATGATTCGACCGAAGAGAACCTGCAGAAACTGAGTTGCTATGTGAAGCAGCACGGGCGACCGGTATCGGTCCACACCGATAAGGCCGGATTGTTTCGGATCGCGCCCCGGGCCAGCCATCACCGGTATGATCCGGAACAGCAACTGATCCAGATTGGCCGGGCGCTCGAGGAGCTGAACATCGCGTGGACCGAGGGTACGATCCGAAAACCCGAACCGTTTTCACCACAGAAAAAAGGCGCCGGAAGCTGCCCGGCGCCTCGAGGCTCGCGAGATGCGGTCTAGCGAGTGGTTACCCTACCAGAAATCTATTTGCTTTCCGCGATGGGGCTCGCACCCAAGTCGCGGCGACCGTTAACGGCCGTGCGCGCCGCGCGGGCGGCAGGCATGTTGGCGGCGGCGGCTCCGTAGCGCTCGATAAGCACCGGCGCCATGGTGTTCTCCGCTTCCTTGACGAAGATCATCTGATTCTCGGAAGCCATATCGACGCGGACGAAGTCTCCCAGCTTTACCTGGCTGGTCGCGACCAGATTGGCCAGCGGGAAAACCAGGTACCGTTCGATCGCCCGCTTCAGATGACGCGCGCCGTAACGCGGGTCCGTGCCTTCCTTCAGCAGGAACTGCTTCGCGCCGGCGGTGCACTTGAACACGAACTGGTTCGTGCCTGCGGCCATGAGCACGCGCTGCTGCACCATGCCGAGTTCGATCTCCAGAATCTGAGCAAGATGCTCGTCGCGCAGCGTTTTGAACACGACCGTCTTGTCGATGCGGTTCATGAACTCGGGTGTGAACTTGCGGCGGGCAGCCTCGACCGCGGTGCGCTGGATCTTGTCGTCGAAACTGTTGTCGACTTCCACCACTCTAGGCGCAAAGCCCAGGCCACCGTCCACCAAATCAGTCATCTCGCTGGCGCCCAGGTTCGAGGTCAGGATGATGATGCATTGCGAAAGATCAACGCGGCGATTGTCGCCAAGCGTAAGTGTGGCCTTGTCCAGAATGCCGAGCAACAGTTGCCACAACGAGTCGCTAGCTTTCTCAATCTCGTCGAAAAGTAAGATCGAAAGCTTCAGCTTCTCGGTGAACCACTGGTTGAGCGCTTCCTGCGTGAGCAGAGGATGGGTCTCGCGATGGCCGAGGTATCCCGGAGGCGAACCGATCAGCTTGGCGATCTCGTGCGAGTGCTGGAACTCGGCGCAGTCGATCTTGATGCAGGCATGGGAATCGCCGAACAGAGCCTCGGCCACGGCTTCCACCACGCGCGTCTTGCCCGAGCCGGTCGGACCCAGAAAAAGCAGGTTGCCCACGGGACGCCCGGGAGCATTCAGGCCCGCCAGAAACATCTGATAGATCTCGGCGACTTTTTCGATGGCCTGGTCTTGACCAACGATGCGGCGGCGTAGTGCGGTTTCAAATTCCCCAGCATCTGCGCTGCGGCGGTTCGGATCGAGCACTGTAGCGAGGTTTGTTCTCATAAAGTGGCGTCTTTCCTATCGGAGGGCGTCTCCACGCCTTCTCCTGTTTTCCCGGACTCCCCAGGCCTTTCGACTCCCCCACGATTCCAGGGTTGACAAATTTTGTCACTTGGAACCGAGTCGCTTGCCTGACCCCATGCGCGTCACCTTGGAATAAGCAAGCGACTGGCCACGGGCAGGGAATGGATTGAGCGGCCGAAAACCCTGTATCTGGCTGGTTTTAGATGGCCGGCGACGATATTAGAACAGACCACAGTGGAAAGTTAAGAGGGAGGAAGAGAAATAGTTTGCGCATGACGGAAAGGAAAATGGGAACTGGAAGATTATGACCATGAGTAACTGGCGAGGCATGTAGGTGCGGGATAGCATCCGGGTTAGGTAGGTTCCTGGAGGGACCGTTGCGCCGGTCGTCAGTTCTAACGATTGCTTCTGTCTCATGTGTGCTGTTTGGAGTAGCCGCCATGCGCCTGAGTCCATGGCTCTCTTCGGCTTTCGCGGCGCAGTCGCAGAGTGCGCCAGCGGCGCCGGAAGCGGCCGCCGCAGCGGCGCCGGGCGCGCAACTGGTGCCAGTAAGTACAACCCTTTCGCCCACAGTGGGTCCGGCGGACATTCCTTCGCCACACCTTCAAACCACCCCAGCCACGGAAATTTACACCGCGAAGCGCGGCGAAAGCATTCCCGCCGTCGCCCACAAGTACTTAAACCGCACTGCCTATCAAACGTCATCCGAACTCTCCGAAGCCA
>Ga0302325_10036272_pt1 | contig 10054 bp, 9 predicted proteins | sample Palsa_T0_2_FD_201948 | JGI IMG/M metagenome (GOLD analysis project Ga0302325, IMG submission 201948) | Peat permafrost microbial communities from Stordalen Mire near Abisko, Sweden - Palsa_T0_2 | ecosystem: Environmental > Terrestrial > Soil > Palsa > Peat permafrost | place: Sweden: Abisko... | reverse complement strand
CGCTAATGCCGTGCTATATGTGCGCCGGGACGATAGTGCAGTTCCGGGTACCGAGGGTCGTAGTGGGGGAGTCGCTCACCTTCCCCGGCGGCCGGGAGTTCATGGAGGCACATGGCGTCGAGGTCGTCGACCTCGAAATGCCCGAGTGCGTCGAAATGCTGCAGGGCTTTATCGCTGCCAACCCGGAGCTGTGGGCCGAGGACATAGGCGAGCTGTAGCCGTCCGTCGGCCGAGGCCTTGGATTGCGGGGACGTGCCCGGACGGGCCAGAATCAGTCATCCAATCTAGGAGGACTTTTGAAAAGACCAGCTAAAAGAGGCCTCGCTGTGGCCTTGTCGACGTCGGCTCTCACGTTCGGCGTCGTTGCCACCTCGGCATCAGCCACCTCGGCATCAGCCACGACTCGCGTGCCGGACGCAGCCGGGCGCACCCTTGTCATCGATAACTCTTTCGTTCTCGTCACCGCCGACCCCGGTCATATGTTCGAGCCGACCGGCGAGTTGGTTGTAAACGCTCTCTACGACACTCTTGTCACCTTCTACGGTGGCAATTTCAAGAAGGTGGTGCCGGACCTGGCGACTTCCTATCAGGTCCTGGACGGCGCCCGGAAGTACGTCTTCCACCTCAACCCGAAGGCCAAGTTCTCCGACGGGACACCGGTCACCTCGGCCGATGTCGTGTTGTCGCTGGACCGGCTCATCAACCTCAAGGGCAACCCGGCGTTCCTGCTGGCCGGCGAGACGATCAGCGCCGACGGCCCCGAGACCGTTGTGATGACGTCGGCCGCCCCCAACCCCGGCCTGCCGTACATCCTGCCCAACCCGGCCACCGGCATCTTGAACTCAAAGGTCGTCGAAGCCCATGGCGGCACCGACGCGGCCAACGCCTCCACCAAGGACACGGCCGAAAACTGGCTGGACACGACTTCCGCTGGGTCTGGGCCCTACATCATCAAGTCGTTCAGCACCACAACGCAGGTTGTCCTAGAGGCCAACCCCAACTTCTGGGGCCCTGCGCCGGCCTACTCGACAGTCGTGCTCCGCAACACCGCGACGGCAGCCGTTGAGCGTCTCGACGTACTGCGCGGGACCAACGAGCTCGCCCTCGACCTCGACCCCAGCCAGGCCAGCGGCATGAGCGGCGTCCAGGTCGTCAAAGGCGCGTCGCCATACGTGTTCTTCATGTTCGCCAACGACAACCCCAAGATCTCGAAGATCACGCCCAATCACGACTTCCAGATGGCGCTGCGCTACGGCATCGACTACGCCGGGTTGCTCCAACTGGCCGGGGCCGGGTCGATACAGGACCCTGGCATCGTCCCGGCCGCGTTCCTAGGAGCCCTACCGGCATCCGACGACGCCAAGTACGACCTGGCTCAGGCGAAGGCCTACCTGGCCAAGTCCGGCGTCGGTAACCCAACACTCAACCTCACCTACCCGACTGATCTCACAGAGAACGGTCTTTCCTTCGACGACTTGGCCGCTCGTCTGCAGCAATACCTGGACCAGATCGGCATAACGGTCAAACTGCAGCCTCAGTCGATCTCGGTTGGGCTGGGGACGTACCGGGCGGGCACCGAGGCGCTCGGGCTCTGGTTCTGGGGCCCTGACTACCCCGACCCGAGCGACTACCTCAATTTCGGCCCGGGAGCCCTCGTGGGCTTGCGCGCAGGATGGACGACCGCGGAGGACCCGACGGTCGCGGCTCTGGCCAAGCAAGCCGCATCTACCACCGGCACGGCGGCACGGCAGGCCATCTTCGAGAAGTACCAGCTGGCCATGAACGCGAGTGGCCCATTCGTCCCCCTGCTCCAACCGGCTGAAATCGTGGTCGGTACCAAGGGGATCAAGAACATTCAGGCCAACGGCCTATGGCTGGTCGACCTGCGCAACCTCGGCTAACCGGGCCTTAATTGGCCGCACCGACCGTTCCCGATATCAACCGGCACCGAGCCCGGCGGGCCACACCCGCCGGGCTCGGCCGGTTCTTGGCCCGGCGCCTGGGGATCGGTGTCGTGCTGATAATCGGGATCACCCTCGTTGCTTTCATCCTCACCCATCTCGTACCTGGTGACCCGGCCGCCGCCAACCTGAGCCAGACGGCCCTCGGGGACCCGGCCATCGTGAAGGCTTTCGACCACGAGTACGGCCTGGACAAGCCGGTACCCGTGCAGTACCTCATCTACCTGTGGAAGTTGCTCCACCTCAACCTGGGCATTTCGGAGCAGAGCCATCGCGCCGTGGCCACCGACCTCAGCCAGTACTTCCCGGCCACGATGGAGCTGGCCCTTTTCGCCATCGTCGTCTCTACGGTCCTGGGTGTCGGCTTCGGCGTACTGGCAGCGGTCCGTCGGGGTCGTCCGATCGATGGAGGCCTTCGGGTAATCAGCTTGCTCGGTGTCTCGATGCCAACGTTCTGGGTGGCGCTGTTTGTGTTCTACCTCTTCTACTACCGGCTGGGCTGGCTCCCCTCAGGGGGAAGGCTCAGCCCCGGTCTGAGCCCACCCCGGACCATCACCGGCTTCTACACCGTCGACTCTCTTCTTAGCGGGCAGTTTTCGCTCTTCCTCAATGCTCTTGAGCACCTGGTCATGCCCGCGATGGTGCTCGGCCTCTTCACGGTCGGGACTGTGCTGCGCTTCACCCGAGCGTCGGTACTCGAAGTCATAAACAACGACTATGTCCGAGCCGCCCGCGCCAAAGGCCTGTCGGAGTGGACCGTCATCCGCCGCCACGTGATGCGGCCAGCGCTGCTCTCCATCGCCACCGTGGCGGGCCTTGCCTTCGGTAACTTGCTCTCGGGCACCGTGTTGGTCGAGAACATCTTCGACTGGCCCGGTATCGGCCAGTATGCCTACCTCAGCGCCACGAACTTGGACCTGCCCGCAATCACCGGCGTCAGCATCGTCGTGGCCATTGTCTACATCGTGATCAACCTGCTCGTCGACCTGCTTTACAGCATCCTCGACCCCCGGATCGAGCTCCGTTGATCAGAGCTGGCGCCCTCGTCCCAGATGCCGGCCCCCCTGGCGCAGAGACCGGGGCGAGCCAGGACCGCCTCACTCGCAAGGACCGCGCCGCACTGCGCCCGCCCTGGCGCCAGCCGCTGGCCGTCATCGGCATGGTCACCGTCCTGGCCTGGGCCCTGGTGGCCGTGTTCGCCCCCGAACTGGCGCCCTTCTCGCCTGACAACCAGTTCGCCCCGTTAGGCGCGGCCCCGTCCCACCTGTACCTGTTCGGTACCGACGAGCTCGGTCGCGACGTGTTCTCCCGCGTCATCTACGGGGCGCGCCTGTCGATGCCCTTGGCAGTCCTTCTAGTGCTCGTAGCCATGACCATCGGTTCGGCTCTCGGCGCTGCGGCAGGCTTCTTCGGCCGCGCCGTCGATGCGGTGATCATGCGTACCGCCGACCTCGTGTTCGCCTTCCCCGGCATCATCCTGGCCTTGGCCATCGCAGCTGCCCTAGGTGCCTCGCTCAGCAACGCCGTCCTCGCTGTCATTGTCGTGTCGTGGCCGTCGTACGCCCGGCTGACCAGAGCGCTCGTGCTGTCGGCGCGCTCCTCGGAGTACGTGACCTCAGCCCGCCTATTAGGCAGTTCTTCTTGGCGCACCATCTGGGTGGAGCTGAGGCCGAACATTGCCGGGCCCATATTCGTGCTTGCCGCCCTTGACGTCGGCAACGCCGTGCTTTTGCTCTCGGGCCTCTCGTACCTCGGCCTCGGCGCCAAGCCACCCACCGCTGAATGGGGGGCCATGGTGTCAGAGGGCGTGCAGAACTTCAACCTGTGGTGGCTCGGCCTGTTCCCTGGGCTTGCCATCCTGACCGTTGTCCTCGCCTTCAATTTCATCGGCGATGCGCTGCGCGACATGCTTGACCCGCGGACTGCCCGGATGATCCGGAAATGAGCGGGGCCCCGGTCTTGGAGGTCGACAACCTCACCGTGGCTTTACGCACGGCCCGCGGCATGAGGAGGGCGGTGGACGGTGTGTCGTTCTCGATTGGCGAGGGCGAGATCCTCGGCGTCGCCGGCGAAAGCGGGTCGGGGAAAACCATTACCGCGCTTTCACTTCTCGGGCTGCTGCCCCTTGGGGCACGCACATCGGGAAGCGTGCGCTTCGAGGGTCGCGAGCTGCTCGGGCTCAACCGCAAGCAGCTGCGCGGCGTCAGGGGCAGGCAGGTGGCGCTGGTCTCCCAAGACCCGGCAACTTCTCTGCACCCGCTGTTGCGGATCGACGTCCAGATGACCGAGCACGTCCGAGCGCACCTTGGTTTTTCGAAGGAGCGAGCTCGCCAGCGCGCTATCGAAATGCTCGACGCGGTACGGATCCCCGACCCCGAATCGGCGCTTTTTTCCCACCCGCACCAGTTTTCGGGCGGGATGCGTCAGCGGATCGCAATTGCCATGGCTCTGGCCTGCGAGCCACGACTACTGGTGGCCGACGAGCCGACCACCGCTCTCGATGTCACCGTGCAAGCCGGGATCCTGCGGCTCTTGGACCAGCTCCGGCGAGAACGCGGGGTGTCCGTCATGATCATCACGCACGACCTAGGGGTGATGTCGACAGTTTCGGACCGGATTTGCATCCTGTACGGAGGCAAGGTCGCCGAGTACGGCGCCACGTCCTCGGTACTGGGCCAACCCCGGCACCCCTATACCGAGGGCCTGATGCGTTCGCTGCCCGGCGCGTCGCAAGCCGGGTCCCCGATGGTGCCGATCCAGGGCGCGCCGCCCAGCTTGGACACTATGCCAGGTGGGTGCGCGTTCCATCCCCGCTGCGAGTGGGCCCGGGAAAGTTGCCGCCTTGTCGTGCCCACCCTGCGGCCGGTCGAGGAGGCGCGCTGGCTCGCTTGCGACATCGACCCGCTCCACGGTCGCGCGCCTGACCTGGCAGAGATTGGCGAGATATGAGCGCTTGGCCCGACAGCGCGGCCCCGTTGCTCGTTGTTGAGGACGTCGATGTCGCCTACCCGCGTCGTGGCGAGGCTCCCGTGCGGGCGGTGATCGGAGCAAGCATCACGGTGGGAGCCGGGGAGATCGTAGGGCTGGTGGGCGAGTCGGGGTGCGGGAAATCGACGCTCGGCCGGGCGGCGGTTGGGCTCGTCGCCCCCACCGCCGGCCAGATCCGGTACCGGGGGGAGGTGGTCGAGCCGATGGGTAGGACCGCTCGGCCTTCCCGGCTCCGGTCGCTTCAAATGGTGTTCCAGGACCCGTACGCCTCGCTCAACCCGAGGCGCCGCATCGGTCGCCAGGTGGCCGACGCGATCCGTCTCGGCACGGGGGCCAAGCTGGACGATGCGCAAGCTCAAGGCCGGGTGGCCGTTCTCCTCGAACGGGTAGGCCTGTCTGCCAATATCGCTCACCGGTACCCACATGAGTTTTCTGGTGGCCAATGCCAACGCATAGCGATCGCTCGGGTGCTTGCCACCGAGCCCGACTGCGTCGTGGCCGATGAACCGATCAGTTCCCTGGACGCGTCGGCACAGGCTCAGATCGCCAACCTTCTGGCGGGGATCGTGGCCGGCTCCGGGCTCGGGATGCTCTTCATTTCTCACGACCTTTCAGTAGTGCGCAAGATCGCCCACCGCACGGTCGTCATGTACCTCGGCCGGATCGTCGAAACGGGGGCCACCGAGCCGATCTGGGACGCGCCGGCGCACCCCTATACGCGGGCGCTCATCGCCGCTGTCCCCGTACCAGGCGCCCGGTCGGGCCTCTCGGTCGAGCTCCCCGGCGACGTGCCGAACCCCGCGCGTCCGCCCTCGGGCTGCCGCTTCCACCCCCGGTGCCCCGACGCTGTTGACCGTTGCCGGACCGAGGACCCCCCGCCCGTCGAAGTCGAGCCCGGCTGGCAGTCGCGCTGCCTGCTCACAAAACCGCGAGTCGCCGGGGCGAAGTAGAGGAGAAGTAGCTGAAAAGAAGTAGCTGCGAAGTAGCCGAACAGGGAGTCAGCGGCCGAGGAAGTGCTCGCGGACTGCCGGTAACACCCGGGTGCCGAGCAATTCCACGCCGCGGTCGTCGGTGAGGCCGTGGGGCGTCCCGAACTCGAGCCGGTCGGCACCCGCCTCGAGGACGGCGATTGCGTGCTCGGCAACGGCGTCAGGGGCCCCTGCGAATGCGAACCGGTCGAGGATCTCGTCGGGGACCGCCTTGGCCGCCGCGTCTTCCCCGCCTTCACGAAGCGCTCGGCCCAAATTTGCCAGCACTTCAGCGGGGATTTCCACTGTCGGGTCGAGACGGCCGACGACATCGAGGTAGAGGGCCACCTCGCGGCGCGCGCGAGCACGGGCTAACCGGGAGTCTTCGTCGACAACGGTTACTGCCCCGACGACGATGCCCACCGGCGTCCCCTTGTCCTTCGCCAAACCGCCCCTGCCAGTCCATTCCCGCATCAACGGCACCATATCCGGGTTAGCTGAGCCACCGATCTTCACCTCGTGGGCCATGGCACCAGCGAGGGCAGCTAGGCGGGGGCCCCAAGTACCGATAAGAAGGGGGACCGACGACCGGAACGGGCACTGGCGCAGCGCGGCCCCAGGGGGGAGGGAGAAGCGGTGCCCGGGTACCCCCGAACGGTCCCCCTTGAGCAGCGCTGCCACGACGGCAGCCGCCTCGGCGATGGCCTGGGGAGCATTTCCCTGGTCGATACCAAGCTCGGCCAGCCAGCTGCCACGCGCCAGGCCCAGGAACGCACGTCCCTGGCTGGCGACGTCGAGCGCGGCGACCTGCGCGGCGATCTCAACGGGATGGGTCGTGAACGGGTTCAAGCAGGCGGGGCCGATGGCAACCGAAGACGTCGCCCGGGTCATCGCCAACAAGGCGGGCAAAGGGTGCTGGAAGTAGAGGTCACTGAAAACACTCAGGACGTCGAAGCCGTAATGCTCGGCTGCCGCCGCCAGTCGCTCGTAGTCCGAGGCTTTCTTGTCTGATTGGAAGCCCAGACCGAAGCGCGGGCTGGCGCCGCTCATGTCAGCTCTTCGGCGTCCAAATGGACGAGCTCGAGACGCTCGATCCGCATGACCAGGCGTTCACCGGGGTCCGGGCAGCACACCAGTGCATCAGTGCCCAGCCAGTCGTCCCCGGCCAGGGCGCGCTGCTTGGCCGGCAGCAGGGGCAGCGCCGCCGCCAGGGCGTATATGCAGAAATGGCGGCCCGGTGGGATCGTCAGGTGGCTGGAACGGGTGAGCTCGAAGTAGTCGCCCACCGACAGCCCACAAACCGACCTACCCTCTATCGACTCAACCGTGACCCGAAGGTCCCACAGATCCATAACCCCAAGCACCTCCCTGGTTGCAGGACAGGTCTAGTCGGCCAGCCTTGACCGGGGCGACATCTCAGCGCCCGTGTCACGCCGCAACGGTGGTGGAAGTTGGGAAATGTTGGCATTGTGGGTGACGATGCCGGACAAGGGCGCAGGATGGCTGACCAACGCACAAGTGGTCGACGTCGCCGACGGGTCTGTGCTGCGCAACCGCAATGTCGAGATCGTGGACGGGGCCATCCGCGCTGTTTCCACGACCATACCGCCGAGCCCGGCCAACGTCATTGACGCCGGAAATCGCTTCGTCCTGCCGGGCCTCGTGTCTTGCCACACGCACCTCTCGATAGTTTTCCCCATGTCAGCGACGGACGAGTCCGAGAGCCCGGCGGCCACGGTCCTGCGGGCGGCTAAGCGGGCACGGGACGCGCTCGATGCCGGAATTACAACGCTTCGCTGCGTCCATGAACAAAACCGCGCAGACCTGTGGTTGAGAGATGCCAAGCAGCGGGGTTGGGCCGAAGCGCCCAGGCTCATCGGGGCGGGCCGAGCCATCACCACTCGCAACGGTCACGGAGCCGGAGCGGCGTGCGTAACCGCAGAGGGTGAGGAGGGGTTTTACCTCGCGGCCAACCACGAGCTCGAAGCAGGAGCCGACCACGTTAAGATTTTTATCAACGGCGGCTTGGCGCGCGAAGGTGAGGACGTCTCGCGACCTGAGATGAGCGACGGGGAGCTGGCCGGTGCCGTGAGGGCCGCGCGGCAGCACGACACCTATGTCGTGGCCCACTCGGGCGCTTCGCAGGCCATCCGTCAGGCCTTGAGCAGCGGTGTTCGTTGCTTCGAACATGCCTACGAGCTCGACGCCAGCACGGCATCGCTGCTGGCGCGCGAGGGCGCCTACTTGACGCCGACCCTGGTTGTAACACGCTGCGAGCCCTGGATGCGCGCCAATGGTTTCGAGGAAGCGACTATCGCCAACGCTCGCCTTGCCGCCGACGGCCATCTCGAGAGCATCAAGAACGCCATCGCCGCTCGGGTCACCCTGCTTTGCGGCACCGACTTGCCGCCCGCCGACGACGTCGGCGGGCTGCCATCGACGGTGGTCGAGCTCGTGCTGCTGGAGGAGGCAGGTCTCTCGCGGCTGGCCGCCCTCCAGACGGCGACTGTCAACCCGGCCCGGCTCATGGGCGCGGAGGACCGGATCGGCCAGGTCAGCCCTGGTTTTCGCGCCGACCTTATTGTTGTGGACGACAACCCGCTGGACGGCCTGGCCGCCCTCGGCGACGTCGCGATGGTGCTGCAGGAGGGCCGAGCCGTGAAGGTTGGGCCGTGAAGGTTGGGGCCGTGAAGGTTGGGGCCGTGAAGGTTGGGGCCTGACCGTTGCCTGCGAAGTCCAGGCGGGTCGGGCAGTTCAGGCGGTCGGCGAGCTTCAGGCGGTCGGCGAGGTGCCGTCCCGGCTCGCGAGGAGGTCGCGGATCTCGGTGAGCAAGGCGATGTCAGGGGGAACTTCGTCGGCCGGCGCCTGACCTTTGGCGCGCCGCTCGGCGATCTTGTTGAGCGGGGCAACCACAAAAAAGTAGATCGCGGCCGCAACCGAAACGAAGGTGATCAATTCGTTGATGAGATCTCCGTAGAGGAACTGGCTGTTGTTTATGGTCAACGTAAGGTCGGCAAAGTTCGGCTTGCCGAAAACGGCGGCGATGATCGGCGTCAGGATGTCGGCTACGAACGCCTTCACAAGCGCTGTGAACGCAGTGCCGATCACGACCGCGATCGCGAGGTCAACCACGTTGCCTCGCATTATGAACTCTCTGAAGCCCTTCAGCATTTTTCGAACTCCCTCCAGGAAGCTTAAGATCAGGCGCGAACGGGGCGAATGGCTTGGTACGCGGGCGTAAGTATAGAAGCCCGCCGCTCCAGCTGAGCTAGAGCTACGCTACGTGCCGACGGTAAGGGGACCACGTTGGTTCGTGTGCCGAGCTCGCTCCGGGAGCTGGTCGGATCTTCTGCCGCCCCGCTCGCCGTGTTGGAGCTGCCGTCGAGCGAGGTCCTTGCCGCCAACGAGGCTATGGCCCGCGCCCTTCGCGTCTGGCCGAAGCCGCAGTCCGGGCGAGCAGTCACCTACCGCAAGATCGGCAGGCACGCCGCTGTTTACGCTCGATCAATCGCCGATGGTTGCGCTGGGACCTTGAAACCGTGGGAACACGAGGCTCAGCGGGGCCGGGAGCACTCGGGTTGGCTCGCCTGGGCCCGCAGCGGAGGGGATTGCGGGTTGGCAGCAGGAGCACTGGTGCCTGGCCATCCCCCGGGGCCTCGACCTCACCCGCCATTGGCTCCCTTGGGTAGCGGTAGCCAACGTCGAGGGGATCCTACGGCTCGAAGATCTCGGTGCTCCCACCGCGGATCTGGTGCTCGGGCCGGCTCGCAAGTTGTGACTGCGGATGTGCCTCCGCCTGTCTCCGCCTGTCTCCGCCTGTCACCGCCTCTCACCACCACTTGCCTTCGACAGCCCGGTCTGTGTGGCCCGTGGTGTCCAGCGCGTCGAGGTCAGCCATGTCCGCGCCCGAAAGCGTGAAGTCGAAAATCTGGGCGTTCTCGGCGAGCCGCTCCCGATGGGTCGATTTAGCAAGGACGGGCAGCCCGTGTTGGACACACCAACGGAGGAGCACCTGCGCGGGCGTACGCCCGTTGCGCTCGGCGACGCGAGCCACCCTTGCATCCGAAAGGTACCGCCCCGTGCCTAGGGGACTGTAGGCCTCGAGGGCGACATTGCGGGCCTCGGCCGCGTCGAGCA
>Ga0302325_10036271_pt1 | contig 10055 bp, 9 predicted proteins | sample Palsa_T0_2_FD_201948 | JGI IMG/M metagenome (GOLD analysis project Ga0302325, IMG submission 201948) | Peat permafrost microbial communities from Stordalen Mire near Abisko, Sweden - Palsa_T0_2 | ecosystem: Environmental > Terrestrial > Soil > Palsa > Peat permafrost | place: Sweden: Abisko... | reverse complement strand
GTAGCGTTTCGCCAGCGGACGAATCGATCGCCACTTTCTGCCCAGGGTTCTCTGCAGGCGCTCGGCGACTGCCTCCGCCGATGATTCTCCTTCAAGAATCGACCGCGCCAGCGTCGAATAGAAAGTGGGATTGAGCATGGCTCAGAGAAACAGTGGAATGCTCCAACTAGTCTGACCCTGTGTGACCAGTCGTGCGCACAAGCGCACCGCCGGTCACGCGACGAATTGTGGAGGTAAGCACGTTCCCCTGGGGTATCCCCAGAGAGAGCCCGACGCGAGTTCGGAATCGATCCCGAAGGTCCGCGAGGTGCCCGGCTTGGAGCATTCCACTGTCTGACGCATCATAGCAGCGAGCGTCTGGTCGAATCACCGCTTCGCCGGCACCTGTTGCCCTCAGTCGATCGGCTTCCTGCAGGCGCCAACCGTCATCGATGTTCCGTTGCCGTCCAACGAGGCAAATGCGATCGAACAAGCTTTCTTGACGCTTATGCCCTGTGGCAGATCAAATTCGGGGCTGGATTCAGCATCAGATAGACTTAGCTTCCAAACAGCTTCGAGCGAGCTGGCAGGGATGCCCTTGACCTCGATCAACTCCTTGCCGATGACGGTTCGAAAGATAAGAGGCGCCCCGGCCCGCATCGCCTGCGGAACCAGAATCATCCCATCGATCGTCTGCAGCATCGCGGAGTCAGAGCCGTTCGAGATCGAAACTTCCCGTGGAAGTGCAATCGGATTTCCATTCAGTGTGATTGCCAATTCAACCGGGTAGACGTGCTGTTCGAGGAGAAACTTCTGCTGCCTGGCAAAGCGGACCATATCGCAGCGCGAACTCATCCCATCCACTTCAACTTCCCGCGGCAGATGAAGAACGACTGTGCGGCTTCCGGTCTCGCATTTTGTTGAATCAGTAAGCTTGTAGTTGAAGGTCACGTCGAACGATGTCGCGGCGTGTTGCGCGAATCCCCACGTCCTGACGCTCTCCTCGGCTGCCTTCACCAGCATTGCAGGACCGCTCTCCTCCGAGGTCCCGGTTACCGCCTTCCCGTCGGTAGAAACATGCAAATGCACCACCCCGGAAACTCTGGCGGCCAGAGCGTCGGGGGGATAGAGAGGAACGCTTGCCTGAACGACCTCGGGTAGCGCACCGGAAGCTTCCTGCGCAGCAGAGACATGCGCAAAGTTCGCCATCATCAGAATTAGGGCCGACAAGTTGCTACATATCTGCGCGATCCGTGCGGGTCGCAAGCCGTTCCCCATCCCGAGCTTCTCCATTGCCTCAAGATACGACATGAAGCCACCCTCGCTTTCCGGCCCTCACTGAGATTCCGTGTTCACGAACCAACCGCCCCCAATCGTCTATCCTGAAATCTCCAACCCGGAGGTCCCGGATGCTCTCCCCTTCTGTAACAGCTCCGCCCCAGCCCACTCCGCCGGAAACCATTGCCGACGCCCTCGATCGGATCGGCCCGCTCCACGGCCTGCCTTTCGAAGACCGCCTCTGGCTCGCCCGCAACGGCGAGGAGCGCATCGCCGCCGCCGGCGAAGTCCTCTTTGAAGAGGGCGCCCAGGCCGAGCAGATGATGCTCATCCTCAAAGGCGAAATCCACGTGCGCCGCCAGCGCACTGGGCCCATGTCCCTCTTTATTGGTCGCTCCGGCCAGATGACCGGCCTGCTCCCCTTTTCGCGCATGAAAAGCTACGGCGGGCAGGGCTTCGCCGCTACCGATGTCTGGGCACTCCTCGTCCACCGTTCGCTCTTCCCTGAGATGCTCGACGCCATTCCCTCCATGGCGCAGCGTGTGGTCTCCTCGCTCCTCGATCGTGTCCGCGAGGTCACTCGCATGGAGCAGCAGGCCGAGAAACTCAGCGCACTCGGCAAACTCGCGGGAAACCTCGCCCACGAGCTCAACAACCCAGCCTCCGCGGCGCAGCGCGCCGCCTCCGGCCTGAATCAAGAGCTCCTCGCCAACCGCAAGAGCCGCTTCCAACTCATCAACCTCTGCCTCACCGATGAGCAGATCACCTCCATCGAAGACTGGGAGCTCAAAGTTCTTGTCGGACCGGTCCACTCGCCCGAAGTGTCCGACGCTCAGTCCCCATCGGTCACCCTCCTCGCCCGCGAAGAGTCCGTTCGCGCCTGGCTCGCCGCTCTCGGCTGCCCCGAGCCCTGGGATGTCGCTTCCCCCCTTGCCGAGCAGGGCGTAACCGTCGACGAACTCAACGAGCTCCGCGCCGTGCTGCCAGCGGACGCAACCTGCATCTCGCTTCAGTTTTTCGCGCGCTATCTGCGCTCCTCGCGCTCCGTCAACACGCTCCTCAGCTCCACCGCGCGTATCTTCGACCTGATCAGCGCCATCAAGGACTACTCCTTCATGGACCGCGCACCTATCCTCGAAGTCGATGTGACTGCCGGCCTCGACGCCACCGTCCAGATGCTCCAGTCGCGCATGTCAAACGTCAAGGTCACACGCGATTACGAGCCCAATCTGCCCACCATCAGCGCCTATGGAGGCGAGCTGAATCAGGTCTGGACCGCGCTCATTGAAAACGCGCTCGACGCAATCGGCAACGACGGCGAAATCCGCCTCACCTGCCGCCTCGAAACCGACATGCTGTTAATTGAGATTTGGGACACCGGCCCCGGCATCCCCGTCGAGCTGCAGGACCGCATCTTCGAGCCTTTCTTTACCACCAAGGCGCCCGGCCAGGGCCTCGGTCTAGGTCTCGACAACGCCATGCGCATCGTCCGCAAACATCGCGGGCACATCAGCGTTAAATCCGAACCCGGCTCTACCTGCTTCCGCGTCCGACTGCCGCTGGAACAGTTGCAGGCCTACTAGGGCGGGTTGCAAGCCCGCCAAGCCCAGTTGCAAGGCTGTCAGCAAGCAGCCTGCCGCACAAATGGAACCCAAGGTCAGAAAGAAACGTCGGCCGCCTGTGTAACCCTCAGCACCGATTGGGCCCCGGTTCGCTGCTTCCACGCTGCGCGGATGGCTTCGATCTTCTCTTTATTCTCGCTGTCGCCCGGGTAGAGGATGATGAGAACCTTTGACCGCAGCCTTGACGGCTCCGTCCTGCCCTTGCCAAGCCATTGCCCATAAACATCCGCGACGCTCAGACCGGCAGGAAAGCGCGGCGTCACTTCGTGGTCGAGAAAATCGCGCCACTCAGCCTCGGTGACCCCCTTTTCCGGGTGATCCGCGGGCCCGAGTCCGAAGTAGAGTTCTGTGCGGACCCATCCCTGCGCCAGCCCTGGATGCGTCTCGTCCCCGGCAAGGGTGGGCGCTGCAGCCTGAGAGGCAGGTGCGGCGGCCGGAGTCGCACAGCCGGCAAGCGCGATAAAAAACGCAACCGTCAGCGAGCACACCACTGGGAAGCGGGCAAAACTCAGCCTCATCGCGTCTCCTCTCGTTTTCAAAAGGAATCAAGAAGTTGGGATGCCAACCTACACCCGCGCGACGGGATACGGTGAGCCAAGCGGGTTACTTTTCGATTTCCACGCCTCGCCAGAACGCCACATGCCCCTTGATCTTGCGCGCCGAAGGCTTCGGATCGGGGTAGTACCAGGCCGCATCCGGGTTATCCTGCCCCTCGATCAGCAGGTTGTAGTAGCGCGCCTGTCCCTTCCAGGGACACGTAGAGGTCGTGCTGCTGGGCTTGAAGTACTCCCGCTTGAGGCTGGATTCAGGGAAATATACATTCCCCTCCACTTCCTCAGTTACTTCGCTCTCGGCAATCACCTTGCCGTTCCAAACTGCTCTTGCCATTGGCATTATCCGTCAACTTCCCTGATCTGCCCCGGCCGCTGCCGCCACGGCAGCCAAGCACAAGTAACGGATAAGACATTAGCAGAGATTCGCCCGCAGGTCGTATCTTGTCAACAGCTCCAAGTCTCCGCACAGCCCGGGAACTGCCTGGAACTGCCTTACTTCGCTTCGGCTATCGAGTCGATGTGGACCGACTTCTTGCCCGGATCCGCAGTTGCGACCACCGTGACGTGGACCCCGTAAAAGTCCTTCACGGCATCCGGATTGTCGATGCTCCAGACTTCCTTTTTGGCCTCATCCACAAACACCGGCTTCTCGCCGCCCTCGATGCACTTCTTCACGCATGCCGCGCCCGTCCCGGCATGTTTTGCGCCGCACATTTCGTCTGAGATCCAGCCATTTATCTTGCTCGCGTCGGCGGCGCGCGCGGCAATTGCCGTCAGGGCGCCAACAGCCAGCAGCAGAACCAGGATACGTTTCATATAAGAACCTCCGGGTTTGGGGAACCCTCGATCAGCTACCATCATGCTCCCGCGAACGCCGATTCGGCAATAAATCTGCAAATCCGCGATCCGCGAGGTAATAGTCTTGCCTGCGCGTTATTCGCTTTGAGACCCTTCATTTCCGGCCGCCAGCAAATCAGGCGTCGTCGCCGTCATCCTCTGGCGCCGCGCTTCAAGAGTCTTCAGCGTCGTCTCATATCGCTGGGCGGCGGACGAAAACCGGTTGATCAACTCAGAGGTCTTCACCATGAAGCCCGGCATCCGCGCCCGTATCTCCTCCAGAATCGGCTGAAACTTGCCTAGCAGGAAGAATCCTTCGCCGTTCGAATCCACAAACAGCTCAGCCGACACAGCTCCGTGCAGCACCATCGCCGCAGCCATCTCCCAGTACGTGATCACCTGCCTGTAGTGCGCGTTGTGGTTGTGCTTCGGGTCGCCCGCCACGGCAAAAAACTCTTCCACCGTCGTCGGCCAGAACTCTCCCGTCATCCACGCCCGCGCCTCGCGCATCACCGCCTCGGTGCGCAGTTCATATAGTTTTAGAATGATCTCGGCATCCGCCGGAGTCGCCAGCATTCGTTCCATCGTTTGCATTCTCCGAAAGCACAATCCTACAGGATTCAGCTGCTGGAGGTGTTTTGCGAGCGCCGCGCGACCTTACGCAGGATGGAGCTCGCGCTGGCTGGCCAGTTGGCCAGAGTTCATTTTGCAAGTGAGATTCGATTGAAGGCTGTCGACTGCGAACAAGAATTGCTACGCTGCGGGAGCAGTCTTGGTCTTGGCGGGTTTCACTTCGCCGCGCGTGGCCGCGCCAGCTGCGAGCTCTTCGTCAGTCCAGAACCGGCCAGAGCCATCGAGTTCGCCAGACTCCAGACGACGAGAAACTTCGGCAAGAGCTTGATGAACTGCCTCGTGTATTTCTTGAGACGTCATTTCTCCTATTGCCTTTGTGCTCATCGTGTTGTCTCCTCGATTCTTGCCCACCGCTCGGAATCGTGCACGACAAAAGGCACGCCTTCGCGTTTTTCAGCAATCAGAGTCCGATCCCTGTCGCTATTATCGTAAATCTCCGCGTTATCCGCCAGTGGCGGATAGAGGTACCGCATATTCCAAAGGCCGGTCTTGAATCGACGGTAGATTACCTCGCTTGGAATATTGTGACCTCCCTGGCTGACCCGGCCAGCCACCCGCGCAATGGAATGCTCTGGCGACCGAAGCCAGAAGTAGTACAAAGAGATCCTCCACCCCTTTGCCTTGCAGTCTTTAAGAAGTGGATGAGGGACTCTCCCGATAATGTCGACTCCAGGGCAAAGCTCTCACCGTCCCGTACAAGTCCCCTGATGCGCTCAATCAAAACTCTGCCCGCCGCCAAAGCTGCCGATTCAACATTCCCGGGCGCAATCTCGCGTGCAAAATCATCCGCATTCAGGAATGGATGCAGGTGGAAGAAACTCCGGCAGTAACACGCGCGCCGCGGTCGTCTTCCCCGCTCCGTTCGGGCCGCCAAGAATCACAATGTCTTTCATGCCGTCTCGGCAGCGCCCCTACGCCGGCTGCAACTCGCGCTTCTTGCCCTTCGATCCCTCGCCCTCAACCACTGGCCCATGCGTCTCAGCCGTCGGCGGCGGCGGAGCATCGCCAATCCGCTTCGAGTAGGTGCACGTAACCGCTGCGGGCTCCTCTGCCGCCCCCTTCTTCGCACGCTTCTTCGGCGCCGGCTCATCTTCCGCGCCCTTCTTCTTGTTCGGGCACTCCAGATAGATCCCCGACTTCAGCGTCTTCTCCACCAGGTAAGGGCTTCCGCACTCCGGACACTTCTTGGCCACCGGCTTATAGTTCGATGTGAAGTCGCACTTCGGATAATTTGTGCAGCCCCAGAAGACGTTTCCTCTGCGCGCCTTCCGCTCCGCAATGTCCCCGGTCCCGCACTTGGGACACTTCATCCCCTCAATCAGGTTCTGCTTCACGTATTTGCACTTGGGGTAGCCGGAACACGAAACAAACTCCCCGTAACTCCCCTGACGCAATACGAGTGGCTTGCCGCAAACCGGGCAACTTTGGCCAGTTGGTTGCGGTGCATTCTGCTTCTGCTGCTGCTTCTGGCTCAGCTTTCTGATCGTCTTGCACGGAGGATCCTCGTTGTACCCAGGGCACGACATAAACGGCCCGAAAAGTCCGCGCTTCAACACCATCACCCGTCCGCAATTATCGCAATACTCCTCTTGCTCGCTCGCCTCCTGAACCTCCGGCGTATTCAGATCCGGCTTCCCGGCCGTGTTCTCCTTGGTGAAGTCGCAGCTCACCTGTTCGACAAATATCTTCTTCCCTTTCGTCGTCGACTCATCCGTCGCCAATTCGATGGCGGCTACAAGCTCTCTTGCGTCCGTCACTTCCTTCGAGTACACAAGTGTGTCCTCAACGCGCGCGCGAACTGTCATGGGAAAATCGAGCGACTTCGTAATCTTCTTTGTTACTGCCTTTGCATCCTTCTTCCACGGGCCCATCGCAACTGTCACCGGCGGCTTCTTGCTGAAGTTCGAACAGGAATAGAAGCTGCCGAACTTGCCCCACTTCAAAACCAGCGGGCTTCCGCACTTGTCGCAGACCTCCGACGTCTTCTCTTCCATTCGCTTGATGCTTTCCATTTTGTCGCCGGCATCTTTCAGCTCTTCCTCAAAGTGGTCGTAGAACCCGTTCATCAGGTCTGTCCACTTCTCCTTCCCCTCTTCAATGTCGTCGAGTTCTTCCTCAAGCCTGGCCGTGTATGCGATATCGAAAATGTATGGGAAATTCTTCACCAGCAGATCGCAAACCACCATGCCAATTTCAGTCGGATAGAACCGGCCGCTGATCTTGGTCACATACTCGCGGTCCTGGATGGTATTGATGATCGACGCATACGTGGAAGGCCGGCCCACGCCGCGCTCCTCAAGCTCTTTGACCAGCGAAGCTTCATTGAATCGCGGTGGCGGCTCGGTGAATTTCTGCACCGCATGCACGGCCGAAGGCCTCACTTCAAGCGGAATCTCCGGCTCCACATATTCTGGAATTGGCTCCAACTCTCCGCCTGAACCCGCCTTTTCGTTTCTAGCTTCTATCTTCGCGACGTCGAGGTTGTACTTCTTCCGAGCCTGCTCAAGCTTTGTCTTCCTTGCCTCAACCGCCAGTTGCTGCAACTGGGCGGGGGTGGCCAGCGGGATTCGCGCGCCCTTTGGAATCTCCGGCAGCCGGTCTTCCTCTTCGTCATCGGCTCCGTACACGCGCAGGAAACCATCGAATTTTAGAACCGATCCGCTGATGCGGAAGTTGTATGTCCTGTCACTCGCCGCATCGATCTCAATCGTCGTGACGTCGTAAACCGCCGGCATCATTTGCGACGCGATAAACCTCTGCCACACCAATCGGTAGAGCTTCAACTGCTCCGGCAAAAGATAACGCGCAATCGACTCCGGCGTACGCGATGGGTCGGTGGGCCGGATTGCTTCATGCGCATCCTGCGCGTCCTTCTTTCCCTTGTACACATTTTGCGTCTGAGGCAGGTACTGCGTCCCCAGTTGCTTCGCAATCCACTCGCGTGCCCCGGCAATCGCATCCGGAGAAACGCGCGGCGAATCGGTACGCATATAGGTAATCAAGCCTGTCGTTCCCTCTGCGCCCAGATCGATGCCTTCATACAGCCTCTGCGCCACGCCCATCGTGCGCCGCACATTAAAGCCCAACCGCGCAGCTGCCTGCTGTTGGAGAGTGCTTGTCGTGAATGGCATCGAAGGCGATTTTCTGCGCTCCTTCTTTTCGAAGGCTCTGACAGTCCAGGCAGCCTTTGTCGCGGCCGCAACCACTTCCATCGCGGCGGCCTCGTCGGCCAACGCATTTGCGATGAACTGCTCCCTGCCGTTCTTGTCTTTGCCATTGGCAACACGCGCGGGCTGGCCATCTATGCCCACAAAGCGAGCAGTTAACAGCGCAGGTTCTGCGCCCGAACTCTCCGAAGATTTAAACTGCAAGATCGCGTCGATGGGCCAATACTCCACCGGCTTGAACGCGCCGATCTCCCGTTCGCGCTCCACAATCAGCCGCACCGCAACCGTCTGGACACGTCCTGCCGACAGCCCGCGCCGCACCTTATCCCACAGCAGAGGCGAAATCTGATATCCCACGAGACGATCGAGCACACGCCGCGTCTGCTGCGCATCCACCAGATTCTGGTCTACATCCCGCGCATGCAGAAACGCCTCCTGCACGGCCTTCTTCGTGATCTCATTGAAGGTGACCCGGCGAATCTTCTTCCGCGCGGCCGCGCTGGTTCCCAACTGAATCGCCAGGTGGTACGCGATCGCTTCCCCTTCACGGTCGGGGTCAGGCGCCAGGAAAATCTCGTCCGCACCCGCGGCTGCCTTCTTCAGCTGTGCAACCACCTTTTCCTTGCCCGGAGACACAATCAGCGTCGGCTCAAACGTCCGATGCTCCAGCTCTACCCCGATGTCGTTCTTCGGCAGATCCATAATGTGACCCACCGACGCCAGAACCTCAAATCCCTTGCCCAGATATTTCTCGATCGTCTTCGCCTTGGCAGGAGATTCGACGATTACCAGTGATTTGTTCATTGCCATCCTTGATTTCAGAACTACTCTATCCTGTCTTGCCCGTTTGACTCGCTTCAAGACAGTTTTGACGCGAGCTCAAGTTCCGCTCGGGAATTCGAATGCTCTCATCCCTTCGCCCTTTTTCCGCTTCAGGAAAAAACCACCCACAAAGGTTGCACCCTACCACGGAACACCGCCCCGTTTCCACTCCGCCCGGTTCATTTTCATCTCGCGCCGCACCCTTTTCCCAAACACGACAACACCTGCGCGGCTTGAAAAAGCCTCGAAAAAACCGGCGCAAAACCAGCTTAAAGCGCTTCTTTAATTAACTTTGGACCGGGCCGTCCAGCCCCTGAACCCCGATAATCTCCCCGCCTCTAAGCCCTGATTCACTTCTTCGCTCATTTGTTCATTCACTGCCCCGTTCACTTTTCACTCGTTCACTTCTTCACTCTTTTTCATTCTTTCACTGTTTCACTGGACCCTACACCCTAAACCGCAGACCCTGTCTTTCTCACATCGTCCTTACATACTGCTTGCCTGGCAAACTCCGCACCCGCCCCGCCATCTCCAGCTCAAACAGCGCCGTAAACACCTCCGACGACGTCAGTTGCGTCTCAAGCAGCCCCAGAACCTCGTCGATCTGCAGGCTCTCGTCCGCTCGAAGCACCTCCAGCACCATGGCCTCTTGCGGCCGCAGCACCGGGTCAGGCAGTAGAGATGCGGTCGTTTCCGATTTAGATTCAGCCGGCGCCTCCGACTCGAGTTCAATCCGCACCTGAGAGGGCAGATCCTCCCACACATCCTCCCAGGTGGCCACCAGCTTTGCCCCCTGTTTAATCAGCGTGTTAGGAGTCCACGACCCCTTGTTCGTCACGTTGCCGGGCACTGCGTATAGATCCCGGTTCTGCTCAGCCGCGCACCGTGCCGTCACCCGCGTCCCGGAGTTCTCACTCGCCTCCACCACCAGCACCGCAATGCTCATCCCGCTCAAAATCCGGTTCCGCCGCGGAAAGTTCTGTGGCGCGGGAAACGTTCCCAGCGGCAACTCGCTCACAATTGCCCCGCCCGTCTCCAGGATCTCCTCCGCCAGCCCCTTGTTCTCCTTGGGATACACCACGTCCACCCCCGTGCCCCACACCGCAACGGTGGGTGTCCGCGCCAGCAGAGCCCCCTTGTGCGCGCAACTGTCGATTCCCCGG
>Ga0302325_10036270_pt1 | contig 10055 bp, 4 predicted proteins | sample Palsa_T0_2_FD_201948 | JGI IMG/M metagenome (GOLD analysis project Ga0302325, IMG submission 201948) | Peat permafrost microbial communities from Stordalen Mire near Abisko, Sweden - Palsa_T0_2 | ecosystem: Environmental > Terrestrial > Soil > Palsa > Peat permafrost | place: Sweden: Abisko... | reverse complement strand
CATGCGCGTCACCGGCACGGTGATGCCCGAAGAAAGCGGCACGTTCCACCTGGCCTTGGCTCAGTCCGGCTCGGCCCGCCTCTTCGTCGACGGCGAGCTGCTCCTGGACGGCTTCACCAACCCACCTCCTCGGGGCGGCCGCGATTTCTTCGGGCAGGCCAGCCAGGACCTGGTGGCCGACGTCGTGTTGGAACGGGCCGAGCCGGTGGAGTTGACGGTTGAATTCGCCCGAACCAGAGATGGTCTCTCCGGATTCCGGGTCGGCTTCCGGACGGCGGACCAAGACGCCCTACTCGAGCGAGCCGTGGCGGCGGCGTCGGACGCTGACGTAGCGGTCGTGTGCATCGGCACGACCGGCGAGACCGAGAGCGAGGGCCACGACCGCCAGGACCTGCATCTCCCGGGCCGCCAAGAGGAGCTGATCCGCCGCGTGGCCGCGGTCAATGACCGCACCGTCGTCGTGGTCAACGCAGGGGCCCCGATCGACATGTCGTGGGCCGATGACGTGGCGTCGGTGCTGCAGTGCTGGTTCGGCGGACAGGAGATGGGTACGGCGTTGGCGGACGTCCTGGTCGGCCAGACCGAGCCTGGGGGCCGCTTGCCGACCACCTTTCCATTTCGCCTTGAGCACAGTCCCTCGCACGCCAACTTTCCCGGGGAGAACGGGGAGCTTCGCTACGGCGAGGGCGTCTTCATGGGATACCGGGGGTACGAGCACAGCGACCGGTTACCCCGGTATCCGTTCGGCCACGGGCTGAGCTACACCACGTGCGTGATCGGAAAACCGACGCTTTCGGCCGACACCCTCGCGCCCGGCGCGCCGATTATCGTCTCGGTCCCAGTCGTCAACACCGGAGGCCGGGGGGGGAGTGAAGTGGTGCAGGCGTACGTGGCTCCTGAGTCGACGCGACTGGCTCGTCCGCCCAAAGAGCTCAAAGCCTTTGCCAAGGTCTGGTTGGAGCCGGGGGAAACCAAGACGGTAGACCTGGTGCTCGACGCCCGCTCCTTCGCCTACTGGGATCCCGGGCAGGACGACTGGGACGAGGTCACGTCGATGTCGCCGGACATGTTCAACGTGTTGACGCCGGGGGCGGAGCGCAGGACGCGGGGCTGGCAGGTCGATGCCGGACGCTACGACGTGCTCATCGGCCGCTCGTCCCGAGACATCGTGGTCAGTTGCAGTGTCGAAGTGCCCGCTGAGGCAGATGGGCGATTGGGAGCATGAAGCACAGCGGACACGGCCCCGATGGAGGGGTCGAACGGGACAAGCGAAAAGGGCGCCGTGCGCCCAGGGGAGGAACCATGGGAATCAAGAGGACACTCTCGGCTGCGGCCGCATTGGTGACCGTCACAGGGACGATGCTGGCCACGGGTCTTGCGCCGGCGGGTGCGGCCACCAGCCCAGCCGACCAGGGGGTGACGGCGACGACCATTCAGGGCGGCAATCCCTACGTGAACTTCGTCGCCTTGAAGAGCGTCGGGGTCAACATCAACGAGGGCAGCTTTCCGGATGCCTACAACGCCATCGCGGCGTATATGAACGCCCACGGTGGGTTCGACGGGCGCAAGCTCGTCATGAACTACGCCGAGATGAACCCGTCGGTGGCTTCCGACCAGACGTCATCGTGCTCCACATTGACCGAGGATGACCACATCTTCGTTGCCTTCGCACCGGTGTTTCCGGCCTGCTACCAGACGACGCACGACACGCTCGTCGAGGGTGGATCGCTCCCCGGGGCCGTGACCGCCACCACGGCGCCTGACTTCAGCCTGGCGGCGCCCGACGCCCCATTCGACGCCCTCATGCTGGCCAACTTTCAAAAGCGGGGCGTCTTCAAGGGCAAGAAAGTCGCCATTTACTACGGCGCCGACTCGGACAAGCCCGAGGTGACCGCCGTCCAGGCAGATCTGAAGAAGCTCGGCATCCCGTTGGCTCTGACCGCCGAGGACAGTGCGGTGGCCACCGACGTCGTGGCCTCCGATCAGGAGACAGCCAGCATTGCGGAGCGATTCAAGTCGGCTGGCGTGAACGTCGTCCTAGGCGTAGGCGGTTCGGGATCGACCACATGGGTGCGGGCCCAGTTGGATAACCAGAGCACCTACAAGCCTCTCTACATTCCCACCAGCGAATCGTCCCTCCTGTCCTATGTCGAGACGGCCAAGGGCGGCAATCCCTACCTGGACAACGTGCTGACCGCCACCCCGACGCCCTTCACCTACGTGCAGTGGAAGGACCCGGGGATCCAAAAGTGCGTGGACATCGTCAAGAAGGCCTACCCGTCGGACGAGATCGATGCACCGCTGAATCCCACCAATCCCAACGCGGCGTCGGTGCCCGCCACCGCGGTTTCGGTTATCCAGGCCTGCCAGTACCTCACCCTGTTCCAGAAGATCGCCGACGCGGCCGGGAAGAACTTGACGGTGGCCAGCTTCACCAAGGCGGGTTACGCCTTGAAGAACGCGTCGATCCCGGGAACCGGGGGCGGCCTGGTCTCATTCGGCAACAACCAGCCCTACGCCATCGGCCCCATCACGGTGGTGACCTACAGTCCGACGTCGAAGACGCTGGTGCCTGCGTCGGCCACGGCGAAGTGACCCCAGCACGCTTCACCGTGCCCCACTACGTTGACGGTGGCGATGTGGCCGGGTGGATCCCGGAGCGGAGATGGGGGCTGGATTGAACGAGCCGGCGGTGTCCGGGAACCCTCCGGGAGTCCCTACCGACAGCATCCTTTCGGCCAACTTGGCCCATCTGGTCGCTGATCCGGCAGCCGGGCAGGAGCAGGCTGCCGCATCAGCACAGGATGTCCTGCTGCCCCAGGACATGTTGCCCGGGTCCCGCGAAGAGGCGATGACGCTGCGCCAGGGGTTGCGCTCGGCGGGCTCACGGACGTTCATCGTGTTGGCCATCATCACCAGCCTTGATTACCTGCAGAGCGGCGGACTGGCCGTCCTGGCGCCCAATATCCAGTCCTCGTTCCACGTGAGCACCGGCGCCATCACCTTCGTGGCCGGGATTTCCGGTGGCTTCTTGGTGTTGGGCATCGTGCCCATGGGCTGGCTGGCCGACCGTTACCGGCGACCGCCCATTGTGGCCTGGGCCACCTTCGCCTTCGGCTTGATGGTGGCCTTGACGGGATTCGCCATCAACATCTTCGTGTTCTTCCTCGCCCGCCTGGGCGCCGGCGTGTCCCAAGCCAGCACCACGGTGGTGCACGGTTCGCTCCTGGCTGACACCTACCCCATCACCCTGCGCGGACGCATTGGGGCGGCGGTGGGGATGTGCACCGGTACGGCCACCGCGCTCAGCCCTGTTCTCTGCGGCGTCATCGCTGACCAGGTCGGTGGGCCGAACGGCTGGCGCTGGGCCTTCTACATTCTGGCCGTCCCCATCGTCTTGGTGGCCTTCATCGCCTTTCGCTTGAAAGAGCCTCCCCGGGGGCAGTTCGAGAAGAAGGGCGTGCTGGGTGAGGTGATCACCGATACCCCGCCGGCGGCGCCGTCCATGGAGGCGGCCTTCGAGCGGATCATGCGCATTCGCACCATCAAGACCGTGCTCATCGCCTTCTCCGCCATCGGCTTCGGGCTGTTCACCGTCCCGGTCCTCGGCAATCTCTACCTGAAGCAGCGCTTCGGCCTCGACGCCTTCCAGCGCGGGCTCATCTATTCCATCGGGGGTGTCGGCGTGCTGGTGAGCCTCCCCCTCGTCGGCCGCTACTACGACAAGCTCTTTCGCCAAGACCCGCAAAAGGCGCTCTCCCTCGTCGGCAAGGTGGTCCTGCCGGTCGCCGTCCTGGTCCCGATTCAGTACGCCATGCCCAACGCCGCCTCATGGGCGGTGATCGGTGTGCCGGTGCAGGTGCTCTTGTTGACGGCGTTCTCCATGATCGGCCCCATCTTGACGACGGTCGCCCCCTACCGGCTGCGGGGGATGGTCACCGCGGTGGGAGGCCTCTACGTCTTCTTCGTCGGGGCGTTCGGCGGAGCCGTGCTGGCCGCCGTGCTCGACAGCCTGTTCGACGTGCGCACGGCCGTGTTGATCATCATGATCCCCTCCACGTTGATCGGCGCCCTCCTGATCATCCGGAGCGCGCATTACATCAAGAACGACCTCTCTTTCGTCGTGGTGGAGATCCAAGAGGAGATGGAGGAGCACAAGCGCCAGCAGGCCAATCCGGCCGATATCCCCGTGTTGGCGCTGAGCGGAATCGACTTCAGCTACGGGCACGTGCAGATCCTCTTCGGGGTCAATTTCGAGGTCAAACGGGGAGAGGTCCTCGCCCTGCTCGGCACCAACGGGGCCGGCAAATCCACCGCGCTGCGGGTGGCCTCGGGCCTCGAGACGCCCAGCCGGGGCGTAGTCCGGCTCAATGGCCAGGACATCACCTACACGACACCCGAGCAGCGTTCCCGGCTGGGCATCCACCTGCTCCCGGGCGGGAAGGGCGTCTTCGGAGAGATGACCATCGCCGAAAACCTCGAGATGGGCGGATTCGTCTACCGCTCTGACAAGGCCGAGCTCCGACGCCGCACCGAGCGCGTCTACGGGTTGTTCCCGGCTCTCACGGATCGCCGCAAGGAACGGGCCGACTCGCTGTCCGGCGGGACGCAGCAGATGCTGGCGCTGGCTATCGCCATGCTCCACGATCCCCAGGTGCTCATCATCGACGAGCTCTCCCTCGGGCTGGCACCGATCGTGGTCCAGGAGCTCATCGGCGTGGTGGAGGGATTGAAGGCGGAAGGAGTGACGCTGATCATCGTCGAGCAGTCGCTCAACGTGGCGGCCGCCATCGCCGACCGGGCCGTGTTCTTAGAGAAGGGCCGAGTGCGTTTCGAGGGCCCGATTCGAGACCTGATGGAGCGCGACGACCTGGCCCGTGCCGTCTTCCTCGGCGGCCGCGAGGACGAATGATGCTCGCCGTCACGTGGGTCAACAGCCAGGTCGTGTTCGACGGGCTCGTGCAGGGACTGGCCCTCTCCGTGATCACGTTCGGGATCATTTTGATCTACCGCGCCTCGCGGATCATCAATTTCGCCGTGGGCAACATGGGCGTCATCGGGGCCACGCTCCTGGCCTTGCTGGTGGTGCAGTACCACGTCCCCTTCTGGGTGGCCCTCCCGGTGGCATTGGTCGTGGGCCTGGCGCTCGGGGCCATTGTGGACGCCACGGTGATCCGCCGCCTGCGCAAGTCACCGCGTGTGGTCGTCTTGGTTGCCACCATCGGCATCGCCCAGATTTGCGAAGCGATCGCCTACAAGCTCCCGCAGCCGACGAATCTGGCCCTGCACTACCCGAGCGCCATCAACGGATCCTGGACGGTGGCCGGTGTGCAGGTGCGGGGATCAGACCTGTCGATCCTGATCATCGTCCCCGTGGCCCTGATCGCCCTGACCTGGTTCCTCGACCGGACCACCATCGGCCGGACGGTCAAGGCGTGTGCGAGCAATCCGCAGCTGGCCCGGCTGTCCAGCATCAGTCCGAAACTCGTCTCGACCTTGGTCTGGGCGCTGGCGGCGGGACTCTCCACACTTTCGATCGTCCTCATCGCCGGCCAGTCGGGTTCGGCCGGGGACGTGACCACCCTGGGCGACCAGACACTCTCGCTGGCGCTGGTGGCGGCCGTCATCGCCGGCATGACCTCGTTCCGGCGGGCCATCGTCGCCAGCATCGTCATCGGGTTGGCCCAGAGCTTGATCTCCTTCAACTTCATCAACACGCCGGGCCTGATCAACCTGCTGCTGCTCATCGCCGTCCTGGTGGCGGTCGCATTCAACCCGGACAAGGGCGAGGATCACGAGGTCTTCGCCTTCACGCCGAGGGCGCGTCCCATCCCGGCCCGTCTCCAGGCCTACCGGTGGGCCCGCAACGCCAACAAGAGCGGACTGATCCTCCTCGGCGTGATCGCCATCATCCTCCCCCTGATCTTCACCCGGCCCTCGACCCAGCAGACCTTCACCGAAGTGGTGGCGTTCGCCATCTGTGCCACGTCGCTCACGGTGCTCACGGGATGGCTCGGGCAGCTTTCCCTCGGCCAGATGGCATTTGCCGGACTCGGCGCCCTCTTCGCGGCCCGATTGGTGGAGGCCGGGGTGCCGTTCTGGGTCGCCATCGCGGTCACCACCGTGGCGTCCGCGCTGGCGGCCGTCGTCCTGGGGCTGGGTTCGCTCCGTGTCCGAGGCCTCTACCTGGCCGTGGTCACCTTCGTGTTCGCCTTGGCGGCCCAGCAGTACTTCTTCAACCTGCCCATCCTCAGCGGCCAATCGACCGACGGGGCCAACCTGCCGTTCGTGCCGGGGAAGCTGTTCTCCCTCAACTTCCCGGGTCAGCGCACCTACTACTACGTGGTGCTGGTGGTCCTCGGCCTCGTCCTCTTGGTGGTCAGCCGGTTCCGCGACAGCGGAGTGGGCCGGTCCATCATGGCCGTGCGCGACAACGAGAATGCCGCCTCCGCGTTCATGGTGCGCCCGGCGTGGGAGAAGATCCGGGCCTTCTCCATTGCTGGTGCGCTGGCCGGACTGGGTGGGGCGCTGCTCGCCGGGGCCTATGCCAACGTCGAGTTCTCGGGCCCCGGAAGCTTCTTCTTGGTCGACGGGTCGCTGGGCCTGGTGGCCATGGTGGTCATCGGTGGGATGGGCTCGGTCACCGCAGCGGTCATCGGGGCGATCTGGGTCATCGGTATTCCTGCCCTGGCTCCGAACAACCTGGTGCTCGGCCTCCTGAGCTCGAGCATCGGCTTGTTGGCGATCCTCCTGTACTTCCCGCGTGGACTGAATCAGATCAGCTACGACGTGCGTGATGCGGTCCTGGCGTGGGCCGACCGGCGCTTCGGCAAGGACGCACCGGCGCCCGAGCCGGTGCCGCGACGGCCCGCCGTGGCGAGTCGACCCGTATCCGAGCGCGAAGAAACCGGCGCCCCTTCGCTGGCCGTGTCGGACCTGCGGGTCGCCTTCGGTGGGAACAGGGCCGTGAACGACGTCTCCTTGACCGTGCGCCAGGGGGAGATCGTCGGATTGATCGGCAGCAACGGGGCCGGCAAGTCGACGCTCATGAACGCCGTGGGCGGCTTCGTCACGGCCTCTGGATCGGTGCGCCTGGGCAACGAGGAAGTAGGGGACAAAGCATCGGCCCATCGGGCCGCGTTGGGTCTCGGTCGGACGTTCCAGTCGGCCACGCTCTTTCCCGAGCTGACGGTGACCGAGACCCTGCTGGTCGCCCTGGGGGACCAGCGCACGGGGGCGGTGTCCACTGCGCTCGCCCTGCCCGGGGCGACGCGTCAGAGCCGTCGTGAAAGAGCAGAGGTGGCCGATCTGATTGAGCTGCTGGGGCTGACGCACTGGCGGGATCACCACATCGGTGATCTCTCCACCGGTACCCGTCGGGTGGTGGAGCTGGCCGGGCTGCTGGCGCTGAAGGCCAAGGTCCTTTGCCTGGACGAGCCCACGGCCGGCCTGGCCCAGCGCGAGACGGAGGCGTTCGGACCGCTCATCGTCAACGTCCAGCGTCAACTCGGCGCGTCGGTGCTGCTGATCGAGCACGATATGCCGCTCATCATGGGCATCAGCGATCGGGTGTACTGCCTCGAGGCCGGTGCGGTGATCGCCGAAGGCGCCCCGAAGGACGTCAGGGACAACCCTCGCGTCATCGCCAGCTACCTGGGCACGGACGAGCGCGCCATCAACCGGAGCGGCGCAACCACGTCGGACGCCGCGGGGGCTGGGCAGGTAAAGGATGCCGGTCCGGCGATCGTGCTGTAAGTCAGGGGCCAGATGGTGACGCACCACGATCCCGGGGTGCCGACGGGTGGGCCGACGTGACGCGCCACCTGCCGTTCGGGACGCTGGGCGCCGACGAAGCGTCATCGCTATCGTGAGCCGGAGAGCTCTCCGGCTTTGGGCCGGTTAGGGGGCACAGATGGAACGAACTGCGATCATCTCGGTTGATGGCCATGTCAGGGCGGCGCGGGCCACCTACAGGGACTACGTAGAGCGTCGCCATCTCGACGTCTTCGACGAGTGGGTCAGATCCCAAGAGGAACTGGGCGTACCGGATCAAGGTGGCGTTCAGCCGGGGCTCGACGCGGCGTCCCAGTGGGACTCCGAGTTCCGCATGAAGGACATGGAGAGCCAAGGCGTTGTAGCCGAGGTGCTCTTCCCCAATGGCGTGCCCTTCGAGGGGTCCCCGGCTCAGGACGCGTCCGCCTTCTCCGGCCCCGAGCTCGACCGCGCCGCCCGGATGGCCTACAACCGTTGGCTGGCCGATTTCTGCGCCCTGGCGCCGGGCCGCCGGGCTGGCCAGGCCCTGATCTCTTTCGACGATGTCGAGCAGGCAGTGCGCGACATCCACTGGGCCCGTGACCAAGGACTCGGCGGCGTCATGATGCCGGCCCTTCGGCCGGGGGGGACCTTCTTCTTCGATCCGGCGCTCGACCCGGTCTGGGCCGCCTGCGTCGACGTCGATCTGCCGGTCAGCCAACACGGTGGGTCCGGGGTGCCGGCCTACGGCCCGCAGGGGTTCGCGGCCATCATGACCCTGGCGCTGGAGCACTCCTTCTATTCGGGCCGCTCCCTGTGGCAGCTGATCCTCGGTGGCGTCTTCGAGCGCTTCTCCGACCTCCGAATTGCCTTCGTCGAGACCGAGGCCGATTGGATCGCACCGGCGATCCGCAAGCTCGACCGTCGCCTCGACTGGGGCGACGATTGGACCGGGTGGGCCAAGGTCCTGCAGCGCCAGCGGACGTTCAGTGGCCGGGCCCGAGAGTACTGGGCCGCCAACTGTTCGTCGGGAATTTCACCGTTCACGATCGATCAGATACCGCTCGAGGAGGTGGCCCGTCCGAGCGCAGAGTACGACGAATTCGCCATCGGATGCGACAACGCGATGTTCGGCGTCGACTATCCGCATTTCGAGTCCATCTTTCCCGGGACCGGTGAGCACGTCGAGAACCTCATCGGCGATCCGCACATCACCACCGAGGTGGCCCGAAAAATCCTCTGCGAGAACGCCGCACGTGTCTACGGGTTCGACCTGGGACTCCTGCATCCCGACATCGATCGGGTCGGATTCGACCTGCTGCCGGGAGCGTTGGTCCAGCGCGGATAGCGCTTTGGGCTCTCCGCCACGGAGAATCCGCCGCGCGTAGTTCCCGTTGTGTCAGCCCGGGACCGAGCAATGATAGTGGTGACATCACCGGAGGAACCGATCATGAGCTCTATGACCGCGAGAGGGCAGGCGGGTTCACAGGTGATTCGTTGGGGTGTGGTTGGTCCGGGGGCCATCGCACGCGGGTTCGCCGAGGCCGTGGCGCAGACCGCCGGGGGAACGATCGTGGCGGTGGCGTCACGCTCGGCCGAACGGGCATCGGCCTTCGGTGACCAGTTCGGCATCCCGAGCCGGTACACCGATTACGCCGCCCTCGCCTCCGATCCCGCGGTGGACGTCGTCTACGTCGCCACTCCCCAGTCGCGCCATGAACCGGACACACTCCGCATGCTCGAGGCGGGCAAGCACGTGCTGTGCGAGAAGCCCTTCGCCCTCACGGCGCGCCAAGGGGCCCGCATGGTGGCCGAAGCGCGCGCCCGGGGTCTGTTCCTCATGGAGGCGATCTGGAGTCGGTACCTGCCGGCCTACCGCTCGTTGGTCGACGTCATCGGCGAAGGCCGCATCGGTGACCCGCTGCTCGTCGAGGCTGACTTCGGATTCCGGCGACCCGTGGAACCAGATCATCGGCTGTTCGATCTGGCGCTCGGCGGGGGCGCCCTGCTCGACCTAGGGATCTATCCCATCCAATTGTGCTCGCTCCTGTTGGGCTCGCCGGAGCACGTGGTGGCCGACGGCGTCGTCGGCGTGACGGGGGTCGATGAGGTCAACGCGGCGGTCCTGCGCTATGCGGGCGACAGGATGGGCGTCGTCAAGTCAGCCATCCGGGTGGGGATGTCGTGCACCGCCCGCATCTCGGGTACCGACGGCTGGATCGACCTTCCGGCGTTCATGCACTGCCCAAGCTCCCTGACCGTCACGACAGGCGGCAGATCGGAGCGGATCGAGGCGTCCTATG
>Ga0302325_10036269_pt1 | contig 10055 bp, 3 predicted proteins | sample Palsa_T0_2_FD_201948 | JGI IMG/M metagenome (GOLD analysis project Ga0302325, IMG submission 201948) | Peat permafrost microbial communities from Stordalen Mire near Abisko, Sweden - Palsa_T0_2 | ecosystem: Environmental > Terrestrial > Soil > Palsa > Peat permafrost | place: Sweden: Abisko... | reverse complement strand
AATGCAGATTCTTGAATCCGGCCTTTTCCGCCAGCCGCAGGTAAGCCGGATAGGTTCGGCACACAATCGTATAACCGCACCGCTCTTGCTCCAAATCATCCATCAGGTAATTGGAAAAAAAGCCGGCATCCATGAGGAATCGAATACGCGAGCGGGGTATCTGCGAAGGGACTTTCGCCATGATGCGTTTCAAGATGAAACGAGCTCCCGTATTGCTGCCCGCGTCCCCGGGACGCAAGGATCCGTGCCAGAACTCCTGCCCGTGGCTCTCGAAACAAAGAATCGGATGATAGGATCGGCGTCCTTTGGCTTTGGGATTATAGCCCAAACGAGCCCCTTGTTGTTTGCCGTAAAGGGTGAGCACCACTGAATCCAGGTGAAACTCCAAAGACGTCCGCGCCTGGGGCAGAGAAAAAAGGTCCGATCGGATCTGATCATGGAGGCCGACTACCTTTCGAATCGCCTCGGGCGACAAGCGCTTCAAGAACCGACGAAGGGTTGATTCATCGGGCAGAGACTTCAATCCCAAGAGGGAACGGAAAAATCCATCGTATCGAAGCTTGTCAGTTTTGCTGATCCTCTGCACACCGGCGATCAGAAAAAACAAAATCATACAGATCAGATCGACCGGATCGAATTCCGAACCGCCGGGAGCCGAACGGAACGCGCGCTGCAAGCGGCGCCGAAAATTGAGCTTATGACAAAACCGCTGAATCAGGAACAAACCGCCGTAATGCGTCAAGGCGTCCGATTCGAAGGAAAAACCCAATGATTGCAGGCCTTTTTTCATGCAAGAGCCTACAAAAAACAGGCCATTTTTGCCGTGACAATAACCTCACTGGCAGTGAGGTTATTGTCACGGCGTCAAAACGCACAAATACTCAATGATTTCAGGCATTTGCGAGTTTTTCACGCGTCGGTGACGCATTTTTCAGGTTGAACATCCAGAAATAAAGACGCTGCGCTACAGCCTCACATCAGCGCAGAGCGCCGACTGGCAAAAACCCCTGTGACCGCAGCCTCTTTAAAAATGCCGATTGGCTTTGGATGGGTTTAACGTATCTTATGGCCCGGATTTCCTATGAGCGAAAATTTATCGGGCGCAAAACAAGAAAGCAGGAAGGCCAGTTTTTGGCTGTTGGCCATCCTTTTGGGAGGAACGCTGGCCGTGCTCTGCCGCCAGGGGTTCCAGCCTTACGAGGTGTTTTGGGCCAACGATTTGCCTCTGGGCGCTTTGGTGGAAAGCTCCGCCCGGCTGCCGGCTTCCTTCTTCGGCAGTTGGTCGGATTTTTATTGGCTGGGCGGCCCCAACGTTGCTTTCCCGCCCAATCTGACCAATATGTGCATGGCGATTCTTTCGCCCGAGTACCATCTCAAATTCTATGTTCCGTTGAGCATGTTTTTCCTGGGATTTGGCGCCTGGTTTTTATTCCGTCAATTGCGTTTCAGCCCGATGGCGTGCGTCCTTGGAGGATTGGGAGCCGGCTTAAACATGCATTTTTTTTCCAATGCTTGCTGGGGCCTGTGCCAATGGTGCACATGCGCTGGTTTGATTTTTGTGGCATTGGGAGTGGTGGTCAGCCCATACATTAGGAAACTCTGGATTAAAGGCGTGCTGGCCGGCTTGTGTACTGGCATGGCGGTCATGGAGGGTTTTGACGTGGGTGCCATTCTTAGCATTTACGTGGCTGTCTTCGTTATTTTCTGGTTTGTTTCCAATGAAGCCACGCCTCTGGTTGGAGTGCAAAAAACGGTTTATGTCGGTACGGTCCTGGTCGTGTGCGCCTTCCTCATTTCTATAAGCACCATCTCCACCTTAATCCTTACGCAAATAAAGGGAGTGGCCAGCGATTCAGGCGGCCAGACTGAGTCGGCCAAGAGGGATGCCTGGGACAAGAACACCCAATGGAGCGTTCCAAAAGCGGAGACGTTGCGCATGATCATCCCGGGGTTGTTCGGCTATCGCATGGACATGTACACGACTTCCACCAATCCATCGACTTATTATTGGGGCGGCATCGCTCAGGACCCGCATGTGGATGAGATTGAAAGCAGCGATCCGTTGGTGCGCAGCAACGCCATCGCCGGCCTCGGCCTGGCTGGCGATGCCCGCGCCCAGGTTCTGGCCGTCATGGAAGGGCACGACACCGCCCAAAAGGAAAGTGTGTTGGATTACATTAAAGGGCAACTGCAACGGCGTCACACCGGCAACGGCGAATACACGGGCGTTCTCGTCTGCTTGCTGGCCTTTTTCGGATTGGCCAATGCGGCCAGAAAAACCAATTCGCCCTACTCCGCCGGAGAACGGCGCTCCGTGCTGTTTTGGAGCGTGGCCGCGCTGATCTCCATGCTGGCGGCCTGGGGAAGGCATGGATTCTTTTACGCCGTGATTTATCAGTTTCCGCTGATTAACAATTTCCGCAACCCAATGAAGTACATGCACCCGCTAAATATCAGCGTGATTATTCTATCGGGTTACGGCCTGGAGGTTCTTTGCCGTCAATATTTGAGCGCCACGGCCAACAAGGCTGAATCTTTCCTCCGGGAAATGTTATCATGGTGGAAGCGGACTTCTACCTTTGAAAAACTGTGGGCGGGCGGATGCGCGCTGGCGCTGGCCGTTTCGGTGGCGGGATATTTCATCTACGATTCCTACCGGCCGGCCCTGGTAAAATATTTGTTGCACAACGGCTTTGACACGACGACCGCTCCGCAAATCTCCCGTTTCAGCGTGAACGAAGTCAAATGGTTCGTCATCTATTTGACTGTCTCCATCATCGTTGTCCTTAGCCTGCTCGGCGGTGCGTTCGCTGGACGCCGCGCTGTTTGGGCCTGGGTCATTCTCGGCGTCATCATGATTTGCGATCTCGCCCGCGCGGACATTCCGTGGATTCGCTATTATAATTACAAGGAAAAGATTGGCCTCAATCCGGTCACGGAACTCCTTCGCCACGAGCCGTGGGAGCATCGTGTCAATTCGCGTATTTGGCCGGCGGGTGGCTACATGACGGCCGGCTTGACGCAGCTTTGCCACTGGTGGATTGAAAATGATTACCCATTCAATGACATACAAACATTGGAAATCGACCAGGACCCGCGCATGGCCTCCATGGAGAATAATTACCTCGGCCAATTTGTGGTCTCATCGCAGCGCGACATTTGGCGCGCGACCCGTTTGTGGCAGTTGACCAATACGCGCTATTTTCTGGTTGGCGCGGATTGGCATCCGATTTTGAACGAGCTGGGAGAACCAAAAAACAGCTTCCGCACGGTCATGCGCATGAATGTCGTGCCCAAACCCGGCGTCACGCAACCGGAAGACTCAGGCGATTTGACCGTGCAAACGAACAGCGACGGTCAGGTGGCGTTGCTTGAATTCACCCGCGCGCTGCCCAGAGCCAAGCTCTACGCCAATTGGAAAAATGTGGATGACCACACCGCCTTGCAACAACTTGGTTCGCAGGCATTCGATCCGGAAAAGGTGGTCCTGGTCGCCACCAACACCCCGGTCACACCGGTGCCCGGCAGCCCGGATGCCGATCCCGGCACGGTCAAGATCACGCATTATCAATCGAAGCATCTGATTCTTGACGCCGACGCCAAAACTGCGGCGGTCTTGCTACTCAATGACCACACGGGCGATGATTGGAACGTGTGGGTGGACGAAAAGCCCGGCGTCGTTCTGCGCTGCAATTATATTATGCAAGGCGTCTTTGTCCCGGCGGGACATCACACCATCGAGCTCCGCTACCAACCGTCCTTGAAGCTCCTCTACACAAGCTTGACGGTTTTCGGGCTGGGCATCGTTTTGGCCGGCTTCGTCATTGTGACCCACTTTAAGGAGAGATCTGAAGATGTCTCCGACGATGACGCGAAGAAGGCTTGATCTGCCCCCAGGGGAGGGCGAGATTTCATCGAGCCTTGACATTTAAGTTTCGAAAACCCAGTCAGGGCTCCACAGCGCCCCCCCATAGGAACCAATCGCGCGCGAGGTCGGTCTCATACTTTTTCCTCGCCGTTAGTTACCGTTAGTTTTCTTTTTCTTGCCGGGCGCGATGCTCTGATGATCTCGTGATCGACCGGCAAATTTTGGTCATGGTGCACCATGACCCAAATTTTGCCGATCCGCCTTCGCGGGTTCCGATTTTTTCGCGCTTGAAAGGACCCTTTCTCGAGGAAATGGCTTGACTGGCTTTGATTTAGTTCGACTGAGTGCGATTGAACGCGCCAAGTGTGCTCATCCGCTATGAATACACGCCCTCGGCGGCTATTCAGGGAATTCCTTTTCTTTTTCGAAGTTGGCGGAGCGGCTGGAATGAAAGCCGCTCCGTTCCTCAAAAAAAGTTGCGGAACTATCTGAAATTATCATGGAAATCAACGACTTGCGACGCGTGGCCTGCGCTCCCGATCGACCGGAGCAGGATCGCCGACGGTGTTGAAACCGCGTCTTTCGCCGCCGAACTCATACCCAAAATTTCAAAGATCGTGCCTAACAATAACTACCATAGCACGTTTATGTGGGACTGCAATTTGTTTTTATTAGCCAGAGTTCTTCGCTGTTTTCGGTGGAATCCCGGATGATGCCCCCGCGCCCCGAAGAGGCACAGCGATAGCTGCCCGGCGTTTCCAAACCGGGAACACGGAGATTTATACCATGGCCTCACCCTTTTGGCCACACCCCGCAGACGCCTTAAAAATGAATAGTCATTTACTTTTTACCGTCAACAAGGGACACTTTTGGTTCGACATAACAATGAATTCCAAATTCCTAGCCCTCGCGTTCGCCCTGCTCGGCGCACCCATCGCCCACAGCCAGCCATCCCCTGCCCCCGAACTTAAACCCGGCGAACATGTCGCCATTATCGGCAGCACCATGGCGGATCGTTTCCAGCATTCCGGCTGGCTGGAGACCTATCTTGTCGAAAGGTATCCGGAGAACGACCTTGTTTTTCGCAATCTGGCTGTGCCCGGCGATGAAGTGGTGCTACGCAGCCGGCCGTCCGATTTCGGCACGCCCGACGATTGGCTGACGAAGGTGCAGGCGGATGTCATTTTCGCCTTCTTTGGCTTCAATGAGTCCTTCAAAGGAAAGGCCGGCCTGGACAAGTTCAAGAGCGATCTGGATTCGTTTTTGAAAACGACAGCGACCAAAAATTATTCCGGCAAAGGCGCGCCGCGCGTCATTCTTTTTTCTCCCATCGCCAATGAACGAACGCAGGACCCCAATTTTCCCGATCCTGCGGCCAACAATGCCAACATGGCGTTATACGCGGCGGCCATGGCGCAAGTGGCCAAAGACAATGGTGTTCCTTTTGTCGATTTGTTCGGGCCTTCGCAACAGATGTTCGCCAACGCCGCCAAACGCAAACAATCCCTGACCATCAACGGACTGCATTTGACGGAGGAGGGTGACAAATTGCTGGCGCAGACCATCGCGCAAGCGTTTGCGGGCGGGCAAAAATTCTCCGGCAAGCCCGAGATCAAATCCCAGGAGGACGAACGTCTCCGAACCGCGGTCACGGAGAAGAATTTTCAATGGGAGCAGCGTTACCGCACCATCGATGGCAACAATGTCTATGGCGGGCGCTCGGCCCTGGCTTACGCGCCCGGTAAAAATTTCCTCGGCGACAACCGCAATCCGCCTGCGCCTTACATTTCCAATTTTAAAGTCATGCAGGAGGAAATGGCGCAGCGCGACACGCTAACGGCCAATCGCGACAAGCGTATTTGGGCTTTGGCCCGCGGGCGCGACCTGCAAGTTGATGACTCTAATTTGCCGGCGGTCACACCTGTCCCGACCGACACTCCCGGCGCGAACACCGATGGTTCATTCGTTTATCTAAAAGCCGAGGAAGCCATTGCCAAAATGACCGTTCACTCGCACATGAAGGTGAATCTTTTTGCCAGCGAGGAGCAGTTCCCTGAATTGGTCAGTCCTGTGCAGATGGCGTGGGACACCAAAGGCCGCCTCTGGGTAGCGGCATGGAAAAATTATCCAGAACGAACGCCCACCAGCAAAGTGGGCGACAGCCTGCTCATTTTTGAGGACACCAAGGGCGTCGGCAAAGCGGATAAAGTCACTCATTTCATGGACGATTTGAATGCGCCGACGGGGTTTCAGTTTTATAAAGACGGCGTCCTGCTGATGGAAGCGCCCGATTTGTGGTATGTGCCGGAAATCGACAACCACGCCGGGCCCATCGAGCGCGTCCTGATGGGCATCGACTCCGCGGATTCGCATCACACGGCCAACTCGATTTGTTTGGAGCCGGGCGGCGCCATTTATCTGAGCGACGGCGTTTTCCATCGCACGCACGTCGAGTCGGCGCTGGGTCCGGTGCGAAACAACGACGGGGCGATTTATCGTTTCGAGCCGCGCACCGGAAAATTCGAGACTTATATTTCCTATGGTTTCGCCAATCCCCATGGCCGGGTCTTCGATTATTGGGGCAACGACCTCATCACCGACGCCACGGGCAACAACAATTATTATGGCCCGGGTTTTAGCGGCCATATCGATTACCCCGCCAAACACGCTGAGATGGAACAATTCTGGGACCGCCCTTCGCGCCCCTGCGCCGGCACCGGACTGATCAGCAGCCGCCATTTTCCCGAGGAGTTTCAGGGCGATTTCATGAATTGCAACGTCATCGGTTTCCAGGGAATTTATTTGGTCAAGATGAGCCAGGACGGTTCCGGCCTCAAAGGGGAATTGCAGGAGAATTTGCTCAGTTCTTCCGATCCGAACTTTCGCCCCGTCGCCGCGAATGTCGGACCGGATGGCGCCATTTACGTTTGCGATTGGCACAAGCCGCTCATCGGGCACATGCAACATCATTTGCGCGACCCCAATCGGGACCAGGACCATGGCCGCATTTATCGGATTACCTACGAAGGCCGCCCGTTGCTCGAGCAGCCCAAGATCGCGGGGCAATCTATTCCGGCGCTATTGGAATTGCTCAAAGAGCCGGAAAATCGCACGCGTGAATTGGCCAAGATCGAACTCGGCAAACACGAGACGCCGAAGGTCATGGAGGCTGTCAATAAATGGATTAAAACATTGAATGCCAAGGATCCTTCCTACGAGCACAACCTGACAGAAGCGCTGTGGGTCCATCAGTGGCACAACGTTGTCGATGTGAATCTCCTGACGCGCATGCTCCATTCTCCCCAACCGGAGGCGCGGGCTGCGGCCGGGCGCGTCCTCTGCTATTGGCGGGACCGCGTGCCGGACGCGCTCGGCCTGTTCAAAATTCTGGCCGATGATTCCAATCCGCGCGTCCGCCTCGAAGCGGTGCGCGGCGCGAGCTTCTTCCGTAGCGCGGACGCCGCGGAGGCGGCGCTGACCGCTCTGAAACATTCGACCGATTATTATATTGACTACACGCTGAAGGAGACTTTGCGACAACTAAAGCCGTGGGTGCTCAAAGCCATCGCCGCGCACCAACCGTTGGCCGCGGACAACCCCGCCGGCCTCAACTACCTCATCAGCACTCTGAACACGGCCGAGGTGCTTAACCTGCCCGGCACCATTCCCACGTTGAGCGCCCTGGTCGAACGCAAGGATGCGACCGATTCCGACCGTCTCAATGCCTTGAGCGAATTGGCGAAAAAAGCGGGCACTGGCCGCGTCGCGCAATTGTTCGCGCTTTTTGAATCCAAACTGGATACGGACGAAACGGCGCAAGCGAGTTTCGCCCATCTCCTGACCTGGCAGCCACGCGCCGAGTTGAAAACTGGGCGCGATCGCCTGGCCAAACTGGCCTTGAGCGCCAAGGCTCCGGATGTGCGCCAAGCCGCATGGGCAGCGCTGACCATCGCAGATAATTCGTTTGACAATGTTTGGAAGGAATCAGGAAAATCCCCCTCAACCTTCGCAGATATGCTGAACGGGATTCCGTTTATCAACGATGCGGATTTGCGCGGCCAGGCGGAGGAAAAGGTTCTGCCCTATGTAGGCGACCCCGCCAAGCCACCGCTGGCATCCGTGGCGTGGAATGTATCTAGTGACGAGGAACGCGAAATTCGCCTGGGCGCCATTCACGCGCTGGCCACCATGAACCGTGATCCTTTAGCAATCTTTAAACAACTAGCGATCCTGATAAGCCGAGGCGCCGAAGTGCCAGCGTCCGCGCAGGCGCTCCGTGTTCTTTCCCCAGCCATCTGGCCCAAAGCCCGCGATTCTGCTAACGTCATCGCCCAGGGTTTAGTGGCGTGGGCGAAAACCGTGCCCGTCAACGACCGCACCAGCGAGGATTACATCGAAATTGTGCAACTAGCGGGCGATCTGGCGGCCTCCCTCCCCGCTCCGCTCTCGTCTGGATTCCAAAGTGATTTGCGCAGCCTGCGTGTCCCCGTCTTTGTCATTCGCACCGTTCGTGAACAAATGCGTTATGATACGCCGCGCCTGGTGGTGGAGGCGGGTAAACCCTTTGAGATTCGATTTGAAAATGTCGATTTCATGCCGCACAACCTGGTCGTGGTCCGGCCCGGCACTCGTGAAAAAATCGGTCTTGTCTCTGGAAAAATGAAACCGGACGAATTGGACGATGAAGACCGCGCCTTCGTTCCCAAAAGCCCGGATATTCTCGGCGCGACCAAGTTGATCGAACCTCACCAAAAAACGGCGCTTAAAATGACCGCTCCCACCGAAGAAGGAGAATACGAGTATTTCTGCACCTACCCCGGCCATTACTTAATCATGTGGGGGCAGCTTATTGTCACGAGGGACGTGGATTCTTACGTCAAGAGCCATCCCCAGCCTATACTGCCAACTTCCACGGCCAAGAGTGATAGCAAGGGTTACGAGTGAGGAGCGCCAGAGCTTTGTTCCACTTAGACACAAAGCAACTTTTTGATCTCAGCAACTGATGCTGTTCCAGTCGTCCCAAGTTTGTGGACGACAATGGAAGCGGCGGCGTTGGCTAATTGCAGAGATTCACGCAAGCTCGCGCCGGTGGCCAAGGCGGTCGCCAGATTAGCGGTGACACAATCGCCCGCGCCTACAACGTCTATTTCCCCGCGCACCGGCCAAGCCGGGAGGCATTCCACGACGCCATCGCCGCTTGCTCCGACCATGCCTTTTTTCTCCAGCGTGACAAAACAGTAATTTCCTTTGGCCCGCGCCAAAGCCGAGGCGGCGGGGCCGATGGCGTTCAACGGAAAAAGGCGTGTTCGCCTCGCAAAACGGGAAAGTTCGGCGCGATTCATCTTCAGAGCGACGGCGGGATAGCCCTGCAAACCGTGCCGGCTATCAGCCAGGATCAACAAGTCCGGACGTTCTTTTTGGATGACACGAATCGTTTCCAGAAGCCGTTTGGTCACGACGCCAGTTTCGGGCAAGTCCACTTGATCCAGCACGATGATGGCATCGACTTTTTGAGCCACCGATCGCAAAGATTCGGCGAGGCGGCGTTGCAGGCGGGGTGGAGTAGGAGTCCAGTTTTTAAAATCCACCCGGCTCAGTTCCTTTGGAGGTTTGCCGGGTGAAACCAATAACGGTTTGGCGTAAGTGAAAGTCCGCCTCTCGGCAGTCAAACAAAATGCATCCATCTTGACACCAGGCAGCTCGGACAGAGCCCGCTGCAATTCGAACCCTTCACCGTCATCTCCGGCAAAACCAATTGGAAAAATCTGCGCGACACCCAAGGCGGCGAGATTGTTGAGAATCGTGCCGGCGCCGCCCGGTTGGGAGCGGACGCGAATGACGTTATGCACCGGCAGCCCGGTTTCGATGGAAACCTCCTGGCGCGCCGGATCAATCTCAAGGTATCGGTCCAGGCAGAAATCACCCACCACGGCGGTGCGGAGTTTGCGATAACCATTCGTGAGCGCGCGGAATCGCGCCGGTTCGAGGGTCGCAAAATTTGGTTTCTCAGCCATTGAGCAAAACATCGAGAAGCTGGGGCGCATCGCGATAATCGGGAATGACGACGTGCGCACCCGCGTCCATGAGCTGGGCCCGCTTCACGGAATCCATGCGGCCTGAGCCATTTTGATTTTCATCGCTCGCCACGGCTACCGCCATTCCGCCGAGTTCCTGAGCGTGCAGGATT
>Ga0302325_10036268_pt1 | contig 10055 bp, 9 predicted proteins | sample Palsa_T0_2_FD_201948 | JGI IMG/M metagenome (GOLD analysis project Ga0302325, IMG submission 201948) | Peat permafrost microbial communities from Stordalen Mire near Abisko, Sweden - Palsa_T0_2 | ecosystem: Environmental > Terrestrial > Soil > Palsa > Peat permafrost | place: Sweden: Abisko... | reverse complement strand
AATCCGGCCGGGCGACGTAGTACAAGGGTTTGATTCCGAGACGGTCGCGGGCCAGGAGACAGAATGGCCGCGTCCCACGGCCATCGTAAATGGCGAATGCAAACATGCCGCGCAGCCTCCGCAGCAGGCCCCCAATGCCCCACTCTTCGTATCCATGGAGCAGGACTTCGGTGTCGCAACGCGAGACGAAACGGTGGCCAGGCAGCTCCGCGGCAAGTTCCGCGTAGTTGTAGATTTCTCCGTTATAGGTCACCCAAACGGCGCCGTCCTCGTTGGACATGGGTTGATGGCCGGTGGGCGAGAGATCGATAATGGAGAGGCGGCGATGGCCGAGCACCACGCGGGCATCCTGGAACAGGCCGCCATCGTCGGGACCGCGATGGGTTTCGGCCGCGGCCATCCGCTCGACGGCGCGCCGGTCGGCGGGGGTGGTGTCACCGCCGGTGCGAAAGATTCCTGCTATGCCGCACATGCGAGTGTCAGTCGGCCTCTACCTCTACTTCTTCCACAGGGACGGCGTGGCCTTTGCCGTTGGCTTTTGCGCCTCCGCCGTGTTTGCCGTTGCCATTGCTGCTGCCGTTTCCGTTCCCGTCGCCGAGATAATGGAAATACCCCTCGTAGTAATTGCGATAGTAGCCGTAGCCGGGCGTATTGGGATTCCAATTGTTCAAGATGGTGCCCATCACCGGAATGCCATCGTCGAGAAAGCGCTGTTTGGCGAGCAGGGCGGCATCGCGTGTGGTGTGGGCGGAGCGCAGAATCAGAATCACGCCGTCGGCCAGGCGGGCCAGCACGCGCGCATCGGGAATGTTCACCATGGGAGGCGTATCGATCATGATGGTGTCGAACTGCTTCCGCAAGCCGCGCAGCAGTTCCGGCAAGCGCTCGGAGTGCAGCAGGCTGGCCGCGTTGAAGCGAGACCGTCCGGCCGGCATGACGAACAGGTTGGGAATGTGCGTGGCCCGGACAGCCGCGCCCAAAGCCGCTTCATCCAAAGGCTCCTGTTTCAGGAGAAGCTCGCTGAGGCCGTTGTTGTCGTTCTTCACGCCGAACACATTGTGCATTCTGGGCCGGCGCAGGTCGGCATCCATTACCAACACCCTGTGGTTGATCTCGGCCAGCGCAATGGCGAGATTGCAGACCACGGTGGTCTTGCCCTCCTTGGGGCTGGCGCTAGTCATTACGAGCACGCGCGGCCGGCCTCCATTGTGCCCGGAGAAAAGAATCGAAGTCAGGGTGGTGCGGAACGACTCCGATATGAGTGACTTCTTGCGTACGTGGGTGATCAGTTCCACGCGATCGTCCAGGACCTCGTCCACGCCCGGCTGGCCGTTTAGATCGAGCACTGCCGCGCCCTTGGTGTGCGGGGCGCGGGAAGTCTTGAAGCCCCGCGTGGTCAGTTCGATGTTGGCCGTGGGAACCACGCCCAACTCGGGAAGATGCAGGTAATAGGCGATGTCTCCGGGGTCGTGCAAAGTGCGGTCGGCGCGCTCCCGCAGGACCACCAGGCTGACGCCCACGCAGATCCCGAGCAGCAAGCCCATGATGATGTAGCGAGGCACGTTCGGCTTGTACGGAATCTCCGGCGCCTCCGCGGGGTCTACCACCCGGATATTGCTGGCGCGCAGGGCGGACGCCACGCTGGCTTCTTTCATGCGCTGCAGCATGGTTTCGTAGAGTGAGCGCTGGGAGTCCACGTCGCGCTTCAGGATGCCGTAGTGCGTGGTTTTTTCGGACTGGTCGGCGACCAACTTTACCTCCGCCAGGTAGGAGGCGGTCATGAGCTTTTCACGGTTCTGCGCGGCTTCGTACTCGTTCTTGATGCGCGTCAGGATATTGGCGCGCTCCTGCTTGATGGTGGCTTCCATCAAGGTGATTTGCGCCTGGACGCGTCGGACTTCCGGGTTCTGGGGGGTGAGGGCAATGCGGAGTTCGGCCAATTTCCGCCCCAGTTCGGTCAGGTTGGTTTCGTCATCGCGCAGGGCGGAATCGTCCAGCACGTCCGGCAGCGCTTCGGGCGGGCTGCCGGCGGCCATCTCATACTTGGACTGCTTGGAGACGCGGTCGGACTGCGCTTGCAACAGGTCCTTTTGCAGGGAGCGGAGCTTGTCCTCCTCCACGCTGGTCTTTTCGTCGGTGAAGGTCAGGCCGGCCGACTTGGCGTAAGCGTTGAGCTCTTCGTCCGCCTTTTCGAGCTTTACCTTGATGTCCTGAAGCTGCCGAGTCAGCCACTCGCCGGTGTACTCGGTGCTTTTCCAGCGGGCTTGCAAGTTCTGTTCGATGAACTCCCGGGTCAACGTATTGGCGAAAGACGCGGCAACCTGGGGCTGCGTCGAGTCGCAAGTGATTTCGACGATCCGGTTGGTTCCCGAAGCGCGCACGCGCACGCTTCCCGCAGCGGTGCCGATCGCCAGCTTCCACAGCTCAGTCTGACTGGGAGGATCGATTTTCAAGGCCTTTTTCCAGACCGTAAGGCGATCCGGCGGACGCATGTTTTCGAGCGGCTGGCTTTTCTCCAGATCCGCGACCACGCTGTTGGCCAGCGACTCGCTCTGCATGATCTTGACCTGTGTCTGAATGTCGAAGTCCGGATAGTAGTTACTAGTCGGGCTGACGGTCGGACTGACATTGTGCAAGCCCAGGAAGTCCTCATTCAGGCCTTGGACTTCGATGGTGGTGTGCGCCTGGTAGATGCGCGGCTGGGGAAGCGTGTACAGAAAGCCCGCTATGGCGCCCAGCATGGAGACGACCACCACGGCGACTTTATGACGCCGCACCATCTGCCAGTATTCGAGGATCCCGGCGTACTCGCGTTTGACGCCGCCGCGGGCAGTGTCCGTGCCAATGGGCGCCGGGAGGGCAATGTCGGCATGGGGCGTAAGGCGGGCGAGTTCCCGGCCCGCGCCGTTGGGTAGGTGCTGAAATTCTTCCATCATGTTGCCTCTAGTGATAGACCCCGTAGCTGGCGATGAATGTGCCGGCCGTAACGGCAGCTTCAAGCGCGCGATATACGGCGTGTTTGCCCGTGCTTCCGGGAACGACCAAGACGTCGCCGGCCAGCAGCGGGATGTCCGCGGACTGTCCTGCCATGATCTTTTTCAAGTCCACGACGAGTTCGGTGCGCTTCTGCTCTCCCGGCACGGGCCGCAGAATCCGCGCGTGGCTGATGGCTGCTGTGTGCAACATTCCGCCCGACGATGAGACAGCCTCCAACACCGAGAGCGAGTCGCCCTCGTTCAGCGGAAGCGCGCCGGCGTGATTGACTTCCCCGATCACGTAGACCACTTCGGCGTGCGGGACGGAAATCACGTCGTGCGGGCGGATGGCGATGTTGTACTCCGGGTTCTTGCCTTCCATCACGGATTTCAGCTTGACCTCGGCGATGCTGAACTGGTGCGTGGGGTCGTCCACCGCGCCGGGCACGGGGATGCGGCCGAATTCGATGCGCCGTGTGATCATTACCGTGGGACCGGCATCGGGCCGCAGCCCGCCCGCTATCGCCAGAATCTCCACCAGCGTTTTCTGCCCCTCAAGTTGATGCACCCCCGGTGCGGCAACGGCGCCCACAATCGAAACCGGTTGGCTTCGGAATTCCGTGATGCCGACGGTGACCTCCGGTTCCACCAGATACACTTTCAGGCGGGTGACGATTTCGGCCTCCAGTTGCTCGGTGGTGAGACCGCCCGCGTGAATACGTCCGATCATGGGCAGCTTGATTTCGCCGGCCGCATCCACGCGGAACGGTTTTTCGCTGAGATCGGGCGCGTTTTGGGCATGGATGGTCACCGTGTCGTCGGGACCCAACAGATATGTGATGCGAGCCGGCTGCGGCACGGCCGGCTGCGCCACGCCGGCGGCCGGCTGCTGCGCCACGGCGGCGGCGCCGGCCATCAGCAGGGCCACGCCAACCCAGATGCCTTTCCTGCGTTTCATTGGTTATTCTCCTGGAGATTGGCTGTCTCCGGTTCTCCCGGAACTTGTCCTCTGCTGGTTTCCACCAGTTGGCGGAGCTGATGCATCTCCATTTTCAGTTGCCTCACGGCGCCTTCCAGCTTCTCCATTCTGGGGGCGCCGGTGGTGACCGGATCGCCGTTGCCGTTGGGCAACTTGCACAAGGCAGCCCGGGCAAACTCGGAGACGCTGCGTGCGCATTCCGTGAGAGAGAGATCCTTGAGGCGTTCATATTCGTCTTCCGAGAGACGAAAGCTCACCATCCGCGAACGGGTCTTGAACACGGGAACCTCCTTACTTTCAGGTGTATCTGAACCATTTCCTACGATTATTGCGGGATTATAGTTGGCGCATCTTTGCCAACTTAGCGTTAACTTAGCGCGGCTACACGGTGGCCGCGTGCCGCCGCTTAGTCCAGTCTCTGGCGTCCCCGGCTGCCGGCCGGATCGACTGCCGCGGAATGGCGACGGCGAGAGACCGTTGCAGAAGCGTGATGGAAACGATCAACTGCTCCGAACCTTTGATTTCAGTAATTATCCCGGTGACGTTGCGTAGCGGTCCCTCTTCGATCGTCACTGTCTGCCCGGCTTTCAGAAAAGGCCAGGGTTGCGCCAGGAGTCCCGATTTCACGACTGCCTGCACGGCCGCAATCTCGTCATCGTCAACGGGAATGGGCGTCTTGCCCACCCCGACAATGCGGACTACACCCGGAATCAAGAGCGCGGGCAAACGCCGGTTCACATCAAGCCGGCAGAACACGTACCCGGGGAACAGGGGCAGGTCCACATCCTGTAGCCGATCCGACCACTTGCGCCTGCTACGGAACAACGGCAGCAACTCGCTGTAGCCGCGCAGAGCCAGACCTGACGCTACAGCTTTCTCGCAACGCGAAGCCACCTGCAGGGCATACCACGGAAAAATGATTGTTTGGTCCGCCATGTGTTGAAAAAAAAGTATCTTGTGCGTTTTTGGGTCGAATGCGCGAGCTACCGCCCCTTAAGTCCCAGAACCTGTGTATGAACCGGCACCAGCGAGATGGGTAATAGTGACTGTAAGGGGTTGACAGACATTTGTCAACATGAATTACGCAGATATTAAGCCAGAAAAGTCTGGTACTAGTAGCCCTAATACCCGGCCAAAACTCCTAGGCTAGTCTGGAACTGCGCTTAATCCGGGCGTCATTCCCAACCATATGGCTAACTGGAAACAGGCCGCAAACTGCTGGTGGCAGCGCAGCCTGCGAGCCCCATGGCGATAAGCTAGAATAATTTACTTATGGATGGTCTGTTGCTGCTGGTGCGCCTGTTGTTATCGGCGACCTTCGCCCTCGCGGGCATCGCGAAGCTGGCAGATCCCACGGGAGCGCGGAAGTCAATCCTCGATTTTGGCGCGCCCGCGTTTCTGGCGCGGCCCGTGGCGCGGCTGCTGCCGATGGCTGAACTGGCGTGCGCCATGGCTCTGCTTCTGGCCGCCTCGGCCGTCTGGGGGGCCCTCGGGGCTCTGGCGCTGCTGCTATTGTTCATCGCGGCAATCGGCATCGGCATGGCCCGCGGCCGCCGGCCCGAGTGCCATTGTTTTGGTCAATTGCATTCCGAGCCAGTGGGCTGGACTACACTGGCGCGCAACGCAGTGCTCTCCGCCATGGCCGGCCTGGTGATCCTGCAAGGACGGAAAACGTCTTCTCCGAGCGTTATCGGCTGGTTCGGCGGCCTCAGCCGTTTCGAAGCCGCCGTGCTGGGTTTCTCGCTCGCACTGGCGGCGCTGGCGGCGCTCTGGCTCTGGTCCTTCTTTCATCTGCTGAGCCAGAATGGACGCCTGCTGTTGCGCCTGGAAGCGGTCGAAGCGGAACTTGGATTGCGTCCGGCGCCGCCGGAGCCGGGGCTGCCCGTCGATGCTCCCGCGCCGCCCTTCCGCCTGGCGGCCCTGGATGGAAGCATCGTGACGCTCGATTCCCTGCGCCAAGCCGGCGACACACTCCTGCTCATCTTCATCGAGCCCGGCTGCGGAGGCTGCGATGCGCTGATGCCCGACGTGGCGCGCTGGCAACAGGACTACACGGACCGCATGTCCGTCGTACTCGTCAGCCGCGGCGCATTGGAGACGAATCGCGCCAAGGCCGCCGAGCACCAGCTTCGAAACTTCCTGCTGCAGTTGGACCGCGAGACTTCACGCGCATACCAGGCCGAGGGCACTCCGACCGCCGTGCTCATTAAGAACGGCCGGATCGCCAGCCCGGCCGCCGGAGGCGCCGACGCCATTCACTCCCTGGTCGCCAAGGCCACCTTGCCGCCACCCCTTGCCACGGGGGAAGTGCCGCCGGATCTCGCGCTTCCGGATTTGAACGGCGCAGCCGTCGCTTTGCGCGGCCTGCGCGGCCAGCCCCATCTGTTGCTTTTCTGGAATCCGGACTGCGGCTTTTGCCAGCAGATGCTCGAAGATATCAAAGCCTGGGAACGCGATCCACCGTACGGCGCGCCGCGCTTGCTGGTGGTCTCCACAGGCACGCCCGAAGCCAATCGCGCACAGGGGTTTCGCGCACCGGTCGTGTTGGATCGGGACTTTCAGACCGGCCAACTGTTCGGAGCCCAAGGCACGCCGGCGGCAGTCCTGCTGGACGCAGAGGGCAGAGTAGCTTCCAGCGTGGGCGTGGGGGCCCAAGACGTTCTCGCACTGGCGCGCGCCACCCGCGATAGCGTGGCCGTAAATTAGGCGGGCCCTGTCCCAACTCTCACTCCACGTGCTGCGCCCCGCCCTGCCAGGCCTTGTACTGGTCGTAAATCCAGGTGTAAGTTTTCGTCAGGCCGTCCCGCAGGCGGATGCTCGGTTCCCAGTTCAGATAACTTCGGATCAGGGTATTGTCGCTATTGCGGCCGTTGACGCCCTTGGGTGCGCTGAGGTCGTAACTTCGCTTCAACTTCACGCCCGCGATATCTTCCACGATGTCCACAAGCTGGTTGATGCTCACCAGTTCGCTGGAGCCAAGATTGATGGGTTCCAAAATCTCCGAGTTCATGATCATCTGGGTGCCCTTGACGCAGTCGTCGATGTACATGAAGCTGCGCGTCTGGCCGCCGCTGCCCCAAATCTCGATCTCGAGCTTTCCGCACAACTGCGCCGCAATTACCTTGCGGCAGATCGCGGCCGGCGCCTTCTCGCGTCCCCCGCGCCAAGTGCCATACGGTCCGTACACGTTGTGATACCGGGCCACCCGCGTATGCACGCCAAAGTCTTCCCGGAAGTGCCGGCACATGCGCTCCGAGAACAATTTCTCCCAACCGTAGCCGTCTTCCGGCATTGCCGGGTAAGCGTCTTCTTCCTTCAGCGCCGGGGAGATCGGATCGTGCTGTTTGTCCGCGTTATAGACACAAGCCGACGATGAGTAATAATACCTATCGACACGGTATTTGCGCGCGGCTTGGAGCATCTGCGTGTCGATCAGCACCGAAAGCATGCAGAGCGCCTTGTTGTTTTCGATAAAGCCCATGCCGCCCATGTTAGCCGCCAGATTGAATACCTGGTAAGCGCCGGCGGCGGCCGACTCGCAGTTCTCTCTCAGACTCAGGTCGAGCGAGAGATTTTCGACATCGTCGAAGCGCTGGTACCACTGCTCGAACGGCTTGATGTCGATCGCCCGGATTTTCGGAAAGCCCTGGCGGCGCAGATCCGCCACCAGCGCGCCACCGATAAAGCCGCCCGCGCCCGTAACCGCAACGATCTCGTCCTTCATGCACCTCTCCTGAAGCTGGTGTGCTTCTCTTACGGATATACCATGGATCGGCGGAGACTCGGGCCCGCGGGAGAAGCATACCCGCACGGCGGCGGCATCGATTAGAATGAATCGGGGCGCACTCTTCAATGTTTCGATTCGTGGACGGCGAGACGGTGACTGCGATGCTTAATCATGCTCGCGCCGCGGGGCGTGCGGCAATCTTCTGTGGTGTCGCCGCCGCCTTGAGTCCAGCCCCGCTCGCGGGCCAGGCGCACACCCGCCCGGACCAGAGCGTCTTTGGCGTCTACGGACGACTAACCGCCGGCCAGGATTCTATCCGCGTCGCCGAGAGAGCCAACGGCAAGATTAATGTGGCTCTCAAACTTTACTATTCCATGGGCCACACTTGCCAATTGAACACCGATGGCGAATGGCGCGAGAACCATGTGGCCATAGTTGCCGACGGACTCGACCCGAATCGGCAATGCAAATTGAGTCTTTTTTTCGAAAATGACCGCGTTCTGGTTAGAGATGAAGGTCTCCAATGCGCGCCAGTTTATTGTGGAACCCGAGGCAAACTGGATAACGTGGGCTTGCCCAAATTCAGACCGAATCGTCAGTGAAAGGATTTGACCGTGCTTCCATCCGTGCAAGCGTGTTTTCGCACCTTTAATACCAAATTCGAGGGCTGCATCCCGTTCATGTACCTTGACATCAAGGGGCTGGTGACGGTTGCGGTCGGCAACTTGGTCGACCCGGTGGCATTGGCCCAGGCCCTGCCATTTCGCTTCAAGAACGCGCCTGGAATTGCCGCTCCCGGATCTCCCGCTACTCCGGACCAAATTGCCGCGGAGTGGCAGACCCTCAAGAACGATCTGCGTCTTGCGACCGCGGGTTACACGGCGTGCGGCCCCATCACGCAGTTGGAACTGAGTGACGATTCGGTCGACGCATTGATATTGGACAGGCTCACGCGCAATGAAAGCTTTTTGAAAGGCCAGCAGTGGTTCGCGGATTTCGACACTTGGCCGGCCGACGCTCAGTTGGGCCTGTTGAGCATGGCGTGGGCCATGGGGCCCGGCGGTCCAGGGCAGTTTCCCAACTTTCGCGCTGCATGTCAAAGCCTTGACTTTACCGCGGCGGCCGCGGAGTGCAAGATGAACGAATCCGGTAATCCGGGTCTTATTCCCCGAAATCAGGCCAACTTCACGCTGTTCTCAAACGCCGCGATCGTGCTGGCCGGGGAGGCTCAAGGCGCCTTCCAACGCTCGAATCTTTATTATCCGCGGGCGCTGACGACAGCAGACGTCGCGCAAGCTGCTTCTGCGCCCGGCACGACTGGGTGAGTTATCCTGCTTCGTTTGCCGCTATAAGGAACTCAGTATGGTGGCCAGGGACGGAATCGAACCGCCGACGCCAGCCTTTTCAGGGCTGCTTACCGACAACGCTAAGTGGTTCGGAATCAGTGGAAGTTAATGGTAGCAAAGAGATTACGCTGCATTACATTTAGGACGGTTTAGGATCATTTGGGCCATTTTCGCCCCGGCAATGTTCCCTTATTGTTCCCGTGTCTCCGGCTGCACCCAGAGGCCTTAGCTTTGGTCATCTGGCAGATCGGGGAAAATATCGGCAAAATTTGTATTCCACCACTCCCGATTCCGCACAAGGCGTTCGGTGTTCGCCTGCATCTCGATATTGGCATGCACAGCCTGGCGTATTTTCGCTTCGCACTCTGAGTAGTCCATCAGCAAGGGGGCGCCGCTCCCATCGCACAGGACAAAAACGTGCTGGTCCTCAACGCTTCGGATTTGTGCCGGATGGATCCGGGCATTTCGCCAGTTAGCAACCTCTCTGGCATGGTCGCATGCGCGTTCCAGTGCCTGAACCTCCTCCTCGACATCTTGATGCTCAACCTCATCCTTGAGCGATGTGTTACGTCGGAACAACTCCAGCTCGTTCCTGAGCTCTTTCAGCCGTTTGCCAAACATCCCCCGCTGGAATTCTTCGGGCTGGATACTGGCATCCCCTGATTTGCGCAGCAAGAAAAGAGAATGCCTGACACGACCGTCAAGCACCGCATACGCAAGGTGAAAAAGCCCGTACGCGGCGGCATGATGATTGATGTTCAGCGCCATACGAAGCGATTGTACCTCTCCCATTCGTGACGCGCGGTCCCCTCGGCTTCGGTGCCGCGCGGCGGCGTAGCCATTTCATGCCGCTAATTTTGACGCAGATGTGGCACACGTGAACCCTGCGATTGGCGAGGGTTTGCCAAGCGTTGCGAACTTGCGCCTCGGCGGTCACCCAAAACCGGCCATAGGTGGTCACCTCAAAACCGGCCAAAGGGGAACGCACTCGGGACATTGATTCAGACGGGGTTTACGCTTCGTAAACG
>Ga0302325_10036267_pt1 | contig 10055 bp, 8 predicted proteins | sample Palsa_T0_2_FD_201948 | JGI IMG/M metagenome (GOLD analysis project Ga0302325, IMG submission 201948) | Peat permafrost microbial communities from Stordalen Mire near Abisko, Sweden - Palsa_T0_2 | ecosystem: Environmental > Terrestrial > Soil > Palsa > Peat permafrost | place: Sweden: Abisko... | reverse complement strand
CCAGATAGGCAAGGATGCCCTTCGTCGAGTTCGGTTGCGCGATGCTACTCATGGATGGAATCTCCATTGCCGCGATTTGCATCGCGTTTCCAATAAACGTAGGAGACGACGCCACCGCCGATGAAGCTGAGCGTCACGCCGATAAGACTGACAACAACGACGACGAATATCGTTCCGACAAAAACGAGCGCGAAGAGCGTCGCGAATCCGGTGGCGACCAGTCCAAAGCCGGCCAGCCTATTGCCCGTATTCCACGCCAACTCGCTCGAAAGCGTCCACGGCAAGCGCAGCCCCACAAAGAAATTCGAGCGCGACTTGCCCATGTAGTTGCCGAGCACGATGAAGAGGATCGCCAATGCGAACAGAACCGAGCGGACGACGTCGATATGTGCGCCTGCCGCATTCAGCACCATGAGAGTTTGGGTGACGACGCCCAGGCCAAGCGTCCCATACCAGCCGGCGAGATAAAGTTTGCGGCTGGATTGCAGATTGGCCCGGCGCGGTTCGATCCTGGGAAGAATTGCAAAAAGCGCCGAGAGAAACACGTTGACGCAGGGGAGCATCAGGAGCCCGATCGTCCTGGGCATATATCCGTTGGGCCTGCCGTCAATGCCCCAATGGACTGCCATCTGCGCGTGGGTGGGAATGGCGGTCCAACCCCAGCCGGCGACGGCCAGCATGGCCCCGATCGCGAGCATGCTGACGATCAGGGGCGTTCGAATATTCATGTCACTTTTCTCCCGGTGAGGATTTCGCGGCCCGCAGGCCCGCGATGTCCATCATCGCGGCAAGGGCCTCCTCGAGCACAGTCATGTTGAGCCGATAGATGATTGTGGTTCCCTGGCGTTCCGTGCCGACGAGATCGGCGGCTTTCAGCACGGCGAAGTGGCCAGACAGAGTGGGTTTGGGGATGTCGACCTTGTCCGCAATCTCGCCGGCGCTCATGGCCCGCTTGCGCAAAAGTTTGAGGATTTTCCGGCGAACCGGATGCGCCAAGGCGTCGAACACGTCGCTCATATTTCGGTATTTATCGAAATACCAAACAAGAGTCAACCGGGCAGACAACTCACTGGCAAACGTCCCGGAGTCAGCGTTCCATCTTGCTCAGCACGTCAGGGCGGTCGGTGCAGAGCGCATCGAGGCCGCGGGCGATGAGCGCGCGCATGTCAGCGGGTTCGTCGACCGTCCATGCTCCCACCTTGAGACCCAGACTGCGTGCCTCGGCAACCGCTTCATCCGTCGCATCGGGAAAATAGGGAAACCAGCCCTCGCCGCCAGCGGCTTTGATCGCTTTCAAAATCGAGCCGTCGTACTTCACCGCATCGAAGCCTCCAGCCCAGGGCGATTGGCCCGCGCGCGCGAGATGACGCAGCATATCGAGCACGGGCTGGGCGGGCGGATCGTCTTCCGGGGGCGGCGGAGCATCGCGAAACCAGCTTTGCGCGAGGGTCGTGAACCAGCATCGCGCGTTGGGCTCCGTCCTTATCGCATGCAACAATCCGGGCCAGTCGAAGCCGACGAAGATCGCGCGATCGAGATAGCCATGTGTCCTCAACACATCGAGAGTCGCCTCCGCCAGCGTCTCGGGCGGCGCGGACAGGCTGCGATCGGCGAAAGACGTCTTCAACTCGACGAACAGTTGAAACGGCTTCGTCGCGTGCTTGGCGGTTTCGATAACCTCCGACAACAGCGGAATACGTTCGCCGTCGACCGGCGCGAGATCGGGATGTTCTTCGGCATAGCGGCTTCCGGGCCGCGCTCGTCCAACGTCGTAGCGGCGCAATTCCGCCAGAGTGAGATCGACGATCTTGGGCGTCGGCGGCGAAAGCCATTCGCCGTTGCCGTCACGGCAGATAGCGGACTTGAGCCGGTTGTCGTGAAAAACGACGACCGCGCCGTCGCGCGTGAGCTGCACGTCGAGTTCCGCGCCGTCCGCGCCGCGCGCGACCGCGTCGGCGAAGGCTGCCAGCGTGTTCTCGGGATTGAGGGCAGCACCCCCGCGATGGGCGATGTTCCAGGGCTGCATGATGTCTCCCGTCCGGTTTTATGGCGGCGGGCACGTTCTAGCGCGACGACGCAGCCTCTTCCAAGTGCGCGGGAGATTCGAAGAGAAGTTTAGTCGTAATAGAATAAACCGCTGAGAACCCAGGTCCTTGTGCGGTCCGCCGACTGTACCAGAAGCCGCAGCGCCTCGGCATGCAGGACCGTGCGCTTGCCGCGTCGCAGCTTCACATCGTAGGCCAGCGCTGCACCGGACCGAACGATCTCGGCCATGTTGGCGCGGTGCCGCTCGAAACATGCCGCCTGGACGATCTCCGAAAGTTTGAGCCCCGTGATGTCGCGGCCGAAGCGGCGCAGAAACGCAGTGCCGGCCAGCCGCACGCGAAAATCGCTGCAGTCCTCCAGCGGCTCGAAAATGGCAAGATTGCGCAAAATCCCACCGAGTTGTCGCGCCGGCACATCTCGGCCCACAACGAAGCCGCCGCTGCCCTGCAATTCGCGCCAGTGTTCGAACAACAATCGCGCGCCGAAATGCACGGGTTCGGGAATCTGCGTGGCCGTTTCGCTGAGGTCCGCGGTCAGAGGGTCAAAGGCATCCCACACGAGTCCAAGCGCTTGCATGCGCGGTCCTGTTTTTATTGAGCGAGGTTCCGAATTCCGGCTCCGCTGAATGGCGACTGGTTCCTACACGCATGCGCCTTGCGCGGGAATTAAATAAATCGGGGGCATTTTCGACATGATTGAATAAAATTGTGCGCACTACTGCCTTGGCCGGTTCTTCCCGATGTAGCCGAACATGTGACCGGCGACGTTGCGCATCTGGATTTCCTCCGAGCCTTCGGTGATGCGGTAGCGGCGGTGATGCCGGTAGATATGCTCGAACGGCTTGTGGCGCGAATAGCCCATGCCGCCATGGGTCTGCATCGCCTGGTCGGCCGCATCGCAGACGAGCCGGTTGCCGCGGTAATTGCACATCGAGACCTTGTCGGAGAGATAAAGCTGAATCTCCGGCCCCGTCATGCGATCCATTTCCCAGGCCGTGCGATAGATCAGCCAGCGCAACATCTCGCATTCCGTCTGCAATTCGACGAGTGGCCACTGAATTGCCTGGTTGCGCGACAGCGGCTTTCCGAAGGGCTTCCTCGTGTTGGCGTAATCGATGCTCTCGTTGATGCAGTATTGCGCCGCGCCCACGCCGGATGCTGCCTGGCGGATGCGGTTCTCATGCACGAAGTGGCGTGCGAGCACCAACCCGTTATCAACGGGGCCGAACACCGCGCTGTCCGGCACCCACACATTCTTGAACGAAACGCGCGCGTGGTCCGTCGGCATGTTGAAGGTCCACATATATTCTTCGATCTTCACGCCTTCCGCATCCATCGGCACGATCAGGCAGGTCAGCCCCCGCGCGTCGCCGTCCGGCCCGCTGGTGCGCACGAACACCATGTCGTGCGTCGCCGTGTGCACACCCGTGTTCCACATCTTCTCGCCGTTGATGCGCCAGCCGTTGCCGTCCTTCACCGCCCGCGTTTCCATCCATGTCGCATCGGAGCCGTGCTTGGGCTCGGTGAGGCCAAACGCGATGCGCGCTTTGCCCTCGAGCATTTTCTCGAGATAGATTTTCTTCTGCTCCTCCGTCCCGAAATCGCGGAACATCAGCACCTGGGGGAAATTGCCGACCACAGAGGTTTCGTTCTGAAGGTCGTTGTGCAGGCCGAGGCCTTTCGCGGCGAGATGCTCGCGGATGATGGCCATCGCGAGGTTGCCGATATTCTTGCCGCCGAATTCCTCCGGCAGCGCGAGCCTGAGGAAACCTGCCTTGTCGGCGCGGCGGCGCATTTCGCCCAGGAGCGCTTCCCAGTCTTTGCGCGGCAGACCGCCATGCTCGAAATCGGTGCGCGCCCATTCGCGGCGATGGTCGAAAAAGCGGATATTGTCGTCCTGCTGCTCCAGCGGCTTGATTTCGCGCTCGATGAAATCGTCGATACGCACGAGAAGGTCGGTGATCTCCTGGGGGATCGCAAAGTCCATGGGTGTTTCCTCGTCAATGGCGGGGTCGGGACTTTAGCGCCCGTTTGCGCCATAGCGAAACACCCCGCGGGGAGCGATTTCCCTGGGCCCTTGCGATGGCTGCCCTGCCGGCCGAGACAAAAGTCCCGGATCCGGCACATAAATCGGTTTGGTCACGTAAAGTCGGACAGGCCAAAATGGGAAAGATTGGTGGCGCTTGTCAGTTCGACGACGAGATCGGCCCCGGCCTGATAACCCGCCGTTCCGTTTCCGTCCACGATCAGCAAGACATGCCCCACCAGGTTGCCGGTCGTGGGCGTAAACAAAACGGCGTCCCCCGCATGCAACTGGTTCGCGCCGATCGCAGTGGTGAGGTCGGCGTCGAAATGCGCGCTCGAGAGAGTGCCGCTTGTGACAGTTGCGTCGACGGCAGAGGGCCTGCCAAAATCGATTTCAAATTTATCAGTCAATGCGTTGAACCCGATAATGGTATCGTGGCCCGTGCTGACCGATTCACCGACATTGGCATAGTCGAAGGTATTGGCGCTGCCGCCCGCAGTCACGACGTCGGCGCCGTCACGGCCATGAAAGAAATTTGTACCACTGCCGCCGACAAGCGTGTCGTTCCCCGCCCCTCCAACGAGAGTCAGATCGGCGTTCAAAGCCGATCCATTGAAATTGAGAGTGTTGGCTGACGAAAGACTTCCGGCATAGATCTGAAACGACTGTCCGGCGGCCACGTTCCCTGCGGCCATGGTCAGCTTAACGCTGTAGCCGGAATCACAATAAACCTGCTGAATATTCTGGATCGTCGCATTCTCGAGTTTCAGGCCCGCCGAGTAGTCCCCATCAAGGGTGACAGTATTAAAGGAGCCTCCGCCGCCATCGATGCGGTCCGCAGCTGTCAACATAGCCGAGCCGACAAACTGGAATCCGTCGTCTTGGGCGCCTCCCGTCAGCTGATCGTAGCCGGCGCCGCCAAAAACGTCGAACCCGCCGCCGGTTACGTTCCAGCCGTTGAAGATGAACGAATGTGCCGCGTCGACGGATTCGCCGTTGACCACCATCGTGCTGCCCGCCGCGACGTTGGCGTTGTTCATCGTCAGCTTGTACCCGTATCCGCTTTGCAGATAGAGGGCCATCTCGCCGCTCAGTTGATTCGCTCCGAATGCGTAGCCTGCGGAATAATCGCCGTAGAGCAGGACGGCCGTATTACCCGCACCATAGATTCTGTCCTGGGCGAGAAGCACTCCGGAAAATGCGATTTCGTTGTCTCCGCCACCGCAATGAATGATGTCGACCTGACTATTGTTCAGATTGACCGAATTCTCGCCCCCTCCCAGATCGATGACATATCTGCCGGTCGTATCGCTCACCAGATAAAGATTGGCCTGGTCACCCGAGCCAAGCTGTGCGGCATCGATCGTCATTGTCTTGCCCACGCCGACGACGCCATTCTCGATGTTGAGCGAGTATATGTGACCTGCCGTGAGATCTATCGTATCGACGTTTTGCAGCATTGACGAAGTGACATTCAGATAGGTAGGAGAATAGTTGCCATCGAGCAGCAATGTGTTCGAGCCGGCGCCGCCATTGATGGCGTCCGTTGCATCGAAATTGGCGCCCATATTGATGAGATCGTTGGCGCTCGTTCCTGTGATCGTGGCGTTGTCACCGGTGGCTACGATCTCGAATTTGTCGGACGCCGTCCAGTTGGAGAACTGAAGCTGCGATCCGTCGAATGTCTTGCCGCTCCCGACATGAACATCCATCGTATCGACATTGCTGTCGCCCGTAATCGTCGTGTTCGCTGCAATCCAATTGGTCTTGAACTGAGCCCACGAAAATGTGGCCACCGAACGGGCAGAGGTTTCGAAGGTGATGGCGGTTACATTGTCAATGGTGTCAGCCGAATAATTTGTCGTTGCCGTGACATCGAGCGTGGGACCGGTAATTGTCGTGTCCGGCTGGGACAAATGGCGCACCGCAGACGCGGCCCAGGGGCTCCAGATCCCTTCATTGTCGAACAAGAATGCAGCTCCGGCGAAGTCGAACGCGGCCGAATCGGCGTTATCATGAGCCACAAGCTTTCTCCATTAGAATGCGAATGCAGAATGTGCGCGGTCACAGCGCACGCAGAGGGTGCAATTCAGCACAATTGCACGCCGTTCCATGGTACAGACGTCTGTGAATGCGGTGCGCGGCGACATTACTATGCCGCAACGACTCGGAAAGCTTGGGCTAAAGCCACACAATCTGACGAATTACGGTGTTGCGGACCATCCGAGCACCGCGCTCACCCGAAATCGACGCGTTTTGGGGGGCCATTCATGAGGTGAAGTTTGACAGGCCGAAATGCGAGAGATTTGTCGCGTTCGTGAGTTCAATGACGAGATCCGCGCCGGCCTGGTATCCGGCGGTCCCGTTTTCGTCGATGACCAGGAAAGAGTATCCCGCGAGATTGCCGGTGGTCGGGGTGAACAAGACGGCATCATTCGCGTGAAGCTGGGACGCACCGATCGCGTGGGTCAGGTCGGTATCAAAGTGGGCACTGGATAGCGCGCCGCGCGTGACCGCTGCGTCTATGGCAGCAGGGGTTCCGGTTTCCGCATACGTTGAAAAAGTGTCGACCAGCGCATTGAAACCAATGATCGTGTCGTGGGCCGTGCTCGTCGAATCGCTTACGGCATAATATTGGAAATTATTGGTTCCGCTGCCGCAAGTCATGACATCGGCGCCGCCGCCACCGACGAACTGGTTCGCGCCACCGCCGCCCTTGAGCGTATCGTTGCCGGCGCCGCCATATATCTCGAGAGTTCCCGTAGTTACCTTTGAGGCGTCGAAAACAAGACTGTCCGTCGCCGAAAGGTTCCCGCCGTTTACTTGCACCGTCTCTCCGCTGGAAACGTTGCCGGCCGCGAGCGTAAGATTGTAACTGTGGCCTGCGTCAACGTCGATTTCCTGGATGTTCGTGATCGTAGCGTTCGTGAATTTCAGACCCGAAGAGTAGTCTCCGTCGAGCTCCAGGGTGTTTGAACTGCCGCCGCCGCCGTTGATCCGATCGGCGGATGTCATGACGTCGCTTGGGCTGAAGATGAAGACGTCGGATTGTGCACCGCCGGTAAGTTCATTCAGGCCGTCGCTTGCTGAAAATTCGAATGATCCATTCGTTTCGTGCGAGCCGTTGAAGATGAAGGAATTACCTGAACCGAGTGCGCTTCCGTCAACGGTCAGATCGGTGTGAGCGGCGACATTTGCATCATTTGTGGTCAGCTTGTAGTTAAAATTCCCTTCGAGATAGATCGCACTGACACCGGTGATCTCGCTCGCGCCGAAGGCATAGCCCGCAGAATAGTCACCATCGAGATAAAGGTAAGTATCGGAACCGTTGCCCTCGATCCTGTCTTGCGCCGAAATCACGCCGTTGGAATAGATGAAGTTCTGGCCGGCTGCACAATGTACAGTGTCCGCCTGATCGTTGATCGTTATGCGATTGTCGTTGCTGGCGCCGAGATCGATCACATAGCGACCCGCCGTGTCGCTCTCTAAATATAAATTTATGGTGTCGCTGGCGCCGACATTCGCGGCATCGATCGTCATCGCGTGACCTGCAGCGACGACACCGGTAGAAAATCCCAGGCTATACGAATTGCCGGCCGCCAGAACGATCTCATTCACGTTCTGCAACATCGAGGACGTAACGCCGATCTCGGTCGAATAATCGCCCGAGAGATCCAGAGTAGCGGAACCTGTTCCGCCGTCGATCTTGTCCGTCGAGTCGAAAAAAGCACCCATGCTGATGATATTTTTGACGCTCTCGCCAGTGACGGTTGCATGGTCGCCCGTCGCCGCAATTTCGAATTTGTCCGATGCACCCCAGTTGGCGAATTGAAGCTGCGAGCCATTGAAGACCGCACCGTCTGCGACACGGACCTCTATCGTGTCGGCATGACCGCCGCCCGTGATCGTCGCGTTGGCCGCGATCGCGGAGTTTCCGAATTGCGCCGCCGAAAACGTCGCGGTCGCAGCGCCGGGTGCATCGAAATCGATGGCTGTCACGTCGTCGATCGTATCGCTGGCATAATTCGTCGTCGCGGCGACGAAGAGGTTCGGCCCTGTAATCGTGGTAAAGGGTATCGACGTGGCCGCTATGCCGAATTCTCCCCACCTTCCGCCGCTCGTGTCGTCGCCCGATGGCAAAAGTGTGACAGCATCGTCATCGGCATTCTTGGCGACAAGGAAAGCAGTCGAATGACTCGTCATTTTCGCACTCCGAACAGGGTTTGCAGCAATCCACGCACGCGCCGAATGTCTTCCGTTGCAAATTTCGAGCGCAACCGTCCGTCCACCGAGAGAGAGCGCCAGCGGCGCTTCTCTTGGATGGTTCGAACGCGTTAACAGATAGCTAGGCGCGCGACGACCGGATTACTTGGGGCCCGGCGACGCAAATTGACCAAAAACGACATCGACGCCTTGACGAATGCGCAACCGCAACGATTTATTGGGCAGGGTTAGGTCGCGCGTTGCGATATGGAGTAGCTGGGGCCATGGACGGACCGCCTGACGATTTCGGGATGTTGACCATTACGGAGCGCGCGCTCCATCCCGGCGCCCGGTTCGATACCTGGCGGCAAATGCTGTCCCGAAAACTGCTGGAAGTTAGCGGCGACAGCCTTGCGGATGAGCCCTATCGGGCCAATGCAACATTGCGCATTCTGCCCGGATTGCGGACCGGTACCGGGTCGTTCGCCGCCTCGCGATTCGTCCGCTCGAAACAGATCGTTGCCGCGAGCGACGACGATTTCGTTCTGGTCGTCAACCTGAAGGGCAAGTTTTCCGCCGTACAGCGCGGACGGGAACTCGAGCTCGATGAAGGCGACGCGTATCTGATGGCGTGTTCCGAGCCCGGTAGTTTCATCCGGCGGACGGACGGCGAATTGTCCTGCGTGCGCGTCCCGGCGCGCGCGCTCTCGTCACGCGTACCCGGACTTTACGACCGTGTCGCCCATCGAATCCCAAGGCAGTGCGAGATATTGAATCTCATACTCGCCTATGTCCGGACGACGGACCAATTGTCCCTCATCGATTCGCAACTTCGCAACACGGCCGTTGCCCATGTATACGACCTCGTCACGCTCGCACTCAATCCGACGCACGAGAATATCCGCGAAAGCGAAGATGCCGGCCTCAGAAGCGGACGGTTGAGCGCGATCAAGGCCTATGTCGAGCGCAATCTTGGGCGCCATGGCCTGTCGGTGCACGACGTGGCTGAGCGACATGGACTGTCGCCCCGCCAGATCCAGCGCCTGTTCGAGACCGAAGGAAGGACCTTTTCGCGGTTCGTGCTTCAGAAGCGATTGGACTTGGTCCATCGGGCACTGGTGGATGCTCGCCAGAGGCACAAGAACATCGGCGGCATTGCGCTTGAGCACGGATTCGGCGATCTGTCGGCCTTTACGCGCGCGTTCCGCGCGCATTTCGGCGAGTCGCCGCGCGACGTTCGCAATCGCAGCTTCACGCGCAACGGCTAGATAGCCAGGATCGCCATCGGGAGCGGATACATCCCGTTCGGTTCCGCACAGCTGCGATCGACTTGTATAGGTCGCAATCGGAGAATTTCCGCGTACTCAACTTGACCGACAAGGCATCGATGCCGTCGTGGCCGCACAGGCCGATCTTGCGGACACCGTTCACACGCTTTGGCAGGTGGTTTGCGTGAAGGGTTGAAATCGGCGCCGGCAGCGAAAGCTTCCTGCGCCATTTTATTTGCGCTCTTCTATTTGTTATAGACGGCTTCGATATTGTTGCCGTTGGGATCGAGGAGATACGCGGCGTAATATTTCGGGCCGTAATTGGGACGCAGCCCCGGCGGACCATTGTCGCGGCCGCCCGCCTTGAGACCTGCCTTGTAAAAGGCTCTGACGGCGGCGCGATCCTTCGCCTCCAGCGCGAAATGAGCGTTTTTGGTCGGCGCGCCCTTGAAAAACCAAAGGGCCGGCGCGCCTTTGGGCCCGAACCCCTTGCCGGACTCGTCGGGAACGAAG
>Ga0302325_10036265_pt1 | contig 10056 bp, 13 predicted proteins | sample Palsa_T0_2_FD_201948 | JGI IMG/M metagenome (GOLD analysis project Ga0302325, IMG submission 201948) | Peat permafrost microbial communities from Stordalen Mire near Abisko, Sweden - Palsa_T0_2 | ecosystem: Environmental > Terrestrial > Soil > Palsa > Peat permafrost | place: Sweden: Abisko... | reverse complement strand
GCGCGCGGGGGTTGGGGGATGGGGGATTGGGGTAATGAGATGGTGTTGTACGTGTACTGGACATTGAAGGATATGTTAATGAATTGAAATGGATATTTGTAGCTCTGTTTAAACTGCTGTTATACATTCGGGGATCCTTAAAAAATCTTGGATAGGCCAACTATGACTTGCCTGAAAACGTCTCCTCAATTCATAAATTTATGATAAAAGCATATTGGTTTCCTAACGCCGTCGAAGTTGGGCCACATGATCACAATGCAGGAGACTCGAAGTTTTCCCGCCTTAACTTCACAAAAGCGCTCCGCTTGTGAGGGAAATCAATCTCCCCTTCCTTGAGGAATCCCGCTTCATTCAGTGTCGTTATGAACCTAGACCGAGGATTAGTCCACTTAATGGAAGATTGTTGGAAATCATGGCAAGGGCCCCACCTCTCATTATCAACTCTTGGCTCTAGGACCACGGCGTTCGTCCTGTAGTCCTGCACGAAAGCCCAATGCGCAAGAGCTGTGATCCAGCACTTGACACGGTGCTTGCCTCTAAATTCGTCTTCTCCCACCAAAACATGAACCCCACGATCATAATCCCCAGCATCTTTGCCAAGGTGCTTGCCCAGGATATCTTCTTTCACCCAATAGATTTCGAAGTATCCAAATGGCTTACCATCCCAGAGACCAATCGCTGGGAAAGAGTGCTTGGAAGTCAGATTGTTTTGGAGGAATGTTTCCTGTGTGCTTTGCGGGCCAGAACATCCCCAGAACTTAGAGACCCGGTCAACATTCATCCATTTATTCAGAAGTTGAAGATCCGTCATCAGGGATGTGTCTTCTGATTCAACTGATGGCGAAGGAGGTGTGAGATCTGCAATAGAAGCCACTGAAATATGAACAGGCAGAGATGACAGCGATGCTGTTGGCTGGTGTAATTTTAGGGGATTAAGTGATGAAGCAGTGCTCGAGGGCCCATTGTACGCCACCGGCTTAGAGGAAAGAGAAGCACAACGGAAGGAGAGATACTGTCCCACACTAGGAACGAAACGGGTATAGAATATTTCGCCCTGCCTTGGTGGTTTCGGGCGCATCGGGTGACGGATTCCACCTGTCATAGTGTATTGGAGAGGTGGTGGTGGAAAGTATGTTGGCAAATGACTGCCCGATGAAAATGGACCGGCGGTAGATGGCGACCACAGTCCCGAATTTGCAGCCTGGACAGTTGCACTGTGATCTCCAGAATCCCTATGACTTGGAGATGAGTTCCGTTTTGGTTCACCTCGAACCGGTGAACTCGGTCTGCTCCCATAAGGCGAGCCTGGAAAAGATGACCCATTTGTAGGAGTGAGGGTGAATAAGAAAAGTTTGGCAGATAGCTGCCAAAACGTCCTTTTTGAGATGAACATTTCGGACCACCCTTCTGGTGTGTTCTCCTCCACATTTATGCCCACCGCCGAATCTTCTGATGTAATCAACCCCATTCTCTCCAGCTTTTGTATCAAATTCCGACCGCGAAGAACACCCTCTCTTTTGATGTTAATTCGCCAATCTCCCCGCGGCTTCCCCGCATCTGGTGTATTTTTTGAGGCATCGTTCGTCAAGTAAGGCGAAGGCTCGGGTTGATGGAAGTACCAATAGAGAGTTGCCCAAAGCATCATCGCTATCTGCCTAGTTGGGCTCGTCGGTGCTTTGAAGTCATTGCTCGAAGGATTTGAGATCGAGGAGATGAAGAGGTTATCGTTGTGGAGGGTCGGACGCTTGAAGGGATGAATATGCCGCCTCCTCTCTGTCTGCATGCCACTCAACTCCGTATCTCCTGTCATTCTTGCGGACTCGTGCTCGTCCGAGTAGTCTTCCGACTGGAGTATGACTGTCCATCCCGCAGGAAAGACACTTCCGTGCACGTTGAGCTCATTGGATTTGAAAAAGTAGCCACCGAAGACTGGCAAAACTGTCAAGTTCTGCCCATTGGGGAGATGTACGATACTCGGAGTTGGCGCCATTGTGCGTACTCATGTAGCAGTCTCGTCCCAAGGAAGTAGCCGTGAATTCGTGTGACTGCGAAGCTGCTCAAGGTAGCAACAATCCGCGAAGTAAATGTAGCTATCAATGCTTTGCTCGTCTGAGTCTGCCGCGGAGCATTGTTGGGAGACTGTACGGGGTATGTGGCGGCGGGCGCAAGAAGAGTTTAGTTGTTGAGAGTTTCCTTCCGATTTTTTTGGTGTTGGTGTTGCTCGCCATTCGCCAAGATGACACCACCATCAGTGTACTAAGGTTACTACTCACCCCACTACCCACCACTCACTCACCCCACCTTGAGCCCAGGCCATGACATCGACATCGCAAGCGCCCTGGAAGGACTCGTTACCAGGGCCTCGAGAGTTACACTGCGGAACGAGCTCAAAGAGCATGCCAATCGGCCTACGATTCTTCGGTAGGAAGTTAGTACAAATATTCTCTGTCTGGCCAAGAGGGCCGACCTCGAGGAGCAAAGTCGTTACTACTTCCCCTGGCTACTGTATCCTAGAAAAATAACCCTTACGGCAGGTGTTGGTGCCCAGCCATTGTGCTGTTTTGAAGGCTGATCGGATTATATTGTGCTGGTAAAGACTGTACTGATGTAGCAATTTGTGAGTGAGCATTCTACACTTTAACCCCCAGCAAGGTCAGGGAAACTGTTTTATCTCCCGCTGTCCCCAGCTTCCCTGCTCTTAAATCTGACCTGAACCAACAGATCTGCATCAGGAGTTAACTCCTTGCCTTCAGCCTCCTCAGCCCCCGAAGACCACGCCACACTTTTTCCGACCTCACCTCTCTGTTTCCTCGTCATTGTCTTACCTTGGCTTCGCGTGAAGTTAACCTTACTTCCGATTCGGAACTTCCGAATCACCGCTGAACTTGAGACTGCGTCTTTGGCTTGACTCGGGTATTGCAGACAGTGCAGAAAGTGCAAGCAGCGCTCGGCCATTTTCTGTGGTGCCTGTCGAAGAAGTGCACAGTGATAGGCCTTCTATACGTGAGGCCGTTGCTTCTCTCCAAGACCTGGCAAGGTCACAAGAGCAAAACCACTTCCTTGTCATCTGCAACGGCACGCTCCTCTGGAATGGCGCAAGCAGATTCTTGATATGCCTCCCTTCAGCCGACCATTCCGTCCGGGGCCACATGCAGCCACAATGGCGGGCGTGCTTCATTCGCTGTCTCGGCACCACTATTCCAATTATCTCATGTATTCCCAATCGTTATGGTACCCAATGGTACCCAGTTGCCAAAAGTCACTGGCAAGCTTCACTGCATTTGAAACCGGCTGCACTAGCCATCACTATGCATCCGTTATCATTTTGATCTCAGCTAGAAATCCCATGCAATCACGTAAATGCCCTCAGATGGATCTTGCCGCTTTTTCCGCTTTTCCCCAGCCTATCATCACTGTCTCTTCTACATTTTCCACTAGTATCGTTACACAAAACCTTTCTATACAGATGTTAGAGGCTCAAGCCGCAACCTGGCCCTTAGAGAGTCTAGAATTTGTTCCCGCAAGTCACATAACCAGCATGCAGGGTCCTACCGTGTTACTTGACAGGAATTTTCCTGGGGTCGCCGTTTTGCAGGTTGAACAGTTGTCTGGGCCTATTCGTCGGCTTCGAGGAGCAACCCTTGTCGTGCAAGTAAAAGCCTATCTCGATGAGGAAGCTCTCGAGACACCACGACCATCTACCTATTGTCATCATCGTATACACCGAAAGGTCATAATGACCACTTAATGATGATTCGCCAACATTACATTTTCTTTCCAGGTTTTCTCAAATTTCCAGAAAATTCCATATTGCCGATCTTCCCCTCTGTCCCCCTTTCTTTATCCTGCATACTCATCCCACCCAGTTAAGGCCTCTCACCAAGCAGTTCCCAGTGCCAAGCCTTTCCTCATTCAAGTCACATTGCGGAGGATACTCGCCCCCCAATTCCCTCTTTATCTCACGCCACGCCAACCACATCAATTGGCGTCCTGCAACATAGTAAGGCAGCGAGCCTGCAATCCCCGGATCATTCTTCGGTCATTTTTATGCGAGCGAAGAGATGTGCCTCCGGTGATAACTTGTCCGGCCCACGAGAGTGGGTCACGTTGGCGCATTATATCTCAGCATGGCATCTAATCACCCCCAAATCATTACGCAAACCTCCACTGTTCAAGTCAGGGTCTGCTTCTTGCATCGCGATCACCAGGATGGCGGCGCTTCCCCCTCTATCCATGAGCCAAACAAAGGATGACCTCCTGAAGCATCTCAATATGGATGCGCAGACGTACTCCATGATGGCGGTAAGTTGCGCTAATCGCTCCACGACCCCCATCCCACCTTGCCACTGGGCCCGCCTTATCAAGGCTAAATCACTAAAGTTTTGAGGTTCTTACAAGTGCTAATTCGCAGGGGTTTGCAGAAAGAGACAGACGTTGTCTACAAATGGCTTACTTCGGAGAAAAATCACCTCAAAGAGAACTGCAAGCGAAAACCTCCCTACGACTGGAGTGACATTTTAGAGAAGTCGAAAGATGAAGCTATGGCACGCATCGCCCAAAGCGGCAACCCGCATACCCAATGGTACTGGAACCTTGCTGTTCCAACATCCGATTGCAAAAATTGGATAGCACGATGGTTTCTTTACCACAAGTTCCGCTACCGAGACGGGAGAAATCGAAATCCCGCAAAGAGCTCTGGCAGCGGCAAGCACCACCACTCTCATGGCCATGGGGGTAGCTCGAGACACCATCGTAAGCACCATTCTGAAGAGCAAGAGGACCGGTACGATCAGTACGACCAAGAAGAGCAGTATAACCCAGAAGAGACCATGACTTCAGGTGTGTTTATTTTATGTAAAGGTTCTGTCACTTCTCTGCCCGTGTCATGGGACATGATTTGAGGGGCGGGCAGAAAATACAATTGATCTGTTCCTCTGACCACAAATCCAAGCATAAACCCACCTGTCCCTGTATTCAAGCAAGGTGTTGTTCTTAGCTCGCCTCTGACTCTATACAGACCCAGCTCCTCAAGGATACTACACAGGAGGCTACACAGCAGGTTTATTAACCCATTTGCCAGTCCATGATGAATTCACCTTTTGCTAATACTTGATAGCCACCACGGCAGTTAGCAATGACTACACTACTAGCTACGCCTACCCTGCTGCACAAGCTTACGCGGTATACGACCCCAACCAAACCAACGAAGAAGAGAAGGTTTACTACGATCCCGTCCGAGATGCGACCCGCTAGGAATGCAGTGGATCGAAGATGAGTTAGTTATGGATCTTTAAGGATCATGAGTAACATATAAAGCTTTCCGCAAGTGCATTACTCAGGTGACAGGAATTGGCGTCGTTGGAAATTTCAGTTCTCAATTCATTTCCTTCCTGGAAATAGCGTTCGAAAGAGCAGGGCAGACGAGTCTGAAAAGTCGCCACTGCGCTCTTTTTCATTAATACTACTTGTTTGGGAGCTATTCCAGTAATTGATAATATCAAGGTCGGACGAGAACATCGCATACACTTCCTCCCATTCATTCTGGTACCGTCTAGCTCCAACACAACTAACGTTCATTGGAAACAAGCAACAAGGCTTGGCCTAATAAACGCCGAGGCAGCCTTGTCTAGGAGCATGCGTCCAGGGATCTTCGACCCTCAATGCAAGACAGCCTTATGTCCTGAAGGTGGGTCCGAGGACAGGGTTGTTGGTTAAGTGGCAACCCGAGGCGCGACGGAATGACGGGCATTGGCTACCATTCAGGAAGGAGAATACGAAGGTGGCTGGCTGTCAAGGGCTGAGTAAGTGTGTTCTTTGACCGCTTTCGTCTTTTACGGGCGCAGGATCGCAAGAGATGTCATAGATATTCTATTTTCGGTTGTGGTATTAGGGAGAAGGGGCAAATAAGACGCATATTGAGGGAATGGAGGTGATGCGATAGGCAGGAGGCCGACTGTGGCGTTTAGATACGGGGTATTTGTGGAATTCGTTGCGTTCTGCGATTTATTTCGTCATGCCCTTTTGTAGATCTCGGGTATCGAGTTTTCCGGAGTTCCGACCTCTTCATCTCGAGTATCAGTGAAGAAAAGCCTGTTTGATATGAGGAGGGCAATCAAGAACATCCCTCAGAATCTTTCTCGGACTGTGCTTGGTGTACGAGTAAAGACGATTCGAGTTACAAGTCCGCGATTTGGGGTTCTACCGGTTTAGCATGCAGTTGCCCTCCCATTCAGCAACATCGCTTCCTGGTACCCACTAATTCGGAGCCACAATTCATGATATCAAAGACCTTCGTCTGTCATCTTCCATCTTTCTTTCCCCATACTATCTGTTCATAAGTGACTCCATCCCACTACTTCCTCTCTCGGAATATTTTCAAGAACTCCATTGCAGACCTCCTCAATGTGTTACTCCAGCAATACCATTTCTTGTACGACATAAATTTCAGAAGCCGAGCCTTGCCAATAACTTTCCTTGCTTCATTCAGACCGCCACCAGCACGTCGTGAAAAGCTCATATTTACCGCCCCTGAGTGGCGAGACACTAAGCTGCCATAACAACAAACTGCACATCCGCATCTGACAACCACCAGGCGCATTGCATGCCATTCATATACGGAATGGCGGCAATGACCAATAGCTGAGGACAAGTATCACTCGGTGAATTCCTCGATCTTCAAAAGATTTCGAACAGCTCCTACCTCTCCCCTCAGACTTAACAACCGAAATACACAACGCAGCAGACAGCTTACCATCATGATCGAATCTAGTTGGCAGTATCAGCGTGTATCACGATGCAACATCAATCGTCCAACTTGCTCCGAACTCTAGCAAACCCACCATCCGTTGCAACAAACCACGGCCTAGTTCCCTCCATCACAATTGTTTGCCGACCCGTATCGACCGAAAATATCACGGTGGCCCAGAACAATCAATCTCTAAGCAACAGCCTCCATGAATACTTCACTAGTTCGCAGAGCCACTCGACTCACATCAGCTTCCTTCCTTCCTTTCCTTCCATGATCGAACGAATCCTTATTCTTCACACAGTCGACGCCCGCTTCTCGACTATCGCATACCCTGTCGAATTCAACATGTCAATCAGACGATTCATACCACAAACAATACACAATTCCACCTCCCTTGTCCTTGTCAAGAAAAGCCATCAGGGCAAGGATAACGCAAAGGTGGATGCACTTGAGCACACCGCCAAGGCTAAGACAGACATGCGCCAACCCCCTTCCGTACAAGACGATGGGCAATGCCGGGGGTGAAACTCGAGACGAGCACGAATATTGCAAAGCTTCACCTTGCTTCCTCTCTTCCAAGTTCCAATCGACGAACACTGCGAAATAAAGGAGAATGGAGTTCGAGATAAGCAAAATTGAAAATCACCACCGGTCATTGCTTCTCTTTTGCCAACCGATCGACGTTGTTCAGTCAGAGCTCGAAATCACAAATACCGACCAACATAGAACGCCACGTCCAGATCATATTTTCAATATGAATGTTGCAGGGGGAAGGATAGTGGGTACACCAAGCAGGGAACTAAAGGGTATATATTGGTATCTGCCTCGCACGCTATGCATCTACGCAAGTAAATTCTGTATATGCGACGAAAGAAATCTGGTACTGACAATCCGCTCTCAGCTTGAAAACCAAATCCACCACCTCAATCCTTTTTCGGGCTCTTCTCCTTGCCTTTAGAATCGCCGTGGTCATCATCACCGTCCTCGTCTTTCTCCTTATTCTTTTTTCGCTCCTCTTTAAGCGCCTCATGCACCTCCTCACTCCCCTCATCCTTCCTCTCATCCCACTCAACGTCATACTCCTGCGCCACTATCTTGATCTCCTTCCTCAACGCATTTCCTTCCTCAATCAGTGCTTCCCATTTCTGCAGGTCGAAGCCCTTCACTTGATACAAATGCTGCTGCCTCCTACTAACCGTCAAGTTTAATGCCGAGCGATAACTGACTTCGCGATTGTGATAAAGGAACCAAAGGTAACCGAGCATGATGGTAGACAGGCCGGCCAGATAGGTGATGGGTTCCATCGTGTCCCAGCCATACGGTGTTTGAAACGTGAAGTGGTAGATTGCTGCCCACCACGTAACCAATACACCGAATCCTCCCATAGCCAGACGCTGTGCACTGCGGTGAGCAAGCTCGTCACACTCTTTCTTCACACTTGCGAGGGTTGCAAGCTTCCTGCTCGTCTTGCGTAGTCGTACACGGAGATAGTGCGTCCTGTCGTTGAAAGAGGGGACTCCGACTCTGATTTCAGTAGACGAGCCCTCGATCTCGACTGCGAACTCCCTGCCCCGTGCTGCGTCACGGATGAAATCCCCTATCTCGGTAGAGCTGGACCAACGGACGAACTTCTTCGGGGCATCATCAGAAGATGCTTCTCTTCCTTTCCCACTATAACTCTCAACACCACCCTCACCTGGCCCACCTCTGAGACCAAACTCGTTCTCTTTCTTCTCCTTCTGCTCTTTAGCAATACGCTCCATCTTCTCCTTAGCATTCTCAATTTTCCCAAGCTTAATTAGTTTCCCATCTACCATTGTCTCCTCGGTACCCTCCTCTTGCATCTGCTTTAACCCCTCCTCTTCTGCACTCCCTTCTCCACCGTCATCAGTATCAGCTTTTATCTCATCCTGCGCCGAATCCTCGGCACGAAAGTAAACAGCGGGTACCTTTTCAGACCCGTCTTTGCCCTTTATCATGGGAAGCTCGGACTGGATTAGGCGTTCGAGATAAGAGAGGGGTTGTTGAGGGTGCACGAGGAGGGCGAGCGGCTCGATGGATTTCCGATCGGAATTTTTGTCGAGGGTTGTTAGAGGAAGAATAAGTTTTAGCAATCTTGAGGGAGTCGTGAGGAGTTTGCCTGTCACGATCTCTGTGTTAGCAAGGTGGAATAAGATTCGGGGCAGAGGCAACAAATGAGTCAAACCAACCTTTGGTCATGGCTCCAGCACTCCGCATACGCTTGACAGGCGGCTTGTCGCTACCTTCCCTGTGCCATGGTGTTCTGGCCTGCAACTCCTTGGCTTGCCCGATTGCGTTATCTATTTGGGAATTGAACTCCTCTTCATGTTCGTCTGCGCTTTTCTGGTGCAGTTCCCTTGCGCGGGCGGCGTAATCTTCTTTCCTCAATACGGTTGTAGAGGAAATATCGCGGATTTGCGATCGAGAGAGAATGGAAACGACTGAGGGTGGGGAACTGTAGCTTTGTTTTGGTCTGCTGCGGAACGTAGAGAGGATCTCGGGTTGAAATCGCGAGGAAAATGAGGGTCTGCTTGACGCGATCTGGAGGTGTAAGGTTATCCTTGTTACTGTGCGCATTTTGAGACTTCTGGGAAAGGAAATGAGAGATTGAGACGCTACAAGGATTTAAATATGTTAGCACATTGTAGTTGAAGAGTTTATTTGTCTTTGGTGCTGTGGTTTAGAGCTCAAGCGGTTGTATCAAGGTTACCTTGGAAAGGGCTGCGCCATGACGTCACACCCCTTGCCTCGCTTCCTCGTTTCAGGGGACGCTTGTCACGTGAGCCTAACGAACGCCTGCCCCTTATTTTAGATTTCATTCCCTTGTCCTCTCCTTTCGTGTTATCTTCACCTTTAATATCTCCTCAGCTTTCACATCCCTATAAATATTTAAGACCTCAACAGGAGAACACGCTTCCATATTATCACTCCTTGCTGGGACGACAAAAAGGCCATAAACATTCGTATTCTGGAGCAGCTAAACATCATTCTCCTGGCAGAGTATCGATTCCTCCTCCTAAGGGTCAAAAATTACTATTGGTTCACAAAATCGGAAGGATAGCCGGCAAAAAAACAGGTCATCGCGGGGACGCGGACAGGGCTCCGATCGAGCTTGATTCAAAGAAACTGCAACTGCGAACTCTTTAGAAATAAGTGTTCAGTCCGACACTATTCGGAATAGTACAAATTCAACTGATCGAATTGGCAAGTTCGATCGAAGCCTTAGACGCTAGATTAACTATGTGTTCCTGGAATAAGGGTTTGTGATATGCTGCCCGGCTGTGCGC
>Ga0302325_10036263_pt1 | contig 10056 bp, 6 predicted proteins | sample Palsa_T0_2_FD_201948 | JGI IMG/M metagenome (GOLD analysis project Ga0302325, IMG submission 201948) | Peat permafrost microbial communities from Stordalen Mire near Abisko, Sweden - Palsa_T0_2 | ecosystem: Environmental > Terrestrial > Soil > Palsa > Peat permafrost | place: Sweden: Abisko... | reverse complement strand
AAGCGCAGTACACCTTCCCGGGAATACGTTGGGGTCCGCCGTTATATTGACTGTCGTGGAACGGTTTGCCCTGGTAATGGCTGGCTTGGCCAAAGGTGATCGCAGCCAGGCAAAGACCACCGGGCAAAAGGAGCGAGCGGCACAATCTTAATGGCTTCCACATGATGTGGGAATTCCTCTCCCGTATTGCTGAGTCTGACTAAACAGGCAATCTGCTCCTCAAAAAAGGGGAAGCCCTTCGCTTCCCGGCTGCTGGGTGGCGCAACCTCCTGCCCGCATCGTATTCGTTTCGGTCTGCCCTGTCTGCAAATGCCGCCATCCAAAATCCCATCGTGCAACCCCGGCGCCGAATCGCCAACGCCTCAGGCCGGCAAGAAACACCCCCGGTCCAGCTATCGATTCGCGTTCAGGACCCACAGCGCGGCGTTTGTCTCACAAATTCCACTCGTCCCATGGAATGGATATAGCACCCAGAGCGTGAGCCCTCAAGCAATACACCGAGAAAACAATCGTTTGTCTTAGGTTAACCCCCAAAATTTCCTCTTGACAAGGATTGGGGATACGGACTACCGTTTCGCCTACCATAGGAACCTCATCTAAAAGACGCCTGGATTGTTTCCAGGGACTTCTTTGGAGGGGGAGCTGGGGTTACATCGATCGCTCATAAAGGTCAACGGCTCGAGCAAAGCGCTGCCGTCAGGCCGGGGGTCGTCATCAAGGTTTCAAGTTCATTTTGGGAGGTCTGCAATGAGGAAATCAGTTCACGTCGTTCTCGCGTTTTGCCTTCTGCTGTTCACGGCCGGTCTCGGTCGCGCGCAAAATACCAACTCCGTTGACATCCGCGGCACTGTAACGGACACGTCGAAAGCGGTTGTGCCGGACGCAGAAGTGACGGTCACGAACGACGATACGGGCGTGAGCAAGAATTTCGTCACCAACGGCGAAGGTTTCTACGATACCGTTTCGACTCTGCCTGGAAACTACACCATTACCTTTACCAAGGCAGGTTTTGAGAAGCTCGTGCATGGCCCGGTCGCCCTGGAGGTCGGCGTCGCGACGGTCGACGCCATGTTGAGCGTCGGCTCGGCCTCTCAGCAGGTTGTGGTCTCATCGGATGTGCAGGCGATGCACACGGAGAACCCCGAGGTGGCAACCACGTTGAACACCGCCGCCCTGGCTTCTCTGCCGAACGTTACCCCAAACTGGCAGAACTTCGTGAAGATCCTCCCCGGCGCCTCGGGCGCTCCCGGCTCCAATGCAGGAGTTTCCAATCCGGGAGTGGGGATGGCCATCAATGGAACCCTCCCCTTCTACTCCAGTTATCTTGTTGACGGTGGCACAATCAGGTTGCCGCACAGTGCCAATATTGACTCCCAGATCACGGAATCCATTGCGGAAGTCAACATCGTTGCGACATCTTTCTCGGCCCAATATGGCAGTGGGGGCAATGTTTTCAACCTGATCAGCAAAACCGGTTCAAGCCAGTACCACGGCGTCGCCTACGAGTACTTCCAGAATGACGCCCTGAACGCGAGAGATTACTTTAATTCGGGGGCCAAGGCGAGAGTCCGGTTCAACAACTTCGGCGGATCGTTCGGCGGCCCGATGCCGATCCTGAAGGACAAGGTGTTCTTTTACTTCGATTACGACCAAATCATAAACCCCACTCAATCGACCGCAGTTACCACCGTACCGACCGCCGCCATGGAATCGGGGTATTTCGACCCTGCGGTATTCGGGGTCATAAACGATCCCACCACCGGCCTGCCGTTTCCGGGCAACCAGATTCCAGCCGCCCGTTTTGACCCAGTGGCTGTCGCCATTCAGAAGTTTTACCAGGCGCCGAACATCCCGGGGCTCGTCGCCAACAACTACCGCTACCTGCAAACTTCCAGCAACCCTTCGCAAATCACGTTTGGACGGCTGGACTACAACCTGACAGACAAGAACCGGATCAACTTCACCATCCTGGTGCACGCAAACACGCTGCATAGCACCCTGAACACCATAAATCCGATCGATACTCAAACCAATGCAGGCGACGGAGTTTCCGCCCAGGTTTCAGACGTGTACACCTTTGGCCCGAAACTGGTAAACGAAGCGCGCTATTCATTTGTCAGGCAGGGCAACTGGTTTCTTCCCGGCAGCTTGAACAAGGGTTATCCGGCCGCAATTGGCTTGCAGTACGCGAAAGTGGATATGTTCCCGAACGTCACCATCGACGGAGTCGGCGGTAACAACAACACGCTCAACCCACAAACCAACGCGATCTATATCGAGAACGCCTTTGATCTGTCAGATGTCGTAACCATGGTTCGCGGCAAACACGTACTGCACTTCGGTGCTGACCTCCTGTTGCAACAGGATAACTCGACACCGTGGGGAAACCTCAACGGGGCGAGCCTGACTTTCACCGGCCAATACACCTCCGCCAATGCCAATGTCGGCTATTCGGATTTCTTGCTGGGTGACGTGCAGCAGTGGTCCGCCCTGGACCAGCCATCTGCGGGAATGCGATCCAAACTCCCAGCGGTGTTTGTTCAGGACGATATCAAGCTACTACCGAGTCTTACGGTGAATGTCGGCCTGCGGTGGGAGATCCACGGCGGGTTTAGCGAGCAGAATAACAAGGCGGGCAGCTTTGATCCAACGCTCACCAACCCCATCACCAATACTCCGGGATCCATTTGGTTTGCGGGTAACAATGGAAGGACCCAGGCGATCAAGACAGTCTACGACAGCGTTCTACCTCGGTTTGGGGTTGCCTGGTCACCAAGACCTGAATGGGCTGTGCGGGGGGGCGTCGGTGAATACGCAACCTTGTGGAGCATGGACGTCGACGGCTCCCCGATTGGCTTCGGCAGCGCCAGCACAGGGAGTATCTCCGCTAATCCCGGCCAGGCGCCGGTGGTACAGCTCTCGGGTACTGGTACAAGCCTGCCCTATATCGTCGGGCCACAAAGGAATCCTGCCGCCTACAACGGCCAGGGTGGCGGAAACATACCTTACATGCCCTATAACACCCCGGTTGGCAAAATTTGGCAGTGGTCGCTGGGCATCGAGCGCCGGCTGCCTGCAAATATGACGTTGGAAGGGGCATACGTTGGTAGCCACGGATCCGGGCTACAGTTTCAGGCGGACATCAACCAGGTGCCTGCGAATAAACTCGGAGGCGGCCAGGCCGCGCGGCCATATCCACAATATCTAGGCATCGGCCCCTCGGTCCCGGGCGCATTGACCGGGCTGTACACCAATGTATCGAATTACAACGCCTTCCAAATGACGCTCACCAAGCAGATGGGTTTCGGGCTGCTGGCCAATGTCAATTTCACCTGGAGCAAGATGCTGGACGACCAGGACACATCGGGTTGGGGCAGCCACTACGGCAACGCGTACTATCAGGATGCCTTTAACCCATCAGCGAACTACGGGCCCTCGAATTTTAATTCGCCGAGGATGTTCAAAGGGTATTTGGTGTATTCGCTGCCCTTTGGAAGAGGACACCAGATGATGAACAGCGGAATCGAGGATGCGGTGCTGGGCGGTTGGAAGGCTTCGTCCATGTTCCTTGCCAACGCCGGTACTCCATTCACCCCGATCATGTCCTCTGCCAGCAATGCCGGCGCTCTGGATGGGTTCTGGTTTCCCAATCGTGTAGGCAATCCCAAAGCGTCGAATCAATCGATTAATCAGTGGTTCAATCAACTTGCCTATGCAACCCCGGCAAATAATACATTCGGCACCAGCGGACGGAACACGCTTTACGGACCGGATCTCGTCAACTTTGATTTATCTATCGGCAAGACCTTCGGTATTCCCAAGTGGGAATCGGCGCACTTTGAGATTCGCATGGATGCCACAAATTTCGTAAACCATCCAGGTTTTAATCTCCCCAATAACCAGCTCAGCGCGACAGCTCTAGCGTCGGGCGTCGCCAATCCAAGCGTGGGCCAGATTACGTCGACCACGAACACCGGTCGAACCATGCAGGCCTATGGCAGATTCTCCTTCTAGGAGGAGAAGCTCGAAGGGCATTTCTGCAATAGAGAAGGACGGCGGCCTCCGCCGTCCTTCTTTATTGCCTGCAGAGCACGCAATCTTGGCGATATCCTTGGCAAAGATGAATCGTTGCGCTCGATCCAGGTAATGTTCTACGCCCGTGGCGACCTTGGCGTGATTTTTCAAGGAGACTATGCCAGCGCGCTTCCGCAGCTACGAGCTGGCACGGTGCAGTCCCGAAGGGACGGCCTGAAATTAGCCCAGGACGTCAGTCCTGGGTAGGATTAACAAATGAGTCCAGTCCCGCAAGGAACGGCTGAATTTATCGCACACATTTTTCAGCCGTCCCTGCGGGGACTCTTTTGATTTGAGTCCAATGTGTACCCAGGACCGACGTCCTGGGCTACTTTCACGCCGTCCCTTCGGGACTCGGAGGTCGTGTCGGGCACGTTAAGGGGCGCGCCAAAAAAGTAGGCGAGCGCAAGGCGAAGAACTCCCGGGCAATTTGTACCGCAGCAGTTCAACAGAAACAACCTGCTTTTCGTTTGGCGAATCGCTCCTCAATGGAATCAGCCAATTACATCCTCCAGCAACCCGGTTTCCCGCTAATTTGGAGAGCTCTGATATTTGGCTATCGATCTCAATAGGATTTTTTGCATGCGCCATCCATTTCTCATTGCGATTTCCGCCGGTGGTTTAGCGCTTCTTGCGGCAATAGCGATTAGTCAGGAAACGCAAAACGCCGCTCCGCCCAGCAACGCGCCGAAGACGAACACCACGCCGGCTGGCGGGAGCCGCGCCGGCTTCAACGGCACGCCGGAACAACGGGCCGCTGCGACCCGCGTCTTTCTCGGTCTTGGTTCCGAGCCGGACAAGGCGGCGGCGGCACGCGGCGCGCCGATCTTCCAGCAGAACTGCGCCTTCTGCCACGGATCTCAGGCTCACGGCGCGGAAGGCCCCAGCCTGATCACCTCGGACGTCGTGCTGGGCGATGAGCATGGCGAACATCTGGTGGGGTTCCTGAAAAGCGGCCGCCCGGAAAAGGGTATGCCATCCTTTGCCGGCTTGCCGGATGACCAGCTCAAAGACATTGCCGAATTCCTCCATCTGCAGGTCGAGGAGGTCGCCAACCGCGGTACGTATCACGTTCTGAACATTCTGGTCGGCGATGCCTCCAAGGGACAAACGTATGTCGCGGCCAAATGCATGTCGTGCCATACCGCCGGCGCCTTCGACCATTTCGCAAGCAAGTTCCGCTCTCCCGACCAGCTCCAGCGCGGTTGGGTGTGGCCGACGCGCCCGGCCGACAAATCGCTCGCCATCACGGCAACGGTGAAGACGGCGGATGGCGCCACGATCTCCGGCCGCGTCACCCAGGTCAGCGATTTCCGCATCACCCTGGTGGGCAGCGACGGCCAAACCCACATCGTTGACCGGACACCCGCGGTGGATGTGCAGATGAAGGATCCGCTCGCGCCGCACCAGGCGATGATCATGACCCTCAAGAATGACGACATGCACCACGTCACCGCTTATCTGGAAACGCTCAAATGAGACTTGCCACCGCGCTTTGCGCGGCTGTCGTAGCTCTGGTGGGGCCGGCGCTTGCCGCGCCCAACGTCTCGGTCGACCCGAACGCGATCGGAAAACCGCCGATCGACAACTGGACCACTTTCAATGGCGATTACACCGGGCAACGCTATAGCACGCTGATCCAGATAACGCCCGCCAATGTGAACCAAATCGCCCAGCAATGGGTTTACAAAATTACCAACCTGGGTGGCCAGCGCGGTGCAGCGCCTGTGATCAAATGCACACCGCTTCTGGTGAACGGGGTTCTCTACATCACCATCCCAGACCACTTATTTGCGCTCGATGCGCGCACCGGCAAGGAATTGTGGCGTTACGACTGGGTCGATCATGGCGGCCATTTGATCGGCCAGCGCGGCGTCGGGATATGGAAGTCCACGGTCTACTTCCTCGCCCCCGACAATTGGCTAATCGCCCTTGACGCCACCACCGGCAAAGAGTTGTGGAGGAAGAATTTCGCGGACGCGCGTAAGCAATATTTCTCCACCTCGGCGCCGCTGGTCGTGAAAGACCATGTGATTGTCGGTGTTGGCGGCGACGCGATGGATATGCCCGGCTTCCTCGATTCCTTTGATCCGGTTACCGGCAATCTGCAATGGACCTGGTGGTCTACGCCGCGCACGGGTGATCCGGTGCTCAAGACCTGGCCCAACGAAGCCACTTCCCAACATGGCGGCGGCATGACCTGGATGCCGGGCACCTATGATCCCGAGCTCAATCTACTATTTTGGCCCACGGGGAACACCAATCCTGTGTTTGCAGGTCAGGGACGCCCCGGTGCCAATCTATGGACGGAATCTCTCGTCGCGCTTGATGCCGACTCCGGCAAGCTGAAATGGTATTTCCAGGTCTCGCCGCACGACACGCACGACTTCGACAATACAACCGCGCCGATCTTGTTCGACAAGGTCATTGACGGAAGGCCGCGCAAGTTGGTGTCGCAAGCGGCGCGCAATGGCTTCTTTGTGACCCTTGACCGCGTCACCGGCAAATATCTTGTAGTCAAGCCCTTTGTCCCGCTGGACTATTACTCAGGCCTGTCGCCGCAAGGCGAGCCTATCCCGATCCCGGACAAGGATCCCAGCGTCGGCGGGTCCATTAATATCGTGAACGCCACCAATTGGGAGGCGCCCTCGTATAGTCGCCGCACCGGTCTGTTCTATGTAAACGCGGTCGAAGGATTGGCAATCTATTATTTGACCGACGATAGCGCCCATCCCTCCGGCTACAGTGGCACGGGCGCGACGATCGGGCTTTCCAGGCGGGTCCTGAAGGCGATAGATCCGCTCACTGGCCGCTCTGTCTGGATACACGAATATCCGAATCTGAACAATGCAGCGACTACTGTGGGCCCAAGTATCCTTACCACCGCGGCCAATCTGCTCATCACCGGCGATGATCAGAAGAACCTGATCATTTACAGCGCCGACAAAGGCGATGTGCTTTGGCACCATGAAATGACTGCGAACCAGTCCGATGGGCTGATTACTTACATGCTCGACGGCAAACAGTGGATCCTCGCCGGCGCTGGCGACAGCCTCTACGCCTATAGTCTGAATAAATAGGTCGCACCGCAATCGTGAAAGCGCTCTAGACACTCAGCATGGTCGATCGAGTCGGTTCTTGCCTGCTGTCTTTCTTGCGGGGCCGGTAGATTCGCGGACGATTAGTTCAGGTTCTACAGCGATCTCCTGCGGAGTCTTGGTGGCGCCGGAAGGCCGGAGCTGCTCGAGCAGTATCTGAACGGCTAACTCGCCCATATGATGAAGGGGCTGCCGAATCGTGGTGAGTCTCGGTGTCTGGAATGCTGCTTCTTTGATGTCGTCGAAACCAACCACAGACACATCCTGAGGAACCCGCAGTTGTGCATCATGAAGGGCGCGAATGGCGCCGAACGCGGCAATGTCGTTGAAGGAAAGAACTGCAGTGAAGCTGCGCTGGTGAGCCAGCAGTTGCTGGATGACTGGATATCCCAGTTCAGGCGATGTCAGATCCTTGTCCAGCTGGATGGTCAACTCGGGCCGAATGGATAGCCCAAGCTTCCTTGCCACTTTAACAATGGCCTGCCACCTCTCGTCGGAATCCGAGCTATAAGGCTGACCGCGCATGAAAGCGATGGTTCGGTGCCCTAGATCGTAAAGATGACAAAGCGATAGTTCCGCCGCCCGGTGATGATCGAGGGTTACGTTCTTGACCCCATTGATAGGCTTGTGGCCCGCTACCGCAACGATCGGGAGCGGGAGCGCATGCGCCAACCGGGTATCGATCGCAATCAGTCCCTCTGCGCCGCGCCTCATTAACATTTGGGGATACTGCTCGATAAGATCAGCACGGTGCCGGTGATGGGCAATGAAGTAAAAATAGTCCTCTTCGAGAAGGCGATCCCCGATTCCGCTCATCACCTCTGCGTGGTAGCCGTCGGCGAGTACCGGAACCAGGATGCCAATCGTCATGGTGCGGTGGCTTCGCAACGATCGGGCAAGAAAACTGGGCTGGTAATTAAACTTGAGCGCTGCGGCGCGAATACGTTCCCGTGTAGGTTCAGGAATGGAGCGTCCAGGCACCTTATTCAAGACAACTGAAACCGTGGCCGGATCGAGGTCGAGGTAAGCCGCGAGAGTCTTGAGACTAATGGGTCCAGCAGCGATACTATCGTCGCGTTTAGGCCTGCCCATGTTGCTGCTGCGACCTCATTGAGCTTGTGCTCACTACAGATATTATAGGCAGGGTACCTTCTAGACAAGCGATTGTCTAAAATAGCACGGTCCAGTTTGTTCGATCGGTTGCATGGTTACATGCGATTGTCCCCCCACGTAAATTCGATGGGCAATATACCGCGAATGCATATGGGAACGGTACGCTTTGCGCGATTGTGCGGTTCCCCAAAGCCGACAGATTCCTCGAAAAAAATGGGTAGCGGGGCGGCTACGACGTTCACGCGGACAGAATGTCCAGAAAAGGACACTTCGCAGCCGCAGAAGAGTCTGAGCTGCTAAAAACAGACTCTCCGATTTTGGCTCTTTCCCCGCTGGGTTCCCCAGCCCCTTTTCACTCACGATTTTGGACAGATGACAGCCAGTGAGGTAATGATGGCTGCGGCAAGCCCCGGTAGCGACAGGCAAAAGAGGTGGCGGGTTTGCGAAGCCAACTACTTCAGCGGCGAGGATGCGCTATTGCGCCATCAACGGACAGTGGCGCTGGCGCACCTCAAGGCCGCTCGCGATGGCTGCCCACAGGGTGATACGGGCTACACCGCGGCGCTGGCGGAACTCAGGCGGCTAGGCGCATCGGCTGCCCCGGGAAAATAGGTGTCGAGTGCCGATGATCGGCGGATGATGAGCCGTATAACGCGAGCATCCTTCAAGTCAAAACAGCCTGAAAAGTCGCATTTTCGGTAAGTTCCCCAACCCGGCTGATCCGGAAGGCAAGTTACCGCAATCCCCGTTTTTCAGGCACTACGTTAAAGTGAAGCCGTCAAACCTCGCTCGCGTCAAGTTGCCGACATGCCGACTTTGCGGACATGTGACCGGGTCTTACTTCTGGGGTTCATTACAGCTTGAATAGACCATCCGCCGAAACCATCCGCACTCTCCGCCAGCATTTACAGCTGGCCTCATCGAATCGTGCATTCTATATAAATCCCAAACGCAGAGTGTCGTCTTTTGCCCCCAATTCTCGATTTGCCCATTAAGAGCATTTCGAATCTTCGATTCGTCGCAGCTCGAGCGAGACGCGCCCTATACTGAAGACGCGCCCAAAGGCATCCTCGCTCGCGGAGGTCCATCTTGGCAGCAACATGTTCCCCGGCGAAACATCCCCAGAGAGACGTGCTCTTCAGCACGTTGTATTCTGAACTGCACCGATTGGCGAGGCGGCAATTAGCCGGCCAATTCATTCCGGGGCGCCTCGGCGCCACCACTTTGCTACACGAGGCCTACCTGAACATGGCCAAGGGTGCCTCGTTTCCTGACCGCGCTCACTTCATGGCCTATGCTGCGCGCGTGATGCGCGGGCTCATCATCGATCACGCGCGTGCTCGCAACAGCGCGAAAAAAGGCGGCCGCTATCACATCACTGCGATCACGCTCGATAACCTGGAAACTCCAGTCGGCGCGAGGGAGCTCGCTCTGATCAACGACGCACTGGAGGAACTGACAAAGGTTGAGCCAGAGCTCGCCACACTCGTCGACCTCAAGTTCTTCTGCGGGTTCTCCTTCGCAGAGATCGGCGCGATGCAGATGATCTCGGAGCGTACGGTGCAGCGGAAATGGGAAAAGGCCCGCATCTACCTGCACCAAAGCATCCGTGGGAAAGGCGCGCCATGACTAAACCGGCTTCCTTTGAGTGGAAAGACGAATGGCGCCTGCTTAGCCCGCTGCTCGACCAGGCGCTTGCACTGGAGGGAGAGGAGCGCCAGACATGGATCATGGCCCAGGAGCCCGAGATCGCCTACCGGCTGGAACTACT
>Ga0302325_10036262_pt1 | contig 10056 bp, 6 predicted proteins | sample Palsa_T0_2_FD_201948 | JGI IMG/M metagenome (GOLD analysis project Ga0302325, IMG submission 201948) | Peat permafrost microbial communities from Stordalen Mire near Abisko, Sweden - Palsa_T0_2 | ecosystem: Environmental > Terrestrial > Soil > Palsa > Peat permafrost | place: Sweden: Abisko... | reverse complement strand
GGCCCGAACCCGCGGCCGGACTCGGCTGGCCGGTCGGGTCGCTGACGGTGCGGTGGTCGCGGAGGCGATGCACTCGCCGGTGCGCGACGGCTGCGATGGCCGGGCGTGACTGCGGCTGCAGGGCCTGCACCGAGGTACCGTCCAGCGATCGCGAGAACACCGACCAGCCGGCGATCCCGGCAGTCAGGAAGGCCAGTGCTCCCGCCAGGGCGACGAGCCTGCGTACCGGCCGGGCCGGGCGCTCAGCCAGCGCGGCGGGCTTGGCGGCGGCCGGCGAGCTGCCCGAGTCGGGCAGGCTCAGCGGGTCCTTCGGATCCCAGGTCGCCGGCGCGCTGGCGAGACTCCAGGGCACGGCGCGATCGGGTGGCAGCGCGGCGTCCTCGAAGTCCGGCACGTCCATGAACGCCGGCAGGTCAGCCGGGTCCGGCAGGTCAGCCAGGTCCGGCAGTGCGGTGCTGCCCGGCAGTGCGGTGCTGACCGGCGTTGCGGTGCCGCCCGACGGGTTCGCGTCACCCGGCAGTTCACCCGCAGCTGGCGGGCCGGGCATCTGCAGATCGGCGAAGGAGGGAGCCGCCAGTACCTCCGGTTCGCCGCCGCCGGCGGCCGGCCCTGCGGTTGCGGCGCTCTCGACCGTGCTGGCGGCTTCGGCCAGCAGGCGGGAGATCGTTTTGGAATCTGGTCTTTGCGCTGGATCACTGTGCAGCAGTGCGTCGATCACCGGCCCGAGCGGGCCTGCCGATATGGCTCGCGGTGCATCTTCGTTGACCACGCCGAGCATGATCGCCGCCGGGCCGCCAGGCCGGTCATACGGGCCGCGTCCCTCCACTGCCGCGTAGAGAGTGGCGCCCAGCGACCAGAGGTCCGAGGCCGGGGTGGCTGGCTTGCCGCGGACCCGTTCCGGCGCGGTGAAGCCGGGGGTTCCCACGACCATGCCGGACTGGGTCAGGCTCGGGTCGTCCTGGAACATGGCGATCCCGAAGTCGGTCAGCACCGCGCGGCCGCCGGAGGTGATGAGTACGTTGCCGGGCTTGACGTCCCTGTGCAGCACGCCAGCGGCGTGCGCCGTCGTCAGCGCGCCGAGCAGGCTCTCGCCGACCCGGGCAGCCGCCGCGGGAGGGAGCGGCCCGTCCTCGGCGATGATCTGATCGAGGGAGCGCGCCTGCACCAGTTCCATGACGATCCAGGGACTGCCGTTCTCCTCGACCACGTCGAAGACCCGTACGACGCCGTCATGGCTGAGCCGGGCCGCCGTTCTGGCTTCGCGTAGGGTCCGCTGGTAGATGACCTCGGCGTCCGCGGGTGTCGCGAGCGCGGTGATCTGGACCTCCTTGACCGCGACGTCGCGTTCCAGCAGCTCATCGCGGCCGCGCCAGACAATGCCCATCGCGCCGCGGCCGATCGGGCTTTGCAGGCGGTATCGTCCTGCGACCAGGCGGCCGGCGCCCACCACAGAATGCATGGCCGGACGATACCGGGTCCGGGCAGTCAGATTCCTGTGAGGACGATGTGAATTCCGGTGGATCGTCCGGGCAGCTCAGTCGTCCTGGGCTGGATAGGCATCCTGAGCTGCCCGGGTGCCGTCGGCGGGCCCAGCGCAGCTGCGGAGGTTGGCGATGGCGGCGTCGAGCGCCACCCTCAGCGGGGTCACGTCCTTGCGGGTCTGGCACAGCAGCAGCCCGCCCTGCACAGACGCCAGCGTCGCCACTGCCAGGGCCGCCGGGTCGGCATCGGGACGCAGGTACCCGTGTGCCTGCATGGACGTAAGGCCGGCCCGGAAGGCGCCCTCCCACCGTGCGAAGCCGGCCACTAGGGCGCAGCGGGCCGCCTCGTCGCTGTCGGCCAACTCGCTGGCCAGTGACCCGATCGGGCACCCTCCGGCGCAGCCCCGCTGGCGTTGCATCTCGACGACCAGATCCCGCCAGTCCTGCCAGGCGTCCCAGGTTTCCAGCCCCGACAGGTACGGCTCCTGGGCCGCCAGGATCCCCTCGGTCTGCCGGGCGATCACCGCTCTGACCAGGGCAGCCTTGTCGGCGAAATAGTGGTACAGCTGCGACTTGCCGACCCCGGCCGCCGCGCAGACGTCGTCCAGACTGGTCCCGGCCACTCCGTGGTCGAACATCAGGGCCGCGCAAACCTCGACGATGCGGGCCCGCGTGGCGCGCCCCTTGGCGGTCCGCGGCAGCCGGCCGTCGGCGGTATCCGGCATCTCGGCCATGCCCTCAGCCTAACAGAATGTACTTGGCAGTACATTCTGTTAGGCTTACGAATGTACCGCTCGGTACACCAGCGGCTGCCGCCGTTGGCTTCCACCCCAGACTTCAGGAGCAACAGTGACCCAGTCCATCCAGGAGCAGTCCGAGGCCTTCCAGGCCGCCGCCGGCGGCCAGATGCCTGCCGACATTGCCGCGGTGTTCGCTCGTGAGCAGGAGGGCTATCGCGCTGCCGGCGTGCCAGCCGGCACGGTCGCTGTCGGCGACACGCTGGAATCCTTCACGCTGCTCGATGCCCGGAGCCGCCCGGTGTCCGTCGGCGAGCTATGGTCGCAGGGACCAGCGGTAATCGTGTTCTACCGGGGCGGCTGGTGTCCCTACTGCAACATCGCGCTGCGTACCTACCAGCGTGATCTGGTACCCGAGCTGGACGCGTTCGGCGCCCGCCTGGTGGCCATCAGCCCGCAGAGTCCCGACCAGTCACTGTCCACCCAGGAGAAGGCTGAGCTGTCGTTTACCGTCCTGTCCGACCCGGGCAGCGCCGCAGCCCGCCAGCTTGGGATCGCCTTCGAGCCGGCCGAGGAAGTGCTCGTCACCCAGCGCAAGCTCGGCTTGGACCTCACCCAGGTCAATGCTGAAGGTTCCGCTGAGCTCCCGATGCCGACAGTGCTGCTGGTCGACACAGCCGGTACGGTGCGGTTCGCCGATGTTCATGCCGACTACACCACCCGCACCGAGGTACCCGCCATCCTCGAAGCGCTGCGCTCGCTCGGCTGAGCGCATTGCTGGTGCTGGTGCTGGTGCGGGCGGCAGATGGCTCTTTTCAGTAGCATGGAATGACTTCTGGCGGGCGCGCGGGGGATAGCACGCCACCCGGTCATGCGGCTCGAGAACGGTGCGGGGTACCAGCGTGGAAGATGTTCTCGAGGTCGAGGTGCACGTCGCGGTCGGCGCGGGAAACGTGCTGGCCGGCCGGATGTACTGCGACCGTGACCTGGCGCCTGCGTCGGCCAGTTTCGTCTACGAGGGCAGCTACCTTGCCGACCCGGACGCTTACGCCCTGGACCCGGCGCTGCCGCTGGGCACCGGCACGCTGCGGACGCCGGCCGGCCGTGACCTGTTCGGTGCGTTCGCCGACAGCACGCCGGACCGGTGGGGGCGGACGCTGATCCAGCGTGCCGAGCGGGCCCGGGCGCAGGCGGCGGGATCGGCGCCGCGCCCGATGGACGAGGTCGACGTGCTGCTCGGGGTCCGCGACGACCTGCGGCAGGGAGCGCTGCGCTACCGGCTCAGCCATCAAGTGCCATTCCTCGCGGCCGGGGCGCCGGCCGTCCCCGGCCTGACCGACCTGCCGGAGCTGCTGGATATTGCCGGGCGCGCTGAACGCGGCACCGCCTCCCAAGAGGAACTGGATCGGTTGCTGCAGGCCGGAGGCTCCCTGGGCGGCGCGCGTCCGAAGGTGCATGTCCTGGCGGCTGGCGGCCGGGTCGCCATCGCCAAGTTCCCCCGCGCGACCGCGGACATCTGGAACGTGATGGCCTGGGAGAAGGTAGCGCTTGACCTGGCGCGGGACGCAGGGGTGACGGTTACCGACTCGCAGCTGATCAGTTTCGGGGACCGGCAGGTGCTCATCGTCGACCGGTTCGATCGCCGCGGCGGGGACCGGGTCGGCTACGCCAGCGCGCGGACCATGCTGGAGGCTAGCGGCGCTGACCAGCGCAGCTACCTGGAGATCGCGGCAGTGATCGAGGACCGGTCCCCGGCCGCGGCGGCGGACCTGCGCGAGCTGTGGCGGCGGATCGCCTTCTCGATCCTGATCTCCAACACCGATGACCATCTGCGCAATCACGGCTTCCTGCACGAGCGCGGCGGGTCGTGGGCGCTGTCGCCTGCCTTCGACCTCAACCCTGACCCCCGACCCGGTCCGGGTTCCGGCTCCGGGTTCGGTTCCGGTTCCGGCTCCGGCTCCGGCTCCGGCCCGAAGAACCTCAGCACCGCCATCGACTACACCGACACGCGCGCCAGCGTGACCACCCTCCTGCGGGTCGCCGACCACTTCGGCCTGGATGACAGCAGCGCACTCGGCGTGCTGGCTGAGGTCACCCAGGCGGTCGCGGGCTGGCGCGCTGTCGCGGCCGGGCACGGGCTGCCGGAGCGGGAAATCGACATCATGGAGCCGGCCTTCGAGCATCCGGAGAGTGAGCGGGCCCGGGCCATGACTGGCGCCTCGCGGCGGTTCAGAACGTGACCGGGTGCCAGGTGCGGCCGGAGTCCGATGTCAGCAGGAGCTGGCCGGGACCCGCGGTCGTCGGCCCGCCGGCCACGACCCAGCCCGCGGTCCGGCTCACGTAGGACAGGGAGCTGAGATTCACCCCTCCTTCGGTACCGGGGATCGTAATCTCGGCCCAGGTCCTGCCGCCGTCAGCTGAGCGGTCGAGGAAGCTCAGTCCCGGCGAGACGACGGCGATGGTGATCACTTTCGGGTGGTGCGGCGGCACGGCGAGCGCATCGCCGTAGGTGTCGCCTTCCACCGGTGCCCGTCCGGTCAGGTGCGCGGTCCGGCCGCCGTTGACTGAGCGCAGCACCTCCTTGTCGGTGTGGAACATGCCCTGCGCGCTGGCGCACAAGAACGCGACGTCGGAGCGGCTGGCCGCCGCGATGCCCGCCAGGCCGTAGTGGCTGCCTGGACAGCTAAACGGGAATCGATGCCAGTGCACGCCGTCAGCAGTCGCCCACAGGTGCGTGCTGGTGCCGAACCAGGCCGCCTTCCCGGACACCGCCAGGCTCGCGAACGGGTTGCCGGTCATGGTGGCGACCCTGGCCCACGCATTCTGGCCGACCGGGCTGCGGTACAGCTCGTCGGGCTTGCCGTGGAAGGGGTCTGGCGAGACAACGGCGTACGCGGTCCCCGCGGAAGCGGCCATCGCAACGACGCCGCCGCCCAGGGCGGGGACGACGTTGCCGGGCAGGAGAATTCTGCGCCAGTGTGCGCCGTCGTCATGGGTGGCCCACAGGCCCGGCCCGTAGAGCCAGCCGTCCTGGCGGCTGGCGAATACCACCTGACTCACCTGGGCGGGGCGGCTGCGGTCCGCGGGGCGCTGGAGGAAGGTACGGGGCGCGGTCAGGGCGCGCCAGTGTGCGCCGCCGTCGGAGGTTGCCGCCAGTCGCGCCCGGCACGCATGATCGGGCCCGCATCCCACGCCGCCCAGGGCAACACCCCAGGCGGGGGAGACGAAGCTGGCCGAGGCCGGCTGAAGGCCTGCTGGCACGGCGGTGGGCCGCTGCGCGGCTGTCGGCCGCTGGGCGGCTGTCGGCCGCTGGGCGGCTGATGGCCGCTGCGCGGCGGCTGCGGCCGGTGAGGCCGCGGCAGCCAGGAAAGCTACCGGCATCAGCGCCGCGGCGCTGGCGATGACAGACGCTCCGGTCAGCCGCCGCCGGGAGAAAGAGCGAAGCTGCATGGCGTTCCCCTTTAGCTTGACAGTTCAGGACCTACGCACTGCCTAGGACTGGGTGGCTCGCCGATTGGTTGCGGAAACCTCCTTCCAGCGCAGGTGGCCGGGGCGGCGGCCGATTCGGGGCGGCGGCCGAGTCGGCCAAGCCTTGTGGATTTCCACGTTCACGCCCGCTTTTCGCGTCGGTAGCGTCGCGCTCAAGAGCCACCCGCGAAGTCGGACAGGAGAACAGACGTCATGGAATCACCGGGTATTTCGCCTACGGCACTCCCGCCTCAGGCGCCGCAGATCACCCTCACTGGCGGCAGCAGCGTCACGGTGAACAGCGGCCAGAGCGCAGCTGTCCAGTTCAGCCTGGACCGGCATGATATGGGGACAGCCGTCAGCCTCAGCGTCAGCTCGCTTCCGCAGGGAGTCACCGCGGTGTTTTCTCCGGCGTCTTTGCCCGCGTCGTCGGCTGCTCAGCAATTCTCGCTGACGCTCACCGCGGCGGCGACTGTCGTGCCTGTCGAGACGACGATCCAGGTCACGGCGACGGGCTCGGGTGTATTTACGGCGCATGCATCGGTCACCGTGCTGGTGCAAGCCGTCGGCCAGGTCCGCCCGCTGTACCAGCTGCTGACGGTCGTCTACGCGCCGCCGGGCACGAACGCCGGCAAGGGTGACTCGCAGGTCGTCTACGGAAGCGGGAGCACCACGGGAACGACGGAGACGACCAGCGACTCCTTTAAGGCAGGCGTGGACGTAACCGCCTCAGTCGGTGTTGATCTGGGACCGGTCAACCTGGGGGGCAGCAGCGAGTTCACCGCCTCGCAGACCGGCACGGACAGCTCGTCGGTGACCATCAGCAAGAGCACCAGCAACCAGATCACTGTCGGCGGGCCTGGCGGGGACGGCATTGACCACGGCCATGACATGTTTTATCTCTGGCTGAACCCGCTCCTTAATGTCACGATCGGTCCCGGGAACAACGTCGCCTGGGAGATAGCTGTCGACGGCCCGACGATGCATACCCAGTATGTCTATGCCAATCAGCTGGAGAATCCCAGCCTGATGTCCCCGGGCGTCGCCGAGGCGCTCGCCAGCCGTGGCCTGACAACGGCGGACTACCTTCAGATACTCGCCTGTGACCCGTTCACCTCCGGGACGGCGATTGACCCTAATCGCTTCCTGCCGACCGCGTTCAGTTTCCCTTATATCCCTGCGGATACCGCCAGCGATCCGGTGCCCACAATGGAGTACACGCAGACGAGCTCTACTACGAGCACCGCAGACCAGCAGGTCCAGGTGCAGTACGGATGCAGCATCAGTGTCAGCGCGGGAATACAGGCGGCCTTGACCGCTTCCCTCAAGGTCACCGGCAGCCTGGAGTGGACGGACACATCCTCGGCCGGGGACTCGGCCGGGTCATCGCAGTCGGCGAGCGTCACCATCGGCGGCCCGTCCTTCGGATACACCGGGCCCACCGACGTGATGGTCTACTGGGATACGGTGTTCAGCTCGTTCATGTTCGCGTTTGCGACCGAGGCCCCGGCTGCCTCCGGCACCGTCACCGACAGCGCCGGCGCCCCTGTCACCTACAAGCAGCTGACGCTTGACGTGGGCGGGCGCAAGCTGAGCACGTTCACTGATGCCCGCGGCGGCTTCCGTTTCTACGGCCTCGTCGAGGGCCTGGGGACGATCTCGGTCGACAGTCAGGAATTCACAGTTCCCGTCGGGCCCGGTGGAAACCCGGCGGCGCTGCAGGTGACTGCTTAGCCTAGCCCTGTTCGTGAGCGCGGCCGGCAGAAGCGGCACCTGCCGGCCGCGCTGGCCGCTTCGGCTGCTTCCCCACTCAGGCCGCTTCCCGCCGCAACGACGAATGAGCTGAGGACACGCATGAATATCACCTACGGCGCGGACTATTCCTCAGGTGAGGTGTCCCCGGCCGAACTGGACAGTTTCACGGACTACGACATCCGCTTCCTGATCCGCTACATCGGCTGGCCGGAGAACCCGAAGTGCATAACGCACTACCCCGGCGCCTATCAGGCGCTTGCCAGCAGCGGCCGGATGGTTCTGCTGGTGGCAGAGCTGGATACCAGCGACCCGGCGGGTGGCTACGACGGCGGCGCGGCGATGGCGCGGCGCGCGCTGCAGGATGCCCGTTCGGTCGGCTACCCCGACAGCCTGCCGATCTTCTTCTGCGCCGATGGCTGGCTGGCCGGCAACGGCATCAGTGTTGCTACCGCGATGTCCTACCTGGACGGCGCGGCCTCGGTCATGGGCAGGCAGCGGACCGGTGCGTACGGATTCCGGGACTTCATCCAGGCCGCACAGTCAGGCGGGCACGCGCAGTGGTGGTGGCTGTGCGGCTCGCCGCCTGCCGACGCCGAGTTGGCGCAGGGATGGCCGCATTTCTACCAGTGGAATGGCGGCACGATCCAGATCAGGGCCGGCCTGGACGCAGATCTCGACTGGGCCTATGCCGGCGTGCTGGAAGCCCTCCAGGACGGCGTACCGCCTTCCCGCCGCCCGGTGCAGCCCCCGCCGATCCCGGTGCAGCCTCCGCCGGGCAGTCCTGCCCCGGCCTGGCCGCTGCCGCCCGGCTGCTACTTCGGCCTGATCACCGGGCCTGCCGCGGCGCACGGCGGCTACTACCCCGCCGATCGCCCCTGGGTGCGGCAGATCCAGCAGGCACTGATCCGCAGGGGCTTCGTGCCTGGAGTCACCGATCCGAATTCGGCCTGGACCGACGGTATCTACGGGAATTGCACCCGCCAGGCCGCGCTGCAGTTCCAGCGCGCGGTCCACCGCAGCCCCACTGGCGATATCGGGCCGGATGACTGGGCCTGCCTGCTGTCCTGACTCCGGCGGCCGCTCAACGGAAGTGCGCGCTTGGGACGTCCGGGTCTCCAGTGGTCTCAGGGGGTCCGGTATCGTTACGCTCCGCTCTGTGTCGCTCACTTTCTGTTGAGGAAATGATGCAATGCATACGCATATGAGCCGTCGCCGGTTCCTGCAGATCTCTGCTGGCGCTACGGCGCTTGGCGCAGTCGGCCTGCAGGTGTCTGGGGAACGCATCGCCTCGGCTGCGTCCGCAGGCCAATCTAATCTGACGGTGAGTGGTCTTCGGGCTGACTACCTGACGAATCCGCTCGGTATAGACGACGCTCAGCCGTGGCTGAGTTGGCTGCTGACCTCAGCGCAGCAGAACCAGGTACAGGCGGCTTATCAGATACAGGCCGCGTCAAGTGCCAGCCTGCTGGCCGCCGGTACGCCGGACCTGTGGGACACCGGGCAGGTGACGTCGAGCGCGTCGTTCAATGTCCCTTACGCCGGGACCGCGCTGACGTCGAGAAAACAGGTCTACTGGCAGGTGCGCGCCTGGGACAGTAACGGAAACCCCTCGGCCTGGAGCTCGGCCGCCGGCTGGGAAATGGGGCTGCTCAATCCCACGGACTGGTCCGCCTCCTGGATCAGCAATCCCGGCACCGGGGCACTGCCGCTGTTCGCCAAGCAGTTCACTCTTGCCAAGCCAGTGAGCAGCGCGCGCCTGTACATCACTGGCGTCGGGGTGTATGAGGCAAGCATCAACGGGACAACGGTGGGCGAGGCGCTGCTCCAGCCACTGGAGACGGACTATCTGAAGCGCGTGATCTACACCACCTACGATGTGGCTGACCTTCTTGCGGAAGGGGCCAACGCCCTCGGCGTTCAGCTGGGGAACGGGATCGCGAATATTACCTCGAACTCGCGTTACAACAAATTCACCGGAACCATGGTCACCCCCCGCCTGTTCGCGCAGCTCGAAGTCACCTACAGTGACGCCACGACGGCGCGGATTGTCTCTGACTCCTCCTGGCTGACCACCTCCGGCCCGACGACGTTCTCCGACTGGTACGGCGGTGAGGACTACGACGCGCGTCTCGCCCAGCCGGGTTGGCAGAACGCCGGGGCAAACCTGAGCTCCTGGTCGGCGGTGACCGTCACCACTGCCCCGTCCTCCTCCACTGTTCTCGACGCGCAGATGATGCCGTCGGTCGAGCAGGTCAGCACGTTGCCGACAGTGGCGATCACCCAGCCGGTCGCGGGCACGTATGTCTTTGACCTGGGAACCAACTTCGCCGGCTGGCAGCAGCTGCAGGTGAGCGGGCCGGCGGGGACGACAATTACCATGTATCCCGGCGAATTGCTCAACAGTAATGGCACGGTCAGCCAGGTCACCACCGGCTCGCCTATCTACGACACCTATATCCTGGCCGGCAGCGGGACTGAGGTGTGGCATCCGCAGTTCATGTACCACGGCTTCCGCTACCTTCAGGTGACCGGCCTGCCGTCCGCCCCCACGACGAGCACCATTACCGGCCTGGCACTCAGCACCGTGAATAACGTCGTCGGGACATTCACCTCCT
>Ga0302325_10036260_pt1 | contig 10057 bp, 13 predicted proteins | sample Palsa_T0_2_FD_201948 | JGI IMG/M metagenome (GOLD analysis project Ga0302325, IMG submission 201948) | Peat permafrost microbial communities from Stordalen Mire near Abisko, Sweden - Palsa_T0_2 | ecosystem: Environmental > Terrestrial > Soil > Palsa > Peat permafrost | place: Sweden: Abisko... | reverse complement strand
CGACCGGTCTCTTCGCTTCCATCGCTAAGCAGCACCATAACGAGACTGAGCAGCGCTGCGTCGTCATGCCATTTTCGTGCATCGCGGAGAAAGTCGTACGACACGGCTAGTGCTCGCCCTGAAGCGAGTACGTGGCGCCAGCTCTCTCGGATGCTTTCACCATAATCGAGGGCGGCAGCTGAGCGTGCTCGTCGTTGCGAATCAACTTGAGTTCGAGCGACTGGCTACCGCTTGCCGGGAGTGTCAGGCTAGCTCGGAACCGTGCGCAGATCTTCGGCGAGCAGAAAGTCACGATCCATCCGGACGGCACGCGCGCATTCAATTGGACCGCTTCGTACCGCTGGCCGCGAAGAGCGATCTCAATCTCGGCTGCGGGCTTCTGTGCGCCAACGAAGGGGTGTGCGTCCTTGTACGGCGACAGGGCCAAGACCAAACCGAGTATCACCACCATTACGGTGAGAGGTCCACGTTGAACTCGGCATCGAGTTCGGCCCGCATTGCGGCCTCTTGCTGACCGACGGTCAGAACGTGGGTTGAGGCCGTTTGGTGCGCCCGGGTGCGAATCATCGCCGTCGCGCGGTGGCTTGAAAGGGAAGCATCGGCGACGCGGGACGGCGCGGATGATGTGCCTGGCGTTGCGCCGACGGACGATGCAAGAGCGAGCATAGTGACGATGTGAAGCACTCGGGGAGTCCTTTTCGCGCGACTAAGGTAGAATGTTGTTGATGCGGATCGGATGAGGCGGTCGGCGCCGGCATTCCCGGATGCTATCATCGCAGCGCACCTCGAAGCGGTATGTTGTATTACAACGAAAACGCCCGCCCGCAATACGGTCTGTGACCGCCCGGTGACGAATCAGCTCGCCGGCGTCGGTTCCTGCTGCAGAGCGCCGATGAGCTTGATTGCGTCGTCGGGAATGAGTCGGCCGACTGCGCCGCTCGAGTACACGGCAAGCGCAACTCGCCCGCGTGGGTCAAGGATGAACGCGGTGGAGTTCACATACCGCCCGCGCGCATCGTGTGACACGTAAGCACCGAGGCTCACGGCGAGGCGACCCGGATTGATCCCATAGAGGACGGGAATGCTCAGCCGGGAGCGCTCGACCATCGCTTCGGCATCGTCTTTGGTGTCCGCCGAAATAGCCACGACGCGAACCTCGCGTCTCTCGAGCTCGGCCATGCGGCGTTGGAAACTTGAAAGCTGCGTACGGCAGTAGGCGCACCAATCGCCGCGGTACAGCAACACGATGGACCACCAGCCGCGAACGTGATCGGACACGTCGAATTCGGTCCCGCCGCCGGCTCGAAGTCCGCGAAGCGGCGGAAAGCAGTCGCCCGGCTCCAAACGATTCAGTACCGAGCTCATGCGCAAGCCTCTATTTGGCATCGAGTCATTTTCGCCTAATGGTGTAGCCGCTAAAGACGTTCGGCTCCGTTTCACGGGCAAGGTCGCCGCAGCGCCACGGTTGCCCGGTACGTCGAAGCGGAACGTGCTTGCGGCGGCTTTCGACGTTGGCTACGGACTTTTGCCGCCCGACGCACGGCGCCGACGCAGCCTTTCATCGTAGCTCGCTTCCATTGCCTCGCATTCGGCGCAACCAATGTGCAATGTTGCTTTGACCCTCCCGAGCAGCGTTCCGATGATGCTCCCTGCGTTGAGAGGAATTCGGGCGGACCTGCGTCGCTCGCTTCCAAGGTTGATTCGGTTTGCGATGCTCGACATGGCTGCGGCTTCTTTCCTCGGCTGGTCCGAAACGATTCAGGCGACGATGAGAAGCATAGCAAAGCGCGTTATTATCGGCTGTAAGTGTGCCTACGAAGGCCTTTGGAGCAGCGACGCCCGGGTGCCGACGTGTCGGCGACGGTTGGCCGACCACACTAGAGGCGCACGAGTGCCTCATCTAAGGATTTCTTGGAGAGCGCTGGGACGCGAGCATCGTCGGCCGGATAGCCGATCGGAATCACGACGAAGCAGCGCTCGTTCTCCGGGCGCTTCAGAATCGAACCGAGCACGCCCATGGGATTCGGCGTGTGTGTCAGTGTTGCGAGGCCGGCCTGCGTCAACGCTGCGAGGAAAAACCCAACCGAGATGCCGACGGATTCCGCGACGTAGTAGTGCTTGATTTTCGCACTTGGTTCGCCTTCTCGCGCGGGAAGATGCCCGTAGATTCGGGCGAAAACGATCGCAACGTACGGAGCGTCGGTGATGTGGCGCTTTTCCCAGTCCGTGCCGAGAGGGGCAAGTGCTTCGAGCCATTCGTCCGACGCTCGGCGAGCGTAAGTCGCATACTCTTCAGCCTCGATCGCCGCTCGCATTCGCTCTTTGATTTCGGGATCCGAGACGAGGACGTAGGTCCACGGCTGCTGGTTCGCGCCGCTTGGCGCGCTGCAGGCGACACGCACGGCGTTTTCTACGAGCTCCCAAGCGACCGGCCTCTCCGAATAGTGGCGAATGCTTCGCCTGTGCAGCATAAGCTCTCGAAATCGGCGCGAGTTCCGACGTGCTTCCTCCGGCTCCAAGTCGTTTCGGGGCGCCGGCACCATCGGCGCGTTCCGAGCCTTCTCGATATATTTCCGGAGCCGCTCGTCGCGTAGGAGAGTGTCTTCGTTCATCGTTCCCTCGGTTCGAGAGTGCCCGCCGCAGCTTCCAGCGCCTTCTCGAGGATTGTGGAAGCTCCATGTATCGGCCCAACCTACGGAGCGCACTCCCCGGAATAGGCACCGCGCCGCGCTTCGTTCCAGGTGTACGGGAGGTCTCGGATCGCGCCGCTCCCGTCCGCCTCTTCGATGAAGCGTAACGCCGCGTTAATGATCGCACGTTGTAAGCGGGCGTTGCCTGGGACGCCAAAGTGATGGCCCATCATAAAGGGAACGAATACGGCGCGCGGCGCGAGGCACGCCGCTGTGACGTCGCGGGCGACGGATACCGATACGGTCGGTATTCCACGGCGTTCGAGTGCGCGCTGGACCAGCGCCACAGATTGGTGGCAAATTGGTCAAGCAGGAGCGAGCAAGACGACGTCGGGCGCTTCGCCTTCGACGGCAGTCGCGAGCTCCTCGGCGAACCGGGTCTCGAACCGCGCGGGGTCCATGTTATAACCAACAAAAGAAAAGAAATCGCTCGTGAGCGAGCCGAGGACCCCGTCATCGACCAGCTCTCGCAGTCGCTCGATCGGAAAGATGACATTGAGATCGCTTCGCGCTCCGATCGTCGGGTACTTGAGCTGATGTATCTCGAGATTGGCCACCGCAGAATTCGAGGGTACACGTCGATAGGAGAAGTCGCCGATCGGGTGCGCGACGTCGAACGGAAGCGTGCCAATGGGCTGCACTCCGGAAGAACTCACGAAGGCTACGCGCGACTCGGAGAGCGGTTTTCGCAGCTTCGCGAGCGGCACGACGTCCGATTTACGAATCATCGACCCAGGATAGCGTTCGTTGACGGTCTGCCAGAGGCCCGGCCTCAATTGGGTGCTGGAGCTAGAGCTCTCCATCATGGATCCAATCTCCGTGACGGCGCAGCAGTTCGAGATGCGTGTAGAGGAACAGGTGAGCTAACGTCGGCGTGTCGCTTTCAGTTGTGGTTTTGCGCACGAACGCGTAGTTAGTCGGCGGTGAGTCTACAAGCGTCTTGATTGCGATGATGTATGCCTCGTCGATCTGCTTACGCCCGGCTTCCTCGTTACCGTCTCCGAGATGCAATTTTGCGTATCGTAGCAGGGTTGCGTCGTCGCCAGAGGCGAGGGCCGCGCGAAGGTGATTGACGGACATGGCAGCAGTACGCCCCTCTTAGGTGTTTGTTTGCGATAAAGCTTCGAGTCTCGCTCGTCGGCCATCACGGTATTTGCGGCAAACTGTGTGCCGCGTCGAGATCGGCGACGGCTCCGACGGCCTGCCATACCGCTCCCACCCTTCTACGCCACGTTAGGGTACCCGGCGCCAAGTCCGCTCGATTCGGATCGCGTCTGCGCGGGGAACGTCAAGTCAGTCACGTGTGCGGTACAGGATTGCGGTCAACGAGGCACCTTTCGACAAGCCCCATTCTCGCACGCCCGGTGGCGGAAAACAGTAAGGGAGGCTACGGTCGCGGGGCAATCCGGCGTTTAGTATTCTGTGAGGAGGGAGCGAAACTCACGCCGGTCCGCGCGGTGGAGCGGAGAATCGTCGTAGTCGTTTCCGCAGCGCGCGCCGCTCGTTCGCAAGAAGCGAGGACGGCGAACGCTGCGAGTAACGCCGCACAACTAGAGCTTGATCGAACCACCTGCGCCAACATAGTGCTGGTGCGTCCCGTTTACCACGTTGAAGCGGGTTCCGCCATTGATGTCGACCAAGAAATTCCGCCCGAACGCGTGCTGCAGGAAGGCGTCGGCGAACGACTGACCGCTCGTGCGCGGACCGGCCGACGTGCTGTGCGCCAACTCCACGGTGAGCTTCGTCTGGGACGCAATCACACCACCGACTTGGAAGGCGGGCGTAAATGCTGTCGTCCCGACATTTTTTCCGCCGGCGGGATTCGGTGAGGAAAAGGTGTTGAAGCCGAGCGTGCCGCCGACACCCAAACCCGGCAGGATCGCGTAGCCGGCCTGGTACGAGCCGTTATAGCTCGGTAAGCCAGTCGTGAATCCGGTGCTTCCCGTGGGGTAGACGGCTTCGGCCGCGATTCCGTGGACCCACCTCGAGCCGTAGCCGAGCTCATATTTTAGGCCCGTACCGATGTTGCTCTCTCCCGACACGAGTGTGCCATTCGAGGCGAAATGCTGTGCGCTCGGAAAATCCAAGACGACTTCAAGGTTCGGTGCGATGCCAATCCGCGTACGGGGCTGCGGATAGGTGGACGAACGGGCGCTGTTCGGCGCGTCCGACGTCGTCGTATTACGATAGCCGAGTTCGACGACCGTGTCCTTATACTTGACGACGCATGGATTCGTGCCGAACGTCGGCCGGTCTGTCGTCGCCAGCAGGTCGGTATCGCCGCACGGGTCGGCGACGGCGGCGCTCGGGGCAGGAGATGGGGTGGGTTGCGCGTTCGCCGCTGCAGACATCAACAGCACGAGAGCTGCTGAGGCAACGAGCGGGCCTGCGAACTGCATGCGGATCGAGTTCAACTTGTGTACTCCTTGAGTTTTCGGGTGGGGACGGCCGATGATAGCCCGCAGTGCGGAATTTTTTTCGTATTGAGAATTACAATGCCGCCCAGCTGTAAGCAAGGTTACGTAAAATAATCGCTCGCTTGGTAATGCCCATTGCCAGAAAGTTTGCACGGCAGAATGTATCATCGGCGCATCCAATTGCAACCCACCGGTCTCGGAAGGATCACATGAAAGCAAAATCGTTCTGGTTCAAGCGGGCGGCTATATCGCTCGCCGCGGCAGGGCTTGGCGCCGTCGCGCTGAGCCCCGCCCTCTTCTCAAAAGCCGCTGCCGAGGGGCAGTACCTCGCGGCCGACCACATCGTGCTCAAGAGCGCGCGCGACGTCGACCCGAAGGCGCAAACCGCCGTCATACCGATTCACAAGGGCAACTTCCAAGGCAAGACCGTCTGGTACATCATCACCGATGCATCCGACTACGGCATCGCGCACGACCTCAACGCGCTCTACGCGCCGAAGCTCGCGAACCTCCCCATCGGCTGCCCCGAATGCGTGCAGGACGTTACGCTTGGCCGTCCCACCGGGAAATTTAACAACGAAGCGATCGTGAATTTCGCGGGCATCCCGGATTTCAGCAAGCATCGCATCTTCACGCCAGGCCCGGGCGGCTTCCCGCCGGCCGCGGCCAACCCCGGCGCCGTCGGCGATAGCAAGTATTCGCCGTACATCCGGATTGCGGGTTCGCCCATCATCTATAACGCACCAATCATCGCGATCGGCGACGGTCCCTTCGACGTGACGACTCACACGAACACCCAAGGTCGCGTACTCGCGATCGACACGACCCAAGACGACGACGGGCCCGAGGCGACGTTCCTCTTGGCGCGCGGGTTCGATTCGGGCGAACCGATTCTCTATCTCAGCACCGAAGCGTCCGATCCCGGCGCGGCGGCTATCGAGCGCGCGACCTACGTCCCGCTGCTCGCCAAGGCCCCGTTCCAAAGCGGCGACGACAACCTCGGCTCGGCGCGTGAACGGATCTTCGTGTTCATCAACGGTCAGACCGGGCGCGGCAACCAGAACGCGCAAGGGCTGCAGTACGTCGCCAAGGACGGAAACCTCGACAAGGACGCGACGCTTGCGAACTCGAGCACGCTCGATACGTCCGTAAACGTCCAAGGAGATTTCCCGTCGCTTGACGACCCCCGCCACGCCAATGCCTATAGCCCGCTGTGGGATGTGCAGCTCGGCCAGTGGACCGACAAGGCCGTGTCCGACGGCAAGAACACCCGCCAAACCGACGAGAACGAAATCCTCAACCTCGTCGGCCAAGGGTACATCACCGGGCCGGGCGGATCTCCTTACGGCGGCGTGTTCGTCGTGAACTGCCCGCCGGTCGCGTACGTCAACAACCGTCCCAGCGCGGACAAGGCGGAGAACGTCTTCAACCGATAGGGCGTTCGCCGCGGACGGAATCAAGAAGCGGGCGAGGTAACTCGCCCGCTTCGTCTGCGCCGACCTTCTCGCCAACTCTGGCGAGCGCGAGGGAACGGTTAATGGGTCAGGGTCGGTTGCTTCTGAAGGTAGCCGACGAGCCCGAGAGCATCCTCGGCGATAAGCCGTCCAACGGCGCCGCTCGAATAGACGGCGAGCACGACTCGCTCTTTCGGATCCAAGATGAACGCGGTTGAGTTGACGTAGCGCCCGTGGGCGTCGTCCGAGACGTATGCGCCCAGGTTCTCCGCCAGCCAATCGGGATCGGCGCCATAGAGCACCGGAAACATTAGCCGCGAGCGTCTGACCATCGCCCTCGCGTCGGCCTCGCTATCGACCGAGATCGCAACCACGCGAACGCCGGCCCTCTCGAATTCAGAGATATGCCGTTGAAAATCAGAAAGCTGCGCGCGGCAGAACGGACACCAGTCGCCGCGGTAAACGAGCACGACGCCCCAATGGCCGCTCAGGTACTCCAAGACGTCGAATGCTTTTGCATCGTGTTGAGCGCGAAGCGGCGGGAAAGGGTCGCCCGGACTCAAGCGTTTACTGATCATTGCCATCTAGTTATTCTCCTTTGGGTGTCGATAATTCTCGCACGCTCTAGACGCGGGCAACAGTAAGGAAGGCTACGGCAAAGTCCACCTTTGAGGCGTTAAGGTCCGTCTACGCTGCGGCGTGCGCGGCTCGCAATTGCAGTGGGCTCAAGGAGAATCTCAATGACCCCAACACTTACCCGGCCGTCCAGCGCTGGTGCGAGCGTAACCGCACTCGGTACGGCTCTCGCTCGCTACGCCCTTGCGGCCATTCTGGGCCTCATCGGGCTTTCCAAATTTACAGCCGGTGAGGCAACGGGGATCATGCCGCTCGTTGCGCACAGTCCACTGCTCGGTTGGACGTACGCGTTGGGGTCTACGCAGAGCGTCTCCGACATTATCGGCGCGGTTGAATTGCTCACGGCCATCTTGTTGCTCTCTCGCCCGCTCTCAGCCCGCGCCGCCGCCGCCGGCGGTGTGCTGGCCGTCCTTACGTTTCTTACAACGCTCTCGTTTCTGTTTTCAACACCCGGCGCGTTTGCGTTTTCCGGTCTCGCCGTCCTTAGCGACATCGGCGGCTTCTTGATCAAGGACCTCGGGCTTCTTGCCGCCGCGCTGGTCGTCCTCGGCGAATCCCTTAGTGCCTGGAAAAAGAGCAACACCTTGCAGAGCAATACGCGCAATATCGCTCGACAGGCATCGTGAATCTCGCACCAATCGCTTCCATTTCTTACATAAATTGCCGAACATGAGGAACTCCGTACCGATGAAGACGATACTCTTACCGGTTACGCTCCTGGCGTTTGGCGCAACGGCGATCGCTCCCGGATTCGCAGCCGAAACCATGGGTTCTTGGCGCCGCCGGGGCCAAAGTCTACGCCATTTCCGCCCAAAACGGCTCGGGGGAATTGGGCACGGCCGCTCTCATTCCTAAGGGCGATAAGACGCTGGTCGAGGTAGCGATCGTCGGCGCGCCGGCGGGTGTCGCGCAACCGACGCACATCCACACGGGAACGTGCGCGAATCTGGATCCGGCCACAAAGTATCCGCCGGCGCCGACGACGGATGGTGTTTCCGCGACGACGATCGACGTGCCGCTTGCGACGTTGATCGGCGGGGGCTTCGCCGTCAACGTGCACAAATCGGGGACCGAGCTCAAAACGTACGTCGCCTGCGGAAACCTCGGCGGTTCTTAGCCCGAAGATTCTGAGCGTGTCTACGACCCAGAGCTCGCACAAGACACCGTAGAGAGCGCCTTTAAAGATCTTAGTCCACTTGCGTCGCAGGAAAGCTACGATTTCGGCACGCCCGCGGATGAATTCGGAGCGGTTGCGCCACACACTATTTTCCGAATACGCGAGCGACACGCGTTCGGGATCGCTGTGCCAATCGAGCGTCGTCCTGCCCGTGTCGAACGTGTTCGCACAAATGTCGGGAATGAGCTGGTCTCGCTCATTCCGCCCTGAGCTCGTTCGGTGTAGGCCAAGCTCCCCAGTCGACCGCAAAGCCCGTGACCGGCGATTTTTGCAGCAGCGCGGGCCCGTACTACATTGCAAACGAGTCGCACGTGAAGGTAAGGCGGGCTACAGAGCTTGGCGGGCGAGTTCTGTACTCTGAGGATATGATCGCGACACTCGCACTCCTGATAGCGCACCGCGCACGCGCGACGATCCGGAATGAGAGCGTGGCCCTTTGAACCGGGGCCTCGCTGCGCGAACGGCACATCGTGGAGACGTCGTTTTCGCGGCCATTTGCGCTTTGGCCGTTTTGGCAGGCTGCGGGACGAGTGCGACGACCTCGGCCGCGAACGGTTCAACGGCTCTCAGTTCCGGCAAGAGCGCGAAACTGACCCTCGCGCTTGGGTCAAGTTTCGAGGACGGCACGTTCAAGCGGGCTTCCACGTGCCAAGATCCGGACATGGATTACTCGCCCTCCCTGAGCTTTGCCGGCACTCGCAAGAGCCGCACTCTTGCCATCACGATGGTCGACCTTGCGAACGGGAAAGTGCACTGGATCCTGACTGGACTCGACGGCGCCGCCACCGGGATTGTGGAGCACACGTTAGCGCCGGGAGCGAAGGAATGGCCGAACGACTTCAACGAGGCTTCCTACGACGGTCCGTGCCCGCCGGCACACGCCACGCACCGGTACGCGCTAACGCTCTATTCCCTCACGGCACCGGTCGATCTGAGTTCCGCCAAGAAGCCTCTGGACGCAGTCGCGAAACTCGCGGCCGCCGCGAACGATCGCGTCGAGGTGGTTGCGACATACACCGCTACCTAGCCTTAGCTATGCGCGAGCCTCCCGAAGTTTCGAAGCCGCATCAATTCCCGCCGCTGCATTAATCAAGCCGACGTGGCTAAACGCCTGAGGAAAATTTCCCAACAGCTCGCCCGAGGCGACATCGATCTCTTCGGAAAGCAAGCCGACATCGTTGGCGGATGCCACCGTGTTTTCGAAGGTTTCCCGCGCCGCGTCGACATCGCCAATAATAGCCTGTGCTTGCGCGAGCCAAAAGGAGCAAATGACGAACGTCCCTTCGACCCCCTCCAGACCGTCGTCAGCGTAACGGCGGATCAGGTTGCCTTCGCCGAGTTTGCGGGCGGATCGCCTCGACCGTCGATCGGGCACGCCGAGCCGGTCGGCCAGGGCGATACCGCCCTCAAGCGCCTGCCAGCACATGAGTTTCGAGTGGACGAAGTGCTGCTGCTTTTCACGGATCTCCCAAATGCCGTGGTCCGTTTCGTTCCACACTTCGGAAGCACGCTCGATCGCGTCTATCACGAACGATCGGAGGCGAACTGTTCTCGAGACTGCAGTGCCGCCCCGACCACTTCCCCGTACGCGTCAAGCTGGCGAGACGCCAAGCATCGTTTCCGACGCGGACCGGCCAGCTATTCCAGGTAGCGGCGCCTGACATCGAACGATCCGGCGGGCGC